>Ga0308159_1005735_pt1 | contig 10303 bp, 7 predicted proteins | sample PhyCR1_FD_201040 | JGI IMG/M metagenome (GOLD analysis project Ga0308159, IMG submission 201040) | Phyllosphere microbial communities from UC Gill Tract Community Farm, Albany, California, United States - DLSLC.R1 | ecosystem: Host-associated > Plants > Phyllosphere > Unclassified | place: USA... | reverse complement strand
TGTGTCGTCGGCGGCGACAGCGAGCGGATGACCGCCGCCGTGTTCGAGGGCTGGCAGCGCGACACCAACGCCGGCATCCGCTCCCTCATGCTCGCACCGACCGCGACGGCCGTCACCGATCTGAACGCCCGCGCCCAGGCGTACCGGATCTCCACCGGAGACGTCGACACGTCCCGGTCGGTGCCGTTGCGCGACGGGCTCGCCGCGCACGTCGGCGACACGGTCGTCACCCGCCGCAACGAGTCCGACCTGCGGATCCAGGGCGGCCGCGACCGGGTGAAGAACGGCGACCTGTGGACCGTCACCGGGATCCACCGGGACGGCGCCCTCGACGTCGCCCACGCCGAGCACGGCGCCGTGATCCAGCTGCCTGCCGGCTACGTCGCCCAGCACGTCGAGGTCGGCTACGCCCGCACCATCAGCCGCTCCCAAGGCCTCACCACCGAACACGCGCACGTGCTCGGTGACGCGACGATGAGCCGCGAGGACGCCTACACAGCCCTCTCCCGCGGCAAGGAGAGCAACCGCCTCTACCTCGCCCTCGACGACGCCGCGACCGTCCCCGACGCGCTCGAGCAGATCGCCGAGCGCTCCGGCCGGCTCCTCTCCGCACACGAGTCGATCCGAGCCGAGCAGGACCGCGTCGAGGACCTCGTCACCCTCATCGACCAGCACGCCGACGTCGTCACCCGCGCCGACGAACTTCGCGCCGGCACGATCGTCGAACGCGCCCTCGGCGCCGAGCTCGCGACCTCTCTGCAGGGGCAGGAGTCGTGGGGTGCACTCGCGACATCGCTTCGGCACGCGGAGGACTACGGCCATGACCCCGTCCAGACCCTCCGCGACGCGTACGCGCAGCGGGAGCTCGGCACTGCAGACGACGTCCCCGCGGTGCTGCACTGGCGGATCGAGAAGGCCCTCGAGGGCATCGACCAGCCCGTCGTCCGCGTCATCGACCGCGAGCCCGTCGACGGCGTGCCCGCGTGGGTCGCTGACGGCCGCCGGCACCAGGACGAACTCCTCACGCCTGAATGGCGCGACCACCTCGAGGAGCGGCACCACTACATCGGCGTCCGCCTGAAGGAGCGCGGGGCGGCCCTCGCCCTCGAGCAGCCGGCGTGGACGCAGGATCTCGGACGGCTCCCGTCGGAGCCGTGGCGGATGTTCGACTGGCACCGCACCGCGGCCGAGGTCGACGTCCTCCGCTCGAAGTACCGCATCGATCCGTCCGAGCTGCAGGCGATCCCCGACAAGCTCCGCGGCAACCCCATCGCTGACAGCCTCCAGGAACGCGTGACAGCGCTCCACAAGGCGGCTGCACTGTCGACCGCACCCGCGGTGTCCGTCTCCACGCGTGAGCACTACGCCACCCACGCGGCCGAACGCAGCGCCGCGGAGCGTACGTCGCTCCTCGCGGCTACTGACGGCGTCCAGCACGCGACAGCGACGGCGGCGGCCACCGCTGTCGACGTCGTCGCCGAGACCAGCACTGAGGCCGCAGCGGAGACGACTTCGCAGGCATCCACCACCCAGGCCGCACCCGGCACGGAGACCACTCCTGTGGCCGCGGCGTCGCCCACCACCGCACAGGAAGGAACCACCATGAGCGATCCTCTCGACGAGACCCTCGAGCACGTTGGCCGCACCACCGGACGGGCAGCGCAGACCATCACCTCCGAGATCAGTCGGCAACTGCAGCGCGCGGCCGACGAACGTCGCCGCGCCCTGCAGGACGCCCAGCGGAAGGTTGAACGTGAGCGTGAGGCCGCAGTCCGCGACGCACAACGCAAGGCCGACCGGGAGCGTGAGAAGGCCGAGCAGCAGGCCGCACGCGAGCAGGAGCGAGTCGACCGCCTCGAGCGCCGCTACCCGACGGGCGAGGTCGACCGTCAGCAGGACACCGCGGCCGCGGCCGCGGCGGCGACCGGCGTCGCGATCGGTGCCGCAGCCGCAGAGGCGATCGAGAACGCCACCGACACTGACGTGGCAGCGATCAGCTCCGACGGCCGCGACGCGACCGCGGCCGAGACCGCTGCGATCGCTGCCGAAGGGCAGGCGGACGCTGGCGACGCGGGCAGCGCACCGCTGACCCGCGCCCAGCGTGAACGCGCGATCCTCGAGGGAGCCGGCTACGACCCCGACGAGCGCGTGAACGACGACACCAGCACGTCGGCGGAACAGGCCCGCCGGGACGACTACCGGGCGCCGGAGATAAGCCGCGGCGACGAGGGCATCGAACGGTAGTGGCGGTGCCTCCAGTCTCGGTGCAGCTCTCGCTTGGCAAGTGCCCGTGCAGACACACGCCTGACCCTCGTCACTCGACCCACGTTCAACCCAAGTTCGATCACGAGGCCACGAGAGCGTCGCGATAGCACTCGATAACGCCGGTGGGGGAGCGGTCCGTGGGGAAGCACCGCCCCGGTGGCCGGTCGTCCTCTCGTCAGATGGTCGTGAACGAGACGCCATTCGGGGCGTTGGTCAGCCCGAGAAGTTCAGGCCGTCGGTGTGGAGGGTGCGGTCGTGGCATGTCACGTCGGTTGCGGTCTCTGCGGCGGTCCCGCTGACGCGTACGTTCTCGGTCTCGCCGTTGGCTGCGGTGGTGCCGTTGAACGTGATGATGGTGCGTTGCACAGTGACAGCCTGGTCTTTCGACATGGCGCCTGCAGGTTCGCTGCTCTTGAGGCCGACCAGCTGCCCGGTACCGCCGATGTCAGCGCATCCGACACCGTTCCCGTTCTGCCCGGTGAGGTCGAACTGATACTGCTGACCTTGTGGGTTCTGAACCGGTTCGAGGGCACAGTTGATCCACCGGTACAGGTCCGCTTGCCGGCTACCGGCGATGAGCATCACGACTTCGCCCTTCCCGTTGACGTCTCCTACCAAGGCCGTCGGTTCCGCTCCACCGGAGATCCCTATCGGCTTGATGGACGATGTCCGACCGGATGCAGTCGTGATCCCGAACTCGCCGGCCTGACTCACCCACTGCTGGTCAGGCTTGCCATCACCGTCGACGTCGATTGTGTCCGCTGACTTCGCTCCTGCCGGGACGCCGCTGCCTGATGCACTGCACGCTTCGCCTGAAGCAACGGCTGGCGGCGTCGACGACGCAGCCGGCGTAGGCGTAGGCGTCGCATCGGAGGGTGTCGGTGACGCCGTCTTCGTCGTTGCTGGAGTCGTGTTTTCGCCGCTGGCGTTGTCGCTCGAGCACCCTGCAAGTGCACCGATAATCAGCGCTGCGGGAGCGACGATCGCAACGAAACGGCCAACATTCCTCATTGAAGTCATCGGTGCACTCTCTCCCCTACTCCTTGTGCCAACCAAATCACCGACTGTCTACGCGGAGGCAGAAGCAGTTCACCCAGGTGGTTCCCATCCGGTACTGGTTTCGTGACGATCAGTCGGTTTCGTTTGCACTTGGCTCGGGGGAGCTGAGGCGGGGTTGGCAAGCGGTGTGGGACCGCGCTTTCGGCGTACGGAGAAGTACGCAGATTGGGGTGCCGGATGGCAGCCAAGGGTGACACTGGGGTCGACTACAGCGCGGCCCCTCCGGGCGGTGCTGCGATCGCAGCTGCGGGGTACCGCTTCGCAGCTCGCTACCTCTCGAACAGTCCGAGCAAGAACATCGACGAAGCGGAAGCAGCAGACCTCCGCTCGAATGGGATCGACGTCGTGGTCGTGTGGGAGACCACCGCGATGCGGGCTCTTGACGGTCAGGCAGCGGGCAGTCAGGACGCCGCAGCAGCCCGCGAGCAGGCGGACGCTCTGGGCTTTCCGGCTGACGCACCGATTTACTTCGCGGTCGATTTCGACGCGTCGGAGGCTCAGCAGGCTCCGATCGACGCGTACCTGAGCGCTGCTGGATCGGTGTTGGGCGCTGATCTTGTCGGCGTATACGGCGGGTTCTACGTCGTGGAGCGGTGCTTTGAGAACGGCACTGCGACGTTCGGATGGCAGACCGGTGCCTGGTCCGGAGGCCAAGTTTCGGATCAGGCGCATATCTACCAACGCATCGGTCAGGTGACCGTCGGAGGCACTGAATGCGACGTCGATGAAGCGCTGCAAGACAACTTCGGGCAGTGGCCGGCCGACGGCTCGACGCCGCCGCCGAACGACGGGGGCGGCGACAACGGCGGCGGCGCGACACCACCTCCCAGTGGTGGCGGTGGTGACGGTCAGCTCACCGTCGACGGACAGTTCGGCCCTGTCACGATCCGCGCCCTCCAGACCGCTGTCGGCGCGCAGGTCGACGGACAGGCTGGACCGGACACCTGGCGCCACGTCCAGCAGACCCTCGGCGTACCCGTCGATGGCCAGCCAGGAGCTCAGACCATCCGAGCACTCCAAGCTCGAGTGGGAGCAGCAATCGACGGCAACTTTGGATCTGGCACCACGGCCCAGTTGCAACAGGCACTGAACGCTGGCGTCTTCCCTGCTGGGTACTTCATCACGGTCGACGGAGGGCTTGGCAGGCAGACAATCGCAGCGTTACAGGCGGCCACCGGCGCCACCATTGACGGGCACGCTGGCGCCGACACGTGGCGCCACGTTCAGCGTTACCTCAACATCACGGCCGACGGAGAACTCGGACCGCAGACAATCCGAGCACTCCAGCAGCACACCGGCGCCACCGTTGACGGGCAGGCGGGCCCCAACACCTGGCGGCATGTCCAACAGGCCCTCCGGGATGGAACGTTCTAGAACCTGCCCGCTCGTACTGAGCCCCCTCGCCCACCAGGCGAGGGGGCTCAGTACGTCTCGGTCGTCTCGCTCAGCTACTCAATCGAAGGACAGGTGCCTTCCGCAGGATCGACTTGCTGGATCAGCTAGTTCGTTCCCTTTGAACACGTCTGCTCAGCAGCATTTTGCCCCGTGATCGAGGACGGAAGGGCTGTCGGGTTCGCGTTCTCATTGCCGGATGCACCACCATTCGTGCTGCCGCCGTTAGCCGGAGGCTGGCTCGCAGCAGGCGCGTCCGTCGAACCGGAGCTCGGCTTCGGCGATTCAGAGGGCGAAACGACCGCACCGCGACCGATGGCGCCGTCGGCGATCTGCGTTCGGACGTCCTTCTGCAGCGCGACGTTGAGGCTGTGCGCTGCGTCTTGACTGACAACGAGCCGATTGACGTTCGCCGGGTCCTCGACGGTGGGGTACTGCACGAGCAGCATGTTCGACGTGTTCGTGTTGCGTACAGCGGCCGCCAGCGACACCAGAGTTCCCGTGTCGTTCAGCCCCTCCGAGAGGGTCATATTCGACGTCGCGGCGGAGGCAAACTTGTACAACGTGATCGGGTTCGACAACGCACCGTCGCTGGTGAGCTTGCGCAGCATGGCGGAGAGGAACACCTGCTGGTTACTGATCCGGGCAACGTCGCTGCCGTCGTCCACGCCATGCCGCGTGCGGAGGAACGCGAGCGCATTGTCACCCTTCAGTGGCACCTCGCCAGCCGGCAGGTTCAGGAACGTGCCGTCATGGATGGGCTTCGCGATACAGACAGTGACCCCGCCGAGCGCGTTGCTCATGGAGATCACCCCGTCGAACGTGATCAGTCCGGCGTAGGGGATGGACAAGCCCGTGAGGTTCTCGACGGTCTTCACCACGCATGCGACGCCACCGTTGGGTCCGCCTTCACCAAGAGCAGTGTTGATCATGGCCTTGCTTTGCGCGTAGCTGGACTCGCCGGTGTCCGGGTTGGTGCACGCGGGGATCGGGACCATCGTGTCGCGGGGGAACGAGACGACCGTGACCTGCGAGTGGTCTTCGCTGATGTGCACCAGCATCGTGACATCGTTTCGGGCGCCCTCAGCGTCCTCTTTCTCGGCGGCTTGACCGACGCGACTGTCAGAGCCGATCAGCAGGATGTTCGCACCACCCTTGATGGCGTTGATGTCCTGTTTCTTCGCCGTTCCCTCATCGGCGGGACTGAGCTTGATCGTGTCGATGTTGCTCTTGAGGGTGCCCGCCGCGATCGCGCCGACGCTGCCGACGCTGACGACCGCGACCACCAAGGCAGTGGCGACCAGACCGAAGCCTGTCGAGTAGGGCTGTCTGCGCTTCAACCGCCCATGCCGCGCAACGCCCTGCGGCTGCTTCCGCAGGTCCCCACGTCGTTCGGTCCCAGTCATAGCCTCTCCCCGCTCAAATTCGAAACGACGCTAGCGCACCACATCGAGCGCTTCCAGCATCGTGCCCGCACCATCTGGCCCACGCGGGTGTCCGCAACGCCGCGGCCCAGTGAAGCACTACCGCATGCGAACTAATTATGACAAACAGGTAACGACCTTGTCTCAACTCTAGCGGACAGGACGTTCTACCCGGTAGTCCTTAGGCAGCTCATGGGGGGTCCATGGGTGATGCAAAGGAGCACACATGCGTAAGGCAAGCATCTGGGGAGCAGCAGCCGCACTCGCCATGATCGGAGCATCGGTTCTGGTGAGCGGAGGGGCCGCGAACGCAGCAACTGCGACACCGCAGACCAAGGGTGAGAGCTACGTCTTCAGCGCCCAGGCGCAGGCAGCGCTGGTTCACTGCAACAGTTACTACAGCGCTACAACGAAGAGCGGCGCGTTCGGGTACGCACAGATCCCGATCTACGACGTGGGGTCGACGCTCAACTACGACTGCATCCTCGAAACCGGCAACAACAACAACGGTGTCGCAAAGCTGCAGGCCGACCTGAACGCCTGTTACGGCAAGGGGCTGGCAGTCGATGGCGCTTTCGGTAGCGGCACCTACAACGCTCTCCTGCAGGTCCAGCGCAGCGTCGGAGCGACCGTAGACGGCGTCTACGGGCCGAACACTCGCAACAAGATGAAGTGGACCTCCAACGGCAAGGCGTCCGGCTGCAAGGCTGTCACGTCATATCAGGGGTTCTGATGCAGAAACGGAGCAGCATCACCGCTGCCATCCTCGGGCTCGCGGTCGTCGGCACCATCGCGTTCGCCGCCCCGGCGAACGCGGCAGAGTCCGCAGCGAACACGTCAGCAAGGGCGGCGTCTTCAACGGTGCTCGACATCTCCAAGATGCCGAACGTGAAGTCGACTGATGTCGCCGCGGTGTCGGCAGCCACCGCAGCCCTCGCGCACTGCAACAAGTCTCGCGAGTTCACCTACAAGGCAGACACGCGGGAAGTCTTGACTGGCCCTGCGTACGGCACGAGCTCGACCTGCATCCTCGAGAAGGGCAACTCGAGTAGCGCAGTCTGGGCGCTGCAGAACACCCTGAACAGCTGCTACAGCGCAGGCCTTGCGTGGGACGGCCAGTTCGGCCCGGACACCTACAACGCTCTGCTGAAGGTCCAGCGCTCCATCGGCGTGACCATCGACGGCGTCTACGGCCCCAACACGCGCGACAAGATGCGCTGGTGGGGGAGCCAGGGTGGGTGCGGCCCGCACACCGCCTACAACGGCTTCTAAGTCACACCTCGACGATGTCCCGTCTTCAATCCAGAAGACGGGACATTGTTGATGGCATTCGTGTGGAAACACTGCAACCAGATGGCACTGACTGTGCTTGATAATGAGGCACTACCTTCTGGATGAGCGGTTCTTATCGCTAACTCTTGATGCACTCACGAAGGTTTCGTGAGCGCCGTCCATGGGGCCTGCGCGCAAGAGTTTGCGCGGGAGTTAAAAACCTGTCACCACGAATGCGTCCAATGCATAATTTATGGATCATATAGTTATTAAGGGGTTCTCATGCGCACAAGCACACGAATGATTTCTGTCACGGCCGGCGTCGTTGCGGTGATCGGCGCCTTGATCGCCGCTCCCGCGCAAGCATCGACAGCAGTCTCCTCGAAGCCAGAGGCGACAAGTGTCGCCACTGTCACGACCACGAAGGCCGCGGCCGCAGCAACGCCGAGCTTCGAGATCTTCTACGCCCCGGGGTGCAAGTCGGCTTCGCGTAAGTACTCCGGTGTGAACCGCGGCGAGGCGTGGATCAACGACACCTTCAACTCCACTGCTCACGGATCTGCTGGGTACGGTCAGAAAATCCGTAATAACGCTGCGTCTGTCGTCACCCACAACGCACAGTCGGTCAACATCAAGGGCAACGATGGTGTCTACATCGCGTTCTCCGGCTCGACATGCCAGACACTGGAATTCCCCTATGGCAACCGGCGCAACAATAACATCGGATGGCAGCTTGTCCCGCTGGGTGGTTTCTAACCCCTAGGAGTTGCTCCTGCGTTCGATGGTCAGCGCGCCGCTGCGCGGCGTGCTGACCATCGGGGCGCCGCAGGGGCCGTGACGCCAGGCGGCTCCCGAACTCATCAATCAGAAAGCGCGAAAAAGCACGCTCGCTATGCCCGCCGGTAGAGATGACATAAGACTGCCTTAGCAGCTTGAAGCTCGGTGCAGCTTCGGCGTCGGCGGCGTGGGATCCGAACTCCGCGGGCGGTGGCTCAACTCAATTCGCTGATGGAAAGCGGATCAATCTTTGATCGCGCAACAGTGCACGAGTAGCTTTGACCGTTGGTCCTGCCAACTAACTAACGGCCACCGCGGCCTACACGAAGCCCGCACCGGCCATGATCACGCGAGCTGGAACGACAACGCCGCGGGCAAAGATCTCGCCAACATGACCTCTCGATGCGGCCGGTAGCGGATCGGCTACCGGACGGGTTCAGCCACAGCAGCATGATCGCTTGGACGCGGCGGAGCCGCGCTACAGGTGTTTGTACGCCCAGAGGTAGACGTGGCCGTCGTACTCGCCGGAGTATACCTTCGTGAACTCCCTCGTCCCACCGCGAACCGAAGTCACACCGAGTTCCGCCAAAGGTGGTGCGCTGGATGCACCGGCAGCGGAGTGGACGTTGTCAACGAGTGCGAGCCAGGAGCTGACATCAGCGCCAGCGGGTGCTTCGAGTACCACTTGAATCTGCGGGGTTCCACTCACGGCTGCAACGGGCTCTGCCTCCGCGGTAAGAACGGTCCAATCATCGGGGATGGTCTGACCGAACTGCTTCTCGACGGAGTGTTGCGGCACTGCGCGGCAAGACCACGGGGAGTGTTCGTCACACACTCCGTACGCGCCACTCTGAGCCGGAGCGGCTGCTTGTTTCTGCCCGGAGGTCAAGGTCGACACAGCCCAGTACACGCCGCCAACTGCGACGCCGGCGAGGACGACGATGACCGCAACGAACACAACTAGTGCACCGAGGCGTCGTCCGACGGTTGGAGTGTTCGACTGCGAGGACATCGAACCATTGTGTCGGTCCGATGTCCTCGCGTCGTCATCCGGGGGACGGATCGTTCTACTCCTTGTTGAAGAAGTTGATGAGGTAGACGTCGGCGAAGGCTCGAGCGAAGTCGTGCTTCTGGCCGTCCGTCAGCGCCTGGAAGTCGCCACCGAACTTCTCGATGAGCTTCGCTCGGAAGAGGTTCACGGCGAGGTTGTCGATGTTGCTCATGACGTTGTCAGCGGAGGTGAGCAGCGTCGCCGCTGTCCCGCCGAACCGGAGAGTCGACGTCTCGGCGAACCGGTGCTGCGCGTGGTTGTCGTAGTAGTCCCGGAAGACCTCGTTCGCACGTGCGGACGGGTTCTTCCTGAACCGGTCGCCCATGACGATGGCGTCCATGTCCTCGAAGAAATCCCCGATGCCGAACAGTTCCGAGTTGGCTGTGCCGATCTGCGCCAGCGCCCACGTGTACGGGGCGATGTCGGTGTGGTCGGCCTGCCACTGCCCCACGATGGAGTAGAGGTCGCCTGCCCAGCCGCCACCGTCTCCGATGTTGGGCGAGTCGTAGTTCGGGACGCCGAACTTACGGACGGAGTCGGTGCTTGCCGCCAGGTGCTGCGTGTCCATCGTGACGCCGAAGTGGCTCGGCTCCTTGAAGGAGTTGATCCGTCCAACCCCTTGCTTCGTTGCCCAGTCGATCCACTGAACGTCGCAGACACCGGCGACGACGTCCCACTGCAGCGCTGAGATGAGGGAGCCGCCATTGCCGCCGACCGAGTCGCCGGCACCGTAACTCGGGAACCGCATGTACTGCAGAACGAGCTGGCCGGCAGGAAGGTCGAGGCTGCCTTGCCCTGAAGCTACCCATTCCTCTGCGAGGACCTGAAGTGCGTCGAGCCAGGCGTACAGCGGCGACGCGGGTGCCGACGGAGTGGTGGTTGAACCGATGCCGACGTCTCGTCCGGACGAGACGTTCTTGTCGATCTCGACGGCGCCGGATCCCGAACCGATGGTTAGGGTCTGGATCTGGTTGAACGCCCAGTTCGACGGCAGCGCGAAGCCGAGGTTGCCAGCGAAGCCTGTTGAGAGACCGGCGATGAAGCTGGCGCGGGCCAGGCCGGC
>Ga0308159_1005733_pt1 | contig 10309 bp, 9 predicted proteins | sample PhyCR1_FD_201040 | JGI IMG/M metagenome (GOLD analysis project Ga0308159, IMG submission 201040) | Phyllosphere microbial communities from UC Gill Tract Community Farm, Albany, California, United States - DLSLC.R1 | ecosystem: Host-associated > Plants > Phyllosphere > Unclassified | place: USA... | reverse complement strand
GCCAGGGCGGTGTCTTTGACCAGCGAAATAAAGCTGTTGCCCAGTGGCGGCAACGCTGTACGTGCAGCCTGGGGAAGAATGGCGCGGCGCATGGCCTGGGCGCGGGTCATGCCGATACTGGCGGCGGCCTCCCATTGGCCACGCTCTACCGAGCCGATGGCGGCGCGCAGAATCTCGCAGGCGTAGGCAGCCATGTTCAGGGAAAAACCGATCAGCGCGGCAGTCAGTGGATCCAGCTCGATGCCCAGTTCCGGCAAGCCGTAATAGATCATGAACAGCTGGACCAGCAGCGGCGTGCCGCGAAAGAACGAGACGTACACCCGAGCGATACCGCGCACCAGCATAAAGCGCGACAGGCGCATGAGCGCCAGCCCGAAGCCCAGCAGCAGGCCGAAAAACATGCCGCCCAGGCTCAGGAAAACCGTGTAGTACGCGCCCTTTATCAGAAAGGGCGCGGAGTCCAGCGCTAGCTTGAGACCCTCTTCAATCATTTGGTCACGTCAGCGTTGAAGTACTTCTGCGACAGCTTGGCCAGCGTGCCATCAGCGCGCAGCTTGTCGATGGCCTTGTTGATGGCATCGAGCAGTTCAGGCTCGCCTTTGCGCAGGGCAATACCACTTTCCTGACGGGAGAACGGTTCGCCGGTGACCGCCAGGGTGTCTTTGGTTTTGGTGACCATTTCCAGTGCAGCCAGGCGGTCGACCAGAATGGCGTCGATACGGCCTACACGCAGATCCTGAAACTTGGTTGGGTCATCGTCGTAGGTTTTGACGATGGCGCCCGGCACGTTTTCCTTCAGCCACTGCTCATAGTTCGTACCCAGGCCTACACCGACCTTGGCACCCTTGAGGTCGGCCGCCGTCTTGAACTTGTCGGCGTCTTTCTTCTGCACCAGCGCCTGAATGCCGGAGATGGTGTAAGGCTCGGAGAAGTCATACTTCTTTTTGCGTTCTTCGGAGATGGTCACCTGGTTGATCACAACATCCAGACGCTTGGACTCCAGTGCAGCAAGAATGCCCGCCCATGGAGTGGCCTGCAGCTTGACCTTCACGCCCAGCTCTTTGGCCAGGGCTTCGGAGAACTCAACTTCAAAACCTGCCAGCTTGCCGTTTTCATCCTGGAAGCTGAACGGCGGATAAGTGCCTTCAAGGCCGACGCTGATCGTGCCGCTGTCTTTGATCTTTTGCAGCTGCTCGCCTGCAATGGCTTGGCCCAGCAGACTGGACCCAAGAAGAACGCCCAGCGTGGAAGCCAGAACGGTACGGCGAATGGCGGAAGTAATCATGATTAGCCCCAAAGATATTGTTTGAGTGACAGGCAAAAATCGGACCCGACGAACGCTACTGATACTGCGCAAGTTTATCCAGTGTTTTCAGTCGTCTGAGCGTGGAGTGCGATTGCTGGCGGCGATCATAGGAGCTGTTGTCGATGAGTAAAAATAATTAAAACCACGATGCTTATTCTTTGATCGAATATACAAGCCGTCGCAGCCACCGGTGATCGCCTGTGGGAGCGAGGCTTGCCCGCGAAGAACGATAGCGCGGTGTTTCAGGCATACCGAGGTGACTCATTCGCGGGCAAGCCACGCTCCCACAGGCGATTGCATTCCCGCGAGCCAGATCGGCTGGTTACGCAAATACATCCGGATAAGCAAACAATGCTGGCGCGCCACCGGTATGCAGGAAAATCAGCGGGCCGTCGTCGAAGCGCTGACGGCCTATGCCATCGAGCAACCCGGCCATGGCCTTACCGGTGTAAACCGGATCCAGCAAGATACCTTCGTGGCTGGCAACCAGCTTGATCGCCGACAAAGTCCCTGCATTGGGTTCGCCATAGCGCGGGCCGTAATACTCATCCCACAGCTCGACTTTAAAGGCTTCCGGCAGCGCAACACCCAATAGCTCAGCAGTGCGCTCAGCCAGGCCCTGGACTTTCGGACGTTGGGTTTCTTCGGGGCGCGATACGGTCACACCCACCACCGGCAACTGCGGCAATGCCTCGGCCAGCGCCAGAGCCAGGCCGCTGTGGGTGCCTGCGCTGCCTGACGCCAGCACGACAGCTGCGAATTCCAGCCCGGTCTGTTTGATCTGTTCAGCCAGCTCAAAACCCGCCCGAACGTAACCCAGAGCACCCAGCGCGTTCGATCCGCCGATAGGCACCACATAAGGCGTCTTGCCACTGGTTCGCAGCCGTGCGGCCAGGGCGTGAAGCTGTTCGTCGGCGTTGTCGAGGTTTTCTACCAACTCGACTTTGGCGTCTAACAGCTCCAGCAGCAAACGGTTGCCGTTATTCAGATAGTTGGTGTCGTCAGTGGCAATCGGGTTTTCCAGCAGCGCTACGCAGCCAAGTCCCAGGCGCGCGGCGATGGCAGCCGTCTGGCGCACATGGTTGGACTGAATGGCACCGGCGGTGATCAGCGTATCCGCGCCCTGGGCGAATGCATCAGCAGCGAGGTATTCGAGCTTGCGGACTTTATTGCCGCCCAGCGCCAGAGTGGTGGTGTCATCGCGCTTGATATAGATGTCGCGGCCAGCCCAGAGCGACAGTCGCTCCAGCTTTTCCAGGGCGGTAGGGGCGCCGAGCAGCTGTAGACGATTAAATTCGGCGAGCTTTTGTTTGATCATGATCAGAGGTGAGCCTATAGAGAGTCGCTCGACTATAGGCAGACACTTCCTACAGGGCAACTTCTCGCGTCTTATGCCATCAGAGCAGAAGGCCTGAGCATTTAGTTATTTTTTCCTACACCGGATTTTCCGTAGAGTGGCCGCATTTGCGGCCAGCGCAAATTAAAGGGTGCAATCAAAACCCTGTAGAAAGCCCAATGTTTGCCTGCATGCGTCTTGTGGGACCGGCTTTAGCCGGGAAGGGGCCGCACCAGTCGCTCAATTGAGTCGTCTGGACTGCTGCTTTCCCGGCAAAGCCGGTCCCACGCAGTCGTGCTAGCGCATTAATCAAACCGAGGAGAAGTCAGCGTGAGCGATATCCCAGAGGCACCCGCCGAAGGCCGTTCCAGTCACTGGCAGTTGCAGCAGATCGTCAGCGAGTTACGTGCCGCCCGCGACGACTGGCGCACCCGTAACAAGCGCGTCAGTGGCGAACATGGCGGCCGCGAGTTGCCTTCACGGGCGGCAATGCGCGACATCCTCGAAGCACTCTGCGGGGCGCTGTTCCCCATGCGTCTGGGGCCGGTGGACCTGCGCGAAGAAAGCGAGGATTTCTACGTCGGCCACACCCTCGACGTCGCCCTCAATGCCCTGTTGGCTCAAGCCCGGCTGGAGCTGCGTTACGTGGCGCACCAGCATTCGGAAGCCGTCGACGCGGTGGATAAAAAGGCCCTCGACCTGATCCAGGACTTCGCCCGTGCTTTGCCCGCGATGCGCACTTTGCTCGATACCGACGTGTTGGCGGCTTATCAGGGCGATCCGGCGGCGCGCAGCGTTGATGAAGTGCTGCTCTGCTATCCGGGGATCCTCGCGGTGATCCACCATCGCATCGCCCACCACTTATATCGCGCTGGCCTGCCGCTATTGGCGCGCATCAGCTCGGAAATCGCCCACTCCGCGACAGGCATAGACATCCACCCTGGCGCGCAAATAGGCCGCAGCTTCTTCATCGACCACGGCACAGGCGTCGTTATCGGCGAAACCGCGATCATCGGCGAGCGAGTACGCATCTACCAAGCCGTAACCCTGGGCGCCAAACGCTTCCCGGCAGACGAAGACGGCCAACTGCAAAAAGGCCACGCCCGCCACCCCATCGTCGAAGACGACGTGGTCATCTACGCCGGCGCGACCATCCTCGGTCGCATCACCATCGGCCAAGGCTCAACAATCGGCGGCAACGTCTGGCTGACCCGCAGCGTGCCTGCTGGGTGCAATCTGACGCAGGCGAATTTGTTGCAGCAGGATGAGGGGCAGAAGTAGGAATTCGACTGATTGGATGATTGATCAGTTGGTGACCAGATTGGGTGCAGCTGCGGCGAGGTGCTAAGCAAGGCAGCTAATAGAACCAAGCCGGGCGAATTCGCCCGGCTTCTTAGCAAAGTGGCTTTATTTCGATGCTTCTCTAATTTCATGAGCATTTATGCAGTCGGTCGACGTCAGTACCACTTCCTTCACTCATGTCGATCTTTCCGTCAGCTCCAATATAGATGTTGGTTTCTGGCCATTTTGGATTGATCCTTATACAGTTGTTTTTTCGTGAAGCGGTCCAATGAAAATCCATAAAAAAACGCTCGTTAGGGAATATATCTCCTGTATCTCCTGTGGCGCCGCCAGGAGTTATTTTGCCTTTATAAACACCATTGTAAGTATCCCAGACGAAGCTTAAGGGACCGGCGCCCTCGCCTGAATAGTAAACACTCACTCTTGGTGTCGCCATGTACCAAAAGCTGTAAGTCGCCGTAAGTGTCAATAGCAAGACCCGCCAGAATGAGCGGTGCCAAGGTTTATTTTCATTCATGGTTTTGCTCCCATTCCGCTGCCAATTTTAACCTGATTACATAAGCGTTGGCCCCTCTGCCCATATCAGTAATCCCGTCGGTGCAGGGTGAATCTTGCGTCGTTTTGTAGCTGAAATTATTCATTCTCCGGGGCACGGGCGTAATTGCTCTACGTCGGTTCCGCCCTCATGGCTTCGGTCAATAGTGCCATCCGGGCCGATATATATTAGTTAACGGCCATTTAGGGATTATTAATGCGCAGTGGTTTCTTCTCAAAGCGGTCCAGTCCAGTACCATCGTGAATTTCTCGTCAGGGAAAATATGACCACTATCCGCAGTTACGCCTCCAGGGAGGATTTCACCTCTGTAGATACGATTCTGGGTATTCCAGACAAAATCTAACTGGCTATTAGCGCTGTCAGAATAGTAAACGTGAACTCTTGGTAGCGCGATGTACCAAGAGATGAACAAGGTTAATGGTATGATCAAAGTCAAGCGCCAAAAGGAGCGGTGCCATGGTTTGCTTGCATTCATGGTTTCGCCCAATCCCACTGGCACTCTTTTAATCTTTTCAAATCAGTGCCGCCTTGTTTGCTCATATCAACGTTTCCGTCGCGGTCAAGGTGGATCTTAATATTTGGCCAGCTCGGCGCGATACTGATGCAGTGCCTACGCTCTTTATCCCTCCACCAATAAAATTCCATGAAGAAATCTTCATTCGGAAAAACATGACCGACGTCCCCTGTCGTTTTGCCAGGTAGTAGGTCTCCCTTCACAAATTTATGCTGTGTGTTTAAAATGTAGCTTATATTTTTTGTTCCATCCTTTGAATAAAAAATGTAAACCCGTGGTGGAGCGTAGTACCAGAATAAGAATAGCGAGACAAATAATAGTAGAATCCAGCGCCACACGTATCGACGCTTCCTATTTGCAGACATGGAGTTGTATTCCTTTCGCCCAGTTGGCAATAGGCACCGCCAGAACTTTAGTCATCACCGCCTTGAAAGTGACGCCACCGTCCGGGAATTCTTTTCTAAGTGTCATCCCAATAATTATAGATACCCTGTCAGGTGCATCGTCCCATGCACGCAAACCATCAACCCCTTCGGTTCTATGCGGCCCGTCGAACCTTTCAGGATCCTGCCAATGCCTGATCGAGTCCGACGCAATTTGCTCAATGCCAGCCCCGTCTAGGAGCACACTCTCAGAAAGGCCTCCCGCAACGCCCACATAGCCATAGTGAATGTTTGACCAAATATCGTAAAAGTAATCGTAGCTACCCTGTTTATGCCAAATATCCCCGAATTTCGCTTGTATCTTTAACTTATGATCCCAAGGCCGATTCTGCCCAACCCGCTCAGTCCATAACGCAAACGCCCTAGCTTGTTTGGCAAGAGCGAAAGAGTGAAAGTCAGGTTGCCGACCCAGTCGCTTATAAAACGGCAGTGCCATGTACTCTCTGGTTTCGGCCACCGGGTCGTAGCTGTTCAGTTCCTTCATTTCCAGCACTGAAGGATGATTGATGTTGCGGTTCATCTCGTCGGCGATGTAGCTGGCGAGTTCTTCCATACGGTCGGGGTGATTGCAGGGCTTTGAGCTGGCGGCGACAGGGGGTATTGGATCAGGCGCCCGAGGGGTTGTTGCGGGACTGATATTTGATTCGCTCACTGTTTGAGCGGAAGCCTTGTGACCTTGCTGTACAGGTTTGTCCGCCTTTTCGTAAGTGTGTTTTAGCGAGGAGATGAAGCGAGCGCGACAAGGGCAGGTGCTGACACTGTCCAGTGTTCCGGCCGGGCGCTTGCCGTTGCTGATGATGATGTTGACACCGCCCACGATTTCATAGGTTTTGCCGTCCTTGCCGCAGGTTACCGGGTCCCCTTCTCGCGCATGAGGCATTCCGTTCATAACGGTGCCTCTGTTCCCTGCCAGAACTTTGCCGCCGCAGTAGGTCTTGTCGCCCTCACGAATGAAGTGTCCTGTCGCCATGGCTCAACCCTCCACAGTCGGCAGGAAGTCCTCTGCTTTAGGCACGCCTTCTCGCAGTACAAGCATGCCCAGATTCTGTGGGGTGTTGATGATTTGGTCGCCATTACTCAGCATGCTGCCGACCAATGCGGTATCGCTGTTTTCGTGGCCTGCGCCTGTCACGATCTGCGCAGTCTTGCCATCGGGGTAAACGGCGTAATCACCTTTTTGCGCAACGCACACCTGTTGGCCGTCACTTAAGTCGATAACTATTTCTGACGTCGCATGCTGGATCACACCGCCGTCGCGGGTTTGGCTGCCTTCAGTTGCCAGTCGGTAAATCGCGATAGGTGGATGAGCATCGCAGTAAGCATTTTGTTGCTGGAGGCAGAGGGCGGCCTCTTCACCGAACTCAGCCAGTTGCTGATCCGTGAAAGGTGAAGCATCCAGAGTGCGAAGGACTTCCTGAGAGACTTCGTTGGTATACGACTTTGGAAAGGCAGTGCTCATTTCTATCATCCTGATTCGTTGGCTTCGGCATCCGCGGGACTTGTTGTCTCGTGAGAAAACGAACGCTAAACGAAAATTTCGGATGGCTATGTAGGGCAATTCTCCAGAGAGCGAAGGAAACCTCTCTAGATGTTTTTAGCCGCAAGTGCGTGCGGGAAACGAATGCGTGCTGCGCCAAAAAAACAGTCAAAAATCGGACGCGCTGCCTCGGTCAATCAACATGGTTTTATCGTGCCGACAGGCGGGAACGAACCCCGTGAAACGCACGTCATAACCTCGCTTGAGCCAGCACCCACTGGCCCGCGATTAGGCCTCGCGGGCGCTTCCATGTTTTAATTGAACGCTCGTTCAATTAAAACCGGTGGTTCGCTGCCCGCTCATATCAGGAGGCTTACCCTTGCTTAATCCGTTTGTTGCTGTCTTTTCCTTCGAGTCGGAGGTGCATGTTTCATGAGTGCATCTGCTACCCCTTCCAGCGGTTCGGTCCGCATGAATCCGCCGGTTTTTTACTTTGCGGCGACGTTTATTTTGTTGTTCGGGGTGACGGTCATTGCCTTCCCCGAAGCGTCCGGCCAATGGCTGCTGGCGGCGCAGAACTGGGCGGCCAATACGGTCGGCTGGTATTACATGCTGGCCATGACTATTTATCTGGTCTTCGTGGTGGTCACCGCCTTGTCTGGCTACGGCAAGATCAAGCTCGGTGCCGACCACGACGAGCCCGAATTCAGTTATCTGTCCTGGGCGGGGATGTTGTTTGCCGCCGGGATTAGCATCACGCTGTTTTTCTTCTGTGTCTCTGAACCGCTGACTCACATGCTGGCTCCGCCTCAGGGCGAGGGCGGCACGACTGAGGCGGCGCGGCAGGCTATGCAGTTGCTGTTCCTGCATTGGGGTCTGCATGGCTGGGGCGTTTTTGCTTTTGTCGGCATGGCGCTGGCTTACTTCGCGTACCGGCACAATCTGCCTTTGGCCTTGCGTTCTGCGTTGTATCCGCTGATCGGCAAGCGCATCAATGGCCCCATCGGTTACGCCGTCGATGGCTTCGGCATCATTGCGACGATTTTCGGGCTGGGCGCGGACATGGGCTTTGGGGTGTTGCACCTCAACTCCGGGCTGGATTACCTGTTCGGCATGCCGCATACCCAATGGATTCAGGTCGGGCTGATCACGCTGATGATGGGCGCGGCGATTCTGGTGGCTATCGCGGGTGTCGATAAGGGCGTGCGCGTCATGTCCGACATCAACATGCTGCTGGCCTGTGCGCTGCTGCTGTTTGTGTTGTTTGCCGGCCCGACGCAGCATCTGCTGAATACTCTGGTGCAGAACATCGGTGACTATCTAGGGGCGCTGCCGACCAAGAGTTTCGATGTCTACGCCTACGACAAGCCTAGTGACTGGCTGGGCGGCTGGACGGTGTTTTATTGGGCTTGGTGGATTGCCTGGTCGCCGTTTGTGGGGCTGTTCATTGCGCGGATTTCCCGTGGTCGGACCATCCGTGAATTCGTCTTTGGCGTGCTGTTGATTCCGTTGGGTTTCACCCTGGCGTGGATGTCGATTTTCGGCAACAGCGCCATTGATCAAGTGCTCAACCACGGGATGGTGGCGCTGGGTCAATCGGCAATTGATGATCCATCGCGCACGCTTTACCTGCTGCTGGAAACCTATCCATGGAGCAAAACCGTTATTGGCGTGACGGTATTCATCAGTTTCGTGTTCTTCGTCACCTCGGCGGACTCGGGCACTGTGGTGCTTTCGACGCTGTCGGCCAAAGGCGGCAATCCTGATGAAGACGGCCCTAAATGGTTGCGGGTTTTCTGGGGTGTGGCGACGGCGCTGATTACCAGTGGCCTGCTGTTTTCCGGCAGTATCGACGCGCTGAAGTCCGCTGTGGTGCTGACCTCACTGCCGTTCTCTCTGATCCTGCTGTTGATGATGTGGGGCCTGCACAAGGCGTTCATCATGGAATCCCAACGCCAGATCGCGCAGCTCTACTCGCTGGCTCCGGCCTCCGGTGCGCGGCGTGGCGGTTGGCGTCAGCGGTTGAGCCAGGCTGTGCATTACCCGTCGCGAGACGAGGTGTATCGATTCCTGGAGCAGACTGTGCGCCCGGCCATTGAAGATGTAACCGCGGTGTTCGCCGAGAAGGGCTTGAACGTGGTCACTCAGCCAGACCCGGCCAATGACAGCGTCAGCCTGGAGATCGGCCATGGCGAGGAGCGACCGTTTATTTATCAGGTGATGATGAAAGGCTTCTTCACCCCGTCATTCGCCCGTGGCGGCATGGGATCCAAGCAACTGAACAATCGGCGTTATTACCGTGCTGAGGTTCACTTGAGTGAAGGCAGTCAGGATTACGACTTGGTGGGTTACACCAAGGAGCAGGTGATCAACGACATCCTTGATCAGTACGAACGCCATATGCAGTTTTTGCATTTGGTGCGTTGAGAGCAGGATTTGCATAACGCCGCGCTCCCACAGGAGGTCGCATTTCTCCTGTGGGACCGGCTTTAGCCGGGAAGAGGCAGGTACATTCGCTCCATATCTGATGATTGAAATGCCGTCTTCCCGGCTGAAGCCGGTCCCACAAGGTAAAAGAGCCCCTAGCTCAAGCCAACCCACCATTGGCACGCAGGATTTGGCCGTTGACCCAGCCAGATTCAGGTCCGGCCAGGAAAGACACGACGTTGGCGATGTCTTCCGGCTGGCCGAGGCGTTCCAGAGGCGGCATCTTGGCGAAGTTCTGAATCTGTTCGTCGGTTTTGCCATTGAGGAACAACTCGGTGGCCACCGGACCGGGTGCGACGGCGTTGACCGTAATGTTGCGTCCGCGCAGTTCCTTGGCAAAAACATGGGTGAAGGATTCAACCGCCGCTTTGGTGGCGTTGTAGATCGCATAGCCCGGAATGTTTAGCGCCAGCGCGGAGCTTGAGAAGTTGATGATCCGGCCGCTGTCGTTCATTCGTGCGCTGGCTTCACGCAAGGTGTTGAAAGTGCCACGGGTGTTGATGGCGAAGGTCTGCTCGAACAACTCGTCGCTGGTGTCAGCGATGGGCATGGTTTTCATGATGCCAGCGTTGTTGACCAACACATCGATTTTGCCCAACTGCTGTTCAGTGGCTTCGAACATCTTGCGTACTTCATCTGCGTTGGCCACGTTGGCTTTCACGGCGATGGCCTGACCGCCCTCGGCAACCAATTGGGCAACCAGCGAATCCGCCTCGCTGGCGCTGTTGGCGTAATTGACGACGACGGCGAAACCGTCGGCAGATAGACGCTTGGCGATTTCAGCGCCGATGCCGCGAGATGCGCCGGTGACGATGGCGACTTTGCGGTGAGTGTTCTGAGTCATGCTGCACCTCCGTTCTGAATGTGGGGTGTACTTTCACATGTTGA
>Ga0308159_1005731_pt1 | contig 10311 bp, 10 predicted proteins | sample PhyCR1_FD_201040 | JGI IMG/M metagenome (GOLD analysis project Ga0308159, IMG submission 201040) | Phyllosphere microbial communities from UC Gill Tract Community Farm, Albany, California, United States - DLSLC.R1 | ecosystem: Host-associated > Plants > Phyllosphere > Unclassified | place: USA... | reverse complement strand
CCCCTCGTCCGCGTAACGAGAGGCGACCGAGTCGTCGCCTGGAGGACAACCACATGGCTGACAAGTCCATCACCAAGACCGAGCTCGTCGCGAGCATCGCCAGCGCGACCGGCCAGAGCCAGTCCGCCGTGTCGGGCGTGCTCGACTCCCTCTTCTCCACCGTCTCCGAGGCGGTCGCCAAGGGCAGCAAGGTCTCGATCCCCGGTTGGATCGCCTTCGAGCAGGTCGCGACGTCGGCTCGCACGGGCCGCAACCCCCAGACGGGCGAGGAGATCTCGATCCCCGCCGGCAAGCGCGTCAAGGTCACCGCGGGCTCCAAGCTGAAGGCCGCCGTCAAGTAAGACGACGTCGAACGACAGAGGGGGGATGCCACGCGGCATCCCCCCTCTGTCGTTCTCGCGCGACGTAGGCTGAGGGGGTGAATCCCCGCCTGCTCCGCGTCGCGGGACCCGTCATCCTGATCGTGGTCTCGCTGATCGCCGTCGCAGTGGGGCTCGCGTACGGAGGGGGAGCGGCTCCCACGCAGCTCGCCGACCCCGGCCCGGTCGTCCGCTGGGGCCTGCCGATCGCCACCGTCGTCGTCAACCTCGCCGCCGCCACGATGGTCGGCTCGCTTGTCCTGGCACTGTTCGCCCTGACGGCGGGGGAGCGACCGTTCGAGATCGCCCTGGACACGGCATCCATCGGCGCCGCCGTATTCACCGTTTCGGCGGCCACCACGGGGTATCTGACGTTCCTCAACGTCCTGAATGCGAAGCCGACGCTCGACGCGGTGTTCGGGCAGCAGCTCGGCCGCTTCCTCGTCGAGAGCTCGATCGGGCAAGCGTGGCTGATCACCACGATCGCCGGTGCCGTGCTGACGGTGCTCACCTTCGCCGTCCGCTCGTGGATTCCCACGCTCGTCGTCGCGATCCTCGCCCTCGCCTCGCTCATCCCCATGGGCACGCAGGGGCACGCGGGCGAAGAGGCCAGCCACAACGCGGCCGTGACCTCGCTCGTCCTGCACATCATGGCCGCGGCCGTGTGGCTCGGCGGGCTGGTCCTGCTGGTGGTCGTCCGCCCCGCGATGTCGCGCGGGCAGCTGCAGACCACGCTCCTGCGGTACTCGTCGATCGCCCTCGTCGCCTTCATCGTCGTCGCGGTCTCGGGAACCGTCCGCGCCTCCATCGGCCTCCTGGGTCTGCAGAACCTCTGGTCGGCCTACGGCGTCCTCGTGCTCGTCAAGGTGGGCGCGCTGATCGCGATGGGCGTCCTGGGCGCCTGGTACCGCCGTCGACTGATCTCGCGCATGGCCGACGAGCCCGGCTCGCGCCGGTTCTGGGGTGTCATCACGCTCGAGCTGGCGTTCATGGGCATCGCCAGCGGTGTGGCCGCCGCCCTCGCGCGCACGCCCCCGCCCGTGCAGCCCCCGCTCGTAGGACAGACCCCGGCGGAGGTGCTGACCGGGGCTCCGCTGCCTCCCGACCTGACCGTCGAGCGCTGGTTCACGGCGTGGGACGTCGACCTGCTGTGGACCCTCGTGGTCGCCTTCGGGATCTTCTTCTACCTGGCGGGGGTCTGGCGCCTGCTCCGTCGCGGTGACGCGTGGCCGATCTACCGCACGGTGCTGTGGGTCCTCGGCATGCTGAGCGTGTTCTGGGTCACCTCGGGTCCGATCAACGTGTACCAGGACTACCTGTTCAGCATGCACATGATCGGCCACATGCTGCTGTCGATGGCGATCCCGCTCATGCTCGTGGCGGGGGCCCCGGTCTCGCTGGCGGCGCGCGCGATCCGCAAGCGCACCGACGGGACGCGCGGCGGGCGCGAGTGGATCCTCTGGGCGGTGCACAACCCGGTCGCGAAGGTGCTGACCAACCCCTATGTGGCGGCGGGCCTGTTCATCGGCTCTCTCTGGGCGTTCTACTACACCGACCTGTTCCGCTGGTCGCTGTACGACCACGTCGGGCACATCTGGATGGTCGCGCACTTCCTCGTGACGGGCTATCTCTTCGTGCTGAGTCTCATCGGCATCGATCCCGTGCCGTACCGCCTGCCCTACCCGATGCGACTGCTCGTCCTCATCGCGATCATGGCGATGCACGCCTTCTTCGGTATCGCGATCATGATGAACTCGGGTCTGATGGTCGCGGAGTGGTTCGGTGCGATGGGCAGGACCTGGGGTGCGACACCCCTACAGGACCAGTACGTCGGCGGTGGCGTGGCCTGGTCGGTCGGCGAGATCCCCACGCTCGTCCTGGCGATCGCCGTGGCCATCCAGTGGAGCCGGAGCGACGAGCGTCAGCAGCGCCGTCGCGACCGTCACGTCGACCGCGTCGGCGATCTCGAGCTCGACGCGTACAACGAAGAGCTCGCTCGCCTCGCCGAGCGCGACGCCCGGGTCGCGTCCCGCGGCAACTAGGCAGGGGGCGCGGGACTCAGTCGGACGATCCGCCGACGAGGATCGAGGCGGTTCCGTCCGGGAGCACCGTGATCTCGCCGTCGACGCGGAACGCCACGTCTTCTTCGACCGTCCGGACGCTGCCGTCGAAGATCGAGCGGATGTCGACGACGATGTGCGCGACGGCCTTCGCCGAGGGGATGCGCCACCCGGCGCCGTCCGGGACGACGGTCACCTCGGGCTGCTGGACGATCGACCAGGTGGGCGCGTCGTCGATGCGGTTGCGCACGGTGAAGCCGAACGGGCAGCCGGTCGGCTGCAGTACCTTCTGCTGCGCGCACGTGGTCAGGAAGTCCTCGACGCGCGACTGCACGACCGAGATGAACTCGTCGGTCGGCTGCGCCTGCACATCGACCGGGATGCCGGCCAGCGGCGTGTCAGCGAGCACGGCGACACCGGGGGTCGCCGAGATCGCGGTGTCGACGTCGACGGAGTACAGCCCGGGCGAGAACACCAGCAGGGGGACCGCGGCCGTGGGGTCGACGTCGACGCCGTCGACCGAGACCTGACGCTTGTCGACCTCGAACCCGTTGACGGCGAACCGCATCGATCCGTCGACCGTGAGCTTCATGACCGACAGGGGGCTGCGGGCGAACCGCCAGCGGGGAAGGAGTCCCTCGTTCGTGTCGTGCCGCACCGAGAACGTCGTCCGTCCGGCGTACCCGCCCGCGGTGTACGAGACGGTGACCTTCGTCTCGTCGCCGTCGGTGGTCTCGTCGGTGATCTCGGCATCCGTCAGGGACGTGAGGGCGTCGGGACGCAGCAGCGCCTCGGACGCGGTGGCCGGCAGGCCCGCCGACTGCAGCTCGGCGGAGTCGATGGCGACGCCGGGGACCGCGAGGGCCTCCGCCGTGCGGCGCTCCTGGAGCAGCTCGAGGTAGTGCTGGACGAAGGCGCGGGGACTGTAGAACTCGCGGTACAGCGACGCGGCTCCCGCCCCGAGGGCGGCGATCAGCAACACGCCGACCAGCACGATCGCGGTGATCGTGGCCGCGGGGCGTGCGCGCGCGCCGCGAACGCCTTCGGGCGTCGCGGGGCCCCCGCCTGCGGTGTCCACGCCTCCAGTGTAGGAAAAGCTCCTGTGGAGGCGCCGCGCGCGTCAGTCCATGACAAGCGACTGCACGACGGCGACCGCCGCCAGCTGACCGCCCGCGATGGCCGCGGCGAGCGAGAACAGGGGCCCCGGGAGGTGATCGGGGTGCGCCAGGTCGCCCACCGCGTAGACGTTCTCGATGCTCGTGCGCCCGAAGGGGTCGGTGCGCACGGCCCCCGACTCCTGCCGCTCCACGCCGAGCCCGTCGACGAAGCCGGCCCGCGAGCTCCACGTCGGGGCGACGAACGCCCCGGCGACCTCGAGCACCGAGCCGTCGGTGCGCTCGAGCGCGAGACCGTCGGTCGTCCCGGCGACGCGGACGACCTCGGCGGGATCGACGAGATGGACCTCGGATGCCACGGGCTCGAGCATGCGTCCGAGGGTGGCGGCGTGGTCGCTGCCGTTGACGATCGCCACCGGTCGTCCGGCGAACTCGTGACCGTGGCAGAACGGGCAGTTGGCGACGCGGTCGCCCCAGTGCGCGGCGAGGCCGGGGATGTCGGGCAACCGGTCGGCGACCCCCGTGGCGAGGATGACGGCGTGGGCACGGAGGTGCTCGTCGCCCACCGTGACGGTCAGGGCGTCGGTCTCGCGCGCGACGGCCGAGGCGGCGGCATCCCGGATCTCGACGTCGGGGTAAGCGGCGATCTCGTCCCGGCCGAGGCGGCGGAGCTCGGCGGGGTCGCGTCCGTCGTTCGTCAGCAGGTTGTGCGCGTGGCGCACGGTGCCGTTGCGGTAGTCACCCGAGTCGAGCAGCAGCGTCCGGCGGTGCATGCGCCCGAGGGTGAGGGCCGCCTGCAGACCCGCGGGGCCGCCTCCGATGATGATCGCGTCGTACACGATGAGCTCCTTCCGTTTGCGTTCTCGTCAATCCTGTGACTTCATGTCGACATGAAGTCAAGCGCGGTGAACGACGGCGAGTCGATCGGCGAGGCGGCGGCACGATTCGGGCTCGAGACGCACGTTCTGCGGCACTGGGAGGACGCGGGACTTTTGGATCCGGCTCGGGATGCCGCGGGCCGACGCCGCTACGCCGAGGGCGACAGCGTGCGGATCGCGGTGATCCTGCGGAACAAGGCCGCGGGGCTGTCGCTCGACCAGATCCGGGTGCTGCTCGACGAGGGAGCCCCCGACCGGCATCGCGTGCTCGAGGAGCACGTCGCGGAGTTGGACCGACGTGCGGCCGACATCGCCCAGGCACGCGCCATGACCGAGCACGCCCTCCGCTGCCGCTCGCACGACATCACCGAGTGCCCGCGCTTCCGCAGCCACGTCGCCGACGTGCTGTCGGGGGAGGCGCGGTGGCTGCTCGTCCACACCGAGCCGATGGGCGGGCCCATCCCCCGCTCGCCGTCCGAGGCGACGCGCGCGAACTAGCATGGGCCGGTGACCACGCCGCCCCTTTCCGCCGAGCAGCAGGCGCTGTTCCGGCTGATCGAGGACACCCGGGAGCACGTTTTCGTCACCGGGCGCGCGGGCACGGGCAAGTCGACGCTCCTGCAGCACCTGGCGTGGAACACCAAGAAGCAGATCGCGGTCTGCGCGCCCACGGGGGTGGCCGCGCTCAACGTCGAGGGGCAGACGATCCACTCGCTGTTCCGCCTGCCGATCGGGCTCATCGCGAACGGCGACATCGACCAGAACGACGCCACGCGCAAGATCCTCAATGCCATCGACACCCTGGTGATCGACGAGATCTCGATGGTGAACGCCGACCTGATGGATGCCATCGACCGCTCGCTCCGCCAGGCTCGCGGTCGACGGTCGGAACCGTTCGGCGGCACCCAGATCGTCATGTTCGGCGACCCGTACCAGCTGGCGCCCGTCCCGCCGCGAGGTGACGAGGCGCGCTACATCCGCGATCACTACCGCTCGTTCTGGTTCTTCGACGCGAAGGTGTGGTCGGGCGAGGCCGCCAGCGACGGTCTCATCGACATCGGGCGCCACGGCGCCGACCTGCACGTCAACGAGCTCGTCGAGATCCACCGGCAGTCCGACCCCGGGTTCAAGCAGCTGCTGAACGCCGTGCGGTATGGCCGGGTCACCGCCGAGATGGCCGGGGTGCTCAACACGGCGGGTGCGCGCACGCCCCCGCACCCGGCCGACGGCGAGCACCCGATCATCACGCTCGCGACCCGCAACGACCGCGTCAACACGATCAACCGCAAGCACCTCGACGAGCTCATCGGACGCACCCAGACCGCGAACGCCGAGATTTCGGGCGACTTCGGCCGGGGCGAGGCGAACTACCCGGCCGAGATGGAGCTCACGCTCAAGGTCGGCGCGCAGGTGATGTTCCTGCGCAACGACGGAGCGCAGTTCGGCGAGGCTCCGCGATGGGTCAACGGCACGATCGGCACCGTGACCCGCATCGCCGGCGACAGCGTGCGCGTCGAGGTGGACGGCATCCAGCACGATGTCGAGCCGGCCGTGTGGGAGCGGTACCGCTACGCGTACGACCCGGGGACCAAGAACCTCTCGCGCGAGATCGTCGCGGAGTTCACGCAGTTTCCGCTGCGCCTGGCCTGGGCCGTGACGATCCACAAGTCGCAGGGCAAGACCTACGACCGGGCGGTCGTCGACCTCGGGGCGGGCGCCTTCGCCCCGGGGCAGACCTACGTCGCCCTCAGCCGCCTGACCTCGCTCGAGGGCCTGTACCTCACGCGGCCGCTCAAGCCGAGCGACATCCGTGTGGACGAGGACGTCCGACGCTTCATGAAACAGGCGTGGCTCGCGCGGCAGGACGCCGCGAAGGCATGAGCCTCACGCGACCTGGTGGGCCTTCGCGCGGGTGAGGTCGGCGAACAGCTCGGTGGTGAAGCGGTAGGCGACGAGCACCTCGGCGATCACCCGCTCCTTCTCGCGGTCGTCCCACGGTGCGGCGTCGAGCTGTTCGCGATAGACGGTCTTGAACGCCTTGGGATCGGCGATGTCGCCGAACAGCAGGAAGCCGATGCCGTTCGTCTCGAAACCGAACCGGCGCCGCATCAGGCGGCCGATCGACGGACCGCCCGAGAGATCGCCGAGCAGACGGGTGTAGTGGTGGGCGACGAATCCCCCGGGCCAGGTGGCGGCCACGCGGCGGATGCGCGAGACGTAGGCCTGCGTCGTGGGAAGAGGGGTGATGCGCTCGCGCCAGTCGGTACCGATCAAGAAGGCCAGGTCGGCCTCGAGAGCGGGCAGGCGCGAAAGTCGGCCCTGGAGGAACACGGATGCCACGGGATCGGTCCGCATGCGGACCGCCGCCTCTTCGAGGGCCGCGTAGATGAACCAGTGCTGGGCGATGAGCGCGATGTAGTCGTCGCGCGTGCCGGCACCCGTGAGCAGGTCGGTCATGAAACCGTCGCACTCGTTGGGCGAGTGCGCGTCGCTGGAACGCTCGCGCAGAGCTGTCGAGAACGGGACGACGGCGTTCATGCGGCCATCTTACGCACAGAGTTAGGTTCCCCTAACCCATATTTTCCTCCGAGCTCGCTCGCCGTCAGCCGCGTCGTGATGCAGACGTGACGGTAACGGGAGCGCAAGCGGCCCTTTCGTTCAGGTGCCGTGTGTTTGAATCTTCGGAGCGGGCGCTTCGTCGCGCGCGGAAGTGCTGGGGGTTTCACATGCGGGCATGGCGTCGTTCCGCGGCCATCGCGATCGCGGGCGCGAGTGTTCTCGCCGTCCTCCTGAGCGGCTGCACGCCGGAGGGCTCGGTGTCGATCAACGTCCCCGCGCAGGTCGACGCGCCACTGCCCGAGGCGACGGTGACCGAACTGCAGAATGCCGTGACCGCGGCCATGACCGCGACGGGCTCCACCGGCGCGATCGTGGGCGTATGGGCGCCATGGAGCGGCACGTGGGTGTCGGGCATGGGAACCCAGGGCCCCGGCGGCGCGGAGGTCACGGCGAACCTCGGATTCCGCGCGGGCGATGTCACCGGTGCGATGACGTGCGACGTGCTCTACCGCCTGGCCGCAGACGGCAAGGCGTCGATGAGCGATCCCGTCACCAATTGGGTCAGCAACCTCCCCGGGTACGAGGACATCACCCTCCGTCAGCTCTGCGACGGCACCTCGGGCCTCGCGTCCTACACCTCGGTGCTCGACGGCCAGGTGGCGAAGAACCCCGAGCGCGTGTGGAACCCGCGCGAGCTCATGACCTACGGCATCGCGAGTTCCCGGACCAACGCCCCCGGTGTGGCCTTCTCCGACTCGGCGACCGACTACGTGCTCGCGGGTCTCGCCGCCGAGCGCATCGCCAACGAGCCGCTCTCCCAGCTCATCGCCGAGCGCGTCACCGAGCCCCTGGGCCTCGGGGCGACCGGACTCCCCGACCCCGCCCCGGCCAACCCGGCAGCGGCCTCGCTCCCGGGCTACTGGTCGCAGCAGAACGCCGAGGGCGCCTGGAACTGCACCGACCCGCGCGAGTACACCGAGATGTCCTCGAGCTACGGCGGCGCCGCGGCGGGAGCCGTGACGAACATCACCGATCTGGGGCGGTACGCGCAGGCACTCGCCACGGGTGCGCTCCTGCCGGCTGGGAACGACCGGTTCGCGGCCCCCGTGCCCGTCGGCGGCGATCAGCCCACGTGGTTCACCGCGGCGGGCGGCGCCTTCCAGGCGGGATCGCTCGTCGGCCAGTACGGATCCGCCCCGGGGTACCTGGTGGGTGCTTTCGCCGACCCGACGACGGGGATGTCTGTCGCGGTCGTGCTGAACAACTCCGGCGGCAACAAGACCACCGGCGCGTGGCTGGCCTGGGAGCTCGCGGCGATCGCGTCGAAGGCTCCGGCCGCCCAGGGGCAGACCGCTCCGCAGGCGGGGCTGCCGTGGACCGCCGAGCAGATGCGCGACAACATCGCCGGCAACGCCATCTGCGCTCCTCCCGCCGGATGACCTCGCGATGACCGCGCGCGGCGGGCAGGGGTCGGCAGCCTCGCTCGTGCTCGTCGGACTGGCGTGCCAGGAGGTCGGCGCGTCGTTCGCCGTGATGCTGTTCCCCGAGACCGGGCCGCTCGGCATCGTCATGCTGCGGTTGCTCTTCTCCGCCGTTCTGCTGTTGATCATCGCCCGACCACGTCTGCGCGGTCACACGGGCTCCGCGTGGCGCTCCGTGGTCGGGTTCGGTGTGGTGCTGGCATCCATGAACGGGCTGTTCTACCTCGCACTGGAGCGACTGCCGCTGGGCGTGACCGTGACCATCGAGGTGCTCGGGCCCCTCACGCTGTCGATCCTCACCGCGACGGGCATCGCCCGCTGGGTGTGGGCCGGCCTCGCACTGGGCGGCGTCGTCGCCCTCGGAGCCGGTGGATGGGACCGCCTCGACGCCCTCGGCGTGCTCTTCGCGCTGGGGGCGGCGGTGAGCTGGGCCCTGTACATCCTCGCCTCCGCGCGGGTGGGTCGGGAGTTCCCGCGGCTCGACGGCCTCGCGCTCGCTATGGCCGTTGGCGCCGTCATCGCCCTACCGTTCGGCATCGCCCAGGCGGGATCGGCCCTGCTGCGCCTCGACATCCTGGCCCTCGGTGCCGCGGTCGCGCTGCTGTCGTCGACCATCCCCTACGCCCTGGAGCTCATCGCCCTCCGCCGTCTGGCGGCGTCGGCCTTCGCGATCCTCATGAGCCTCGGGCCGGCCACTGCGTCGGTCGCGGGGTTCCTGCTGCTCGGCCAGCACCTGTCGTGGCTCGAGCTCGTCGGAATCGCCCTGGTGATCACGGCCAGCATCGGTGCCGTGCTCGCCGCCGCCCGCCGCAGCGCCGGGGCACGGCATCCGGGACCGGGCGCCGAAGAACCGCTCAGCGAGCCGATCGGCTGAGCGGATGCCATGACCCCGGCGACTCCGCAAGGGGTCCCTGGCGGGCCCCGGCGGTGGCGAGGATGACCGGATGAGCGACGACGATCAGACGAAGAAGGACTTCGACGAGGCGGTCAACATGACCGCGAGCGAGCTGAAGAAATGGCTCGACACCGATGAGTCGACCTCCGTCGGGCAGAAGAAGGACGGTGGGGAGTCGACCGGGCACGAGAGCGGACGGCACATCGTGCGCATCCTCGAGAAGAAGAAGGCCGACCTCACCGACGACGACTACGCGCACATGCGCAAGGTCGTCGGCTACGTCAAACGGCACAGCGCGCAGAAGCCGAAGGGCGACATCACCGACACCGCCTGGCGGTACTCGCTCATGAACTGGGGCAACGACCCGAAGAAGTGAACGTCGGGGGACGGGCCGTATACATCGCGTGAGGGTCGCGTGTCGCCGGGTCCCGCCACATAGCCGCGCGGGGTACAACGGACGCATGCCCATCATCGACAGCGCCGTGTACGTCGACGGACACCGGATCGAGAATCCCGCGAGCCTCGACCAGACCTTCGAGTACATGGAGGCTCACGGCGGCATGGCGTGGATCGGCCTGCTGCGCCCCTCGCCGGAGGAACTCGAGCGCGTCGCCGCCGAGTTCTCGCTGCACCCGCTCGCCGTCGAGGACGCGCTCGCCGGCCACCAGCGTGCGAAGCTCGAGCGCTACGGGGGAAACCTCTTCGCGGTGCTCCGGCCCGCGCGCTACATCGACGAGACCGAGACGGTGGAGTTCGGCGAGCTCCACGTCTTCATCGGGCCCGATTACGTCGTGACCGTGCGTCACGCCGAGGTGCCCGACCTCTCGCAGGTGCGGCGGAGGCTCGAGAAGAACCCCGACCTGCTCGCGCGCGGCCCCGAGGCGGTGCTCTACGCGATCCTCGACGAGGTCGTCGACCAGTACGACCCCGTGGCTCGCGGTCTGCAGAACGACGTCGACGAGAT
>Ga0308159_1005730_pt1 | contig 10312 bp, 11 predicted proteins | sample PhyCR1_FD_201040 | JGI IMG/M metagenome (GOLD analysis project Ga0308159, IMG submission 201040) | Phyllosphere microbial communities from UC Gill Tract Community Farm, Albany, California, United States - DLSLC.R1 | ecosystem: Host-associated > Plants > Phyllosphere > Unclassified | place: USA... | reverse complement strand
TGCACTGCGCCAGCCGCCGGCCGCGGTCTCGGTCGCCGAGGACAGCATGCCGCCCGCGCCGTTGGCCGTGGCCACGACATTCCGTGCCCCGGCGGTGGCAGAGCACATCGAAGAGGCACCCGAGACGGTGCCTCCGTTGCTGGAAGACGATGCGACCCCTGCGCGCTACGTCAACACAGAGGAGCTGTTCGACGTCCAGCAGCAGTCCGATTTCTTCGTGTCGCTCGGCCAGCATGATCAGGCCATCGCGGTACTCAGCGAACACATTGCGGACAATCCGGAAACCAGCGCGCTGGCCTACCTGGACCTGCTGCGGATCTACCACTCGCTGGACCGGCGTGACGATTACGCACGTGTCGGTCGCGAATTCGAGCGCGCTTTCAACGCGCAGGTGCCGGCGTTTGAGCAGTTCGCCGAGGTCGGCCTTGGGCTGGAGCACTACCGTGCCACGCTCGCGCGCATCGAGGCGCAGTGGCCGGAGCCGGGGACGCTCGGGCTGATCGAAGAACTCGTGTTCCGCAAACCCGGCGCCCGCGGCGACGACGAGAGCTTCGATCTGGCGGCCTACCGGGAATTGCTGTTGCTGTATTCGGTGGCCAAGGAAGTCATCGACCCAGACAGTGCACCGCCGACACCGGTCACGCCGCTGTCCTTTCTCGACACCCATGATGCAGAACTCGAGCCGTCCAGGGCTTCCATGATCGCCCCCGAAGGCTATCTGGAGGACACGCAGCCCGACGGTCTGCACGATGACATTCCGACCGTTCCGGGGGCCGCATTGCCGTCTTTCTACGGTGCCATCGACAGAGGACTAACGCACGACACCGTGCTCGGCTCGGGCGACACGTCGCTCGGCCACGCAGTGGAGGCCGCACCGCACGACATGGCGAACCGCGGCAACGAAATCGAATTCGACACCACCGCTTTCGAAACGGTGCCGGGCGATCTGGAGGTGCCGATTGCTGGGCATCACGTCTCGGCCACACCCGCGGTCATCCCTCCGCTCGACCTGGATCTGTTCGATCCGCTCACCGAGGCCGAGATCGCTCCGAAGCCGAAGCGCCGCACGTAAGAGGGTCGGGCTGCTCCGTCGGCGTGGTTCTGGAGCAGGCGACCTTCCGGTCTTTCTGTTGCGCTGCCGCCTCAGCGACGAACCTGCAATGCGCCAGGATTGACGATGTTCGTCGGGTTGCCCTTGATGAAGCTCACGACATTGTCGAAGGCCTGCCCGAAATACTGCTCGTAGCTGTCCTGCTCGACATAGCCGATGTGAGGCGTGCAGATGCAGTTTTCCAGCCGAAGCAGCGCATGGCCCTGCAACGGCGGCTCGCTTTCGAACACGTCGATGGCAGCCATCCCCGGACGTCCGCGGTTGAGCGAGGCCAGCAGGGCATCAGGCTCGACCAGTTCGGCACGCGACGTGTTGACGAACAACGCTGTCGGCTTCATGCGTGAGAGATCTTCGAGCGTGACGATTCCGCGTGTTTCCTCATGCAGCCGCAGATGCACGGTGAGCACGTCGGCCGCGGCGAAAAAGGCCTCGCGACTCGGCGCCACCTGAAAGCCGTCGGAGCGCGCCTGCTCGCGGCTCTGGTCGCGGCCCCAGATCACCACCTGCATGCCGAACGCCTGCCCGTACCGTGCCACCAACCGGCCGATACGTCCGTAGCCCCAGATGCCGAGGGTCTTGCCCTTGAGCACCGAGCCGAGCCCGAAATTGGGCGGCATCGAGGCCGATTTCAGGCCCGCCTGTTGCCAGGCACCGTGCTTGAGGTTGCTGATGTACTGAGGCAGGCGGCGCATCGCGGCCATGATGAGTGCCCAAGTCAGTTCGGCCGGAGCGAGCGGCGAGCCGGTGCCTTCGGCGACGGCCACGCCTTGCTCGCTGCAGGCAACGACGTCGATGTGGCTGCCGACGCGACCCGTCTGGGAGATCAGCTTGAGCTTCGGTAGCTTCTCGATCAGCTGCCGTGAAATCTGGGTGCGTTCACGGATCAGCACGATGACATCGGCGTCCTTCAGTCGCACTGAAAGTTGCCCGATGCCTTTGACCGTGTTGGTGTAGACCTTCGCCGCGTAGGCATCGAGTTTGGCGGCGCACTGCAGTTTGCGCACCGCGTCCTGGTAGTCGTCGAGGATCACAATGTTCATGGCGTGCCATTGTGCCTCGCGTCCTGCCGCGGGGGCAGGCCGCCGCCGTGCAATGAGCCCACCCGCCACTTGGGCAACGCGTCGGCGGTGACCCGGACATGTCGCCCGAAGTCTTCCTCAATGCAACGAGTGAGAGCCGCGCAGCATCTCGGCCGCCTCGAGCGCCGCCAGCCGATCCAGTTCCGCGCACACGTCGGCCATGCGCCCGGAGATCACCACGCGCCCCGCACGGAGCCCGGGACGCTGGGCGTCGACGGTGCGCACGACCCGCAACGGCCGAACCGCGGCAGTCGCGCCGCCCGTGCTCCCGGCAGCATGTGCAGCACCACGCGACACCGCACTGGCCGGACGCACAGCGACATAACGCAGGTCCGAGCGAAGGTCGACGCTGCCTGTCCGGCGCATGCGGTGCGCAGGAATCCAGCGACTGGCCAGCGATTGCAGCGGCGAGAGCAGATCAACGAAAGTGAGCAAAACGATTCCCATGCGAACTCCAAAGTCAGAGGTTGAACACAGGCAGGATTGCTTTTTCTCGACTGCGACAGGGTGATGGCCTCATGCCATACGCCCGCCACCTGCTGCAGCCGTTTTAATTTCTATGCGGCTACATCAGCATGGTGTTGCGGATGAGTCCGACAGCCAGACCTTCGATCTCGAACGGCTCACCCGGCTGGACCACGATGGTCGGATAGTCGGGGTTCTCAGCGTGCAGTTCGATCACCAGCTTGTTGCGCTTCAGACGCTTCACAGTGACCTCATCGCCCAGGCGAGCGACCACGATCTGGCCGTTGCGTGCTTCTTTCGTCGCCTGCACCGCGAGCAGGTCGCCGTCCATGATGCCGGCGTCCCGCATCGACATGCCACGCACCTTGAGCAAGTAGTCCGGCTGATGCTGGAACAACGTGTTCTCGACGTAATAGGTCTGGTCGACGTGCTCCTGCGCCAGGATTGGCGAACCCGCAGCGACGCGGCCCACGAGCGGCAGCGCGAGCTGCGCCATGCCGGGCAACGAAAGAGAGAACTGGTTGTCTCGAGACTCGTTGAGTGAGCGCAGGGCATCGCCCTTGAGGCGAATGCCGCGCGAGGTTCCGCTCAGCAGTTCGATCACGCCCTTGCGTGCCAATGCCTGCAGGTGTTCCTCTGCGGCATTGGCGGACTTGAAGCCGAGCTCGGTGGCGATTTCCGCACGCGTTGGCGGCGCACCGGTGTGGGCGATCGTGCTGCGAATCAGATCGAGAATCTGCTGCTGGCGGGCGGTAAGCTTGACGGCGAACTGCATGGGGACTCCTTGGCACTGGTTGCATATCCAGTAGCTGTATTTTTAAACAGTTTCTTGGACTTTGCAAGCTATGGTCATCAAAGGTGAAACGATGGCGCGTGTCGTCGTCCTGGGCACGGGGGGCACGATCGCCGGGCGGGCTCATTCGGCAAGGGACAACATCGGCTACAGCGCCGCGCAGGTGGGTGTCGACGAGTTGGTCCGCGAACTCGATCTGCCGCCCGGTGTCTTCCTGCAGTCTGAACAGATTGCGCAGGTCGACAGCAAGGACATGACGTTCGCGGTGTGGCAGGCGCTGGCGGCGCGTTGCGCCCATTGGCTCGCGCAAGACGACGTCCAGGGGGTCGTCGTGACCCACGGCACCGACACGCTGGAGGAATCGGCTTTCTTCCTGCAAACCGTTCTGCAGCCCCTCAAGCCGGTGGTGCTCACGTGTGCAATGCGGCCCGCCAGTGCGTTGGCGCCCGATGGGCCTCAAAACCTGCGGGATGCCATCTGCGTGGCCGCCACAGAGGGCGCAGGTGGCGTCACCGTGGTCTGCGCTGGCACCGTGCACGGTGCACGCGACGTGCAGAAGGTGCACACGTACCGCCTCGACGCCTTCACCTCAGGCGACAACGGTCCACTTGGCTACGTAGAGGAGGGCGCAGTCCGGCAACTGCGTGCGTGGCCCACGCCGGACGCCAATGGGCCCGCGGTGTTCGCCAACGCGCTCGATACCGATGCTGCCAAGTGGCCGCGCGTCGAGATTCTGACCAGCCATGCCGGCGCCCGGGGCGACCTGATCGACGCGTTGGTCGAGGCACGCCGTGCAGGCGCGGCGAACGCGGTACAGGGTCTGGTGTTGGCGGCAACGGGAAATGGGTCGCTGCACGCCGACCTCGAAGCGGCCGCGCTGCGTGCGCAGGACGAAGGAGTGGCGGTGGTGCGAGCGACGCGCTGTTTCGAAGGGCGCATCCTCGCGCTGCCCGATGCACCGTTGCGAGACGCTGGCAGCCTGACGCCGGTCAAGGCCCGTATTGCGCTGATGCTCGAGCTGCTCGCCTCGGGACCTCGGGGCTGAATGCAGCAGCCCCCAACACTCAATCGGCGAGCGCCGCCAGCGCGCGCTGGGTGATCTCGTCGACACTGCCGACGCCGCTGATCGCCCGGTACTTGGGAGCGACGGCCGGCTCGGCCTTGGCCCAGGCGGCGTAGTAGTCCACCAGCGGGCGAGTCTGCTGGCTGTAGACCTCCAGCCGCTTGCGGACGGTGTCTTCCAGATCGTCGTCCCGCTGGATCAGGTCCTCACCGGTTTCGTCGTCCTTGCCTTCCACCTTCGGCGGATTGAATTTGACGTGGTAGATGCGGCCCGACGCCGGGTGCGAACGGCGGCCGCTCATGCGCTCGATGATGTCGGCGAAAGGCACGTCGATTTCCAGCACGTAGTCGAGCTTCACGCCGGCCGCGCGCATGGCGTCGGCTTGAGGCAGCGTGCGGGGAAACCCATCGAACAAAAAGCCGCTGGCACAGTCCGGCAAGGCGATGCGCTCTTTGACCAGGTTGATGATCAGGTCGTCGCTCACCAGCGCGCCCGATGCCATCACCGCTTTGGCTTCCAGACCCAAAGGCGTCCCCGCTTTGACCGCGGCGCGCAGCATGTCGCCAGTCGAAATTTGCGGGATGTTGTATTTGCGGCAGATGAATGCAGCTTGCGTGCCTTTGCCTGCCCCGGGGGCGCCCAACAAAATGAGTCTCATGGTGTCCTCGGACGGTTCTTAGATTTCTGTCACGCCGTGCTGGCAGGTGACCGGCTGCAGGGCGGAGTTGCATCGAGGATAGCACGCTGTTTTCGTGACGAAATGCCGTTCCTCAAGCCGCTCAGCGCGCAGCGAACAGCGCGCGAACGCGCGCCAGATCTTCCGGTGTGTCGACACCCGGCCCCGGGCTCTCCGCACTGACATGCACCGCAATGCGGTGGCCGTGCCACAGTGCACGCAACTGCTCGAGCGCCTCGGTGGCCTCGACCGGTGCCGGAGCCAGCCGCGGAAAGGCGCGAATGAAGCCGGCCCGATAGCCGTAGATCCCGATGTGCCGCAACGGCGCGGGTGCACTGGGCATGGCGCCCGCGCCGTCGCGCCACCAGGGAATGGGCGCACGGCTGAAATAGAGGGCGTGGCCGCGTCCGTCGAGCACCACTTTCACGACATTCGGATTAGCGAACTCTTCGGCGGTCGCGATTGGATGCGCTGCGGTGCTCATCGCGGCCTCCTGCTGCCCGGCCAATGTCGCCGCCACCGCATCGATAAGCGCTGGCGCGATGAGCGGCTCGTCACCCTGGACATTGACGACGATGGCGTCGTCGGGAAGCGTCAGCCGCACGCAGGCTTCGGCCAGCCGGTCGCTGCCGCTCGGATGGTCGGTGCGCGTGAGCAACGCCTCGACGCCGTGTGCCGTGCAGATCTCGACGATCCGGCGGTCATCCGCGGCGACCACCACGCGCTGGGCACCCGATGCCGTTGCGCGTTGCGCCACACGCACGATCATCGGCACGCCGTCGATGTCGGCCAGCGGCTTGTCGGGCAGACGGGTCGATGCGAGCCGCGCGGGAATCAGTACGGTGAAGGGCGTCGTCATGGCACAGGCAAAGATGAGCCGTCGTTGCGGGTGAAGCGGCAACGCCGCCGAGTGTGGCTCAGAGGCCCAATTCGTCGTCGGAGAGCACGCGCGCTTCGTTCTCGAGCAGCACGGGGATGCCGTCGCGCACCGGGTAGGCCAGCCGGGCACTGCGCGAGATCAATTCGCGCTTGTCGGCGTCCCAGCGCAATGGCCCCTTGGTCACGGGGCAGACGAGCAGTTCAAGAAGCTTGGTGTCCATCGAGCGATGATAGCTTTGCGTCGAGTGCGGCCAGGAAGGCCGGTTGCGGGCTGAAGCAGAGCGGCACCGCCAGCGCGTCGGGCTGGCGGCGCCAGAGTTTGAGCGCGTCTTTTTCGGTGCACAGTAAGGTCGCATCGGCCCCGCTCACAGGAGTCCAGTCGTCGAAGTCGTGGTGATCGGGCAGGGCGATGCGACGGGTCAGAACAAGCCCGCGTTCGCCCAGCATGGCAAAGAAGGCCTCGGGCTTGGCAATGGCCGCAACCGCCACCAACGTTCGGGCCGTCAGCGCCGTCAGCGGAACGCGTGCACCATTGCTGCGCAGTGCGTGGTCGGCCAGCCGGCGTTTCGACGTGTAGCCCGGGAAGGCCGGCCGTGCGCCGGTGTGCAGTACCAGATCGCAGCGGCGTGGCCAGCGCTCGCGCAGCGGGCCCGCTGGCAGCAGCCAACCGTTGCCGACACCGCTGTCATCGAAGACGCAAACTTCGATGTCGCGCGCCAACGCCAAATGCTGCAAGCCGTCATCGCTCACGATCAGGCCGACCTCAGGGTGGGCATGGCGCAGTGCACGAGCTGCGTCGGCCCGCCGACGTGCCACGAATGTCGGCGCGCCGGTAATTCTGCGCAGCAGCGCCGGCTCGTCGCCGACGTCGCGTGGATCGCTGTCGGGATGCACCTCGCGGCAGTCCGTGGTGCGGCGCCCGTACCCGCGCGAGATGATGCCGACCCTCAAGCCTTTGCTTTGAAGATGGCTGACCACGGCGATCACGACCGGTGTCTTTCCAGCGCCACCTGCGACCACGTTGCCGACGACGATCACCGGGACGTCGACGCGTTCTGTGCGGAGCCAGCCTGCGCCGTAAAGCGCGCGGCGCAGCGCCGCCATCGCGCCGAAGAGCTGCGAAAGCGGCCACAGCAACCGCGCGAGCGGGCCTCGCGAGAGCCAGACGCGCTCGAGCGCCAACTTATCGCCCCGCCTGCGAAGCCGACTGCGTGGCGAAGGTGATCTGGCTCAGGCCAGCGCGGCGCGCCGCTTCCATGACTGTGATCACCGCCTGGTGGGCGGCGGTCGCGTCGGCACTGATGATCACCACGCTGTCCTTTCCGCCGCCGGTTGCCGCGGCCAACGCAGCCGCGACGGTCTCGACGCTCCGGTCGGGCAAGGCGGTCTTGTTGATCGCATAGCGGCCGTCGGCCGCCACCGCCACGATGATTTCCTTGGGATGGTCACGCTGCGCATCCGCGTCGGCCACCGGCAGACGCAACTGCATTTCGGTGAACTTGCTGTATGTGGTCGAGAGCATCAGGAAGATCAGCACCACCAGCAGCACATCGATGAACGGAATGAGGTTGATCTCCGGCTCGTCGCGCGCGCCGTGACGGAAGTGCATGCGACCCGGTTTCATCGGCGGCTCACTTGCGCAATGTGTTGAGGTGCCGGGCGAAACGTTCGCCCGCGAGTTCCAGATTGAGCAGGTATTCGTCGACGCGCGTGCGGAAGTAGCGCCAGAAGATCAGCGTCGGGATTGCAACGATCAACCCGAACGCGGTGTTGTAAAGGGCGATCGAGATGCCGTGCGCCAACTGCGCCGGGTTTCCCGAACCGACCGCGCCGCCGGCAGGGGACTGGGAGCCGAAAATTTCGATCATGCCGATCACCGTGCCAAGCAGACCGAGCAAGGGTGCCGACGAGGCGATGGTGGCCAACGCCGGTAGCCAGCGCTCCAGACGGTGGGCCACGCTCCGGCCCGACGCCTCCATGGCTGACCTCAGGTCTTCTTCGCTACAGCGCGGGTCGGCGTTCAACGCCCGGAAGCCTGCAGCCAGCACTTCGCCAAGTGCCGAGTTGCGCTCCAGCTTGGTCACGACGTCGGGACCGGGCACATGGCTGCGCGACACGGTGATCGCCTCGTCGAGAAGTTTCGGCGGCAGCACGCGCGATGTTTTCAGGTTGTTAAAGCGCTCGATGACCAGAGCCAGCGCCAGAATCGAACAGGCAAGGAGTGGCCAGATCGGCCAACCCGCAGCAACTATGATGGAAAACAAAGAATTCCTCCGGCCTGTGGACTGCAAATGCGCGGCGATTATCACCGAGTGCTCGTCCTCTCCAGCGTGCTCTCCGCTTGTAGGCATCGACGCACAGATTCTGTGGATAACTTTGTGATTAACCGCGTTGGGAACGCATCCGAACCCGCATGGACAGGGGCTCCCGTTGGGTCGACTTAATTTTGAGCAGTAATTTATCCTTTCATATCAACGACTTGCACCACGAGTCGCGGCCGCTTGAGCACCCAAAGCGGGTCGGCGCCCGGTCCGGACACGATTGTGGAAGAGTGCCGGGCGCCGAAGGGCCAATGGCATGAGCAACGGTGTCGCGATCGGAACGCCGGGACCCCGTCTTTGGGAGGTCGGCGCGCTCTGCCACGCCGTGGCCGACGCGCTCGACGCGCGCTTCAACCCGGTTGCGGTGCGAGGAGAGATTTCGGGGTTCTCCCGTGCGGCCAGCGGCCACTGCTACTTCTCGTTGAAAGACGTCAGCGGCCAATTGCGCTGCGCGATGTTTCGACGCGCGGCAAGCCTCGTCGATTTCGCGCCGCGCGAGGGTGATCAGGTCGAAGTCCGCGGGCGCCTGGCGGTCTACGAGCCGCGTGGGGATTTGCAACTTATCGCCGAGAGCATGGTGCGGGCCGGGCAGGGTGCATTGTTCGAGCAGTTCCTGCAACGCAAGGCTTTGCTGGAGGCGGAAGGTCTGTTCGACGTTGCGCGCAAACGCCCGCTGCCAACGCTGCCTCGGGCCATCGGCCTGGTAACCTCGCTTGGCGCGGCAGCGCTTCATGACGTCGTGACCGCGTTGCGCCGACGTGTGCCGCACATTCCGGTGGTACTGGCACCCGCCGCGGTGCAGGGCGCCGGCGCGCCGGCCGAACTGGCGCGAGCATTGCGATCGCTCTACACGCTGGACGCACCCATCGACGTCGTCCTTCTCGTGCGCGGCGGCGGATCGATCGAGGACCTCTGGGCGTTCAACGACGAGGGCCTTGCGCGCACGATCGTCCAGAGTCCAGTACCGGTGATTTGCGGCGTCGGGCACGAGACCGACTTCACCATCGCCGACTTCTGCGCAGACCTCCGGGCGCCAACGCCGACGGCAGCAGCCGAACTGGTGTCGGCGCCGCGCGAGGCGTGGCTCGGCGCGCTCGACGTCATCCAACAGAAGCTACGCGACGCGCTCGACGAGCGGCTCGATGTTCTGGCGCAGCGACTCGACCTGGCGTCCGGCCGGCTCGGGCGACCATCGACGGCCGTGCTGCGCCAGCAGCTGCGGCTGACCCACGAAGCGCAGCGCCTTCGCTACGCCGTTGCATCGCAACACGCAAGGCTTGCGCAACGCCATGAGGCGGCTCAGCGGGCATGGCCATTGGCCTTGCGAATGCCGCTTCAGCAACGGCATGAGCGGCTTGATCGACTCGCCGCCCGCTTGAAGCTCCTCGATCCGGCGCTGGTACTGCAACGCGGCTATGCCTGGCTGTCCGATGCCGAAGGATGGGCGATCACACGCACCGAGCAAGCGCGGCCCGGACAGGTCGTGCGGGCGCGGCTCGCCGACGGGAGCATCGACCTGAAAGTCGCGCAGGCTGCAACGCGGCGCCGGCCCACGCAGGGCGATTGAATCCTTTCTAGAATCATCGGTCCGACAACCAACCCACGAGCAACAAATGGAACACGTCCTGCCTCCTCTCCCGTACGCCCTCGATGCGCTGGCGCCCGAATATTCGAAGGAAACGCTTGAGTACCATTACGGCAAGCACCACAACGCGTATGTCGTGAACCTGAACAACCTGCAGAAGGGCACCGAGTTCGAGAGCATGACGCTCGAAGAAATCATCAAGAAGTCCAGCGGCGGCATCTACAACAATTCGGCCCAGATCTGGAACCACACCTTCTTCTGGAACTGCATGAAGCCGCAGGGCGGCGGCGCCCCGACCGGCGAATTGGCCAAGGCGATCGATGCCAAGTGGGGCAGCTAT
>Ga0308159_1005728_pt1 | contig 10315 bp, 5 predicted proteins | sample PhyCR1_FD_201040 | JGI IMG/M metagenome (GOLD analysis project Ga0308159, IMG submission 201040) | Phyllosphere microbial communities from UC Gill Tract Community Farm, Albany, California, United States - DLSLC.R1 | ecosystem: Host-associated > Plants > Phyllosphere > Unclassified | place: USA... | reverse complement strand
GGCTGCCTGAACCAGACCTTCTATGCCACGGCCGACGCCCAGCTCGACCAGGCCAGCGCACTGGCGCAGCAGGTAGATGCCACCTTCGTCGCCAAGACAGCGGTCTATGCCCGTGAGCGCGGCCATATGAAAGACATGCCGGCGCTGCTGGCGGCCAGTCTGGCGGTGCGAGACGTATCGCTGCTGGACCCGGTGTTCTCGCGGGTGATCGACAACGGCAAGATGTTGCGCAACTTGGTGCAGATCCTGCGCAGCGGTGCGGTCGGCCGCAAGTCGCTGGGCACGCGTCCCAAGAAGCTGGTGCAGCGCTGGCTGCTGACGGCAAGCGAAAAACAGCTGCTGCATGCTGCCGTGGGCAATGCGCCCTCGCTGGCGGACGTGGTGAAGATGGTGCATCCCAAGCCTGCCGAGGCCTGGCGTGCGGCGTGGTTTGCGTGGCTGATCGGCAAGCCGTTCGCGGAAGCAGCGCTGCCGCCGATCACGCAGGCATTCGAGCGCTTCAAGCGTGACAGCGCGCTTGGCCTGGCGACCGATGTGCCCGACGTCCCGTTCCAGATGCTGACGGCGCTGCCCCTGAGCGCGGCCCAGTGGGCGCAGATTGCGCGCACTGGCTCGTGGCAGATGGTGCGGCAGAACCTGAATACCTTTGCCCGACATGGCGTGTTCGACATCGCAGGCATGGACGAGGTGGTGGCGACCAAGCTGCGCGATCCGCAGGCGATGGCGCGTGCACGGGTGATGCCCTTCCAGCTGATGTCGGCCTTCAAGGCGGCCAGCGACAAGGTGCCGCACCACGTGCGCGACGCGCTGCAGGACGCGATGGAAACGGCGATCGATGCCGTGCCCAGCTTCGGTGGCCGGGTGGTGGTGTGCCCTGACGTGTCGGGTTCGATGAGTTCGCCCGTGACGGGTTGGCGCGGGTCGGCCACATCGAGCGTGCAGTGCATCGACGCGGCTGCGCTGATGGCAGCGGCGGTGCTGCGCAAGAACCCGCAGGCCCGTGTGCTGCCCTTCGCCCAGCAGGTGGTAAAGCTGTCGCTGAATGCCCGCGACTCGGTGATGACCAACGCGCAAGCCTTGGCTGCCATCGGTGGTGGCGGGACCAATTGCAGCGCGCCGCTGGCGCTGCTGAACCAGGAGCGTGCCGAGGTCGATCTGGTGATCGTGGTGTCGGACAACGAGTCGTGGATCGATGCGAAGCATGGGGCGACCAGGACCATGCAGGAATGGGCACAACTGAAACAGCGCAACCCGCAGGCGCGCCTGGTGTGCATCGACATTCAGCCGAACGCGACCACGCAGGCGGCGGAGCGCCACGACATCCTGAATGTCGGCGGCTTTTCCGATGCCGTGTTCACGACGGTGGCTAGCTTTGCCGGCGGGGAACTGGATGCCGGCCACTGGGTCGGTGAGATAGAGAAGATATCGCTCGCGGTTCAGTAGAGACGCCGCGGTCAAGCGCACGGGTTCTTGTGTGGCGAATGCAGATGGGACTACATCGAAAGGGTCTCATCACAAGCTTGTCGCCAGGCAGGGATAGCAAGTCGGCGCGAATGCAGGAAGGACTACATCACGACCCAGGGGTGCAAGCCCCCGCCAGAATATCGGCATGGGTAATGTCCTTCCGCCCCTTGTCGCGCTTTGATTTTTCGATGTCTTGCTGCGAATGCAGGTGGAACTACAGATTTGGGATCTCGGGGTCGCGGGTTCAAATCCCGCCGGTCTTGCAAAAGACCGTAGCTCAGCGGATAGAGCACGAACGTTTCACCACTTTTGTCGCAGCGGGGCATCACCCGGTTTTCGCGGTGAATGCAGATGGAAGTACAGGTAGACGCACGCAACGCAAGTTGCGGGTCTTGCGCACAAGCGCAAGGCGCCCGGGTTCAAATCCCGGTCCAGCAATGGATGGCGGAGCGAACCTTTCATCAATTCTTGTCACCGCACTTTTTTCATAAGGGGCACTGGATGTCCAAGCAGAACTACACCATTGAAGAAGTCCCCGGCGGCGTGTCGGTGAAGATGTGGACCAAGGGCGTGCCGGTCGAAGACAAGGCACGTGAACAGCTTGCCAATGCGGCGCGCCTGCCCATCGTGTTCAAGCACATCGCGGCCATGCCCGATGTTCACTTGGGCATCGGCGCGACCGTTGGCTCGGTGATCCCGACCATCAAGGCGATCATCCCGGCTGCGGTCGGTGTGGACATCGGTTGCGGAATGATGGCCGCCAAGACCACCTTGCGTGCAGAAGATCTGCCCGACAACCTGGGCCCGCTGCGCAGCGCCATCGAGGCCGCCGTGCCGCATGGTTTTTCACCGCAGCGCAACCGTCGCGACCCCGGCAGTTGGGATACCCCGCCGGTGTCGGTGGACCAGGTCTGGGGCACGCTGGTCGATGAATTCGAGGCGCTGTGCGAACTGCATCCGCGTCTGGAAAAGACCAACAACCGCAAGCACCTGGGCACGCTGGGCACGGGCAATCACTTCATCGAAGTCTGCCTGGATGAGGCGGGCTTCGTGTGGTTCATGCTGCACTCGGGTTCGCGCGGCGTGGGCAATGCCATCGGCACGCATTTCATCGCATTGGCCAAGAAAGATGCCGAGCGCAACCAACGCAATCTGCCCGACAAGGACCTGGCATATTTCGAAGAAGGTGCGCAGTACTTCGGCGACTATGTGCGCGGCGTGTCGTGGGCGCAGAAGTTTGCAATGCGCAATCGCGAGGTGATGATGGCCAACCTGATTGCGACGGTACGCAAAGTCATCAAGAAGCCTTTCGAGTCGCACGTGGAAGCGGTGAATTGCCACCACAACTATGTGCAGAAGGAACGCCACTTCGGCGAAGACGTGTTCATCACGCGCAAGGGCGCGGTCAGCGCCAAGCGTGGGGAACTGGGCATCATTCCGGGCAGCATGGGCGCGCGCAGTTACATCGTGCGTGGCCTGGGCAACCCGGAGAGCTTCGAGAGCTGCAGCCACGGTGCGGGCCGCGTGATGAGCCGCACCGCGGCGAAGAAGGCGTTCACCGTGGCGGACCAGATCAAGGCGACGGCCGGGGTGGAGTGCCGCAAGGACGCCAACGTCATCGACGAAATCCCGATGGCCTACAAGGACATCGATGCGGTCATGGCCGCGCAGAAAGACCTGGTAGAAGTGGTGCACACCTTGAAGCAGGTGGTGTGTGTGAAGGGCTGATGAGCGATGAGAAAAAACATCACATGATCGACATCGATGGTTCCGCCGGCGAGGGCGGCGGACAGATATTGCGTACGTCCCTGGCCCTGTCCATGTGCACGGGCCAGCCCTTCACCCTGACCCGCATCCGGGCAGGTCGCAGCAAGCCGGGCTTGCTGCGCCAGCATCTGACCTGCGTGAACGCTGCCGTCGAGGTCAGCGGCGCCGAGGTCGACGGCTCGCAACTGCATTCGCAGTCGCTGCGCTTCGTGCCCGGCACGCCGCGCGCGGGCAATTACCAGTTCAAGGTGGGCACGGCCGGCAGCTGCACGCTGGTCTTGCAGACCGTGTGGCCTGCGCTGTTGCTAGCCGATGCGCCCAGTCACCTGATACTGGGCGGCGGGACGCACAACCCGATGGCGCCACCCTTTCACTTTCTGGTGCGCAGCTATGCGCCGTTGATGCGCAGGCTTGGCGCGAATGCCGAATTGCGCCTGCGCCGGCTGGGTTTCTATCCGGCCGGTGGCGGCGAGATCGAGGCAACGATCTCGCCGGCTGCAGACACGCTGCGACCCTTCGATCTGCTTGCTCGCGGCGCGCTGATCGATGCCTATGCCGAGTGCTTTGCGCCGGCCATCTCTCCCCAGGTCGCGCAACGCGAGCTGGATACGGTGGGTACCTTGCTGGGATGGAAAGGTGAACAGCTGCGCCTGGCGCAGGTGCGCGCCAACGAAGGGCCGGGCAATGCACTGTTGGCCACGCTGGTGTACGAGCAACTGACGGAAGTCTTTACCCAGTTCGGCGAGCGCGGCTTGGCGGCTGAGACGGTGGCCGGCAACCTGGTGCGCGAGGTGCTTGCCTACCAGGAAGGAGAGGCCGCAGCGGGCGAATATCTGGCTGACCAATGGGCACTGCCGCTGGCGCTCGCCGTGTGGAAACGCCAGCGCGCGGCCAGCTACACCTGCACCGCACTGAGCGCGCACACGACGACCAACTTCGAAGTTATCGCGCGGTTCCTGCCGGTGAAGTTTTCTTCCAAGCCTGCTGGCGCAGGATGGACCGTCAAGGTCGAGCCTGCGTAATGGGCGTTCAGGTAATCGCGCTCAGGTAAGTGAAGCCTGTGCGACCGGCGCCACCTGAGCTGCGCCAACCAAGGCGGTGCCACGCGACTGCTCAGCGGCGGGCAATCTTGAGCGTGTGCAGATCGAACAAGGTCAGGTCGCCACGACCGTCCCAGCCGCTGGTGTCGATGAAAAACACATTGCCCAGATTCAGCGGCTTCTGCAGTGGCGTGTGCCCATGGACCAGCGCGCGCAGCCCACGCACCTGACCGGCATAGCGTGCCTCGATGCGGGCGCGCGACCACAGGCAGCACTGGACGTCTTCTTCGCTCAGACTGCCTGCCTGCATGGCCGCCCAGTCGTCGTAGGGATAATCGGCATGCACGATGCCGACCGGTCCCTCAGGCGTGTCGATTTCCATGGCCAGCGGCAAGGCCTGAAGACGCTGGCCGATCTCTTGTTGCAGGGACTCGGAACAGGCATCCAGCCACCGGCCGCCATGAACCTGATGGTCCACATCCGGGAAGGGATCGCCCAGCGCGCGCCGCCACGTCATCAGTTCATGGTTGCCGCCTACCGCATGGAACCACGGGTGGGCCAGCCACTGCAGCACCTCGGCCGATTCCGGTCCCCGGTCCACCAGGTCGCCGACCGAGAACAGACGATCGCGCGTGTAGTCGAAGCAGATTTTCTTCAGCGCAGTGGCCAGTGCCGAGAAGCGGCCGTGGATGTCACCGACGGCAATATCGCGGCCGAGGTGGTTGCGTGGGTGGTATTGGAGCGTGGGGGTGACCATGGGACGAGTCTAGTGGCTCTGCGGAAGGCACGTGCTTGGAGGGGCTGCCGTGTCCATTGGACAGCCCGATCTCATTCATTTGAATGTCGTTCCGCAGCCACGTCTCTCACTGGAACCGGAGTGCCTCCACGAGTGCTCTGCCGCTTGCAGTAGTGTCGCTAATATCCAGCTGTATCGGGCTTTTTTCCGGTTTGCGTCCGTTGACATCTCTGAACGCCCATAAAAAAAGTCCGGCCAGCAAAGTTTTTTGCCCGGCAATCAAAACTTCTGAAACCAGAGGTAACGGTTAATGACGATTGAGCTGCTGGCTCGGCTGTGCATCCATGGTGGGCACGGCGATTCAATCGTGCAGAAATACCGTGAACAATCTTCCTTCGACCGACACGCCTTCGACCGCTGACAGTGGCGCTATTGAACCTGTTGTTTCCATCCTGGGGGTGGACGCAAACACCGCGCCGGTTCTGAATATCCAGGCCTCGCCGGCGTTGCCTGCCGCCCCAGTCGGCAAGTTGCCTGTCGGCGCCGTCGGCAGCACGGTAGCTGCGTTGCTGGGCACGGCTGCAACCGACGCGGAACAGAGCGCGCTGGGCATGGCTGTGACTGGCGTGGCCACTGGCCGCACGCTGTATTACTCGCTGGATGATGGCGTGACCTGGACGGCGTTGTCCGGCACCGTGTCCGCTGGCAGCGCCTTGTTGCTCGATGCGAATGCGCGCGTGTATGTCGCGGCAGGATCGACCTTCACGGGGACGATCAACGACGCTCTGAGTTTCAAGGCATGGGACCTGACCGAAGGGGCCAATGGCGACACCGGCGCCAATACCTTGTCGGGTACCTACGTGGTTGGTGAAGTGACCTTGGGCAGCTCCGGCATGCGGCGCGGCAGCGAGATGGAAATCAACGGGCAGTACGCATACGTAGCCGACGGCACGTCCGGTCTTCAGATCGTAGATATCACTAACCCTGCCGCGCCAGTGGCCCGTGGCGTCTACGACACTGCCAACCAGGCTGTTGCGGTAAAGATTGTGGGCAACTATGCCTTTGTCGCCGATGGATACATGCAGACCGGCCTAACTATTGTCGACATCGGCAATCCGGACGCGCCCACACTGCTTGCCTCGCTGGCCACGTCGCTGTATCCGTCCTACATCGCCGTGCAGGGTGATTATGCGTATCTGGCCGGCAATGGCGGCGCCATGCAAATCGTTAACATCGCCAATCCCGCGGCCCCACAATCAGTCCAGTTCTTGAGCGGTGTTGCCGCCGTTTCGATCGCGGCTGTCGGCGATTACGTCTATCTCGGTCAGCGCTCTGGCGGGATCAGCATTGTCGACGTTACAAACCCCGCTTCACCGGTCATGCTCAGCTCGGTCAGCCTGGGTGGGGAGGTTACTGACATCCTCATCGAGAAAGGTGTTGCCTACGTGGCGACTACCAGCCAACTGACCATTCTTGATGTCCAGGACCCGGCTGCTCCGGTGGTGCTCCACACCATGTCCGCCGGCATGTCAGCACGCGACTTGGCAAAAGATGGCAAATACCTCTACGTGGCAACGTCCAACTCAGGTGTCATGAAGTTCGACGTGTCCGCACCCGATGCGCCAAGCTTGGTGTCGAGCTTCGACACAAATTTTGTGGGCAATGTCTCGGTGCTTGACGACGTGGTCTTCACAGCGAACGCAGGCAAGGTCATCGGCTACGGCTTCCGCGAATCGACGGCATTTTCCAGTGCCATCGACACCGTCTCGGCAACCATCGCACCGTTGCATCCGGTCCTGCAGTTCGATGCCGGCGCACAGACCTTCGTCGAGAACAGCAGTGCTGTCGCGGTTTCCCCGGGCTTGGTCCTAACCGATGTCAACAGCACCAAGATCGGTGAAGTCGCGGTCTACCTGAAAAGCAATACCGCAATCGTGGTCAACGGCTCGCCAGTCAACGATGTGACGGCTGCCGAGAGCTTGGTGTTCGTCGCCAACCCGGAAACCGGCGACATCGCCGGCACCTACAACGCCGAAGATGGCCTGCGGCTCAGCTCGCTCAGCGGCAACGCCACGCTTGCTCAGTGGCAGGTTGCGCTGCGCCAGGTCGCTTACCTCAATACGTCGGATGCACCGGTGGCCAGCCGCGCGGTGAGCTTCATCGTGGTGGATGCCGATGGCGAAGGCTTCACCGAAGTGGCGCGTCTGGTGAACATCACTGCGGTCAACGACGCCCCGACCATCAGTGGCGTGCCTGCCGGCGCCACGCAGATCCAGACCGGCACGTCGACGGCGCTGTCGGCGATCAAAGTTGCCGATCTGGACAGCCCCGCGCTGACCCTGACGCTCAACGCAGTCAACGGCACGGTCGACGGATTGGTCGACGCCGATACGCACGCGGAAGGAATTCAGCTGGCGGGCACTGCCGCTCAGATCAACCAGGCCTTGTCTGGTGCCAAGTTCACGATGTCCGGCGCCGGCGAGGGCAGCCTGACGCTGTCCTTGCGTGACGGCACTGTCGTTGCGCCGACCACCGCTACCTATCAATTCGTAGCGTCGACGCCATCGACGCCAGTCCCTACGACCCCCACGACGCCCATCGACGGTGTGCCGGTGCAGATCGGTACTGGCACCGATGGTCAGCAGCAGATCGTGGTGCCGGTCATCACCGGTGGCCGTCAGGAAGACATCAGCACGCCTAACGGCAAGCTGGCTGACATTCCGGTGGTGAAGGGTGCCGACGGCAAGGCCCTGCTCAACATCGGTGTTCCGGTGGGCACGGGCCTGACGGCCAAGGGCCCGGCCACGTTGGTTTCCGGTAGTGCCGCACAATCCGCGCTCGACGGCGGTATTACGGCAGCCGGTGGTTCGGCTGAGCAGAAGGCGGTCGGCCTGAACTTCCTGAACAGTCTGGCGAGCGGCACGCAGGTCGTCATCCAGACGATCAAGCCCACTGCGCAGGGCGATGGCGGTCCGATGGTGATCAGTGCGGTCAACGCCACCGACGGTCACAAGACGGCCGTGGTGATCGATACCAGTGCCTTGCCCGCCGGCACAGTGATCAACCTTGAGAATGTGGACTTCGCCCTTGTCGTTGGCGATGCCCGCTTGACCGGTGGTGCAGGCGCCAACACGGTGTACGGCGACGATGGCAAACAGTTCATCGTGCTGGGTGAAGGCGACGACATTTTGCATGGCGGCGGCAACGACGACACGGTGGGCAGCCTGCGCGGCAACGACCAGACCTTTGGCGACGCCGGCAACGATGTGGTCTACGGCGGTACCGGCAACGACACCTTGCATGGTGGCACCGGTAACGACCGCATGAATGGCGGCTTTGGTCTGGATACCGCAGTGCAGTCTGGCGTCGCCGCCGACTACACGGTGACCGTGGACGGCCGTGCCGTCGTGTTGACGCACAAGGTATCGGGCGAAGTCGACCGCTTCATCGATGTCGAGCACATCACCTTCGACAGCGGTACCTCGCTGATCGTGGCCCATACGGCCGGCGACGTGGCCGGGCTGACGGCGCAGTTCGCCGGTGCGCAACTGATCGAGTTGAATGCCAATCGTGCGGTGGGCGGCACAGCAGCCAGCGACGACATCACGCCCGAACTCGGCATGGCGCTGAACATCGACCTGGGCGCCGGCGTGGACATCGTCCGCTTGGCCGGCGCACGCGCCGACGTGCACATCGACGTCGAATCAGGCCAGCGTGCCGAACTCACCCGACTGGCCGACGGCGCCATGCTCGCCTTCAACAATGTCGAGATGCTGGCGTTTGCCAACGGCAATGTGACGGTGCTGGCGCACAACCATCAGGAAGCTGTCGTCGGTCGTGCCTACGAGTTGCTGCTGGATCGCAACGTCGACACGGGCGGCTTTGCATTCTGGATCGCAGGTGTGCAAAGCGGCGTCTCGTTGCAGAACACGCTGAGCTTGATGATGCAGTCGCCGGAATACACGGGCGCTTCTTTGCCGAACAGTGCCTTCGTCGACCTGCTGTACACGAACGGTTTCGGCCGCGCAGCCGACGTGCAAGGCAAGGCGTTCTGGGTTGGTGCGCTCGATACCGGTGTGAGCCGCGCTCAGGTGCTGGAAGGCTTTGCGAGCTCGGCAGAAGCCGTCATGGTGATCGGCAGCACCATCGACGTGACCGTGGTGTCGTAAGTCATTTGCAAGGCGATCCCCCACGCGGGGATCTCACCAACCGGCCGCTTCATCGCGGCCGGTTTTTTTTATGCCCTGGCGACCTCGTTGAAGATGGCAGGGAGGGGGCCACCCCTGACGACTACACCGTTAACGCCCGATAAATCAGCAAGGACGCATGCGCATCGTTGGCGGCGTACTGCAATTGCTGCGGGCTCAGGGTGGGCGCTGCCCAGTTCGATGTGGTGACCTTCTTGGACTTCGGCAAGCGCTGGCCAAGCAGGATGGCCACGGCGGTCTTCAGCCCCACGGCGTCCTTGTAGCCGCGCTGGCGCAGCAGGAAGGACACGTCGATCGAGGCGCCCAGCTGCAAGCCGAACCGGCGCTGCAGGCCGGGCCGGTCGGATGCCAGGCCGACGCCCACTTTAACGATCTGGTCGGTCTCGAGCACCGAGCGCAAAAAGCTCGCTGCGCCCGGGGTATTCGCCTGGATGATGAAGGCGTGGTCCAGGGTGGCGATCTGCACCAGGTCGGGGCCGGTCTGCACGGCGCCGGCGGTGAAGGTCGGCTTGGTCTCGGTATCGAAACCCACGTGCGTGGCGGCCAGCAGTTCGTATTCGGCGAACGCGAACTGCTCGCTGCTGCGCAGCAAGTGGATGTGGCTGGGCAGCAGCGCGCGGTATGGGGGCAGGGCGGCGATCTGCTCGCGCGTGGGACGCGCCAGGGGCGTGGGTCGTTGCATGAGGTCGAGTATGCCTGAGCTCAGGCGCCAGCCGACTCGCTGGCGGCCACGGCCATGATCAATTGGGTTGCGGGCGCCACCAGGCTGCGCAGTTCTCCCGAGCTTCCTTCCTCGACTTTTTGCAGGATCAATTCGTTGATCCCGCCGACGACCGTCATGGCCATGCTGGCGGACATGCGGTGCCTATCGCCGTCGGCCGTCGCGATCTGGATGAACATGGCGAGCTGTTCGTTGACGCGCCTGCGTACAGCCAGGCCGGGCAGCCCCAGGCCCAGGATCTCCACAAACAGTGTTTTCAGCAGCGCCTGGTCTTGCGCCAGCACGTCCAGGTAGGCCGTGAGCGCATGGCTGACCTGAGTGCGCCAGGGCTGGGTCGGGTCCACGGCCGTGCTCAACACGAAGAGCGCGCGCTTGCTGG
>Ga0308159_1005726_pt1 | contig 10319 bp, 15 predicted proteins | sample PhyCR1_FD_201040 | JGI IMG/M metagenome (GOLD analysis project Ga0308159, IMG submission 201040) | Phyllosphere microbial communities from UC Gill Tract Community Farm, Albany, California, United States - DLSLC.R1 | ecosystem: Host-associated > Plants > Phyllosphere > Unclassified | place: USA... | reverse complement strand
TTCGAAGCGCAGCAGCAGACACCCCCCGCAGCACCGCTCTATTAATAAATACGTACTCTCGTGCCTTTGTCGGCGAGCCCATAAGGGCAAAGATGCTGGCGTCTGCCAAGTCCACAAGATTCGTGTAAACGATGCGGCGTCGCCATGAGACTTTCCAACCTGCGGCGGTCTTGACCCATAGAATTTCACCATCACGCCAGCCATCGACAAGCTTTACGCGGGGTATAATTCCGGCCTTAAACCCCGCCGCGGTCTTTACGTGAAAATTCATGTTTCCACCTGGAGCCAGATAGTGCCTACCACCCCGTCGTTAGCCGTTGGGGCCGAAGTCGAAACTATGATTCGATCAGCAGGAACTGCATCGGTAATACCGTGACCGGCTAAAGTCGTCGGATTAGTACCTGCGATCACCCGACCATATTTATCGATAGTGACATTGGAGTAAGAGCCAGCGCTGACAGCGGTACTCCCTGCGATCGGCTGGAAGACAAGAGCGGTGGTGCCCAGGACAATCGGTGCATCAGTCACCAACTGCCAAACGCTGTCACCGTTGGCCTCCCCTTTTTCAACACTGACGAATAGTCCTGGCGTCACCTCAATGTTGCTGTCTGCATCCTGCGCACGCTTCCACGCACCCGATGCGGGGACCAAGTAGATACCGTTCTCTTTGGCCTGAGTCTGGTCCTTCACTAGCACCCGAGCGCCAGCCGGCAGCACCTCTCCGTCGACGGTCTGGATGCCGCTCAGCACGATATTTACGGTGGTCGCCACAAGCACCGAGTGCTTGTAGTCCAGTTTCGACAGCGCCTCAACAACCACCGTGTCGACGTACTCGCGGGTCGCCAAGACGATACTGGGATCAATCTTCAGCTCGATGTTAGCCGTGCTGCTGACGATCAGGTTGACCCGAATCACCTGCGTTCGTCCGGACCCTTGGGAGAGCAGCGGTTTGTAGGTCGGGGCGCAGTTGGCCACGGCCACCATGTCGCCGTCCGCGTCGTACAGAGCGATCTCACGTACCCACCAACCGCCGACGCCTTCCGGGATGATCTGCTCAGCGATGATCACGCTGGCGTTTGCCGGGTCGACTTTCACCTGATTCAGCGGCGCACGCCGCAGCTCGTTGATCAGCTTGGTTTGTGTTCGGCTGGGGATAGGGTCGGTGCCGTTGGCATCCCCCACAGCCATCTGCGCAAAGGTCCAGGCCGTGCCGAGCGCGGCGGCGTTCGCCTGCTTGGCCTCGCCGACAGCGGTGAGGATCGCGAAAAACTTGGTGTTTAGGTCGGTCATGGGTATATGTCCATCGTGTCGATATGGTGTTCGCGGCCACTGGTGCGGTACACGCCGCTGACTTCGATATCGCTCTGGGTCGGTGGGTAAACGCTGAGTTCGTCGCCTTCGTAAACGCAGGCACCAATAAATAAGGTGCCGGTGCTTTCCAGGCTGATGGCCAGGCCGGTCAGTGGGCGAGTGAGCGGCTTGGCGTCATCGATCAGCCAGGTCAGCTCCAGGTACATTTCTTCGGTGATGCCGGTGTCCAGCACGCCGACCTTCAAGGCGAACGTGCCGGGCACTCCTTCCGGTACGGTCTGCCACCACTCCACCACCTCGATCAGGTAGCCCAGCGGCTCGACCACGCGGCGCAGGGCGCCGATGGTGCCTTTGTGCGCGTGGATGTACCGTGAGGAACGGATGGCCGCGCGCTTGGTGGCCTCGGTCCAGTTGCTGTCCCAACGGTCGACGGAGAAGGCCCAGGCCAGATAGGGCAGTACCGCCACCGGGCAGGTGTTCGGGTTGCACAGCTGTCGCAACGGGATCGGCACGCGCTGAATGTGCGCGAGGGCCTGAGCAGCCTGGCGCTCAAGCGACGTGGAGTTGTTCGGTAGCAACTGCTGGGCGCCCATTATTCAACGCCTCGCGTGATGGTCACGCCGGTGCAGTAGGGCGCCTGTTCCTTGGTGGCGACGATATCGATCCAATCTTTCAGCACGACCTTGCGTACACCTTCGACGAACAATGCCGCGTGCAGGGCTGATTCCGACACTTCCATAGCCAGGCGCCGACGCTGGTTTACGTAGGCCCAAAAGCTCTGTTCAGCCGCTGCAAGGATCGGCTCCGACTCAGGGCCGTTGGTCAACAGGTACAGCTGAGCTTCTACCTGGTAGCGGATGATCTCGGCGGGCTTGACCGTCAGGCGGTCGGCCACGGGCCGGCGGTCATCGTCGCTCAGGTACTTCTTGACTGTGGCGACTAGGTCGGCCGACGCTGTGCCGTCGCCGAGTAGGGCCTGTACGGTGACCACTGCCACGGCGGGTGATGGGCTTTCAGCGGTCGCATCGGCAACGCGGCCATCGGCCCCACGGGCGTGGAAAATGTAGCTCTGGCGCGGGCCGGCGGTGCTCAGCCCCTCCCAGGCCATTTGCGCCCGTTCACGCAAACTGTCGTCGCCTTCCATGATCCGCGCGACAGGCGGGACAGCCATGGGCTTGGCTTCCTGAACCACCAGTCGCTGTACGTTGAAATTGCCAGCCAGTTGGTCCAGATCGGGGCCTTTGGCAAAGGCTAGCAGGTTCGCCATGGACGCCTCATTCACCCGCTGACGCCAGATGGTTTCGCGGTAGGCGTTCTCCTGCAGCAGCTTTGCCAGGGGCTCGGATTCCATTTCGAGGCGTGCGGCAATTTGTTCCTGCTCCTCGATCGGCCACAGGCTGATCATGTAGGCCTTGCGCTCGGCCAGGATCAATTCGAAGTCGATCTGCTCGACGATCTGCGGTGCGGGGAGCTGGCTGAGGTCAATTGCGGCAAAGGAATTCATACGCTTCCCCCCAGTTGCAGCGGCAGGCTCAGGCTCAAGGGTTCATTGGTGTCGACGACGGAGCCCTCCAGCTCGAGCACGGACTGCCCTTGCAGGTTTGCGCCGAGGAACTGCACGCGGCTGAGGGTGATGCGGGTTTCCCAGCGCATCAGCGCCATGACGGTGCCGGCGTACACGCGCAGGCGGGTGGCATCGTTGAAAGGGTGGTCGACCAGCTCGGGCAACAGGCTGCCGTATTCGCGGCGCATCACGCGCGTGCCGATGCGGGTGGTGAGAATGTCCGTGATGCTCTGGCCTATGTGGTCCAGATCGCTGATGGTTGCGCCGGTTTCGCGGTTCATTCTGGTTTCCCCGTTTTCGCGCCGCCCACCAGCACCCCGCCGTGCAGGTGCTTGACCAGGCTGATGGTGGACGCGACCACGTCTTCAGAGACGGTCACGAGGCCGACCACGTTCTGGTTGCCGGTTTGGTTGTAATCGCCCTGGTGATTGATGGGGCCGATGATGTTGATCCCGCCCTTGCTGACCAGGCTGGTAGTGCCGCTTTCGGGCAGGGTGGCGTTCAGGTGATGGGCGACGCTGTCGTACTCGATCACCGCGCCGTCGGCGTAGGTGCGACGGTGCAGGCCTGGGCGGTTGCCGTTGGCGGGGATGTGGTCGCTGAATAGGCCGGTTATGACGATGCCATTTGCGAGCTGGCCCGATGGGCTGAGCAGGATTACTTGTTCACCCACGGTGGGTGGGTCCCACTCTTGGTCAGCTCCAGCGCGCAGGGCGAGCCATGGCAGCCAAGCGGTGTCCAGTGTTCCGCTTTTTACCTTCACGCGCGGGGGCTCCATCTGAACGGCGGCGATGACGCCGAAGCGGATGAGGTTTTCGAGCATGCGGGAGAGGGCGGCGAAGTCGTTCATGGCGCCGATGGTGGCGTTGCGCGTGCGAGAGCGCAGTATTCGCACCTTGTACAAAGGCTTCGTACAGTTGAATAGCTCTACAATGACACACGCCGGGCTATCCCTGAGCCTGCTTCAATGGAGTGATTCAGATGCTTTCAATAATGTACCCAAATGTAATGAGGAAGGTAAATGAGCTGACCGTTGGCTTGTTGCCGGTTTCAATTAAAGCAGACTCGATACCAAAGTTAATAGTTAAGGTTTCCAAAGAAGCGATATTGACAGCTAAACTAAGGCAAGGTTTTCTCATACATCTTGTTCCTTATGAAATTCCCGGCGTAAAATCGATTGGTTTTCTTGCTACGTTCTTTGATGATTCGCAGCACCCGTACTATTCAGGGGGAGGGCTTATAAAGGAGTTGATGGGGCGAGAGCTTGCGAAGTTATTTATTTCGCCTCTGGTTGATGTACATTTCTTTAATGAGTTTGGTCACGAAATGTTGGCGTACCGGGCTGAATTTAAATCAAATAAGAAACATCGGGATATGTTGTTGCGCGCTGTTTTTCCGAGTGTTTATGGTCTGAACCAAAGCGCGTTGCTGACGCAAATTGACAAGTGGTGGACTCTAAGCGGGCCTTCGAATGATGCAGAAGCAATAGTCGTAAAATTCATAGAGCCTCTAATGTCAGAGGATATTGTTTACGTAGATATGCGACCTGGCGTTCATGACTATCATGGCGCATCTGGGTACACCATGGCGCCACTTGAGCGAGAGGAACCAGGCGCATTCCAAGAACAAGAAATTATCTCTTTACTCCAGAGAACCTTTAGCTCTGATGAGATTTACCTTGCACCCAAAAGAACATATGACAAAGAGGAGATTGTAGATATTTTGGTGGTGTCAGAGAAAAGCATTATTTTGATTCAGGCTAAAGATAGTCCCAATATAGAGAGGATTATTAATAACTCTCTTGAAAGGAAGCGATCTGCCACTAATAAGGCGTTGGCTAAGGCGGTTAGGCAAGTTAGTGGTGCAATAAATTACATGAGACGAGCTGATGAATTCATTGCGCTTGTAAATGGTCGTGAGGTTGGTTTTGATGTGTCGGGCAAAGATGTCTACGGACTAGTTGTTGTCAAAGAGCTATTTGATGACGACTATGATATTTACACTCCTCCGATGATTGAGCTTTTCGAACAGACCGGAATCAAATGCATTCCCCTCGCGTTCAGCGAGTTACACCAATACACCACGCATCTGACGGACGAGAGCGAGTTCTTTAGGGCGTTTTTAACAGTTTTCGACAATGGATTGGAGCATGGAAAGTTTCCGAGGCTGCGGGTGCTTCCGGCCGGCTCGATCGTAAATAATTAAGTCGCTGTGAGATGCGACAAAAGTCCGTCGCGGATCAACGCAAAGTCCGCGTCGGTGAATCCTAGTACCTCTCTCTGATCGTAACGTACATCGGGCGCACCACGCTCAGCACGGTCCTTCAAACCATACTGATGAACTCTGGCAATCCGGGCGATGCGCCCGGTGAAGCCCACCGTCACAGCATTGCTTTCCCCACGGACCTTCAGATATGACGCCGTACGTAGCTTCTTGAACATCGCCAGCTTTCGCTTAATACGTCCTTGCTTCCAGCGAAGGTTTCGTTGCTTACGCGGCGCAAACTTGGTCCCATTCGGGTTTTCCTGTGCCATCACGCGCTTCTGCTGACTGCGGCGCAGCTCCTGGCCAATGCTCCGAGCCAGTTTGCTGCGCTCCGCCGGTTCCAGCCGATCCAGCAGCACCGCCGCCCAGGTCTCCAGGGCTTCCAGGTTATTCGCCACTAGGCACTCTCCACTCACTGGTATTGCCCTGGGCTCCAGGTTTCCAGTTCGGGTCGAGGTAACCAGCGACGTACTGCGGTTCGTTCGGATGCTTCACGGTGGTGTTGCCCTGGTCATCCTTTCCGACGACAACCCGCTCTGTCAGTTGCAGGGTAATGCTGAGGTCCACCTTGTTCTTGTCCAGGATGTCGGCTTCGAACTGGATGCCGTCTTTGACCTTGTCGAGGTTTTCCAGCAGCTCGGACTGGTTGACGCTGAGCCAACCCAGGATCGGGAGGATCACGCTGTCGGGGTGGCCGGCGAACTCTGTGAGGATGATCTGCAGGTCAAAGCTGTATTCAAACGACAGGGTGTTGGCGGCAGTGCAGCGGACTTTGCCGTTGTCGATGAATATCAGCAGACGGTCGGGGCTGTGCTTGAACTCGGCGACGGTGGCCAGGAGATGGGCGCGCAGGCTTTCCGGCTTATTCATGGGTTGGCCTGCTGGTGTTTGTAGACCATGTCGACCTGCGCCGCGCAGTCAGCCCAGGCGGCTTCGGCGCGGTCTTCGTCTGTCAGGAGGTCACCGTTATTGAGCGGGCTTGTCGCCGGCAGGTGGCACGGCACCACGGCCGGACAGCCAGTCACGATAAGCTGCGGCGCCGGTGAGGGCGGGGCGCTCGCGCAACCGGCGAGCAGCGTCAGGCAAAGGTTGATCAGCCCATTTGCGAAGTTCGTCGTTTTCAAGTTTCAGCTCCTTTATGGTTCGCTCGCGTTTCGCCAGGCCCAAGCGCAGTTGGTCCTGCTGGCTGCGCAAGAGGCTCTGAGCATCACGTTCCTGTTTCAGAGTGTCGGTAAGGGTATTGGCCGTCTTCAGGTTGCGGTCTGCGTCTTCGCGGGCGGTCTTGGTCGCATCCTGTGCCCGTTCGGCTTTACCTTCAGCGACGTCGATGCGTGTTTCTTGGACCCAGATCAGCAGCGCCAGGGCGCCGAGCAGGGCGAGGCCATACAGGGCCTGGCGCAGGGTGCTCACGCGCGGTACCAGCCGAGCTTGTTCATGTCGGCGGTACCGAGCTGTTTGATCGGGCCGCGAACGATTACGGCCCGTGCGCCGTTCATGATCTGGATGGCTTCGGCCAACAACTCCATGTCGCTTTGTTCGGTCGACTCCGGTACGACAAGCAGGTCACCGTCCTTTACCCGCAGCTTTTGCAGCGCTTCGAAGTCGATCATGCCGCCACCCCTTTGCCGCACTCGCAGGCGGCGTGCCGCTCGTAGGCGCGCTGGAGCTTGGTGTCGTAGAGGTTCCGCAGATAATCCGGCCCGTTGTAGAGCCTGGCGAACTCGGCCCATTTGCGGCCCTTCAGCGCCTTGTGCAGTACTGGGTCGGTTTCGATGAAGCGGGTAAAGGCGTCGAGCTGCTGCGATTCGCCGGCAGTCATCGCCGCGACGAAGGCCTGCACGCTGGCAAAGCCGAGTCGTTTCCAATGAAAGCCCATGATCTGGAACGCTCCCCAGGAAGCTGACTCCAGAGCGGCCGTGTCGTCGATCAGGCGTGCCATCGCCAGGCGCTGGTGTTCGGAGGTACCGCCGATGTATCCGCCGGGCTTCGGATTGACCAAGGCTGGGTTGGCGGTGGCCAGCTGGTCGGCGTGACGCTTGAGTTCGGCTGGGTCATCGCCGGCATGTCGAGCCGTGGCGAGCTGTCGGTACATGATGTGCCGTTCGAACAGGATCACCGGCTTGCCGTTGTTGAGGAACCCTTTGCCCTTGGATTCCACCTCATTGACCGCGTAGATGCTCGCCAACGGCACGTCGAGGCGTTCGGCAGCGATCACCAGGTCGTTGTTGCGCAGCAGTTGGGCGCAGTCGCCACCCGCTAGGCTAGTTTGGGTCTTGGTACCGGCGATGCCGTCGGCGACCAGTCCGACTTTGACCTGGTAGGCGCGGACGGCAGCTTCGGTGGTGTCGCCGTAGTATCCATCCGGCAGCAGGTCTGCGCTCTGCTTATTGAGGTTCTTTTGCAGCATCAGCACCGCTTGCGAGCGGTCGCCATGGCGAAGGGTTGTCATAGCTGTTCCACCTTACGGTTGAAAAACTTTTTGGCTGCTGCACGGGTGCCTTCGACGCCGAGTAGCCCGATAACCCCGCCGAAGAACGGCGCGGTGGATGTCGGGATGCCGAGCAATGCCAGGCCATGGCTTGCGGCGAGTGCCAGCGTGCCGCACAGCGGCGCCTCAATCACCATGCGGCGCAGGGTGCCGCCGCCATACATGATCCGCAGGGCAGCGATGATCAGGGCAAGGATTCCGGCGTAGAGAGTCGGCCAGTTCTGTTCGAGCCAGGCGGCGAGCCAGGCCCATGTGTCGGGACGGTCAGGCATGCGCTTCATTCCGTTGTCCAGGGTTGGTGGGTTCAAGGGCTCGGTGCCGCAGGGTCAGTTCCATAGCTGCACCATCTGCCGCTGGGGCGCGGTGGTTTGGGCTTCGGGCATGTTGACGACAAGGCCTTGCGGCAGGATTGGGCCGTGGTCGGCCAGGCCGGGGTTGGCTTTAAGCATGGCCTCGGTGACGCCCGCAGTGCGGCCGTAGAACCGCCAGCAGAGGGCGTCGACGGTGTCGTTTTGGATGGTGCGAATGGCGACAGGCATCAGATCAGCTCCACGGTGGTGCGGCTGATCCCGAGGAAGTCACGGACGGCCCAACGCAGATCGCGGCGGTAGTCGTCGATGGTCGGGGTGGTTTCTTCGGCTTTGTCGCTGCCGGTGTTCGTCGCGCTGTAGTCGCGGTAGCGTTCGCAGACTTCGGCGCCGGTGCCCGCCTCGATCGCACGGCGGTACAGGTGAGCCTGGACCGATACGTCGTTGATCTTGTCGTCTGGTACGTCGGCTAATGTGGTGTAGCCGGCGCCCTGTTGCTTGGCCTTCCACAATCTCAGTTCACGGTTGAGGTTAATGGCAGCGGCAATGACGGCAGTTTCCAGGCGGGCAGGGGTGACGCTGTTGTCGATGCGCAGGGTGGCCCGCAGCTGCTCAAGATCGATTGAGGGCCAGAACGGGTCGGTGTTGATATGGCCGCCGGGGACTGGGCCGCTGGCTACAAATGCGCTCATGGAACGGCACTCAAAAATAGATCGCCGGTGGTCGGGGCTTCACGTTCAGGAGGAGCGGCCTGGCCGATCCGCCCCGAGCCGGCGGGGTGCGTGGGGACGCTCGGTTAGCTGCTGGTAGCAGCGTGTTTTTTCAGGAGGCGTTCGACGCGCTCCAGATCCTTTTTGCCGCCGCAGTTGGTGTGCAGCTCAATGGCACGGGCCAGGTGTGTCTTGGCAAGCTCCAGCGGCTCATGCGCGCTGCTTGCCGGGGCATCGTCAGCGACCTCAGCCGACAGCGCCTTGCCAATCGCCAGGTGCAGCTTGGCGCGGGCCTGATCGGGCATGTCTTCCTTGGCGGTAATCTGTGCGGTACGCAGCAGCAAGCCCAGTTCGAAGGCACCGCCGGCTTTCTGGGCCTTCAATGCGGCTTCGGCGATCTCTTCCGCCACGATGGTGCCGGTGGTGCGCTCAAAGCGGTCCGGCATCAGCAGCGAATGGGTGATCACGTAGTCGGCAATATCCAGAGCGCCGGCAAAGTCAGTGGCATCCATCCGCCAGACCATCAGCGTGGTGAGTACCTGGTCTTGTGCACCCTTACCCTCGGCGAGGACGCCTTCCACGTAGGGGACGTACTCCGGCAGCAACTGCCGTTTCAGTTCGGATTTTCCTTCGGTCGACTGCACCTGTTTCAGGCGCAGATAGTCCTGCTGGAGCTTCGCGAGGTGCAGCTCGTAAATAGATGCACCTTCCATGGTCATGGCTGGGCCTTCCACAGCAGCCGCAGCAACGGCTGCTGTGACACGCTGGAAGTGACGGCGGCAAGGGTTGGTCATGATTGCCGGCCTCAGCTCAGGGTGATGTTTTCGGCCATGGCAGCGCAGCCCAGGTCTTCAATCACGTAGCTTTCATTAACCGATTCAAAGTTCTCGATGCGGTCGCGTTTGGCGTTGTCGACAACAGTGCGGCGGCGAGTGCCTTCCTGCCAGTACAGCGACAGGTTATCGAGACGGGTCACCAGCAGGCCGTTGGCCGGGAAGTGCGGTACACGTACGGCCGGCAGGTTGCCAATACGCTTCTGGCTGGTGACGATATCGGCCGCGAGCATTTCCGACGGTGCCTGGGATTTGTTGATGATCGGGAAGTACTTGTCGGCCAGCAGTTGGCGACCACAGATCACCACCAGGTCGGTATCTTCCTGATACCAGGGCTCAATGAACTCGTTGACCATACTCACGACCAGGGCGTCGATGTTTTCGAAGTCCTTGCCCGCACCGATCTGAATTTTCCCGCTACCGTCGACTACTTCATGCAAGACGCGAGCGGCGTTCTCCAGGCGCATTTTCTGCAACCAACCGACGTTCACGTCTTGCAACAGTGGGTTGGTGGCTGGGTTGGATGTTGCCGCCCGACTGGTACCGTTCCAACCGATCATGATGCGGTTGAGTGCTTGTGCCTTGATGATGGCGTCGCGAATCCGTGCCTGGAAGTCCTTGAACTTTGCCCACTGATCAAGCTTCTGGTAACGGATACCAGTGTCGAAGTTGGTCTGGGTGCACGTGTACCCACGGTTGTCCAGGCCGCTAGGGTCGCGGGGTTCGCGATCTTTAAGCGTGGTGTCGGTGGTGCTGGCGATAGTGCCGTCGATACCGATGCCGATTTTTTCACCCGACTGCTCCGAAACGCCGAATACGTTGATGGCGCTGAGAAACGCG
>Ga0308159_1005725_pt1 | contig 10321 bp, 11 predicted proteins | sample PhyCR1_FD_201040 | JGI IMG/M metagenome (GOLD analysis project Ga0308159, IMG submission 201040) | Phyllosphere microbial communities from UC Gill Tract Community Farm, Albany, California, United States - DLSLC.R1 | ecosystem: Host-associated > Plants > Phyllosphere > Unclassified | place: USA... | reverse complement strand
ACGTGCGTCCGCCCGAACGGATGTGGAAGGCGCCGCAGGCCAGGGCGACGAAGCCCTCTTCGACGAGCGCCGTCTTGCAGTCGACGAGGCGCGAGACCTCGGCGCCGTACTGCGTGGCGCGGCCGGGGATCGACGCGATGTCGTCTTCGTCGTACTGACCGAGGTCGCCGGTGTACGTGCAGGGGATGGCGCCCTTGTCGCGCATCCAGGCGACGGCCACCGAGGTGTCGAGACCACCCGAGAAGGCGATGCCGACGCGCTCGCCGACGGGAAGGGACTGCAGGACCTTGGACATGCCCTCGATTCTATTGGGGACGGATGCCGAGCCCCGACGTCCGGCCATGCGACGTGGTCGCCGGTCAGGTCATGGCGTCTCACCGCGCGCCGCCGGTACGGTGTGACCGTGAAGACCCCCCGCGAACCGGGAGTGCGGTCCCGCACGGCCCGGGTCATCCTGACCTCTCTCGCCGTCCTCACGATCGGATACACGGTCCTGGCGCAACTGCTCGCGATCGTCCCGGTGGCGTGGACCATGTGGCTCCTCCAGACGGAGGTGACACAGTTCCTGGTGCTCCTGATCGGGCTGTTGCGCGACACGCTCGGCGTCTGGAACCTCGTGGTCGCGGTCGTCGGGCTCGCCTGCGCGGTCATTCTCTGGAGGTCGCGGCGCGGCATCCGGCACCTCCCGTTCTGGTTGACCGTCGGCGGGACCGCGGGAACGGTCGGTGTCGTCACCAGCACGGCGCTGCTGGTCGCCTCGATCGGCTCGCTCGGGGTCGGGGTGAGTCCGCTGCTTCCCGCGCTGCCGTTCACCGGTCTCGGCAGTGGCCCGAGCCGCACGGTCACGCTCGGCACGGCGGACACGACCACGCTCCAGGCCGATCTGTACCTGCCCTCGGGCACAGCCCCCCAGGCGGGGTGGCCCGTCGTGGTCTCGATCCACGGCGGCGGGTTCTCGACCGGCACCCGCGGGCCGAACGCGTACACGGGCTTTCTTCCCGAGCACGGTTACGCCGTCCTCGACGTCGACTACCGTCTCGCGTCGTCGACCTTTCACGCGTGGGATACGCAGGTCACCGACATCGGATGCTCTCTCGCCTGGATCGCCGACGACGGACGAGCGGAGAACCTCGATCCCGACCGCATCGCCACGCTGGGACTGTCGTCGGGCGGCAACCTCGCCGTCGACGCGGCGTACATGTCGGCGGACCGCACCCTCACGTCGAGTTGCTCCCCGTCGGGAACCCCGCTGCCCACCGTGCGCGCCGTGATCGCGGGGTACCCCGCGGTCGATCTGACGGGAATCGGGGATGCCACCGCGATCGCCCGCCAGGTCGAGCAGTGGTACATCGGAGGCACTCCCGCCCAGTACCCCGACCGCTACCGCTTCACCGACTCGGCGAGCCACATCACGGCGGACTCCCCGCCCACCCTCATCTACCAGGGCACCCGAGACCATCTCGTGCTCGCCGATCGCACCCGCGACTTCGCCGACCTCTTGACCGAACGCGGCATCGTGAACCGTTACGTCGAGTACCCGGGCTTGGAGCACGGTGCCGGCGACACCAATGGCACCCTGACTGCCGCCGCCGACGCGAGTCGGCAGCTCGCGCTCGACTGGCTGCAGCGCCACGACGGCTGACGCGGCCGACGCGTGAGAGCGGCGCGGCCCGGTGGGCGCCGCGGCCGCGGGGCCTCGCGAAACGTGGAGCCTAGGCGTCGGGGCCCCCGCCGCCCGCGAGACAGCCGACGGGGCGCCCTTCGGGCGGGTGCGACACCGGCGGGTCAGACCCGTACCACCTCAACCCCCGCACGTGCCGCTGTCGCCAGCGCCCTCGAATCGGCTCCACCGGTCGTCACGACGGTGTCGAAGTCGGCGATCGAGGCGATTCGGTAGGAGCCGGTGCCGGGGAACTTCGTCGCGTTCGCGACGAGGATCGACCGGTCGGCCGCCTCGCGCATGCGGCCCTTGATGCTGGCTTCGTGCGTCAGATCGGTCACGACGGCGCCTTCGGGCTTCACCCCGGCGCTACTGATCACGGCGACGTCGGCGTGCACCCGGGCGAGCGCCTCTTCGGTGAGCGGGCCGATCAGTGTCCGTGTCTTGGCGCCGAGCATGCCGCCCAGCAGGATCAGTGTCACGACGTCGTCGTCGCGCAGGGCGTCGAGCACGGCGAGGCTGTTCGTGATGACCGTGACCGGTCGCCCACGCAGGTGCCGCGCCAATCGCATCGTGGTGATCCCGATGTCGAGCAGCGCCACCTGGCCGTCGGCGATGAGTCCCGCCGTGGCGCGCGCGATGGCCTCTTTCTCGCGGGTGTCGTCGTCGAGCTCGCCGCCCGCGCCCGGTTCTCGGGTGCGCGCGACGGTCGCCCCGCCGTGCACGCGGCGCAGGCGGGCACCCAGCTCGAGACGTTCCAGATCGCGACGGACGGTCGTGCCGCTCACGCCGAGCAGACGTGACAGCTCGTCGACGGTCACGCTTCCGACGGCTTCGAGCCGTTCGAGGATCGCCGCCTCGCGTTGATGGGTCAGCACGTCCACTCCTTTACGGGTTGGGCATCACTCTCCCGATGCTCATTTTCGCTCAGATTAACGCCTGTTGAACGGCGATCGGCGCTCATTTGAAACCTTCCCGTGAAGCATCGTCACAAATGAGCGCGCGGGTTAGCGTGACACCGTTCGTCACCGTGACCCACGGGACGACGCACCCGAACCCCCTTCCTCCCACAGGAGAACTCCGTGAAAAGTCCTCGCCTGATCGCCACCCTCGCCGCCGTCGCGGCTGTCGGGGTCACCCTGGCCGGCTGCAGCCCGAGTGGCGCGAGCGCCTCGTCGTCCGACGGCTCCGACAAGACCCTCACCGTCTTCCTCAGCGCTGACACGAACATCCAGGATCTCTGGCAGAAGACGCTCATCCCCGCCTTCGAGAACGACAACCCCGGTTACACCGTGAAGGTCGATTTCGACCTGCACGGTGCGCACGACCAGCAGACCGTGGCCAAGCTCACCGCCGCCACGGTGCAGCAGAAGGACCCCGGCTACGACCTCGTCGACGCGGGGTTCGTGACGCAGGTCGCGGCATCCGGGCTGCTCACCCCCGTGACCGCCGATCAGGTGCCCGCCCTCGCCGACGTGCCCGCGACCCTGTTGCAGGCGGGCGGCAACGGCGGAGTGCCCTATCGCGGGTCGAGCGTCGTGCTGGCATACGACACCACGACCGTCCCCACCCCTCCGAAGACCCTCGCCGACCTCTTGAGCTGGATCAAGACCCACCCCGGGCGCTTCACGTACTGCGCGCCGAGCACGGGCGGCAGCGGCGCCTCGTTCGTCACCACGGTGCTCGACCAGAGCCTGTCCGCGGACGACCGCACCACGCTCGCGACCGAGGCGGCCCCGCAGCTGGAGAGCGGGTGGGACGCGGGGTTCGCCACGCTGGCCGGTCTGAACGCCTCGGTGTTCCAGAACGGCGTGTACCCGAACGGCAACAGTCAGGTGCTCGACCTGCTCGCGAGCGGGCAGATCTCGATGGCCCCGGTGTGGAGCGACCAGTTCGTGACCGGAGTGAAGAACGGCCAGATCCCAGCCAACATCGCCTCGACGCAGATCTCCGACCCCTCGTTCACCGGTGGCGCCAGCTACCTCGGCATCCCCTCGGCCTCACCTCGCCGGGCCGGCGCCGAGAAGCTGCTCTCCTGGGTGCTCTCGCCCGCCGCGCAGGCCCTCATCGCCGACAGCATCTCGGGCTACCCGGTGATCCCCCTCGACAAGCTGCCCGCATCGGTACAGGCGCTGTTCCCGAACGCCGATATCGCCAACCTGCGGCCCGGCTACTTCTCGGCCAACGCCGCAGACATGAACAAGGCCTGGGCCCAGAAGGTCCCCGGGAAGTGATGAGCGCCTCCCCCGCACAGCGGGAGGCGCGCACCGCGGTCCGTCGAGCCCACCCGGCTCGGCGGACGGCGGTGGCCGGCTTCCTGCTCGCGCTCCCGCCGGTCGTGGTGATCGCCGTGTTCGTGGGAGTTCCCGTCGTGACCGCCCTCGCTTTCAGCGTGGGGTTCACCGGTGGCCTCAACAGCGTCATCGCCGCAGTCGGCCAGAACGTCCACCGCGCGGACGGCCTCGTCCCCACCCTCGCGGCCTACGGCGACGTCTTCGGCGCCGACGACTTCTGGCAGAACCTCGGTCTGACGCTCGGTGTCACCGCGGCCAGCACGCTCATCGTCCTCGCGCTCGCCGGCGGTATCGGGCTGTTCCTCCGCCTGCACGGCGGGCGCCTGGCGCGCGTGCTCTCGGCCGTCGCGATCGTGCCGCTGTTCATCCCCGTCGTCATCGCGTCGTGGGCGATCCTGACCTTCTACTCCGCCGACGGCTTCGTCAGCAGCCTGTTCGCCGCCGTCGGCTTCGATGCCCCGGTGTGGGCCTTCACCCCCGTCGCGATCATCATCGGGTCGGCGTGGACGTCTCTGCCCTTCGCCGTGCTCATGATCACGTCGGGTCTGCAGGCCATCCCCGACGCCCTGATCGAGGCCGCGCGCGATGCCGGTGCCGGCACCGTCCGCATCGTGCGGACCATCCTCGTGCCCATGAGCGCGGTGCCCATCGTCATCGCGGTGACGTTCACCGCGATCGGGGTGATCGGCTCGTACACGGTGCCGTACTTCACCGGGCCGAATGCTCCCACGATGCTCGGGGTGGCGCTGGCGAACTCGTTCACGTCGTACAACGAGCCGCAGCAGTCGATCGTCATGGCCTTCGTCGTCTTCGTCGCGGCATCCGGAATCGGCGCGCTCTACGTGTGGGCCAACTTCCGCAGCGCTCGCCGCGAGGGGAGGGTCTGATGCCCCGCGCGCTCGCCGCGGCCCTGCGCACCTCGGCCGCCGTGCTGTTCGCCGTCGTCCTGCTCGTCTTCGTGCTGGGGCCGCTCGTCTGGCTCGGCGCTCACGCCTTCGCCGACACGTGGACGTATCCGCACCTCTTCCCGGACTCGTGGACGCTGCGTTGGTGGTCGACCGTGCTGACCGACCCGCAGCTCGCATCGTCGATCCAGAGCTCGCTCGCCATCACCCCGATCGTGGTCGTGGTCGCGGCGGTCGTCTGCCTGCCGGCGGCGTACGCGTTCGCGCGCTTCGAGTTCCCCGGGCGACGACTGTTCCTGATCGGCCTGTTCGCCACGAACGCCTTTCCGAAGATGGGGCTGTTCGCCACACTCGCCTCGCTCTACTACGCGCTCGGTCTGATGAACACGGTCGCGGGGGTCGTGATCGTGCAGCTGCTCGGCACCATTGTCTTCATGACGTGGATTCCTGCCGCCGCGTTCGCGTCGGTCCCCCGGTCGCTCGAGGAGGCGGCGCGCGACGCGGGCGCCTCGCGCGTCCGTGTGTTCCTCACCGTCACGCTGCGCATGGCACTGCCCGGCATCCTCGTGGGCTGCGTGATGGCTTTCCTCGCTGCCTTCGACGAAGCCCAGGGCACCTACCTGGTCGGCGCGCCCGACATCGTGACGATGCCGACCGAGATGTACTCGCTCGTCCTCAACTTCCCCAAGCAGGTCGCCGCCGTGTTCTCGATCCTGCTCGCCATCCCCTCGGTGGTGCTGCTGCTCGCCGTGCGCAAGCACGTCATGGGCGGTCAGCTCGCCGAAGGCTTCCAGCTCAAATGAAGGAGCCCGCTGTGACCATTGCGGCCGACCCGACCTCCCTCGCCCCCGCGCCGTCGGGGGCCTCCGACCCCTCCCCGGGGCTGCGCCTTCGCTCGCTGCGCAAGACCCTGGGCGGGCGGACCATCATCGACGACCTCGACCTCACCGTGCAGAGCGGGGAGCTCGTCTCGCTGCTCGGACCCTCGGGGTGCGGAAAGACGACGACGCTGCGCATGATCGCCGGCTTCCTCGCCCCCGACGAGGGCGCCATCGAGATGGCCGGGCGGGATGTGACGCGGCTCGGCCCCGACAAGCGACCGAGCGCGATGGTGTTCCAGAACTACGCCCTGTGGCCGCACATGACCGTCGCCAAGAACGTGGCCTACCCGCTGCGTCTGCGCCGCCTCTCGCGCACCGAGATCGCCGAGCGGGTCGAGGCGGTGCTGCACCTGGTGAATCTGCTGCACCACCGCGACTCCCGCCCCCCGCGCATCTCGGGCGGTGAGCAGCAGCGCGTGGCCCTTGCCCGAGCGCTCGTGCAGGAGCCCGAGGTGCTGCTGCTCGACGAGCCGCTCAGCAACCTCGACGCGAAGCTGCGGGTGAAGGTGCGCGAAGAGATCCGCGACCTGCAGCAGAGACTCGGCATCACCACGGTGGTCGTGACGCACGATCAGGAGGAGGCGCTGTCGATCTCCGACCGGGTGGCGGTGATGAACGCGGGCCGCGTCGAGCAGTTCAGTGCGCCCGGCGAGCTCTATCAGCGACCCGCCACCGAGTTCGTGGCGACGTTCATCGGCTCGTTGAACCGGCTCGAGGGCGGCTTCGACGGGACGCGCCTCGTGCACGGCTCCGACGTCGTGGGCATCCGTCCGGAGGACGTGGTCTTCACGATCGATCCCCGGCCCGGCGCCCTACCGGCGCGCGTGGAGCGCGTCGTGCCGCACGGCCCCTTCCACCGGGTGCGCGTGCGCCGGGACGATGCGACCCTCGACGCCTTCGTACCCGGGACGCCGCCCGCGGTCGGGGCGGTCGGGTACGCCTCGGTCGCCTCCGCCCTGGTGTACCGCGACGGTCTGCTGGTCGACAAGGTGTCACGGTGACGGCGCGCGCCTGCGCCCACCGCGGGGACTCGGGCGTCCTGCGCGAGAACACCCTGCCGGCGGTGCGGTCGGCGCTTGACAAGGGCGCGGCGGTCGTCGAGATCGACGTGCGTCTCACCGGCGACGGCGACGTGGTCGTGCTGCACGACCCCACGCTCGAACGGCTGTGGGGCGATCCGCGTGAGATCGAGAGCGTCCGCACCGCCGAGCTCCTCGCCCTCGGCGGGCCCGACCACCGTCCGCCCCTGCTCGCCGAGGTGCTGCCCCTGTTCGCCGCCGGCACCAGTCGGCTGGTGATCGACATGGATGCCGCCCGCCCGGCCGCGCCCGCCCACGCGGTCGTCGCGGCATCAGGCGTCACCGTCGACTGGTGCGGTCACCTCGCCGCTATGCGCGTTCTGCGCGAGATCGATGCCGACGCACGTATCTGGCTGCCCTGGGGGCGGGAGGAGCCGCCGAAGGCCGCAGACCTCGCGGAACTGTCACCGGTGCTGATCAACGCGCCGTTCCCGGTCGTCGATCACCGGTTCGTCCATACCGTGCACGACCTCGGCCTGCCGGTCACGGCATGGACGATCGATGACGAGGGCGATCTCACCCGGGCGCTCGACCTCGGGATCGACACCATCACCACCAACCGCCTCGATCGCCTGCAGGCGATGATCGCCGCGCGATCGGCATCCATCGAGAAGGAATTGAACCGATGACACCCTCGGAGCTGTCGGCCGCCCACGAACTGGCCGTGAAACTCGCGCGATGGGCTATCGACGAGACGCGCGCGTATCGGGTGACCTCGGTGCACACCAAGGCCCACCCGGCCGACCTCGTCACCGAGCTCGATCGCGCCATCGAGAGAAGAGTGCGCGAGGTCGTGCTCGACCGGTTCCCCGATCACGCGTTCGTCGGGGAGGAGTACGGGGGCAGTGCGAGAACCGGCGTACCGACCTGGTACCTCGATCCCGTCGATGGAACCACCAATCTCGCGAACGGCGTTCCCTGGACCGCCTTCTCGCTCGCGCTCGCCGTCGACGATCAGCCCCTCGTCGGCGTCGTGGCGGAGCCCTGGCAGAACGCCGTTTTCGAGGCGGTCGCCGGACAGGGCGCACGACGCGACGGCATCCCCCTGCACCTGCCGGAACACGCGCGGCTGCGCGGGGGAGTAGTCGGCACCGAGCTCGCGGGCCACCAGCCCTGGCCCGGGATGGACGACGTCGCGCTCTCGCTCACCGCGGCGTTCTGCACGCTGCGCGTCATGGGTTCGGGAACGCTGACGCTCCTCGGGCCGGCCGCCGGTCGCGGATGCGCCGCGCTGGTGCACCGCTTCAGCCCGATCGATCACCTCGCCGCGGTGCTCATCGCCCACGAGGCCGGGGCCGAGGTGCGCGACGAAGACGGCCGCCCCTCGCTCTTCCCCCGCCGCGGCGGTGTGCTCGTGGCATCCGAGACCGTGGCCGATGAGATGTCCGCGTTGTGGTCGCGGGCTCTCGCCGGGGCGGCGCCGGAGGCCCGCACTGACGCGGCGATCAGCCGATCGTGACGCCGGTGATCGTGACCGGAGTCGCGGGAGCGCCGTCGGACGCGCCACCGGCCGTGCCCGCTGCGGCGATCTTCTTGACGACCTCGAGTCCCTCCGGCGACATGGTGCCGAAGACCGTGTAGTCGGGCTGGAGCTTCGTGTCGGCGTAGACGAGGAAGAACTGCGAGCCGTTCGTACCGGGGCCGGCGTTCGCCATGGCGACGGTGCCCGCCGGGTACGTCTCGGTGCCGTCGAGCTCGTCGTCGAACCGGTAGCCGGGGCCGCCGCGGCCCGTGCCGGTCGGGTCGCCGCACTGCAGCACGAAGATGCCCTGCGTGGTCAGGCGGTGGCACTCGGTGTTGGTGAAGTACTGCTGCTGCGCGAGCGAGACGAAGCTCTCGACCGTGCAGGGCGTGCGCTCGCCGTTCAGAGTGATCGGGATGGCTCCGGCGGAGGTCTCGAGCGTCGCTTCGATCTTCCCCGTGGGGCGCTCGGTACCCGCGGCCGGCGGGGTGACGTCCGCGGACGGCTCCCCCGACGTCGGGTACGAGCAGTCGCCGGAGGCGGCGCTCGCGCTCGACGTGCTCGCCGCGGGGGCGGGTGCGGACGTGGTGCCCCCGGCGCAGCCGGCGAGCAGAAGCAGGGCGGAGGCGGCAAGAGCCGCGGACATCAGTCGAGTGCGCACGCCTCCAGGGTAGGGCGTCGACCCCGACCCGTCAGTGCGCGTCTCGTTCCCCGGGCGCCGGGTCGATCGGCATCCGGATGCCGCGTGCCCGACCGATCGCGATGACACCGCACGCGAGGGCGACGATGGCCGCGGCGATGACGACGATGTAGACCGCGACGCTGCTCCACCCGCCGGTGCTCGGATCGAGGAAGGGGTAGGGGTACCAGAAGGGGGCGCCCGTCGTGGGGTTGGTGATGAGCGGCGCGCGCAGGAGCGTGTACACGATCCAGGCGATCGGGAAGATCGCCGCCGCGAACGCCGCCGACCAGGGCAGGCGTCGTCGCGCGGGTCCGAGGAGCACGTCGAGCAGCAGGAACAGTGGGCCCCACACGTGCATGATCTCGTTCGACCAGCCGAGCGTCTCGGGCTGCAGGGGGATACCGCGCAGCAGCAGGTTGTAGACGACGCCGGTGACGATCATGTAGGTCGACACGAATGCGAGGGCCGTCGCCAGGGCAGGAGGATCGACCTCGACACGTCGGCCGCGCGCGAAGAAACGGACGCCGAGCCACGCGATGACGATCGCCGACGAGACGTTGGAGAGGATCGTGAAGAAGCTGAAGAAGTTCGCGACCACCGTCCCGACATCTCGGCCCTGCGCGACGGCCTCGGCCGTCGACGACGCGAACTGCGCTCCCACCGCGACGAGGATCAGCACGGCCACCGCCGCTCGCGCCGCGTTCCACCCGGTCGCCCATCGGCGCGATCTCTGCATCGCCCCAGGCTAACGAGGGTCCCGATGCCGACGGAGGGGTTGCGATGGATGTCGGATCCCGTGCCCTGGCATCTCCGTCCTGCCCGAGGTCGTACCTGACGCCGTCCGTGAGGACGTCCTCATCGGCGCGCGGCACTCGGCTCCGAGGACGATCGAGGCTCGGGCGTCAGATGGTGTCCCACGGTGCTTGCTCGTCGTAGGCCGCAGGTGCGCCCGGATCCCAGGCCGGACTGTGACCGTCCGCTTCTTCTGTATCGAGGTGGACCGTTCGCGCCGCGATCGTGATCACCGATGTGGGCGTCACGAGGAAGCTCAGTCGTTGTCCATCGTCCGCGGTCACATCGACGAACCCACCGCCGGATCGCACCTGGCGTGCGATCTCCGTTTTGAGCGCGTCGGCGTGCTCGATGGGGGCGAGCGTATACGTCACTTCGGCGACGGTGACGAATAACCGTTCAATCGACTGCGACATGCCGGGCAAGGTATCCCGCGCTCTTCGTGTTGCGGGCCCCCGTTGCGTGCGGCGGAGACGACGGTCACACTGCGCCTTCCCCGGTGCCAGCCACCGGGGTGCCCCCTCGTCGTCCGCTGATGAAGCGCCGCGCTCGCTCCCGGCGGCTCC
>Ga0308159_1005724_pt1 | contig 10321 bp, 4 predicted proteins | sample PhyCR1_FD_201040 | JGI IMG/M metagenome (GOLD analysis project Ga0308159, IMG submission 201040) | Phyllosphere microbial communities from UC Gill Tract Community Farm, Albany, California, United States - DLSLC.R1 | ecosystem: Host-associated > Plants > Phyllosphere > Unclassified | place: USA... | reverse complement strand
AGGTCTCGGTGGGCTCGGGCTGGCCGAACTCCAGGGCACGGTTGATGAGCGCCCACTTGTGCACGTCGTCCCAGTCGACGAAGGTCACCGCGATGCCGGTGCGCCCGGCACGACCGGTGCGTCCCGCTCGGTGCAGGTACGTCTTCTCGTCGTCGGGGATCGTGTGGTTGATCACGTGCGTGACGTCGTTGACGTCGATGCCGCGGGCGGCGACGTCGGTCGCGATCAGCACGTCCTTCTTGCCGGCCTTGAACGCGGCCATCGAGCGCTCGCGCGCTTCCTGGCTCATGTCGCCGTGGACGGCGGCGGCGTTGAAGCCGCGGTCGCCGAGCTCGTCGACGAGCTTCTGCGCCGCACGCTTGGTGCGCGTGAAGATGACGGCCTTCTCGCGTCCTTCGGACTGGAGGATGCGCGCGATGACCTCGTCCTTGTCGAGGGAGTGGGCGCGATAGACGAGGTGCTTGATGTTCGCCTGCGTGAGGCCCTCGTCGGGGTCGTTCGCGCGCATGTGGATCGGGTTCGACATGAACCGACGCGCGAGGGCGACGATCGGCCCGGGCATGGTCGCCGAGAACAGCTGCGTGTGCCGCACGGCCGGGACCTTGGAGAAGATCTTCTCGATGTCGGCGAGGAAGCCGAGGTCGAGCATCTTGTCGGCCTCGTCGAGCACCACCTCGGTCGCGTGCGACAGGTCGAGCAGACGCTGGTTGGCGAGGTCGATCAGGCGACCGGGCGTTCCGACGACGATCTGCGCGCCGGCCTTGAGCTGGTCGATCTGGCCCTCGTACGCCTTCCCGCCGTAGATCGCGACGACGCTGGTGGGGCGGTTGGAGGTCAGCATGTCCATGTCTTCGTAGACCTGGACGGCGAGCTCACGGGTGGGCACGACGATGAGCGCCTTGACGCCGGGCTCGGGGTTCGGGCCGAGGCGCTGGACCACGGGGATGCCGAAACCGAAGGTCTTTCCGGTACCGGTCTTGGCCTGACCGATGATGTCCTGTCCCGGGAGACCGAGGGGAATCGTCTGCTCCTGGATCGGGAAGGCATCGATGATGCCCTTGGATGCCAGGGCATCGACGATGTCCTGATCGACGCCGAGTTCGGCGAATGTCGTCATGAGCGTGCCTGTTCCGGCGGTGAGAAACCGCCTGGGGAGTCGGATCCACGCCCTCCACTCGTCCACAGGCGCGGGGCCCCGATCCATCGCCGGGGCGTGTCCACTCTACCCAACAGTGTTTCGCGCGCCCTCGACGCCTAGGCTGTAGGCGTGTTCGAGTGGTTCCGTCGTCGTCAGCGCCCGGTCGGTCGGACGCTGCAGTTGCGTTCGCGCGGAGACCTCGGAGAGGCCCTCCGCGTCGATTTCGCGGAGCTCGCTCCCGACATCGAGACGTTCCTCGGGCAGGCCGCCTACCTTCAACTCGGATTCTTCGAGACCCTCAGTGAGCTCATCGCGCTCACCCCGGAACTCGCCGAGAAGGAGTCCCTCTCGCGTGCGGCGGGCGCCGCGCTGATCAAGCATCAGGAGCTGGTGGGACTGATCCGGGAGAGGGGCGCGGACCCGACGCATCTCATGCTGCCGTTCCGCGAGTCGCTCGACGCCTTCCGGCGCCACACGCACGGTGTCCACCCGCAGGAGACCATGCTCTCGGTGCACATCACCGCGGGCATGCTCGACGACTTCTACCTGGCACTCTCGTCGAGCTACGGCGACACCGGCCGCCGCGTCGCGCGCATCCTCCAAGCCGACGACGATCGCGAGGCGATCGTCGACATCCTCGGGGCGACCATCTCGAGCGACGAGGAGTGGCGGTGGTTGCTCGCGCTCTGGGGGCGGCGGCTGGTGGGGGACACGCTGCTCGTCGCGCGGGCGGCGCTTCGGCATCCGCGACTGGATCGAGCCGAGGAAGCCAAGGTGGAGCCCGTGTTCACCGAGCTGATGGGTGCTCACGCGCGGCGCATGGATGCCATGGGGCTGGCGGCCTGACGCGCCGACGCTGACGCCCTGACGCTGACGCGGTGACGTGCGTCAGATCCCGAGGCGGGCGCGATCGGCCGCGTCGCGGCGAAGGCGGGCCCGCGACAGGAGCGGCACGAGGGCCAGCGTCGTGAGAGCGGGCGCGGCGATCACGACGAGCCACAGCAGCGGCGACGAGACCGTGTGCCCCGCCCAGGTGAGCACGGTCCACATGACGGCGGATGCCGCCGCCCCGGCGAACGGGGCCAGGGCCACGCCGCGGACGACCCGGTGCGGCAGCGCGAAGTGGACACCGAGCCCGATGACGGCTCCGACGATCAGGCCGAGCAGGATCTCCATACGCGGGTCGGGATCAGGCGACGAAGCCCACGCGGCGGGACTCTTCGGTGCCGAGCTCGACGAACGCGAGGTTCGCGGTGGGCACGATGTACGAGTTGCCCTTGACGTCGGTGAAGGTGACGTGGCTCGCGGAGCTGTCGAGGGCGGTGACCACCGACGACTTCACGACATCGGAGCTCTCGTTGGTCTCGAAGCTCAGTTCGCGGCCGGTGTTGGTGATGCCGATGCGGATCTCCACGATGCGTCCTTTCCGCCCGGGTCGCGGTCGGCCCGGTGCGCTCTTCGACTCTAGGGCAGCCCTCCGACACGACGTCGCGTGCGACGGTCCGCTTCGCGGATGGCGAACGCCGGTTCGCGTGATCGGGGCGGGACCGCCCGTCGGCGCCCGCGCGGTCGCGGCGCACGGCCGGTGTCGGTGGCCCCGGCTAGCGTGGAAGGCATGCTCGATCGCGATGCCCCGCAGCCCGTTCCCGGTGCGGTCCCCGACACGGGCGGCACCGGTCTCGAGGGGCGCGGGGGTCTGCTCGACGAGCATCAGCGTGAGGTCGTCGCGTGGGCGCCCGAGCGCAGCGGGGTGGTCGTCGGGGCACCCGGCTCCGGCAAGACGTCGACTCTCGTCGCCCGGGTGCGACGGCTCGTCGAGACGGGGGTGGATCCGGACGACATCCTCGTGCTGACGCCGACCCGCCCCGGGGCGACGGCGCTGCGCGACCCCCTCGCCCTCGCCGTGGGACGCGCGACCTCGGGGGCGCTCGCCCGATCGCTCGCCTCGTTCGCCTTCCAGCTCGTACGCGGCGCCGAGGTGCGCCAGGGCAACGAGCCTCCGCAGCTGCTGACCGGCGGCGACGAGGATCAGATCGTGAAGGACCTCCTCGACGGCGACGCCGCCGATGAGAGCGAGGGGCCCTCGCGATGGCCGGACTGGCTCGGGCCCTCGATCCGCGCCACGCGGGGATTCCGTGGTGATCTGCGCGCGTTCCTCGCCGAGTGCACCAACCTCGGTCTCCGACCCGACGACCTCTCCGCCCTCGCGTCTCAGCACGGGGTCGAGGTCTGGGAGTCTCTCGCGTCCTTCACGCGCGAGTATCGGCACGTGCGTCGGCGGATGCGCGGTGCCCATCGCGATGCCGCCGATCTCGCGCGGGAGGCCGTCGGCATCCTGGACGACGCTCTGCGAGACAGGGATGTGCTCGGGCGCTTCGCCCCGCTGCGGTGCATCCTCGTCGACGATGCGCAGGAGCTCACCAGCGGCGGCGTCGACCTCCTGCGGGCGTGTCGGACCCTGGGGATCGGCGTCGTCGCGTTCGGTGATCCCGACGTCGGCTCGGGCGCGTTCCGTGGGGCGACCCCCGAGAACTTCGCCCGTCTCACGCGGGAGCTGGGGGGTCTCGCCGCACTGCGCACCGTGCACCGCGGCACGCCGGAGCAGGTCGATCTCGTGCGCGCGGTGGCCGCGCGCGTGGGCGCGGCGGGCATCGTGGCGCATCGACGCGCGCCCGAGGGGGTCGCCCCGACGGGGTCCGTGCGCACCTTCCTGCTGCGATCGCCGGCCGAGGAGGCCGACGCGATCGCTCGCCTCCTGCGCGAGCGCCATGTCCTCGAGGGGATCCCCTGGGGGGAGTGCGCGGTGATCGCGCACGATTCGCGCCAGGTCGCCGCCCTCGAGGCGGAGTTGGCCGCCCGCGAGGTGCCGGCGCGCTCCAGCGGTCCCGGCGTCGCGCTCGGGGCCCAACGGCCGGTACGCGACCTGGTCGCCCTCGTCGAGCTCGGGGCCGCGGATCCCGCGGAATGGACCCCCGAAGCGGTCACGGACGCGCTCCTCGGGACCTTCGGGGGGCTCGACCCCATCGAACTCCGGCGGCTGCGCACGGTTCTTCGACACGAGGAAGTGCGCGAGGGCGGGACGCGCTCGGCGGGGGAGGTCCTGGCGTCGGGGCTTCGGCATCCGCTCGAGTTCGCCACGATCGACTCCCGGGAAGCGCGCCGCGCCGCCCGGCTCGGAGAGACGCTGGCGGCCCTCCGCACGCAGGCGGAGCAGCACGCGACGGCGCACGAGCTGTTGTGGACCGCATGGGAGCGCAGCGGGCTCGCTCGTTCGTGGCGGGAGGCCGCGCGCGGTCACGGGCCTCTCGCCGAACAGGCGGACCGCGATCTCGACGCGGTCGTGGCGCTCTTCCAGGCGGCCAAGCGCTTCACGGAGCGCGAGCCCGACGGCGAGGCAGCGGTCTTCCTCCGTGCGATCCTCGACAGCGACGTGGCCGAAGATCGCATCGAGCAGCCGGCTGTGGTCGACGCCGTGCGCGTGCTGACCCCTGCGGCCGCCGCCGGCACCGCGTTCGACACCGTCATCGTCGCGGGTGTGCAGGACGGGGTCTGGCCCAACACCCGTCTGCGCGGTGGGCTGCTCGAGACCTGGCGGCTCGCCGATGCGGTGCAGTTCCCGGATCTTCCTGCCGCGGGGATGCTCGATCGCCGTCGCTCGGCCATGCACGACGAGCTCCGCCTGTTCGTCCGCGCGATCTCCCGCGCCGGACAGCGGCTGATCGTGACCGCGGTCGATGACGACGACACCGGACCGAGCGTTCTGTTCGAGATGCTCCCCACGCCGGAGGAGGCCTCCGCGATCCCCGAGTATCCGCTCTCGCTGCGCGGGCTCGTGGCACGGCATCGCCGTACACTGACGGTCCCTCGCGTGGCGGCTCCGGATCGGCAGCACGCGGCACGACAGCTCGCGCTGCTGGCGGCCGCGGGTGTCGCGGGTGCCGCGCCGGACCAGTGGTACGGGGTCGCCGCCCCGAGCTCGATGGCGCCGCTGCGCGACCTGGCGAAAGAAGACGTGCGGGTGTCGCCGTCGCGTCTGCACGCCCTCGAGGAGTGCGAGCTGAACTGGGTCATCGCCGATCTCGGCGGTGACCGCAGCGGGACGACGGCCGGGATCGGCACGATCATCCACGCCGCGCTCGAGACGGCGGCATCCTCGGCGGAGGACGACCTGTGGGCCGTGGTCGAAGAACGATGGGACGAGCTGGTGTTCGACGCCGCGTGGCGGGAGCGCGCCGAGCGCACGCGCGCTCGGGACCTCGTGCGACGTCTCGCGACCTACCTGCGGCGCTTCGATGACGCCGGAGGACGCTTGATCGGCGCGGAACGGCACTTCGAGGTGCCCATTCCCGTCGACGGCCAGGGAGAGCACGGGGCGGTCGTCAGCGGGGACATCGACCGCGTCGAGGTGACCCCGTCGGGCGAGGTCGTCATCGTCGACCTGAAGACCGGCAAGAACGAACCGCAGACGGATGCGAAGGTCGCCGACAACCCGCAGCTGGCCGCGTACCAACTGGCGTTCGCGTCGGGCGCGATCGAGAACACGACGGGCCTGGCCCCCGGAGGCGCGAAGCTGCTCGTGCTCCGCCCGACCGCGGCGACGAAGGAGTACGCCGAGCCGCTGCAGCCGCCGTTCGACGAGGAGGCGCGCGCCGCGTTCGTCGAGCGCGTCCAGCGGGCGGTCGGGGTGATGCGCGGGGCGAGCTTCGCCGCGCCGTACGAGGTGCACTGCCGCGATGAATTCTCGTACGGGCTGTGCCGGATCCACACCGTGTCGCCGGTGAGCGCCTCATGACCGCGTCGCTGTCCGCGGCGACGATCGCCGCCGCCCTCGGCCAGTTCCCGCCCACCCCGGAGCAGACCGCGGTCATCGAATCGCCCCTCGAACCCGCGCTCGTCGTGGCCGGAGCCGGCAGCGGCAAGACCGAGACGATGGCCGGCCGCGTCGTATGGCTCGTCGCGAACGGGATCGTCCGGCGCGACGAGGTGCTCGGACTGACATTCACCCGGAAAGCCGCGGGAGAGCTGGCGGAGCGCGTCCAGCGGCGCCTTCAGCGGCTCTCCGAGTTCGAAACCCGCGGCCTGCTGCCCCTTCTGCCCGAGCTGCACCGTGCGGGGAGGCTCGCCGTCTTCTCGGAGCTCGCGGCGCAGCCGGGGGCACGGGGCGACGCGGCGCGACGCGCTGTCCTCGACGCCCTCGCCGACGAGTACGCGACGCTCGGGACAGGTGACGACCACGACGATCAGCTCCTGCACCGGCCGACCGTCTCGACCTACAACAGCTTCGCGGACTCCCTCGTGCGGGAGCACGGGCTGCGGATCGGACGCGATGCGGAGTCGGCGATCCTGTCCGAATCGGCGGCGTGGCTGCTGATGAGGCGCGTCGTCTTCACCTCGGACGACCCGCGGCTCGAGGAGCGCCAGGAGTCTCCGCGCACGCTCATCGATGCGGCGTTGCGGATCGCACGCGACGGCGTCGACAATCTCGTCGACCTGGACCGTCTCGCGGCGTTCCCCGACGAGTTCGGCCGCATCGTGGAGCGCCCCTCCACCTCGGCCCGGGTCACGGTCTACAAAGACGTCGCCGACGCCGCCGCGCGCGTCTCCGCACTCAGCCTGCTGGCGACCCTCGCGGCGGCTTACGACCGCGAGAAGACCCGGCTGGGCGTCATGGACTTCGCCGATCAGGTGGCCGGTGCCCTGCGGATCGTTCGCGAGCATCCCGCCGTGGTGGCCGAAGTGCGGGCGCGTTACCGCGTCGTTCTCCTCGACGAGTATCAGGACACGTCGGTGGTGCAGACCGATCTGCTCTCGACGCTGTTCGGGGGGACGGGCGTGATGGCCGTCGGCGACCCGCACCAGGCCATCTACGCGTGGCGCGGCGCGAGCGCGGGCAACCTCGGCGGGTTCCCGGCCGCCTTCTCGCCGGAGGGGGGATGCCGACACTTCTCGCTCCTCACCAGCTGGCGCAACAGTGCCCGTGTCCTCGACGTGGCCAACGCCGTGCTCGCACCGCTCGCGGATCGTTCCCCGATCGCCGTGGAGGCGCTGAAGTCGCGCCCCGGCGCGCCGGACGGTCGGGTCGAGCTCGTGTTCGAAAGCGACCTCGACACCGAAGCCGATCGCGTCGCGTCGTGGTTCGCCGGGATCCGCGCGGCGCGCCAGGCCGAGGGCCGTGCGACGACAGGAGCCGTCCTCTTCCGCAGCAAGAAGCACATGGTGCGCTTCGGGGACGCGCTCGGACGCCGCGGCATCCCGCACCGCATTCTGGGCCTGGGCGGTCTGCTCACGACACCCGAGGTCGTGGATGTGGTGTCCGCGCTGCGTGTGATCAGTGATCCGGAGGCGGGATCGGCGCTCATCCGGCTGCTGTCGGGCCCGCGTTGGGCCGTCGGACTCGCCGATCTCCGGGCTCTCGCCCAGCTCGCCCGCCGACTCGCCACCCACGACGTCACGCTCCAACCACTCGAGCCCGAGGTCGTCGATCGGCTGCGTGCCACGCCCGGGGCCGACCGGGCGTCGCTCGTCGACGCCCTCGACTTCCTCACGCGACAGAACGACGACCACGGGTGGCTCGCCGACATCACCCCCGGCGGGCGCGCGCGTCTGCGCGAGGCGGGCGCGGTGTTCGCGGGCCTCCGACGCAGCATCGGCGCGCCCATTCCCGAGCTCATCCGCCTGATCGAAGCGGAGCTGCGTCTCGACATCGAGCTCGCGGCGAACGAGTCGCGCGGCCCCGCGCGGATCGCCTCGGCGCAGCTCCGGGCGTTCGTCGACGAGATCCGCGGGTTCCTCGCCGCGGACGAGTCCGGCTCGGTGGCGAGTCTGTTGGCGTGGCTCGATCACGCCGAGCAAGCCGACGAGTTCGCGCCACGGACGGAGCCCCCCGAGGACGACGTGGTCCAGCTCCTCACGATCCACGGGTCCAAGGGCCTCGAATGGGATGCCGTGGCCGTCGTGCGGCTGGTGACGGATGAACTTCCCTCCCTCCCGCGCGACACGAAGGGGTGGCTGGGATTCGGCATCCTCCCCTCCGACTTCCGGGGGGATGCGGCGTGGCTCCCCACGCTCGGGTGGAGGGGGGCCGAGACGCAGCAGGAGCTGAAGGCGGCGATCGACGACTTCGTGGCCGCGAACCGCGCGCGACAGCTCGACGAGGACCGTCGGTTGGCCTACGTCGCTTTCACCCGTGCGCGCGATCACCTGCTGCTCTCGGGCTCCACCTGGTCGGGGACGAAGAAGCCGCGACGGCCGAGCGTGTTCCTCGACGAGGCGGCGGAGGCGCTGGGCGACGACCTCGTCGTGGAAGAGGTGGGGGAGGATCCCTACGACGGCGAGCGTCGTCTGCTGCACTGGCCGCTCGATCCGCTCGGCTCTCGCCGCACCGCGGTGACCGCGGCGGCGTCAGAGGTCGCGGCGGCCCGGCATGCGGCGCCGGCGAAGCCCGACCCGGATGTGGCGTTGCTGCTCGCCGAACGCGCCGCCCGGCTGCAGCCCGTGCACGCGCCCGCGCCCACGCGCATCCCCGCGTCGCGCTTCAAGGACTACGTCGCTGATTACGGAGCGGCCGTCGATGACCTGCGGCGCCCGATGCCGGAGCGACCCTATCGGCAGACCCGACTCGGCACGCTGTTCCACGCCTGGGTCGAGCAGCGCTCCGGACTCGTCGGCGCGGGAGTCGGCCTCGACGACGGCGGCCTGTGGGAGGACGACGAGGTCGGTGCCTCCGCGGCGGATGCCGCCGAACTCCAGCGCCTCCGCGAATGCTTCGAGCGCTCCGAGTGGGCGGCCCTTCAGCCGCTCGAGGTCGAGACCGAGATCGACTTCGTCACCACACGGCTCGACGGTCGCGAGCACGTCGTGATCTGCAAGCTCGACGCGGTGTACCGCCGCGGAGAGCGGTACGAGATCGTCGACTGGAAGACCGGAAAACCACCGGTCACGGCCGACGATCGACGGTCGCGGATGGTGCAACTCGAGCTCTACCGCGAGGCGTACCACGCCAAGCACGGGATACCGCTCGACGCCATCGACGTGGCGTTGTTCTACGTCGGAGACGAGCTCGTCATCCGGGGATGAGGCACGGGTGTCCGGAGATCACGAGCGGGGCCCGCGGTTGTCGCGACCGGGCCTACGGATGACACGCCGGGGCCTGCGGATGATGCGCCGGGGCCTACGGATGACACGCCGGGGCCTGCGGATGATGCGCCGGGGCCCGCGGACGTCGCACCGGGGCCTGCGGATGAGTCGCCGCGGCTCGCGGATGTCGCGCCGGGGTGCGGTCAGGACCCCTCGCCCGTCACTCCCCACCGGCGCAGGGCCGCACGACTCGCACGCGCGGCGTCCTCCTCGTCGTCCTCGTCGGGGACCGCGCGGTCGGGCTCCGCGGGGATGGCGGTCGTGGCATCCGAGGAGTCCCGTCCGGCCTCGCGCGGCGAGTTCTCGGTCCACCCGTCGAGATCGATCGGCGCCGTCGGACCGGGCTCCTCGCTGAGCGCCGGCGGCAGATCGAAGGCGCCGGTGTCGGCGTTCGCGCCGGGAAGGTCGTCGTCCGCCAGAGCCGCGGCCAGCCCGGCCGCCGCCGCCTCGCGGTCTCGCTCGGCCGACAGGTAGAGCGACAGCGCCTCGGGATCGTAGGCGTCGGTCTGCATCGACGTGTCCACGGTGCCGATCGCCGCGGGAGGCACCTTGTCGACGAGAGCGAGAGCGTCGTCGATGTCGGTGCGGGAGTCGGCCACGATGTGGTCGCCGCGGACCCCCTCGACGAGTGCCTCGAGCAGGGCGACGGCATCCGCCACGACCGAGGCATCACCGGCATCGTGCCCGTGGACCAGCCACCGGGCGAACTCGAGCTCCGCGTACAGTCGGGCTCTCTCGCGAAGAAGGGCGTCGGGGGAGCGGTCGCCGGCCGCGGTGTAGCCCTCGAAGACGTCGTCTGCGGCGAGCGGGGCGGATGCCAGCCAGCGGAGGTCCACCGCCGGATCGCCGACGCTGAGGCCCGACCATTCGAGCACGCCGGTCGCGTGGGGGACGTCGTCGTCGTCGTCCTCGAGGAGGATCGACGAGCTCGTGCCGCCGCCGAGGACCACGGCCGATTCGAAGCGCCAGAGGTCGTCCTCGCGGAGGGCGCGGCGCCAGCGCAGCATGAGGCCGTCGGGCACGCGGTCGGTGCTGTCGGCGCGATCG
>Ga0308159_1005723_pt1 | contig 10322 bp, 9 predicted proteins | sample PhyCR1_FD_201040 | JGI IMG/M metagenome (GOLD analysis project Ga0308159, IMG submission 201040) | Phyllosphere microbial communities from UC Gill Tract Community Farm, Albany, California, United States - DLSLC.R1 | ecosystem: Host-associated > Plants > Phyllosphere > Unclassified | place: USA... | reverse complement strand
TTACGTAAAGTGTTCAGGTAAGGGTCTTGTAGCGAATGCCCTTTTGACATGTGCCGCACTCCTTTAAGGATCAATAATAATTCGAATTCAATTGGCTTGAACCGCCACCCCCCAAGGATAGACGGCTATTGCAAGGACTCAGCTCAATATGGAGACCGACCCCAGGTATTTCAAGGCGCGTGGCAGATTGTCGCAAGCCAGGCTGTCCAACCAGTTCAAATCTTCCCAGCTGCGTAGCCAGGTGAACTGTCGTTTGGCCAACTGGCGCGTGGCAATGATCCCCCGCTCCTGCATTTCAGCATATGTCAGCTTGTCGTCCAGATGATCCCAGACCTGGCGGTAACCAACGGCTCTTATCGACGGCAACCCTGAATGCAGGTCGCCTCTTGAGCGTAATGCCAGAACTTCGTCCAGGAACCCCTGATCCAGCATATTCGAAAATCGTGTTGCGATACGCTCGTGTAACACCTTGCGATCTGCCGGAGCAATGGCCAGGTTCGCGACAGTATAGGGCAATTGCGGTCTACCAGAAGCCGCAGCATCAGTAGTTTGCGCAGTTTGTTGTTCTCTATGTGCTGTCATGCTCAAACCGCTGACCCGATAGACCTCCAGCGCACGAATCAATCGCTGAGGGTCATTGGGGTGGATTCGCGCCGCCGACACCGGATCCACCAGCGCCAGTTGATCGTGCAGAGCCTGCCAGCCATGGGCTGCGGCCTGCGCTTCCAGTTCTGCGCGAATCCCTGCATCAGCGGCTGGCATATCCGCCAGACCGTCCAGTAGAGCCTTGAAATACAACATAGTGCCGCCGACCAGCAGCGGAATTTTTCCGCGGGCGGTTATTTCCGCCATCGCAGCGAGTGCATCGGTACGAAAATCCGCTGCGGAGTAGCTCTGCGCGGGGTCGAGAATGTCCACCAGACGATGGGGAAATTCCGCCAATTGCTCTTTGGAAGGCTTGGCGGTGCCGATGTCCATGCCGCGATAGACCAGCGCCGAATCAACGCTGATCAGCTCGCAGGGCAGGACTTTGCAGAGTTCCATGGCCAGATCGGTCTTGCCGGACGCCGTCGGCCCCATCAGGAAGATGGCCGGAGGTAGAGCGTTCATTCAACGACCGCGCAGAAAGAGTTTGTCCAGATCATCCAGGCCCATTTGGGTCCAGGTCGGTCGGCCATGGTTGCATTGACCGCTACGCTCGGTGTTTTCCATATCACGCAGCAGGCCGTTCATTTCCGGGATCGCCAGACGGCGGTTGGCCCGGATGGCACCGTGGCAGGCCATGGTGCCGAGCAGTTCGTTCATGTGCGCTTGCACCCGGTCGCTGGTGCCGTATTCCATCAGATCGGCCAGCACATCGCTGACCAGCCGGTTGGCTTCGGCCTGCTTGAGCAACGCAGGTATTTGCCGGATCGCCAGGGTTTCAGGCCCCAAACGCTGCAATTCAAAGCCTAGACGCTGGAAGGTCGCGATGTGCTCTTCCGCACAATCGGCTTCCCGCTGGCTGACGGCGATGGACTCAGGCACCAACAGCGGCTGCCCGCTCAGGCCCTCGCTGGCCATGGCGATTTTCAGGCGTTCGTACATGATCCGCTCGTGAGCGGCGTGCATGTCCACCAGCACCAGACCCAAGGCGTTTTCCGCCAGGATGTAGATGCCTTTGAGCTGCGCCAGTGCGTAGCCCAGCGGCGGGATGTCGCCCTGCGTCTCAGGTAACGAAACCGCCGGCGAACCCGGCAGCGGCGCATAAAACTCGCGATAAGCGGTTTGCGCTTCCGCAGCCGGCAATGCCGCCGTCGGCCGTGGCGTGTACTGATATTGATAACCCGCGCCGGCGCCTGAACCTGCCGGTGCTGAATACGGCTGACCCTGGGGCTGTTCCAGCAAATTCCCGGCCAGACGCATTTCGCCCTGAGGCCCGAACTCACCGGCCTGCGGGCCAGTCGGACGCTCAACGGCAGTCACCGGAGCCGAACCTGCCAGTTGATCCTCAGGCCGCACATCACCCAGCGCCCGATGCAGGGTGCCGTAGAGGAAGTCATGGACCATGCGCCCGTCACGGAAGCGAACTTCGTGTTTGGTCGGGTGCACGTTTACATCGACCACCGCCGGATCGACCTCAAAAAACAGCACGAAGGTCGGGTGACGGCCGTTGAACAGCACGTCGCGATACGCCTGACGGACCGCGTGGGCCACCAGTTTGTCGCGCACTGCCCGGCCATTCACAAAGAAATATTGCAGATCCGCCTGACTGCGAGAAAACGTCGGCAGCCCGACCCAGCCCCACAGATGCAAGCCGTTACGCTCGATCTCGATGGGCAGCGCCTGCTCCAGGAAGCCCGGCCCGCAAATCGCTGAGACACGGCGCGCACGAGCGGTATCGTCGTTGGCTTCGTGCAGGCTGAGGATGGTTTTGCCGTTGTGGCGCAAATGGAACGCCACGTCGAAACGGGCCAGCGCCATGCGCTTGATCACTTCTTGCAGGTGATCGAATTCGGTTTTTTCCGCCTTGAGAAACTTGCGTCGCGCCGGGGTGTTGAAAAACAGATCGCGCACTTCAACCGAGGTGCCCACCGGATGGGCCGCAGGCTGGACACGGGACGCCATGTCGCGACCTTCGGTTTCCACCTGCCAGGCCTGATCGGCATCGCGGGTGCGGGAAGTCAGGGTCAGGCGTGCCACGGAGCTGATCGACGCCAATGCCTCGCCGCGAAACCCCAGGCTCATGACCCGCTCAAGGTCTTCCAGCTCGCGAATCTTGCTGGTCGCGTGTCGCGCCAGGGCCAAAGGCAAATCGTCCGGCGAGATACCGCTGCCGTCATCACGAACCCGCAACAGCTTGATCCCGGCCTGCTCCACGTCGACATCGATGCGCTTGGCACCGGAGTCGAGACTGTTTTCCAGCAGCTCTTTAATGACCGACGCGGGCCGCTCGACGACCTCGCCCGCTGCAATCTGGTTGGCCAGCCGTGGGCTGAGCAGTTCGATGCGCGCAGCGGTCAGTTGCGCTGTGCCCGATTCAGCCGGGATGTCCAGCTCAACGCTGTCCACGAGTAGATCGGTCATGGCTGAGTCGCTACCTCGGAGCTAGGGATTTTCAGGTCCTGGCCAACGCGCAACTCATCGGACTTCAGATTGTTGGCATCGCGCAGCACCGAAGGGCTCATGTCGTAACGCGCGGCGAGCATGGACAGGCTTTCACCCGGGCGCACTGTGTGGTTGCGAGGCCCTTGGGCCAGCTTGCCGTTATCCCGTAGCCAGGCGATGTACGTGCCCTGCGGCGGGTTCTGCTGGAAGAACTGGCGCACGCCCGCGCTGATGGAGCGCGCCAGCGCCTGTTGGTGTGGCGCGGAGCTGAGCTTGTTGGCTTCGGCATTGTTGGAGATGAAGCCGGTTTCCACCAGGATCGACGGGATGTCCGGCGACTTGAGCACCATGAAGCCCGCTTGCTCGACCCGCTGTTTATGCAGCGACGTGACGCGGCCAATGTTGCTCAGGACTTTCTGGCCGACGTTAAGGCTGGACGACAAAGACGCTGTCATCGACAGATCCAGCAGCACGCCTGCCAGCATCCGGTCTTTATCGTCCAGGCTCACGGCACCGGCACCACCGATCAAGTCGGACCGGTTTTCACTGTCTGCCAGCCAACGCGCCGTTTCAGACGTCGCACCACGCTCGGACAGCGCAAATACCGAAGCACCGAAAGCCGCCCTTGAAGGCGCGGCGTCAGCGTGAATCGAAACGAACAGGTCGGCCCCCTTGGCCCGGGCAATCTCTGTACGCTTGCGCAGCGGGATGAAATAGTCCCCGGTGCGGGTTAGCTCTGCACGGTAGCCCTTCTCGGCACTGATCTGCCGTTGCAGCTCTTTGGCGATGGACAGCACCAGGTTTTTCTCTTTCTGGCCGCTGCTACCGGACGCGCCCGGGTCTTCGCCGCCGTGGCCCGCGTCGATCACGATCACGATGTCGCGTTTGCCATTCGGCACCGGCGTCAGCTTGATATCGGGCTTGGCAGGGCTGACCGGCACCGCGGGCGCAGTGGTCGCGGGGGTGTTGGCGATAATCGTCGGCGTCGGGTTGGCATCTGAGGCCTCATCGAACAGGTCGACCACCAGCCGGTTACCGTACTGCTGGTTCGGCGCCAGGGTGAAGCTTTTGGGCGTTACGGCCTTTTTCAGGTCGATGACCACCCGCAAATCGGTAGGCGTGCGCTGTGCAGAGCGCATGCTGGTGATCGGCGTATTGGCCATTGGCACATTCAGTGGCCCGGCAAGGGTCGCACCGTTGATATCAATGACCAGACGATCAGGGGATGTCAGGGTAAAGACGCTGTGCTCAACGGGTCCGGTGAGGTCGAAAACCAACCGTGTGTTATCCGGTGCACGCCATAAGCGAACACTTCGTACTTGTGACGCTGCCAGCGCATCAACAGCCAGGGCTGTCAAAAGCAGACCCACTACAGTAACCAGCGCGCGAATGCGCATACCTAACCCCATTTCTATTTGAATTCCAACGCCAAAGCGGCACACCAGGTTTCGCCACGCGAGCCCGTCGGGCTCAAAGTCAGTGCTCGACCTTGCGCATGCGGCCTAATGGTAATGGTCAGGTCAGGCTTTGGCAAAAAGCCTGCACCACGCTGAGGCCATTCGATCAGACAAAGGGCATCGCCTTCGAGGTAATCGCGGATCCCCAGGTACTCCAGTTCCTCTGGATCGACCAGTCGATACAGGTCGAAGTGAAACGCCCGCACGGCTCCCAATTCGTAGGGTTCGACCAGGGTGAAGGTAGGGCTCTTGACCGCGCCGACATGTCCCAGTCCCCGGATGATGCCTCGGGACAGGGTGGTTTTACCGGCACCAAGATCACCTTCAAGAAAGATGATCCCGACCCCTTGGGTCACGTGGGCAATACGCGCACCAAAGCTGGTCATGGCCTCTTCGCCGACCAAATGCAGCGTTAACTCAGACACGGTTGTTGCTCCTCCAATAACTGACGAATGGCCGGAATCACATCACTGGCCGCCAACCCGCGGCCCATTTTGCCCATCTGCTCACCGGCGCTGGCATGCAGCCAGACGCCCAGGCAGGCGGCATCGAACGGATTCATTTTTTGCGCCATCAGGGCGCCGATCAAACCCGCCAGCACATCCCCCAGACCGCCCGTGGCCATGGCCGGATGGCCGCGATCACAGAGCGCCAGACGACCATCTACATCGGCGATCAGGCTGCCGGTCCCTTTTAGTACGCAGACCGCCTTGAACTTATCGGCAAGCGCGCGGGCAGCAGCAGGACGATCGGCCTGGACTTCTTTAGTGCTGATACCCAGCAGACGCGCGGCCTCCCCTGGGTGCGGCGTGATCACGCAGCCTTGGGGCAGGCTTACAAAACCTTGTGCCAATTGATTGAGGGCGTCGGCATCCCAGACTTGCGGGCGGTCGGCGTTGGCGGCAGCGGACAGCAGACTGCACCCCCATCCGGCCTGCCCCAGACCGGGGCCCACCACCAACACGCTCGCTGGTTCTATCAAGGCCATTAATTGATTGGCAGAAAGGATGGCGGCGCTCATGACTTCAGGCATGCGCACCAGCGCAGCGGGGATATGTTCAGCGCGAGTCGCCAGCGTGACCATGCCCGCGCCGCTGCGTAACGCGCTCTCGGCCGTCATTAACGTTGCGCCACCGAAACCATGATCGCCGCCGATGACCAGCACCCGCCCGTACATGCCCTTGTGGGCAGTGCGCGGACGTGGCGCCAAGCGAGGCAGATTGAACGAGTCCAGGCGGGTCGCGCTGGTGTGCGCCTGGGCCACGATAGCGGGGTCAGCCTGAAGGTCATCGAACACCAGCTCACCGATCAAGTCAGCCGCGTCCCCGGTCAGCAGGCCCAGTTTCAAGCCGATGAAGGTCACTGTCAGGTCGGCGCGCACCGCAACGCCAAGGGTTCGCCCGGTATCGGCGCCGAGCCCGGAAGGAATATCCACTGCAACCACCGGCAGACCGCTGGCATTGACGGCCTCAATGGCCGAGGCATAAGGCTCGCGCACCTCGCCATTCAAGCCCGTGCCCAGCAACGCATCCAGCACAATGCCGCGCAGCGGTTGGCTGGCCCACGCCTGAATGTCGACACCGGACGCCACCGCCTCGGCGTGAGCAGTCGCTGCATCGCCTTGCAACGCAGCTGGATCGCCGACCGCCAGAACCTGAACGTGCCACCCGGCCTTACGCGCCAACCCGGCGATCAGATAACCGTCGCCTGCGTTATTGCCGCGCCCGGCCAGCACCGTCAATTCATGGGCATCGGGCCAGTGACGACGCAATGCGCGCCAGGTGGCGTGCGCGGCGCGCTGCATCAAATCCATGCCAGCAGTACCCGCCGCGATGAGTCGCGCGTCGAGGTCGCGGACCTGCGCGGCGTCATACAGCGCGTCGGGTAATTGGGGTTTCGTGATGACCATGCGTCTCTAGGCTCCGATGTCTGGCAGAATTATACGCACCTCCACCCGGTTTCTCCTTGCGCATGCCCGTTATAACTGTTGATTCACCCAATACTATTGACCTCGTCGCCCTTGCTCAATCGATCAAGGAGTGGGGCCGTGAGCTGGGCTTTCAGCAAGTCGGGATTGCCGGGCTGGATCTCGCCGAACACGAGCAGCACCTTGAACGCTGGCTTGCGGCGGGCTATCACGGCGAGATGGACTATATGGCAGCGCACGGCAGCAAACGTTCGCATCCGGATGAGCTGGTGCCAGGAACCTTGCGCGTGGTGTCCCTGCGCATGGATTACCTGCCCGGCGACACCGAGATGACTCAGCGCCTGGCCGAGCCGGAAAAAGCCTACGTTTCACGCTACGCACTGGGTCGCGACTATCACAAGCTGATCCGCAAACGCGTGCAGCAGCTTGCCGAACGCATTCAAAAGGCCATCGGCCCGTTCGGCTATCGCGCCTTCGTCGACAGCGCTCCGGTGCTGGAAAAAGCCATTGCCGAACAGGCCGGGCTGGGCTGGATCGGCAAGAACACCCTGGTGCTGAATCGCAAGGCCGGAAGTTTCTTCTTCCTCAGCGAGCTGTTCGTTGATTTGCCCTTGCCCGTGGACGCGCCCCACGCCACCGAACATTGCGGGCGCTGCACGGCATGTCTGGACATTTGCCCGACGGCGGCGTTTGTCGGGCCTTATGTGCTGGATGCTCGACGCTGTATTTCCTACCTGACCATCGAGCTGAAAACCGCGATCCCGGAAGAATTAAGGCCGCTGATTGGCAACCGGGTGTTTGGATGCGATGACTGTCAGATTGTCTGCCCGTGGAACCGCTTCGCGCGCCCGACCGATCAAAGCGACTTCCAGCCTCGGCACAACCTGGACAACGCCGGTCTGGCCGAGCTGTTCATGTGGGACGAGGATAAATTCCTCAGCAACACCGAAGGCTCCCCTCTGCGCCGCGCTGGCTATGAACGCTGGCTGCGCAATCTGGCGGTGGGCCTGGGCAATGCGCCGTCGACCATCCCGGTGCTGCAAGCCCTGGAGGCGCGCCGGGAATATCCCTCTGAGTTGGTTAGAGAGCATGTGGAGTGGGCGTTGCGGCAGCATGAGCAACGATGATTTATCTGCAATCCCTTGTGGGACCGGCTTTAGCCGGGAAGGCGGCATTTCAGGCGATGAATATGCCGCGAATGTACTGGCCTCTTCCCGGCTGAAGCCGGTCCCACACCTTGCAGGCGAACATCGAATCTCCCACAGGGTTAGTGCTCATCGCCCTTATAAACAAACTTCGGCATATTCCAGTTAAAGCGGATCGCCAGCAGGCGCAGCAGCAGGCCGCCGAACAAGGTGATCAGGATGCTTTGCTCCTGAGGCAACTGCAGGTGCTGACACAGCAAAAAGCACCAGGCCGCGAGGAACGACACACTGGCGTACAGCTCACGACGAAACACCAGAGGGATGTCGTTGCAGAAAATATCCCGCAGGATGCCGCCGAATACCCCGGTGATCACGCCGCACACCGACGCCACCAGCAAACCGGCCCCGGTTTCCAGCGCGGTCATGCAGCCGATCAGGGTGAACGCCACAAGCCCCAGCGCATCGAGCACCAGAAACAGCGAACGCAGGTGGCGCATCAACGGCGCGATGAAGATCGTCAGCAAGGCCGCGACGCTGGTCAGAATCAGGTATTCCGGGTGCTTGACCCACGTCAGCGGGTAATGCCCGAGCAGCACATCCCGCACCGAACCGCCGCCCAGGGCCGTCACGCAGGCAATCAGCACCACACCAAACCAGTCCATGCCGCGCTTGCCTGCCGACAAGGCGCCGGTCATGGCTTCAGCGGTGATGGCGATCAGATAAAGCATCAACAACATGGCGGCAGTCCCTGCGACAAAGCCGCGCAGTTTAGGGCAAGCACCAAAAGAGGGCAAAGCTTGAAAGCACCGTATCTGTAGGAGCTGCCGAAGGCTGCGAAAGCGACCTGCCTGACACTACGCCGTTCGCAGCCTTCGGCAGCTCCTACAGAGATCAGTGCTCGCCTCAGACTTTTATGAAATGCTCGCGATAGAACCGCAACTCAGCAATGGATTCTCGGATGTCATCCAGGGCCAGGTGGGTGCTGCCTTTCTTGAACTTCAGCTCAGGCGACCAGCGGGCAGCCAGTTCTTTGAGCGTGGAGACGTCCAGGTTGCGGTAGTGGAAGTAATTTTCCAGGGCCGGCATGTGCCGATAAAGGAAGCGGCGATCCTGGCAGATGCTGTTGCCACAGATCGGCGAGCTGCGCTCCGGCACCCACAGCTTGATGAACTCAAGGGTCTCGGCTTCGGCTTCAGCCATGCTGATGGTGCTTTCGCGAACCCGCTGGGTCAGGCCCGAGCCGCCATGCTGACGGGTGTTCCACTCGTCCATCTTTGCCAGGGTTTCGTCACTCTGGTGCACAGCGATGACCGGGCCTTCGGCCAGGGTATTGAGTTCGCTGTCAGTGATGATCGTAGCCATTTCGATGATGACGTCGGTGTCTGGGTCGAGACCGGTCATTTCCAGATCGATCCAGATCAGGTTCTGCTTGTTCTGCATATGTTGGCTCCTCAGCTTAGGCGCGCAGTTTAGCTCACCCCGGCATGCTAGACTCCCCCGCGTTTACTTATCAGCTGCTTTATCACTCGGAACACCCATGGCCAAACGCCAACTCAATCGTCGTCAAAACTGGCGCATCGAAAAAATTCAGGGCGAGCGCGCCGCGCGCGCTGCCAAACGTGAGTCCCAGACTCTGGAAACGCTGGAGGGTGGCGATCTCGGCCCCGAGCAGACCGGGTTGGTGATCGCGCACTTCGGCGTACAAGTCGAAGTCGAAGCCCAGGACGGCGAGCAAACCGGTCAGGTATTCCGCTGCCATTTGCGGGCCAACCTGCCCGCTTTGGTCACCGGCGACCGTGTTGTCTGGCGTGCCGGCAACCAAGGCATCGGCGTCATCGTCGCGCAACTGCCTCGTACTACCGAGCTATGCCGCCCCGACAGCCGCGGCCAACTCAAGCCGGTTGCGGCGAACGTTGATCTGATCGTGATCGTGTTCGCGCCCATGCCTGAACCCCACGCCAATCTCATCGACCGCTATCTGGTTGCAGCCGAGCATGCGGGCATTCGGCCGTTGCTGCTGCTGAACAAATTCGATTTGATCGACGAACAGAACGCTCCGGCGCTCAATGCCCTGCTGGAGGTTTACCGCACGCTGGGTTATCCGGTGCTGGAAGTCTCCGCTCACCACGGCGATGGCATGCAGCAGCTGCAAACGCAGCTGGATGGCCACATCAGCGTGTTCGTTGGTCAGTCCGGCGTGGGCAAGTCTTCGCTGGTCAACAGCCTGTTGCCGGAAGTCGAAACCCGTGTCGGTCCACTGTCCGAGGTGTCCGGCCAAGGCACGCACACCACCACTACCGCCCGCCTGTTCCACTTCCCCCGTGGCGGCGACCTGATCGACTCACCGGGTATCCGTGAGTTCGGCCTGGGCCATGTGAGTCGAGCTGATGTCGAAGCAGGCTTCATCGAGTTTCACGAGCTGATCGGCACCTGCCGCTTCCGCGACTGCAAGCACGACCGTGAACCGGGATGTGCTTTGCTGATCGCCCTGGAAGAAGGCCGCGTGCAGCAACAACGCATGAACAGCTACCGCTCGATCATCGCGAGTTTGCCGGAAAGTAATTACTGACCGCACCCTGCAGGAGCTGCCGAAGGCTGCGAATGGCGGCGTGTCAGGGATACAGCCTTCGCAGCCTTCGGCAGCTCCTACAAGTTGTGCGGCGCACAAAAAAGCCCGGACTCTCACAAGTCCGGGCTTTTCACTTG
>Ga0308159_1005718_pt1 | contig 10326 bp, 10 predicted proteins | sample PhyCR1_FD_201040 | JGI IMG/M metagenome (GOLD analysis project Ga0308159, IMG submission 201040) | Phyllosphere microbial communities from UC Gill Tract Community Farm, Albany, California, United States - DLSLC.R1 | ecosystem: Host-associated > Plants > Phyllosphere > Unclassified | place: USA... | reverse complement strand
TGGTCAATTTCATCATCGGCCACTTCGGTATCCAGACCGGCGGCAACTACTCGTTCGAAGCGTTCTGGATGGCCATGGACACGCCGAACGTCTATTGCGAATCAGGCTGGTGTTTCCAGTCGCGGATCGTCGAGTTCGCCAAGGAGCTGCCGCGCAACAAGATCGTGTTCGGCACCGACTCGCCGCCGAACGAACCGGGCATGTGGCTGCGCGAACTGGAGGTGCTGTGCTCGCCGGCACCGCAAGGGCTGGGCATCGATGAGGATCATCTCGAAGACTACCTGGGCAACAACATCGCCCGGTTGTGCGGGATCGAACCGACGCCACCGCCCAAGGATCTGGTCGAGGCCGATATTCGCCTGACCACCACCTACCTGTAGCCCCCCCTGTGGGAGCGAGCCTGCTCGCGAAAGCGGTGTATCAGTCGCCATCAGCTTTGAATGACATACCGCATTCGCGAGCAGGCTCGCTCCCACGGGGGCCAGTGTTACCACCAACACACAGCGACTTTACAGGCACGAAGATGACCCGGCGCGCGCACGTCCGGCAGGCCAACGGCTGGCCGCGCGATCGCCCTTTCACCCCTGCGTGCCTGCTTTTTACGAGGTGACACCATGACCCGTTCGACGCTCGGCGACTCCCAGGACTTTCACGTTTTTATCGACGCCTATCGCCGTGAGTACCCGGACGATGTGCTGACCCTCAGCCAACCATTTTCCGCCGATCAGGACGTCACTGCCCTGGTCGATGCCCTCGCCGCCGAGGGACGCGATCCGCTGCTGATCTGCGAAAGCGTCGGCAATCTCGGCGTGCCGGTGGCGACCAACCTGTTCGCATCCCGCACACGCATCGCACGCTTGTTCGGCGTCACGCCGGCGCAACTGCACGAAACCTTTCAGAGCCGCGCCAACCAGCCCATCGCTCCCCGCTACGTGGAGAGCGGGCCGATCTTCGACGAAGTGTTCGAAGGCGAAGCCGTGGACCTCGCCCTGCTGCCGATGCTCAAGCATTTCGACAGCGATCGCGGCCCGTATATCACCAACGCGATCATCATCGCCGAGGACCCGATCACCGGAATCGCCAACATGAGCTACCACCGCTCGATGCGCCACGCCCGTCAGGCGCTCGCCACCAGCCTGCATTCACGCGGGCATTTGTGGCGGATGCTGCAGACCGCCCGTGAGCGCGGCGAAGAATTGCCGGTGGCGATGGTGGTCGGCGCTCACCCGTTGTTCATGCTCGCCGCTGCTGCGCGCCTGCCCTACGGCAGTGATGAACGCGCAGTGGCCGGCGGCCTCTTTGGCGCGCCGCTGGAATTGGTGAAAACCCCGCGCTACGGCATCGGCGTGCCGGCCTATGCCGAGTTTGTCCTCGAAGGCGCGATCGACCCGGCGGCCTACGTCGAAGAAGGTCCGTTCGGCGAATTCAGCGGTTACTCCTCGGATCGCTCGACCAACAATGTGCTGCGCGTCGACACCCTGCTGCGGCGCAAGGACGCCTGGCTGGTCGACGTCATGGGCGGCCGCTACGCCGAACACCTGACCCTGGCGCGCCTGCCGCGCGAGGCGGAAATGAGTGAAAAACTCAAGGCACGGTTCCCCGCCGTCACCGCCGTGCACTACCCCAATTCCGGCACGCATTTTCACTGCTACGTGGCGCTGGAGCAGAGCCGCGACGGCGAAGCGCGGCAGATCATGCTGGCGCTGCTCGGCTGGGATCCGTACCTGAAAACCGTGATCGCCGTGGACAGCGATATCGACATCAGCGATGACAGTCAGGTGTTGTGGGCGCTGGCCACGCATTTCCAGCCGCATCAGGACCTGTTCACCATCGACGGTTTACCGGGCAGCCCGCTCGACCCATCCTCGTCGGTCAACGGCACGACGTCGCGCATGGGCCTGGATGCCACACGCGGTTCGGCTTTCGACGGGATCAAGGCGCAGCTTGATAGCGATGTGCTGGAGCGCGCGCGGCAGTTGATCAAAGGGCTGCAAGCGTGAACCGCCAGCGCCTGGTGGTCGGCATCAGCGGCGCGTCCGGGTTCATTTACGGCGTGCGTCTGCTCGAGCTGCTGGCGGATCTGGACATCGAGAGCCACCTGATCATCAGCCGCGCCGCGCTGCTGACCATGGCCCACGAAACCGACTACAAACTCGCCGACGTCACCGCGCTGGCCAGCCATTACCACCGCGCCGACGACATCGCCGCCGGAATCGCCAGCGGTTCGTTTCGCTGCCTCGGCATGGTGGTGGCGCCGTGTTCGATGCGCACGCTGGCGGAGATTGCCACCGGCACTTCCTCTGGGCTGATCGCCCGCGCCGCCGACGTCACGCTCAAGGAGCGGCGCACGCTGGTGCTGATGGCCCGCGAAACTCCGCTGACCCTGGCGCACCTGCGCAACATGAGCGCCGTCACCGAAATGGGCGGAATCATCGCCCCGCCGGTGCCGGCCTTCTATGCCCGCCCGCAGAGCCTGGCGCAAATGGTCGACCACAGCCTCGGCCGGGTGCTTGACCTGTTTGGCCTCGATGCCGGCGTCGCCCATCGCTGGCAAGAACACCAAGAACCCTGTGGGAGCGAGCCTGCTCGCGAAGGCGGTGGAACAGTCGCTATCACCGCTGACTGACACACCGCATTCGCAAGCAGGCTAGCTCCCACAGTTGACCGTACTCCGTCCAAAAAAACAGGTAAGGAGATCCAGATGACTACTCCCTTCAACGCCCCAACCCGCAACAACAAAATCCCCGTGACCATCCTCACCGGTTTCCTCGGTGCCGGCAAAACCACCCTGCTTAATTACATCCTCAAGGAAAACCACGGCCGCAAGATCGCGGTGATCGAAAACGAATTCGGCGAGGTCGGCATCGACGGCGATCTGGTGCTCAGCTCCGAAACCGAAGAAATCTACGAAATGGTCAACGGCTGCGTGTGCTGCACCGCCGAGGTTCGCGAGGATCTGGTGCGCATCGTCCGCGAGCTGGTGGCGCGGCCGGTGCGCCTCGATCACATCCTGATCGAAACCAGCGGTCTGGCCGATCCGTACCCGGTGGCACAAAGCTTTTTCATCAATGACCCGATTGCCGACGAAGTCGAACTCGACGCGATCGTGACCATGGTCGACGCCAAACACATCGCCCGGCACCTGGAGGATCTGCAACTGGACGGCGTCGATAATCAGGCGGTGGATCAAATTGTCTGTGCCGACCGGATTGTCATCAACAAGGTCGATCTGGTGAGCGCCGACGAGGTGGAAACCCTGCGCGGCAAAATTCGCGGCTTGAACGCCACCGCGGATCTGGTGACTTCGACCCACGCCCAAATCGACCTGACGAAAATCCTCGGCATCGGCGCCTTCGAAAGCACGCAGAAGCTGATGGAAATCGGCGCCGAACCTGAGCATCACGACCACCACGACCATCACTCTGAACACGCCATTGAAGAGCATGACCACCAACACGATCCGAGCGTGTCATCGGTGGGCATCGCCGTCGACGGCGCGGTCAACCTGATGGCGTTCCACCGCTGGATCAGCGAGCTGCGCTCTTCCCAGGCCGACAATCTGTACCGCATGAAGGGCGTGCTCGCGGTGGCCAACGAAGACCAGCGCTACGTGCTGCAAGGCGTGCACAGCCTGGTGGAATTCCGCGCCTCGACCGCATGGGGCACGGAGCCCCGTTCGAGCAAGATCGTGTTCATCGGCCGCGACCTGGATCGCGCGGCGTTGAACCAGGGCTTCGCCGCCTGCCTGGCAGGCTGAAACAAGGCATCGGAGCCGGTGGATGGCGGCTTCGCAGCACGAATGACTGATGCCAGTTCTTTTGAACAACACAACACCTGTGGGAGCTGGCTTGCCAGCGATAGCGGACTGTCAGTTTATAAAAATGGTGACTGCTAAATCGCCATCGCTGGCAAGCCAGCTCCCACAGGGTTCCATTGTGTTCTTGAGCTGATCGGCATCAGACGAATACCCCTCTCTACCGCATAAAAACAGCCAGAGGTGTTTCCCCATGTCGTCAGCCACATCCCCAACGCAATCCGCCTCCACCGTGCATCCCGTCGACCGCGTTCTGCCGGTGCGACAGATGCTCACCCTCGGCCTGCAACACATGGCCGTCTCGTACATCGGCGCCATCGCCGTGCCGTTGATTGTCGCCAGTGCGCTGAAAATGTCGCACGCCGATACGGTGGTGCTGATCAGTACCACGCTGTTCTGTTCGGGCATTGCCACGCTGTTGCAAACCGTCGGGTTCTGGAAATTTGGCGTGCGTCTGCCGATCCTGCAGGGCGTCGCGTTCAGCAGCGTTGGCCCGGTGATCGCCATCGGCAGCAACCCGCAGGTGGGGTTCGCGGGAGTCTGCGGGGCGGTGATCGGTGCAGGGCTGTTCACTCTGCTGATGGCACCGTTCGTGGGCCGATTGCGGCGGTTCTTTCCGCCGGTGGTCACCGGTTGCATCGTCACCGTGATCGGTTTGCAGTTGTTTCCGATTGCCTATGAATGGGTCGGCGGCGGGCGCAATGCGAGCAACTTCGGCGCCCCGGCATTTCTCGGCGTCGCGGTGGTGGTGTTGCTGACGATTCTGCTGGTCAACCGCTATGGCAGCCCGTTGCTGCGCAACATGGCGGTGCTGGTCGGCATGCTGATCGGCGCGGGTCTGGCCTATGGCTTGGGCATGGGCAGCTTTCACAGTGTCGAAGACGCGCCGTGGCTGACCGTGCCCTACCCGTTCTACTTCGGCCTGCCGACCTTCAGCCTGATTCCGATTGCGACCATGGCGGTGGTGATGATCGTGCAAATGGTCGAGTCGATGGGCCTGTTCGTCGCCATCGGCGACATCGTCGAAAAACCGGTGGACGACAAGCAAGTGATCAACGGCCTGCGCGCCAATGGTCTGGCCAGCACCATCGCAGGCATGTTCGCCGCGTTTCCGTTTATCGCCTTCATGGAAAACGTCGGCCTGGTGATCCTCACCGGCGTGCGCAGCCGTTGGGTGGTCGCGGTCAGCGGCTTGCTGATGTGCTCGATTGCCTTGGTGCCGAAGGCTGGCGCGATCATCGCTTCGATGCCGACCGCCGCGCTGGGGGGCGCCGGGATCGCCATGTTTGGCGTGGTCGCGGCGGCGGGCATTCAGACCCTTGCCAAAGTCGATTACGAGCGCAATCGCTACAACGTGCTGATCGTCGGCTTCACCCTCGCCGCGGCGCTGGTGCCAGTGCTCGCGCCGACGCTGTTCAAACAATTACCCGAGTGGTCGCAGCCGTTCCTGCACAGCAGCGTGGTCATCGCCTGCCTGGTGTCGGTGCTGCTCAACGCCGCGCTGAATGGCGTCAGCGTGCCGCAAGCCACCGCCAGCAAATCCGCCTCGCACATCCTTTAGTCTGGAGCTGCCCATGAATCAACCTCAGAACATCCTGATCAAACATCCGCTCGCGGTGATGACTGGCCTGCGCGGCCCTCGCGCGCGGGCCGGCGCCGTGGACATCCGTGTGGTCGACGGGCGCATCGCCGAAATGGCCGCAGACCTCACCGCGCAGCCCGGCGAACGGGTGATCGATGCGCGTCATTGCCTGGTCTATCCAGGCTGGATCAACACCCACCATCACCTGTTCCAGAACCTGCTCAAAGCCGTGCCTGAAGGCCTGAATCAGGACCTGCAAGGCTGGCTCGCCAGCGTGCCCTACCCGCGCCTCAACCGCTTTACCCCGCAACTGGCGCGGATTGCCGCACGCCTGGGCATGGTCGAGTTGCTGCTGTCCGGCGTAACCACCTGCGCCGATCACCATTACCTGTATCACGCTCACGGCAGCACCGAGACCGGCGATGTGCTGTTCGACATGGCCGAGGAATTTGGCCTGCGTTTCGTGCTGTGCCGTGGCGGTGCGCTGGAGTCGGCCAACGCGCATCCGGGTTTCTCGAAAACCGCTCTGCAACCGGAAAGCCTCGAGCAAATGGTCGGCGATATCGAACGGCTGAAATCGCGCTATCACCAGGACACCCCCGATGCGCTACGCCGTGTGGTTGTCGCTCCGACCACACCGACCTTTTCCCTTCCGCCGACGCTGCTGCGCGAACTGGCCCACACCGCGCGAGGCCTCGGCCTGCGCTTGCATACACACTTGTCGGAGACGCAGAACTACGTGAATTTCTGTCGCGACAAGTACAACTGCCTGCCCGTGGAGTTCGTCGCCGAACACGAATGGCTCGGTCCGGACGTCTGGTTTGCCCACGCCGTGCACCTGCAACCGGGCGAGATCCGCATGCTTGCGCAGACCGGCACGGGCGTTTCGCACTGCCCGGTGAGCAACGCCCGCCTCGGCAGCGGCGTCGCCCCGGTACCGCAAATGTTCGAGGCCGGCGTGCCGGTTTCACTCGGCGTGGATGGCGTGGCATCGAATGAATCCGGGAGCATGGTCGGCGAAGCCAACACCGCGTGGCTGATCCATCGCGCCGAACAGGGCGCCTCGGCCACCACCGCCGAAGACGTCATTCATTGGGGCACAGCCGGAGGCGCACAAGTGCTCGGCCTCGGCGCGGTCGGCACGCTGGAAATCGGCCAGGCGGCGGATCTGGTCATCTACAGCCTCGACCACCCGCGTTTTTACGGTTTCCACGACTGCGCCGTCGCGCCGGTGGTGGCCGGGGAGCCGATAGCGGTGAAATACAGCCTGGTGGGCGGCCGCGTGGTCGTCGACAACGGTGTAATTCCGGGGCTGGATATCGAACGGATGCGGGCTGAAGCGTGGGAAGGTGTGCAGCAACTGATGAACGTCGACGACTGATTCCAATCCACCACAAACCCTTGTAGGAGTGAGCCTGCTCGCGATGGCGCTACTTCAGACAGTATTGCACTGTCTGAAAGATTGCTATCGCGAGCAGGCTCATTCCTACAGGAGATGGCGCTGCATTCGCGCCTTGCAGCTTTGTCGTCTAACGTTAAGTCCTCATCGGATCGAGCCCCCTGCCCGCAACACCGGGCTCTTGATCAAGGAGAGACTGATGACGTCCCGCCGCAACATCGAACAGACTTACCGCACCTGGTCCAGCCCCATTTTGCTGGAGCTGAAAAAGCGCGAGCATCAAATGGCGCTGGTCGAACGCCAGGCCCTCGAAAATGTTTTGCTGGAACGACGATTGCTGGACATCGGCGGCCCTGAGGGGACGGAACGGCGCCGCTGCGGTGGTGGCTGAACAAGCGCTATCGCGAGCAGGCTCGCTCCCACAGGGAATACGGATGAACGCAACTTTCGTGCGCAGCTGCACTCCCTGCGGGGATGACTGACGGCGATGGAGCGCCGCGTCTGGCGATGTTTACGGCTTGGGCTGTGTCCCCCGCGCATTCTCATCGCTGCCCGTCGATGGACGTGGCATCAGATGCGTGTGCCCGGTCGGGTCGGGAAGTTGCAGCGCGTTGCCCTGTTGCCAGGCATCGGCGCCCGGCTCGATGGGGGCCGGTTTGATCGCGGCGCGGGCGGTCTTGTTTTTCGCAGTGTCGACGCCGAGACGCTTGTCGCGTTGCTCCACCATCTGCGGATCGGCCTGGCCGTCGGCGGTGAAGCCCATCATCAATTGCGGTACGCCAAGCGGCAGTTGTTTGTCCTGATCGGTGTGCCAGGTATGCCAGGTCTTGCCGTAGGTGTTGGCGAGTTTTTCCATCAGCCGCGTTTCTGCGATCTGCGCGATGCCCGGGGCGACCAGTTGGCCGGACGTGACCTCGTGCGCATGGCTGTGCCAAAGGGCTTTTTCCTTGGCCGGTAGTTGCGCGAACAGGCGTTTGCTGATGATGTACTCGACGCCCATCAACTTCGCGTCAGCGCCGTTGCCGTCATAAATCACGCATTGAAAGACTTCTTCGTTGAGCACCGAACAATAGTGGTGCGCCTCCATTTGCACATCGGGGTGCCCGTTGTAGAAGTGGAAGCCGTCGAGGTACAGGTTCAAGGCGCGAATCGGCGGCTTGTCTTGCAGCCACTGCGCGCCGGTTTCAAGTAATTCGGTGTCGGAGGCCTTGGCCTTGCCGGGCGTCTGCACCGGCGACTCGGTGTTGCTCATCGCGCAGCCGGTCAGCGCCGTCAGCAGCATGCCCATCGATAGCCATCGTCCGTGCGGGGTTGTGCAACGCATGTCTCGCTCCTTCTTTCAGTCCGTAGGGCCGCTGGCATGGCCCTGTACTGCAACTGAAAGCGCGAACATGGCGGAGTTCGAAAAAACTGCGAGGGCTTCAGACCGGAGAAATCGTCGCCAGCAAACCGATCAGAATGGTCAGTGTCAGGAAGCCACCCAGGAAAATCGCCATCTTGTTCATCTTGCTCTCCTCAATGCCGGGTTTGCGGTGCACTGGACGCTTCGGGATGAAGGCAAGTCGCAGGTGCCCGCACTGCCGGGGCATTGTGAGCGCTTGGCTGAACCGGTTACAGCGTCAGATCAAATGAAAAAATACGGATCAGATGCACATCTGATCCGCATGGGCGATGGTTCGGCATTCAGCACGGAACATCAGGATGTTCTTGCCGCGTGGTTGATCTACAGTCAGTGCCATTGAAGACCAACAATAAAAACCGGAGCCCCCATGACCGAGCTGACCCTGCAAGCCCCCGTCGCCGAATCACTGCAGCGCTGGCACGAGATGATCCGCACCGGCAACCTGCGCGCCCTGCCCGAGTTGCTTGACGCCCAGGCCGTGTTTCGCTCACCGATGGCCCACACGCCCTATCCCGGCGCGCCGGTGGTGTCGATGATCCTCAATACGGTGTTCGAGGTTTTCGAGGATTTTCAATATCACCGCGAGCTGGCCAGTGCCGACGGGCTCAACGTGATTCTGGAATTCAGTGCTAGGGTCGGTACGAAAGAGCTCAAAGGCATCGACATGATTCGCTTCGATGAGCACGGCAAGATCGTGGAGTTCGAAGTGATGGTGCGGCCGTTGAGCGGCTTGCAGGCGCTGGGCGAAGAGATGGGCCGGCGGCTGGGGGCTTATCTAGCAGTTGAAAAAAGGTGACCGTAATTCTGCAAAAAAGCCCAACCCGTTAAAACCAGGAGGGCTTTTGACAATCAATCAACAATCAAATCGGGATCCGATCGAAATTCCAATTTTACGTATACTAAGCCAACATCCACAAATATAAGCCAGCCAATACAGCCGACACCAACAACCTCAGCATCCTGTTGTTGAATAGCGTGCAATCTTTATTACTAATCGCTAGCGAACTCAACAGAAATACGGCGAGCGCTAAATTTTTGCCACCCAGATAAAGCATTTCCGGCCATATATTGATAGGCTCCTTGGGAACCATTAATACCACACTCAAGGTAACAGCCAGTTCCACGAACACAAGATTTACTAAGAAATTCGTAGGTACAAAAACAACATACCTGTCAAAAAAATTTGAAACATTGAATTTCAGAGAAAGAAAAAACCTTAAATACGAAACCACAAAAGCATAAAAGGAAAGTACTACGATGCTTTTCCCGGCTTCATGCTCAGTCATTATATTCGACAAATGTTCTGTGAGACTTGTACCAAATATAGTTGTTTCAAATGGAAACCGCTGCACCATCCAAGCCGCCAGACAAAGCACAATCGTGAAGATACAAAATAGAGATACTGCGCCTTTAAAGTCTAAACCTGTTACATCACTCCTTTTCTTCTTATAATTATAATTATCTTTTTCCATTTCCATTTCCATAAAGCTATCCTTGATTAAATCCATTTATCCGAGCAAAAGGAATATCGCGTTGAGCTCGGGGTTAATAAAGCGAGATTAATGTTAGATAGCCCACTGACCGTCACCGGTGCAGTGGGCTTTGTGCGTCAGGCGTCTGTTTTAGAGGGCCATGTCGCGTGCAGCGTTGTCCTTCAGCGCCGGAGCTTTTTCAGCCGCAGCGCCGGCTGCCGGAGCAGCGGCCTGACCGATCACCGGAGGCGTCGGCAGTTCGAGGATCTTGGCGGTGTAAGCCCATTCTGCGGCCACTTTGGCCGGATCGCTGTTCAGCTGAGTGCCGTAGCTTGGAACGATCTGGTGCAGCTTGGCTTGCCATTCAGGGGTAGCGACTTTGTCTTTGAAGACTTTCTGCAGCACGCTCAGCATGATCGGTGCAGCGGTCGACGCGCCTGGCGATGCGCCCAGCAGGCCGGCGATGGAGCCGTCCTGAGCAGCAACGATTTCGGTGCCCAGTTTCAGCACGCCGCCTGCCGCTTCATCACGCTTGATGATCTGCACACGCTGGCCGGCTTGCCACAGGCGCCAGTCTTCGGCTTTGGCGTTCGGGAAGTATTCCTTCAGCGCGTTCATACGGTCTTCGTCCGACAGCATCAGTTGGCCAGCCAGGTA
>Ga0308159_1005716_pt1 | contig 10327 bp, 8 predicted proteins | sample PhyCR1_FD_201040 | JGI IMG/M metagenome (GOLD analysis project Ga0308159, IMG submission 201040) | Phyllosphere microbial communities from UC Gill Tract Community Farm, Albany, California, United States - DLSLC.R1 | ecosystem: Host-associated > Plants > Phyllosphere > Unclassified | place: USA... | reverse complement strand
GCGCCTGCACGTCTCGCTCGCGATGACCCGCGCGCAGTTCGGCGAGGTCACGGTCGCGATGCCGAGCCGGTTCCTTCAGGAGATCCCCGCTGACCTCATCGACTGGCGGCAATCGCCGGGCGACGTCAACGGTCGCGGCGGTTCGCAGTCGCGTGCTCTCAACGCCCGCGGCCGCCGTCCCGGCCAGCCGGGCGGCGGCAACCGATACGGCGATGATCTCGTGCCGCTGCCCAAGCGCGCGCCGGCGGATCCGAGCAAGTTCCCGAACCGGATTCCGGCGAAGGTCCGCGACAACGGCGACATGGAACTCACATCGGGCGACCGCATCCGCCACGACGATTTCGGCGAGGGTCGCGTAGATGCCGTGACCGGCGAGGGCGCGAAGCGCGTCGCGCACGTGCGGTTCGACACCGTCGGCCCGAAGAAGCTGCTCGTCAAGATCGCGCCGATCACCAAGCTCTGAGGGGTGCCGGCGCGGGCGTCTCCGGTTCAGGGCATTCTCGACCGTTCGGGGTGGGTTCCGTGCAATGGGGCGGCTACGGTGCGCCCCAATGCACGAGCCGCGCCCCGCAACCCGGATCGAATGCCGTTAGTCGATCGCGGCATCCGCCGCACGGTGCGGCGGGGGCGGATGGGCGGCTTCTTTCGTTCGGGGTACGTTCCGTGCAGGGGAGCGTGCGGTGAGCCCCCCCCCGTTGCACGCGCCGCGCCCCGATCCCACCGGCCCCGATCCCGCCGACCCCCACAGCGCGGGCGCGACGCCGACCACACGGGGCGCGCCCGGCGGACCGGGCGGGGGAGCGCCCCGGCTAGGGTGAAACAATGGCTCTCTTCTCGCGCCGCAAGAAGTCCGACTCCGACGACGCATCGGTCGACCGGCCCGACACCACGATCGAGCCGGGCGAGCAGCCCGTCGATCCCGCAGGCCCGAGCGACGCCGCTCCCGCTGCGGAGGTTCCGGCCGAGGCGGCCCCGACCGTGGGCATCTCGATGTCATCGTTCCGGGGTGTGGGCGCCGGCCCCGACACGCCCGAACCGTCGTCGGCTCCGCCCGTGGCGGCTCGCCCGTCGGCGCGTCAGCCCGGCGCGATGGAGGCCCCCGAGGCTCCCGAGACGGTGCCGGGGCTGCGCGACAACGTGCTGCTCGGCAACGCCCTCGCCGAGATCGAGGGCCAGCCCGAGCCCGCGCAACTGCTCAACATCGCGCGTCAGCTGCTGCAGGGGCACGTCTTCCTGCGTGTGAAGGGCGACGCCCGCGCGCTGCTGGCCGAGGGGAAAGACCTTCCTCTCGCGGTCGCCAACAACGGCGACGAGCAGCTCGTCCTCGCCTACAGCGGTGGCCTCGCCCTGCGCGCGAGTGTCGACGCCGACGGTGATCGCGATACCTCCGCGATGGGGCAGCCGGTCATGGCGCTGCTGCGGCACGTGTTGGCCGGCCCGTACGCCGGCATCATCCTCGACCCGGCGTCGGGCCCCCACCGCGCTGTGCTCCCCAAGGCCCTCCTCGAGCGCATGGTCGCCGAAGTCGACCCCGAGCTGCGCATCAAGACGGCGCTGTGCGAGACGCGCGACGAGTCGACGGCATCCACCATCGTCGACGCGATTGTTGCCGAGGCTCCCCTGTGGATCGGCGTGAACCGCTCCGAGGAGGGCGGCCCGATCGGCGTCGCCGAGTCGCGTTCCGCGACGGGCGAGCGTTTCCTCGAAGTCTTCACTCACCCGCTCGAACTGCTCGCTCTCGGCCGCGGCGACCAGCCACTGCCCATCACGCGCGAGCAGCTCGCGAAGGCGCTCGCCGGAGACGCCGGGCTCACCGGCATCCTGATCGATGCGGCCGGTCCGTGGATCCGCATCGACCGTGATGAGCTCGCACCGGTGATCGCGCTGGCGCAAGAGGGCACCGAGCCGACCGCCTGATCCGATCACGAAAGGCGGGCCGCACTCTCTCGGGGCGGCCCGCCTTTCCTGATCGGTGTCAGACCCCGTACAGCTCGCCGACCGGCACCGAGACGGGGAGCACGTTGCCGGCCGGGGCCAGCGGGCACGCCCACATCGGGTCATAGGCGCACGACGGGTTGTATGCGAAATTGAAGTCGATGACCAGGGTGTCGGGAGCGACTCCCCGGCCGAGGTCGGCGCCCTTGATCGTGTCGAGTAGGTAGCGTCCACCACCGTAGGTGCCGCCGGGACGGCCGGCCGCGGCATCCCGAACGGGAACGAACAACCCGCCGCCGTACGAGGTCAGCCGCCACACGTCGAGGGAGCCCGTGTCGGGAAGCTCGACGCGACCGACGCGCTCGAATCCGACCTCGCCGTCGGTGCCGGTCGTGGCGACGAACGAGGCCTCGTCGGCGTCGAGCAGGGGGACCTCGAACCTCCACGCGGCGTCGTACGGTGCGAGCGGCAGGCCCACGAAGCCCTCGCGCTGCTCCGGGAGGAGGGGAGTGGCCGGGTGACCGGCGAAAAGCGCGTCGCGCTCGATGCGCCACAGCTCGTGGGCGTCTTCGGGGTCGTCGGCCTCGCGCACCGCGTCGTACAGCGCGAAGACGCGGCGGCGCCAGTCGGCGATGTCGAGGGCGGTCCGGGCAGCTGCGGAGGTCATGCTTCGAGCGTAAACGGCGACTGGATGCCGGGACTCGGGCTGGACACCAGGGGCGGCGGCGTGGCGGAGAGCGTCCGCGGTGACGTGCGACGAGGGGATTCCCTGACCTGTCGATGTCGGGCGCGCTCGAGCAGGGCCGCATCCGGCGCCCGATGCGCCGGCCCGCGCCGGGCGCGCGATGACCGGGGGACCTCGGGGCACCATCTCGCGCCCGGTGCCCTGAGGCGCAGCAGCACCCCGCCGGAGGCGCAACCGGGCAGACACGGCCCCGGCCCGCGCACTAACGTCAGGGCATGGCATCCCCTCGCATCACGCTGACCGTTCCGGGCCCCGAAGGCGAGCGCGAGGTCGGCATCTCGAACCCCGATCGCGTGCTGTGGCCCGAGGTCGGGATCACCAAGCGCGAGCTCGCGGAGTACCTGATCGCAGTCGCCGATCCCTTCATCGCCGCGAACGGCCATCGGCCGGTGTCGCTCGAGCGCTTTCCCGAGGGCGTGGGCGGCGAGGCCTTCTTCTCGAAGAACCCGCCGAAGGGCGCGCCCGACTTCGTCGAGGCCGTTACCGTGACGTACAACAGCGGGAGACGGCATCCGCAGCTCTTCCTCGGCGAGATCGCGTCGGCGGTGTGGGCCGCGCAGATGAACACGATCGTGTTCCACCCGTGGGCCTCGCTCGCCAGCGATGCAGACCACCCGATCGAGTTGCGCATCGACCTCGATCCGCAGCCGGGCACGGGCATCGCCGAGGCCGTCACCGCCGCTCACGAACTCCGGGCGGTGCTGCGCGAGGCGGGACTGGAGCCCTGGATCAAGACCAGCGGCAACCGCGGCCTGCACGTGTTCTGCCCGATCGAACCGACGCACGAGTTCCTCGACGTGCGGCACGCGGTCATCGCCGCAGCCCGAGAGCTGGAGCGACGGATGCCGGATGCCGTGACCACCAACTGGTGGAAGGAGGAGCGCGGCGAGCGGATCTTCGTCGACTTCAACCAGGCGAATCGCGATCGCACGATGGCGGGCGCGTATTCCCCACGCGCCCTTCCGACGGCGACCGTGTCGACCCCGGTGTCGTGGGACGAACTCGACGACCTCGACCCGCTGGTGTTCACCGTGCGCTCGATCCCCGAGCGCTTGGCATCCGTCGGGGATCCGTGGGCGGGGTTCTCCGGCAAGCCCGGCCGCATCGACACGCTGCTGGAGTGGTGGCAGCGCGACCTCGACAACGGCCTCGGCGAATTGCCCTTCCCTCCGGAGTTCCCGAAGATGCCGGGGGAGCCCCCACGCGTGCAACCCTCTCGAGCGAAGACGCCCGCGGAGTGACGCGTTACGCCCCCGCGGTCAGGGCGTCGCCGGCAGCGCTGCGGTAGTACAGCACCGCGCGACCGTAGCGCGCGCGGTTCAGGAGTCCCGCGCGTTCCATCACGCGCAGGTGTTGGTTGATCGCGGAGGTCGACACCCCGAGCTGTAGGGCCAGATCAGTCGAGGATGCCGGCTCGCCCAGTGCCGCGAGGAGGATCGCGCGCGTGCGGCCGAGGAGGTCGGACACGGCATCCGGTGCGGGGTGCCCGCTCGTCGACCACATCGCCCCCTGGCCGCGCGCGGGGTACATGACGGTCGGCGGCAGATCGTCGTCGATGGGCGTAGAGACACGGACCGTGAAGATCGACGGGACGAGGGTGAGCCCGTCACCGCGGACCGGGCGGCGCCGGATCTCGGGGTTCCAGAGCCGCACGTCGAGGTGCCGGCCGTCGTAGCGCGCGGCATCGGAGAGCCCGTTGAGCACAGTGCCCATGCCTGCTTGGGCGGCGATGCGCCCGCGGTAGGCGATGTCGGCGCGCAGCACCGTGCTCATGCGTTCCCAGTGCGGGGCGAAGCACAGGTCCCATGCGGTGGAGAGGGCGCGTTGCAGACGCGCGATGACGAGGTCGTGTCGGCCCCGGAACACCGCCGGTACCTCTCCGTGCACGCGTTCGAGGTCGGTCGTGAAACGGCCGCGCGTAATGCGTCCGAGCGCGGTCAACTCGTCGTCGAGAGAGGTCAGGGGAGAAGCGGGCCGCGGATTCACGAAGTCTGCGGTCCACTTGCGGTCGTTGACGAGGGCCAGCAGCACCTCGAGGTCGAGCAGGGGCCGCACAGCCGCGATCCGCTCGAGCCACGGGCGTTGCAGGGGGAAGCCCTCGGGCTGCGAGAGGGCGCGCAATCCGAGCCCGAGTTCGGACAGGGGCGAGATGCCGAAGCGGATCGCCGAGATGTCGGCTGCCTCCAACTCGTATCGGATCATGAAGCTCCACGCTACATCGATTGAACGGGGTCGCACCGCTCGGATCGAATGGAGCCGTGACCAGCACGATCCCCACCGTCCCCCTGAGAACCCTCGTCCGGACGGACCCGACGCTGCGCCGCCTGCTCACGGTCACCCTGGTCGACACCCTCGGCCGCGGCGCGTTCTTCACCCTGACCACGCTCTACCTCACGCTCATCGTGGGTCTCGAACCGGTCACGGTCGGCATCGGGCTCACGATCGCCGGCGCGGTCGGCGTCGCGAGCTCGCTCACCTTCGGGCACCTGTCCGATCGCTTCAGCGCGCGGATGATGCTCATCGTGCTGCACGTCGTGCAGGGCGCCGCCCTCATCGGGTACCTCTTCGTGCGGGATCTGCCCTCGCTCGTCGTCGTCGCCTCTCTCGTGCTGCTGGCCCAGCAGGGCGGCGGCAGCGTGCGTTCCTCCGTCGTCGGGCGGGCGTTCCGCGGCCAGGACCGCGTGCGCATCCGCGCCACGATGCGGACCGTCACCAACATCGGCATCGGCGTCGGCACGGCTATCGCCGCCATCCCCCTCGCCCTCGGCACCCCGTTCGCCTTCCACCTGACGATGACGGCCGCCGGGTCGCTGTTCTTGGCGTCCGCGGTGCTCGTCGCCGGGCTCGACCCGGCGCGCGTGGACGTGGCAGTCGCGGCGCCCACTCCGGACGCGCCCGCTCGAGCGGACCGGAGTCCCTACCGCGACTCACGATTCCTGTGGTTGACGGCGCTCATGGGTGTGTTCGGCATCCAGTTCGGGGTGTTCGAGATCGGCGTGCCGCTATGGGTGGTCGCGCACACGATCGCGGCCGACGTCGTCGTGAGCCCGTTGCTGCTGGTCAACACGGTCGTCGTGGTTCTGCTGCAGGTGCGGATGAGCCGCGGCACCGGGACCTTCGCAGGCGCGGGCCGTGCGATGCAGCGGGCCGGGTGGCTCATGGTCGCGGCGTGCGTACTGTGGGCCGGTGCCGGCGGGATCCGCGGCGAGGGGTGGGGCCCCGCGGCGGCGGTGATCGTCGTGCTCTTGGCGGCGGCTGTCGCCCACTCGCTCGCCGAGATCACGTCGAGCGCGGCGGGCTGGAGCCTCAGCTTCGACCTCGCTCCGCAGGAGCGCATGGGCAGCTACCAGGGCGTCTACGGCACCGGATACGCGGTGGGAGCGATGATCGCGCCCGTGGTCGTGACGCTCACCGCGATCGACCTCGGCACGGCCGGGTGGGCACTTCTCGCGGCGATGTTCGCAGCCGCGGCTTCGGGCGTCGTCGTGATCGCGCGACGGGCGGCGCGGGAGGTGGACGCCGCAGCGCCCCACTGAGCGGAGGGCTGGAGCGCGCGTGAGCCGGGCGACGGCGCCACCAGAACAGGGTGCTGCGCCGAGAACAGGGCGCTGCGCAGAGAACAGGACGATTTCGCCGGTCGCGTCCTCTTTCGCGGCAACCCCCTGTTCTCGTCGCGGGGCGCACGCGAGGGGGCGTCAGCCAGAGCCGAGCGGATGCCACGCCCCGGGCGCACCGAGAGTTCGAGGAGCCGCCGAGCTCAGTCCAGCACGTCGCCCAGGTCGTACGACGTGACGGCCTCGAGCTGCGCGAAGGTGCACGAGCGAGCATCGCGGTCGGGGCGCCAGCGGTCGAACTGCACGGTGTGGCGGAAACGCATGCCCTCGAGCTGGTCGTAGCGCACCTCGAGAACGCGCTCGGGGCGGAGGCGCACGAACGACACATCCTTCGACGCCGAGAAGCGCGAGCGGTCGGTCTCGCCGACCACCGCCTCGCCGTCGTCGTCGCGCTCCACGAGCGGCGCGAGCTCGTCGATCAGTTCTCTGCGTCGGTTATCGGTCCAGGCCGAGACGCCACCGACGCCGTGCAGGCGACCGTCGTCGTCGTACAGGCCGACGAGCAGCGAGCCGACGCCCTCACCCGACTTGTGGATGCGGTAGCCCAGCGCCACGACGTCGGCGGTGCGCGCGTGCTTGATCTTGAACATCGTGCGCTTGTTCGGCGCGTACGACTGGGTGAGCGGCTTGGCGATCACGCCGTCGAGGCCCGCGCCCTCGAACTCGGCGAGCCAGCGTCGGGCGAGGTCGGGATCGTCGGTGGTGCGCGTCACGTGCACGGGGTGCGGCACGGCGCCGAGCAGGTCTTCGAGCTGCGCGCGGCGTTCGGAGAACGGCTGCGCCTGCAGGTCGTGGTCTCCGCGCGCGAGCAGGTCGAACGCGATGAACATGGCCGGGGTCTCTTCGGCGAGCAGGTTCACGCGCGATGCCGCGGGGTGGATGCGCTGCGACAGGGCCTCCCAGTCGAGCCGTTGGTCGCCCTCGGCACCGCGGGCCACGACGACCTCGCCGTCGATGAGGCACGGTTCGGGGAGCAGCTGCGCGAACGCCGCGACGAGCTCGGGGAAATAGCGCGTGAGCGGCTTCGCGCCGCGGCTGCCGATCTCGACGTCGGTGCCGTCCCACGACACCAGGGCGCGGAAGCCGTCCCACTTGGGTTCGTAGCTGAAGCCGCCCTCGACCTTCGCGTGCTCGGGCACCTCGGGAACAGACTTGGCCAGCATCGGCGCCGGAATGTCGTACGGCATGGCCGTCAGCTCTTGTCGCCCGCCAGGGGCACGGGGTTTCGGCGCTTCTTGGGACGCGCCCATTCGGCCGGCGTATCGGGGCCGTTCCACACCGTGATGATGCCCCATGCCACGGCGGTCAACGGCACGGCGAGCAGAGTACCCAGAATGCCGCCGATCGCGGTACCACCGGCCAAGACGACGAGGACGACGAACGAGTGCAGCTTCATCGAGCGGCCCATGAGTACCGGCTGGAGGAAGTTGCCCTCGAGCTGGTTCACGAGCACGACGATGCCGACGACGATGAGGGCGACGATCGGGCCGTTGGTGACGAGGGCCACGAGTGCCGCGAGGATGCCGGCGGTCACCGCACCCACGATGGGGATGAACGCGAGCAGGAACACCAGCACCGCGAGGGGCAGCGCGAGGGGAACCTGCAGGATCGCGAGGCCGATGCCGATGCCGATCGCATCGACGGCGGCGACGGACGCTGTGCCGCGCACGTACGAGCCGAGGACGGTGACCGTCTTGTCGCCGATACGACGAGCGCGGTCGTAGTCGCTGCCGCGGAACGGGCGCAGAACGAACTCCCACATGCGGGGGCCGTCTTTGAGGAAGAAGAAGAGGATGACGACCATCAGCACGAAGCCGGTCACGAACGACGCGACGGCGCCCACGCCCGCGAGGGCTCCGGTACCGAAGTCGGAGCTCGTGACGAAGTTCTGAATGCCCTGCACGGCCTGATTCACCTGGTCTTGCGAGACCGCGAAGGGGAGCGTGTGGTACCAGTCCTGGGCCTGCTGGAACCCCTTCACCGCCTGCGAACTGAGGTAGTCCCACTGGTTGATGACGGCGTTCGCGACGAGCCAGCCGAGGCCGGCGAGAACGACGACGACGCCAAGCAGCGTCAGCAGGGTCGCGATGACCGCCGGTACGCCTTTTCGTCGCATCCACATCGTCACCGGGCCGAACGCCGAGGCGAAGATGAGCGCCAGGATCAGCGGGATGATCACGAGGGTCACCTGCTGGATGCCCCAGATGAGAGCCGCGATCAGGATCACCACGACGATGATCTGCACGGCCCGCACCGCCAGACGGCCGAACCCATCGGCCCAGAGGCTCTTCGGGGGAGTCTGGACGGCCTGCGCGACAGAATTCACGGCGTCGCGCGGCGCGGGATGACGAGAGAACAGGCCCATGATCACACGGTAGCGGGGGCCTGCGACATGGGCACGCGGCTTGCGCGGCGTCCCGACGCCGGATAGGGCGGCGGATGCCGAGAATGGCGCCGTTCCGCGGGCGACCGCGCGCTACCGGGCGGTGATGGCCGGTCCGCGTCCCACGCCCGTCGTCGATGTCTCTACGACGCGGGTCGGGGCGCCGGGTCGCGGCATCCAGAACCCGCCGACGCGGCGCACCGTGTCGCGTGCGGTCGGGGAGCCCGAGGACGGTCGATCAGACGAACGCGCTCATCCCCGTGATGTCGCGGCCGAGAAGCAGCGCCTGGACGCTCTCGGTGCCCTCGTACGTGTGGATCGCCTCGATGTCGGCCATGTGCTGCATGACGCCGTTCTCGAGCAGGATGCCGTTGCCACCGAGCAGGTCGCGGGCGATCGCGGCGACCCGGCGGGCGGCACGGGTGTTGTGGTACTTCGCCAGCGAGGCTTGGGTGGGGCGGAGCCCGCCCGACGACTCGAGGTCGGCGAGGCGGCGGCAGTAGAGCTGCATCGCGGTGAGTTCGTCGAGCATCTGCGCGAGGCGCTCCTGCACCATTTGGAATTTCGCGAGGGGCTTTCCGAACTGCATGCGCTCGGTGGCATACGTTCGGGCGATCTCGTAGCAGGCGGTCGCGTGGCCCAGTGCCGACCACGCCACACCCGAGCGCGTGGCGAACAACACGACCGACGCGTCTTTGAAGGTGTGGGTGCCGGGCAGCACGGCGTCCGCGGCAAGATGCACGTCGTCCATCGCGATGTGAGCCTGGTGGATGCCGCGCAGCGACACCTTCCCGGTGATGACGGTGCCCGTGTAGCCCGGGGTGTCCTGCTCGACGAGGAAGCAGCGGACGTTCCCGTGGTCGTCGCCGCCCTCGTTCTCGACGCGAGCCCACACGAAGGTGATGCCGCCGGAGGCGCCGTTGCCGATCCACTTCTTCGTGCCGCTGAGCGACCACCCCTCGGCGGTTCGAGTCGCCGTGGTCTCGAGCGAGACCGAGTCGGAGCCGTGGTCGGGCTCGGTCAGCGCGAAGGCGCCGAGCACAGTGCCGTCGGCAAGGGGCTTCAGCCACCGCTGCTGCTGCTCGGGCGAGCCGTAGAAGGCAAGCGTCCGCAGTGCGAGGCCGCCCTGCACGGCGAGGGCGGTGGCGAGCGAGCCGTCGTGGCGCGAGATCTCCATGTTGACCAGGCCCGCGGCCAGCGGCGAGGTGTACGGCAGTTCGTCGTGCTCGATGCCGTCGGTGAACAGCTCGAGCTCGCCCATGCGCTTCACGAGGTCGATCGGGTAGCTCGCGGCATCCCATTCGCCCTGCATGCGCGTGCCGACCTCGTCGGCGAAGGCTTTCGCGATGTCCCACACGGCGCGATCGGCGTCGGGGATGTCGGCGAACACCGCGTAGTAGTCGGTGTCGCGGCGGCCCAGGAGGTCGTAATGGGCGACGCGCTCTCCGGGGAGCGTGCGGGCATCGGCGTCGATGGTCATGGTTCCCAGTATCGCGCACGTTGGTACTCGGTGTCACGCTGTTCTGGCGGCTCATTACGCGATGAGTGTCCAGAACACGCGGATGATTTTCCGGGGCGCCCGGGTGTCTTGGACACTCAATGGGGAAGCGGGGCGGCCGAGCGGGCGGGTGCCGCGCCGAGACCGAGCCC
>Ga0308159_1005713_pt1 | contig 10332 bp, 9 predicted proteins | sample PhyCR1_FD_201040 | JGI IMG/M metagenome (GOLD analysis project Ga0308159, IMG submission 201040) | Phyllosphere microbial communities from UC Gill Tract Community Farm, Albany, California, United States - DLSLC.R1 | ecosystem: Host-associated > Plants > Phyllosphere > Unclassified | place: USA... | reverse complement strand
GAGGGCGGGTTCGACCAAATACTTGTTGTGCGTCATGTAGTGCTCGAACAGGTCGCCAGGACTGTCTTCCACACCTCGGGCGCGCTGCACATCGGTCCCCGCCGCCATGATCACGCCGCCCGAGTTTGCCGTACTGCCGCCGACCCTGCGGGCCTTCTCACACAGCAGGACCCGCGCGCCGCTCTCAAGCGCCTCGATGGCGGCAGCGAGGCCGGCCCCGCCGCCTCCAACCACGATAACATCGAAATCCGGCATCTCGATCGACTTCTCCTTGTCCCAGGTGACGCAATTCAGCGCACGATGGCTCCAGATTTCTTCACCGAATCAGCTCATCGAGTGTTTGGCGGATCGGATCGGGAAAGATCACGGCGGCACCCTCCGCCTGATCGAAGGCGACCTGGGTTAGGCTCGCGTTGAATACCGGGCGGCCGTCTGGATGCGAGGCGGCGATCTGAAGCGTGAAACTGCGTGTTCGGACTTCGGCAAGCGAGACCGCCATGTCGAAAACGTCGTCAGCGGCAATCATGCTGCGAAAGTCGTACTGCATTGCCCGCATCGGAAAGGTGATCTGCCGGCGCGAAGGGTGGGGCCGATCGCTATGGTGCAGCACGTGCCGGAACCAGAAATCGCGCGCGGACGCGGCATAGTCGGCAAAGCGAGGAGTATAGACCACGCCGGCCGGATCGCACTCTCCCCACAAAACGCGCCGACGAACGATCAAAGGATCGATCGATACCAGATACTCGGTTGCGTCCTGGGGGCTTGTCATGACTAGGCCGCGGCCTCAAAGCGCGCCCAGTCCTCGCCATACTGCGCCATGAAGATCGGATACTCGGCCTCAAGCCGCTTGGCATCGATCCGGCCGGTGCGAGTGAGATAATCAAACACCAGCTCGGTCGGGCTGAGGTCGGCCAGGCGCGGCGCGATCTTCTCGTACCAGTCAATGCTTGCCTCGGCCGCTGCAACCAGCTTCACCTTCGTCGGCTCACGCAGCTTGCGGAAGAGCCGAAGCCCTTCCTCAACGTTGCCGTCAGCCTGCGCCAGAGCTTGGTAGAGTGCGATGGAGTCCTCCATGGCGATGCGCGTGCCCGATCCAATCGAGGGATGGGCACTGTGCAGGGCGTCGCCGATCAGGACGTGATTGCCGACCGACCAGTTGCGCACGCGCGTCACCGGCAGGCTACCCCAAAGTGACTTGTTGCTGATGAGCGACTTGCCCTGCAGTTCCTCGGCGAACACCTGCTCGGCTATCGCGGTGCGCTCCGGGTCGCTGAGATGCGCCAAGCTGCGTTCCCACGTCTGGGCGTCACACTCGGCCACGAAGGTGCTCATCTTCTCGGTGTAAGCATAGCCCACAGCCCAGAACTGGCCGAGTTCGGTCTCACGGAAGCTGAGGATTGGGTAAGGGAACAGTGCCTCGGTGCCGTACCAGGCTAGCTTGTTGGTCAGGCTGTAGTTGGTCGTGCCGAAAGCCTCGTTGTCGCTGGTCCGAACCGTGCTGTTCACGCCGTCGGCACCGACGATGAGATCTGCCGGGCCGATGTCCGGCCCCTGGCAACGATGCTGGTGGATGATCTCCACACCTGCGCGCTTGCAGCAGTCTTCGAGAATGTCCAGCAAGCGCAGACGGGCAATCGCACCGCCATAGCCGCCGCCATCGATGAAGATCTTCTCGCCGCGATGGTAGACAGTGCGGTGGCGCGAGACGTAGCACGCGTCCATCAACATGCGATAACTTTCCTCGTCCGCCTCGCAGAGCCGATTGAGGCCGCGATCGGCAAGGACGATGCCGAAGCCGTAGGTGGCGCCCTCGGGGTTCTGCTCGTAGACGGTGACATCGGCCCCCAGGCGCTTGCGAGCGAGCAGTGCGAAGTAGAGGCCCGATGGTCCTCCCCCATTGACGATGATGCGCATGGTCCCCCTCTCTACCCCTCGCTCACGATGCGCATGACGTCGCGCCCGTATTCTTCGATGCGGCCCCGGAAGCCGCCGGTCAGCGCGCTGTTCCAAAGCGCCGGGCCGAGCCCCAGGGCACGCCGTTCAAAACGCAGTTCGTCCTCGGCGGCGATCGCCCAGTACCCCGCTCGCGCCGGCTCGATGCGGCAACCGCCTACTTTGGCCGCGCCTTCAAGCAACGGTTTGAACTCGGGAATGTCCGGTACGTAAATCAGCACTGTCACGAACTACACCTCCGCCTCGACACGGCGGGAGACCAGATCGCCCTTGGCCTTCCAGACGGGCTCGATCGCCTTCAACTGCTCCCCCCGCGCGGCCATCTCGTCTTCCAGGGCGATAGCCGCCTCAAGCGTCATCTCGGCATCACTGCAGTCGATCGCCAGGAACTCGCGCAGCGGTCGGCCGATTTCGAGATAGTAGCCATTGGGATCACGGAAGTAGATCGATTCCACGACTTCGTGCTCGATCTGGTACATGATCTCGACGCCGCGGCTCTCCAGCCGCTCGCGCCAGGCTTCCAGCTCTTCCTTGGTCTCCACCCGCCACGCGGTGTGATGCGCGTCGTTGTCGAACTCGGCCCGGTGATGAAGGTGATCCGGCTGAGCGTGCCCAAGGTAGTAGAAGAACGCAATCGTCGAGCCGTTGCCGCTGTCGAAGAAGAAATGGAGAAAATCGGGATGGTAGCCCTTCCCCCATCCTCTCGCCGACACGCAGTGCACCAGCTTAAGCCCCATCACGTCGCGATAGAACTCCAGCGTCTCGCGCAATTTCCAGGTCGGTCGTGCGGCATGATGAACGCCGCTCAGGCTCAGGTCATTGTCGCTCATGGTACCTCCGTCGCCGGTTGCGGCTGTGCGTTCATGCGCTTCACGATGTCTTCACGTAGTACGGCCTTGTCGAGCTTGCCGACCTTGGTGGTGGGCAGCACGTCGATCTGCTCGATCCGCTCAGGCCACTTGAACTTGGCGAGGCCGATAGTGCGAAGGTGGACCTGCATGTCTTCCACGCTGGGCGCGACACCGGCATTACGCAGCGTCACATAGGCGCAGACACGCTCACCCAGGACGGGATCGGGCATGCCGATCACCGCGCAGCTGGTGACCGCCGGATGGGTCATCACCGCACCCTCGACTTCCTCGCAGTTGATCTTCTCGGTGCCGCGATCGACCACATCCTTGGTCCGACCGGCAAAGGCGTAGTAACGCTCACCGTCGATCAGCCTTGTTTCCATCAGGTCGCCGGGCTTGTAGAAGCCGTCGCTTGTGAAAGCGTCACGGTTACGTTCGGGCGCGTTGTAGTAACCGGACAGCGTGTAGGGACCGCGCGCGATCAGCTCGCCGATCTCGCCCTCACCGATGTCCTCCAGAGTACCAGGCCGCACCAGCCTGACCTCGTCTGCGGGAGACATCGGCCGCCCGACCGTCCAGTCGAGCGCCTCGTCTGGATCGCCTTCCCGGCAGTACATGTTCATGCCTTCCGACATGCCGAACATGTGATACGCTGGCTTGCGGTACTTGGCGCGGAGAACGCGGGCGGAATCGGGCGACCAGAACAGGCGCAACCGATCGATCGCGCTGGGCACGACTTCGAGCAATCCTTCCAGCCGCGGCAGAAGCGCGCGGATCAGCCCCATGATCGTAGGCGGATGCGCGGCAGCGAGTTCAGCCCAGCTCTCGACCCGCATGTCCTTGGCGATCGTGAAGCAGGCGCCGGTGAGCAGCGTCGGCATCAGGAAGCAGATCATCGCCGCATTGTGGATAATAGGCATCTGCATGAACATGACGTCGTCAGCACGATAACCGAGGATCTCCGCCGTGAGCGTCGCGTTGACCAGATAGTCGTTCTGCATGCGCGGAATGACCTTGGGGACACCCGTCGTGCCGCCCGAAAGCTGGAATATGGCGACTTGGAACGGATCGCGCTGGATCGCCGCCACTGCCGCCCGGGCGTCACCAAGGTCTTGCGACGCGATCAGGTCTGCCATCTGCAGCACGCCGTCTTGCGATGTCTCATGCAGGCTGACGAGGTGCCGGACCGTGGGAATCTCGTCCGCCGCCATGCGCGCAGCAAAAGCGGGGAAGTCGAACTTGGGATCGTCGCCCTGGACGATGTGCAAACGCGCATCGACATGGCGGCCGAGATATCCGATTTCCACCTCGCGATGGGCAGGCAAGGTGCAGGTGGGGATCAGGCCTGCCTTGAGGCAGCCGATCAGCGCGAACACCAGTTCGGGCGAGTTCTGCGCTTGAAACAGCACCCGCTCCAGCGGCTTGAGACCTAGGCCGATCAGCGCACCGGCGAACCGCTCGGTGAGTTCGTCCACCTCGGCATAAGTCCACACCCGGTTTGCGGTCGCCAGGCACGGCCGCTCTGCATGTTCGGCGAAGCTCGCGATCAACGCATCGACAATCCCCGTCGTCGGCAAGTGTCCTTGCTCGACATAGGCCTCCAGCCGTTCCTTAGGGCAGTAGATCACGCCCGGCATCGGGTCACGCACACCCATCATCGCACGGTCTCCGGAAAGCGGGTTCGCAGCCACCCGACGATCTCGCGCGCGGCGATCGCCTGCCCGTTCTCCTCGTCGAGGCGGAGTGACTGGCCATGATGGTTGCCGCGGATGTTCACCCGGGATTTATCCTGGGCGGCAATGGACTCCTCGATGGCCGCGACATCGGAAGGGAATACGCTATTGTCGCCAGTGTAATAGATGATCAGCGATGGCTGACTGATCGACGGACCGGCCTTGGCGAAGCTGGCGTTACCAGATAGCGCCGACCACGTCGAAAGCCAGCTTTCCGGCGTACAGACGCGCGCGAAGCCCACGCTGCCGACGTTGGAGGTCAGCGGCTTCGCGCCCCATACGCTCCCCCAGCGACGATCGGAGGGGTCGAGTGACGTGTCGAAGCAGCGCGGCTCGGCATCGGTGCGCCAGACCTCGAACACTCCCGAGTAGGCGCTGGCGTAGCGGTTCTCCACCGGCTCGCCGGCCGCCTCGCTCTTGCGGGCGGCCATGCGCGCCTTGATCAGCGCACGCGCCTTGGCATCGATACGCTCGATGCGAACCCGCTGCCCCGTCCGATAGCGTTCCAGAAACTCGGGCGAATAGCTGGCCCCACCATCCTTGCCGTCACGAAAGCCGTTCTCGTCCGAGAACGGATCGAGCGCGGGATCGATGGAGAACGGATCCTCCTCGTCTACGACCGACGGGTCGATCATGTTCATCAGCAAGGCGCCCTGCCCGGGATGCGGCGCGACGAACACGAAGCCGTCGGGAACCGGCAGCTCTGCTTCCGCCAACTTCACTGGACGACCGCCCGGGGTGCGTGCGATCCGCGCCTCCGGCTGAGCGACGGCCTGTTCGTTGTAGAACGCGAACAGGCTAGCGCCGCCGCTGTTGCCGAGCATGACGACACGCTCGAAGCCGAGCCGCTTCAGCTCGAGCATGCCTGCGGCAACATCGAGTACCGCTGTCTCGTGCTCCAGCCGCAGGTCGCTGCCGACCGTGCGCGGGCCCTGCGTCCAGACAGCGTAGCCGGCCGCAACCAGATGAGGCACCATGTAATGCGTCACGAGCAGCTCGCGCGGGTGCATGATGAAGACCGCCGTCTTCTCACCGCCGTTGCGGTGGAGGTAGCCGATGATCGGCGACCCGTCGGACGTGCGCAGCGGGTGCACGCTCGTCCGCATGGTTTCGGGCACGATATCGGGATCCCAGCTTGCTCCACGCAAGCCGGCCGTCACGCGCCGTTCAAGCTTGTCTTCTCCACCACTCATCTGTCGTTCTACTCTGATGCTAGGGCGCCTAATTAGCACCCTTATTAATTACAGCGCAAGTCCAATGGTGAGGTCGCGGTGCCAATCTCTCAGGCATTGGCCCCTGCGGCAGAGCGTCCGGCCCTGCGGCCACCAAAGACCGTGTCGGCGATCGACAGGCCCGAGACATACCCCCCCGAGCACAGCCCTACGCCTGTTCGCCCGGCTGCGAAGAGCCCAGGCACATTGGTACCATTGGGGCGCCGCACGTGTCCGGTCCGCTCGTCGAGTTCGAGCCCGCCCATCGTGAAGCTCTGCGCCGGAGCAAAGGTATTATCTATCGACATGTTGACCGCGTAGAAGCCGCCTTTGCGGATCGGCTGCACAAGCTCCTGCAGCTTGCCGAGCGGATCGGGCGCACCGGCGTCGGCGCGCGCGTTGTGCTCGGCAACCGTGCGAGCCGTCTCGGCCGGGTCGGCCCCGATCTTGCGCGCAAGCGCCTCGATCGACCCCGCGCGTTTGGTGCCGCCAAAGAAGATGTTCAGCAGCGCCGGCGCACCCCACAGCAGAAAATTGCCCTTGCCCGGGAAGAAGCTGTCCTTGATGCCTTTCCAGAAGTCGTGGCTCTCGACAATCAGCCAAGCCTTGCCTTGGGGTTGATCTAGCAGTGCTCCGCCCACGACGACCGCGTAGGCGGCCTCGTTGACGAAGCGCTTGCCCGCCTTGTTGACGATGATGCCGTTGGCGAAGCAACTCGGTGGTGCCAGCGTGCGCGCGACGCAGACGTTCTCCATGTGCTTGGTGAAGCCGCCTGCGGACTGGCCCAGCCGGATGCCGCTGCCATCGTCGCCCATCGAGCCGAGCGGAAGCAGGTGCTTGAAACTCGTCTTCAGGATCGAGCGCGCCGCGCCGAGCATCTCGACGTTGAAGACGAAGCCGCCAGCGGCCAGGATCACGCCGCGCCGGGCGCGCAGGAACTTGCGCTTGGGGTTCCGCTCTTCAATCGCCACGGCCTTGTCGATCGCCTTCAGCGCACGGCCGTTATTGAACGGCCGCCAGGGCGAGACCACCTTGTAGGCAGCGTCGTGCTCCTGCGCTGCTTGTTCTTCGAGCGCGTTGACCTCCACGCCCAGTACCGCGCCCTGCTGGTCCATCACCAGTCGCGTCACCGGATGGTGCGGCAGGAAGCGCGCACCCGCGCCAAGAGCAGCGTCACGCAGTCCGGCAAAGTGGATGGAGCCGCCAAACCCGTTCTTCTTCACACGGTGGCCGCGCGGCGCCGGCGTGGCCTTCTCCGCGTAGCCCGGCATTTTCTCGTTGCCCGAATAGTAGAGCCAGTACCCGTCCGGCGGGAAGGCAGTCTTCGGCTCGTAGGCATGGCCGCCATGGGGCACGCCGAAGCCTTCTACCCACTCCAGATCCTCGGCCGAGTTCTCGCAGAAGCGACGGAGCGTTTCGGGCTGAACCACGCTGCCCTCCGCCTCCAGGTACTTGTACATCGCATCGGGAGTGTCGTCGTAGCCGGCTTCCTTCTGGAAGCGCGTTCCGCCCGCGTAGTAGACGCCGCCGGAATAATGGGTCGCGCCGCCGCCGCCGAAGCGATCGACGATCAGCACGTCGGCCCCGACCTGTCGCGCCTGAACGGCCGCCGCCGCACCAGCTCCGCCGAAGCCGACGACGACCACATCGCTGGCCTCATCCCAGACGATATCGCGGTCGCTCGATACGACAATCGGCGCGGGAATTTGCAAGTCGTGACGCATGGAAATTCTCCGTCAGTTGCAGGTCGTGCCGCCGTCTATGTTGACGGTCTGCCCAGTCATGTACGAGCTTTCGTCGCTGGCGAGCGTCACCGCCATTCCGGCGAACTCTGCGGGGACTGCCATGCGCCCCATCGGCGCCAGAGCGACTTGCGCGGTCTCCGCGCTGCCGACTGGCACGTCGAGCGTGCGGGCGAAGATGTCCTCCACCTCGTCCCACATCGGCGTGCGCACGGCGCCGGGCGCGATGCAGTTGGCCCGGATGCCCGCTGCCGCGAACTCGAGCGCGGTCGCCTGGGTGATTGATATCACCGCCGCCTTCGACGCCGAATAGCATACCGCGCCCGGGGTCGCCCGGCGTCCCGCAGCTGAGGCGATGTTGACGATGGCACCGCCGCCTTGCGCGATCATGCGGCGCACGCACGCCTGCGTCATCAGCAGCAAGCCGCGTGCATTGACGCTGAAGATGCGGTCGAACTCGGCGGGCGTGACGTCGAGAATCTTGCCCATTCCAAACACGCCTGCGACGTTGGCAAGCACGTCGACGCGGCCCCACCTCGCCTCCGTCGCGGCAACCGCCGCCTCGATTGAGGCGACGTCGCGCACGTCAAGAACGTGGCCGAAGGTGTCGCCGCCGATCGACTCTGCCGCCTTGTCGCAACGGTCCTGATCGAGATCGGCGATGCAGACCTTCGCACCTTCGCGGGCAAAGGCGCTGGCGATCGCGAAGCCGATCCCGCTCGCGCCCCCTGTGACTATGGCAACTTTGTCGTGCAGGCGGTCGGTCATGCGTGGATCCTTGTGATTGCGTGAAGTCGTCGCGCGGCGCGATGGCCTTCGTGAATGGCAGCCAGCATGTCGCGCGGGCTACGGGCGTCGCCGATGAGATGGGCGGATGGTTTATCAGCGGCGACGAGAGCGTCGTACAGGTCGCGTCGCGGGCGCTTGGCCAGGTTGAGCACGAGGATATCTGACGGCAGCGGCTCACCCGGGCCGACAAGCCCCTGCGCCCGGACGGCCACTTGCCCCCGGGAAGCCGAGAGCAGGTTGTGGCCGACAACGAGGCGGAAGCGGCCACCGGCGCTCAAGCGCGCAAAGCTCTCGGTGTCACGGCTCGTGCCGGCCATGCGCGGCGCGAAACTGCCCAGGCTGGTCACGAAGGTCACGTCGGCGCCTGCCTGCTGCAACAGTTCGGCTGCAGCGATTGCTTCGTACCGTCCGACATCGTCGTAGATCACGGCCTGCCTGCCGGCGAGGTCGCCGGGCGGCTGCGCGATCAGATCGTCGGGCGTGACCGCCCGGGCGAGATCCGCCTGGGACAGCGGCTCGCCCGGGATGAACGTCTGACGTCCGTCCTCCACCGCAGACGCTCCGCATGCGACAAGCACAACGTCGGCTCGGATCGCCTGTACGTCCTCGATCTCGATGTAGCTGGAGAGCCGGACATCGACGCCAAGCGCGTAGACCTGCCGCTCGGCCCAGTCGAGATAGTCGCCGAAGGTCGCAAGGTTCGGTGCGTGCGCGCCCACGCGTGCGGCCCCGCCGAGCGCTGGGCCTGCCTCGGCCAGGATAACGTCATGACCCGCGAGCGCGGCGACCCGCGCCGCTTCGAGGCCCGCCGGTCCGCCTCCCACCACGAGGACGCGCAACGGCGTCGCCACTCGCTCGATCCGCCGCTCATCCAGCTCGCTCTCGTACCCGGCGGCGGGGTTCACGGTGCACTGCATCCGTCCGATCGTGAGCAGTCCACCAACGCACCCCTGGTTGCAGGCGATGCAGGGCCGTACGTCGTCCAAGCGTCCTTGAGCGGTCTTGGCGACCAGCATCGGATCAGCGATCTGCGCGCGCACCAGGCTGACGAGATCGGCTTCCCCTTCGCGGAGCACCTGCTCGGCTTCCTCCAAGGTCCGGTAGCGCCCCGTAACGATGCGGGGAACGGCGCGTACAGCCTGCGCGATCGGGGCGTTGTGGGCGAGCTGATAGCCCGTCGGCACGGCCATGGTCGAGGCCATGGCCGACATGCGAAAGTAATCAGAGAAGCTCAGGTCGACGAAGTCGATCAGCCCCTTCGCCTCCAGGTGCGCCGCCAGCCAAGCGAGATCAGCCGCGTTCGTTCCGCCGTCAGCGGTGGACGCCGACAGCCGAATGCCCAATGGGAAGTCCGGTCCACAAGCCTCCCGGATAGCGGTCAGCACTTCGATCGCAAAGCGCGCACGGGCTGCAATGTCGCCATTGTAGGCATCGTCGCGCAGGTTCGTCAGGGGTGAAAGGAACTGCTGCACGACGTAGCCATGGCCGCCGTGCAGTTCCACGCCGTCGAGGCCCACTTCGCGGCACAGCCTTGCGGCCTGCGCGAACGCGGCCACAAGCTCGGCGATCTGGTCGCCCGTCATCGCCTCCGAAACGATGCCCGTGAGCGGGCTGGGCGTGGCGCTCGGCCCCCACGGGATCTGCCCTGCCTTGCCCCCCAGGTTGTGCCCGCCGTGCCAGAGCTGCTGGAACACGCGCATGCCGTGCGGGCGTGCCGCAGCCATCAGCTTCTCATAGCCGGGTGCGCTCGCCTTATCGACCATGTAGGCGATCTGGCTGCTGGGATGAACCGATCCCGCTTCGAGGATGGTGAGGCCCACGCCACCGGATGCGCGCGCCTCGTGGTAGGCGACGAACTGGTCGTCGATCGGCGTCGGGAACATCGTCGTCGTGTTCGCCGCGCGCGCAATCCGGTTCCTGATCTCGAGGTCGCCGATCCGCACCGGCTCCCAGACGCGCTGAAGCGCCATCGCCTTCTCTCCCTTCGAGCCGCGCATGCACGCGGCCCAACTTGGCTTTCGCAAGCGCCCGGCGTCAGTGGCCGGTGCGCATC
>Ga0308159_1005711_pt1 | contig 10335 bp, 6 predicted proteins | sample PhyCR1_FD_201040 | JGI IMG/M metagenome (GOLD analysis project Ga0308159, IMG submission 201040) | Phyllosphere microbial communities from UC Gill Tract Community Farm, Albany, California, United States - DLSLC.R1 | ecosystem: Host-associated > Plants > Phyllosphere > Unclassified | place: USA... | reverse complement strand
ATAGGCATTGCCATTCTTACCTTCGTTTTGTGGTTTATTTTAGGTGGTGAAAATGGTTTGGTGCAAGGATTATTGGCAGCCGTTACGGTATTGGTGATTGCTTGCCCTTGTGCATTAGGATTGGCTACACCAACGGCTATTATGGTGGGAGTTGGTAAAGGTGCTGAAAATGGTATTTTAATTAAAGATGCCGAAAGCCTTGAATTGGCTAAAAAAGTGAATGCAATTGTTTTGGATAAAACCGGAACCATAACACAAGGAAGACCTGAAGTAACAAGCATCCAATGGCTGAACAATAATGACACAACAAAAACTATTTTACTGAGCATCGAAAAACAATCAGAGCATCCGTTAGCGGAAGCCGTAGTGAAACACCTGCCTGCCGGCAGGCAAGGTTTGGAAGGCGTTGAACCTACAAATTTATCAAACTTCGACAGTATTACAGGGAAAGGTGCAAAAGCCAATCATAACAACGAAACCTATTTTGTAGGAAATAAAAAACTCCTGGCAGAAAATAACATTGCGATTGCAGAACAATTACAAAACCAATCCGATGAATGGGGCAAACAGTCTAAAACGGTCATTTGGTTTGCAAACAGCAAAGAGGCACTTTCTGTTATCGCTATATCCGATAAAATCAAAGAAACATCGGTTCAGGCAATTAAGGAAATGCAGGAAATGGGCATTGAATTGTATATGCTCACCGGCGACAATGAAGCTACGGCCAAAGCGATTGCTGAGCAAACAGGCATCCTGCATTACAAAGCCGAAGTATTGCCACAACACAAAGCCGATTTTGTAAAAGAATTGCAAAGCAAAGGAAAAATTGTAGCAATGGTTGGCGACGGCATTAATGACAGTACAGCATTGGCAACAGCAGATGTAAGTATTGCGATGGGAAAAGGAAGCGATATCGCAATGGATGTAGCCAAAATGACCATCATCTCCTCAGACCTTACCAAAATACCACAGGCAATACGTTTATCAAAACAAACCGTGGCCACCATTAAGCAAAATTTATTTTGGGCGTTTATTTACAACCTGATTGGCATTCCCTTGGCTGCCGGAATATTGTACCCAATCAACGGTTTCTTGTTAAACCCTATGATAGCCGGAGCGGCAATGGCTTTGAGTAGCGTAAGTGTAGTGAGTAATAGTTTAAGATTGAAGTGGAAGAAGTAAAATGGAAATAGAAGTATAAAGGTGTGGTTTTTTACAAATGTTCAATCCCGAAGCTTGGGGGATTGAACTTTGCAGTTTTGTCCTGCTATTGCAAAAGCATCCTCGTTGCCTACTGTTATATTTTTCATTCTGTATCTCGTCATTTTTTTAGCCCGCACACACGAAAGCAATCGTCTAAAATCAATTTATAATATTATTGTTTTCTTTGAGTTTAAGGGGGATTGCTCGTTGTTATTTTATCGAGATTTCTTTACTTTTAGTTACTTTAGGAATATAAATAAGATAATCATAACCCTTTATAATTCTCGATAGGTATATGTCATCTATTTTTAGCTTGTTTTGTAAAATAGATTTCTTTAAAGGTCTTAGATCGAAAGAGTACCATTGATTATCTTTTGCCACATTTAGAAAAGATTTAAAACTCGTGTCATCATCTTCGTCTCCTTTTCCAATGAGCATGATGTGTAGTGACTTCCTGTAATTGGCCTCTTCGATATTAGAAATTAAGTTGCCAATATCATAGATATCGGTTTTTGTTAAGATGGTTTCTCCTTTTGGAACATGGACAGCACCAAATTTGAAAAGATTTTTTTTGCTTTTCCAATCGGGCATTTGCGTCAGCAAGATGTTTTTCAGCAGTTGGATCCTTAGCGGATGACTTCTTTTAACATAAATCTCTCTGCTTAACTTCAGGTCTTCAATTTCTTTTCGTTCTTTGTCAGAAAGTTTTAATTGCAACAGCAAATCTATTTTTTGAAGGCAATCTTCGGACAACAGGTAGTATTTATCCAACCCCTCTTTAGTCGCAATTAGTTTGGAATTATGAAGCATTTGCTCATAGATATCAATTGCTTTTTTATTTTTCGAAGTTTCTTTTAAACGTGAAATGATCATCTGATCTGCAAAAACGCTAATCTGTTCCACGCCAAATGTTTTGGTATTGCGTTTAACCAAATTCTTAAACAAATCAAATTCAGGCTCATACTCCAAAAAAGAAAAGTTGGTACTGTACTCTTTAATAAAAGAATTAAGTTGTTCAGGAGATAGCGATTTAATTTTTGTTTCGATGATATCTACTGAATAAGGATCAACTTCAAGAAAATAGTTATCAAAATGAACCTCATTGGTAATAGCATTTGTGAAATAAGGAATTTCATTTGTAAAATGTGTTTCTCCCAACAACATAGAATTAGATTGTTTTATTTCGTCTAGCAAAACATCCCATCCCTTTCCCTGAAATGAAATGTTTTTATCATTTTGGAAAGGAAAACCATTCTTTTGAACTAAACTGTCAAGTAATATGTTTTGAGCATAGTTAAAATTTGCAATGAATAATGTAAGAAGTAAGAGTATTATTTTTTTCATTTTTTATTATCGAAGTTATTGTAATAATGCACAACTCAAAATACACGCAATGCGTATTTTAAATAGTTTAAACAATAGTATGAATTTTATATTGTTGGGCAACGATTAATCATTTAAATTAATTTTTGGTACAGAATTACCGTTGAATTTTGCAGTTTCGTCCCATTAACCGACCCTCTGTTTTTGCAAGCTTTTGTAACACGCTCCAAATCTAACCTTTTGATTTCAGTCTGCTCAATGTCTCTAGCGAAATATTTAAATAAGTCGCTACGATTTTGTTTGGCGAAACATTATTATAGGTCAAAAGATGGATGGTGTCAAAAAATATGTTCTTTCTAAATTCCTTTCCCAACGTCAATCAGTAAATATCATAAATCAAACAAAGAAAACTACAACGATTAGATTGGTTGATTGGCGCAACTTTGTATTATTAAATAAATAGAAAAAATGGAAAACAACAATCAAAATTTACAATTCAAGACAAATATCAATTGCAGCAGCTGCGTAGCAAAAGTAACCCCATTTTTGAATGATGCCGAAGGTATCGGGCAATGGGAAGTGGACACTGCGAATAGAGAAAAAATCCTAACCTTGAAATCTGAAGGAATTACTGAACAGGAAGTAATAGAAACCGTTCAAAAAGCTGGGTTTAAGATAGAACCGATAAAGTAATTTAGAAAAATATCTGATAGAAGCCTGCCAAATAAAGACCATCAATGCAATATTGGTGGTCTTTTATTATGATTATTTCGTGTTTTGGCGATACCTACGAAACAAAATTTTCGGCATCTGTTAGTCTTTTTAAGAAATTTAATCAACGCTATCCGAATAGAATTTCAAACAATCCGGCGACGTAAATCTTACAATTATTAACCGAAATAGCACAATGATTATCATACTGTTTAATCCCAATTTTGTATCTAAATATCAGAACAATGAAAGCGAAAAATAACTCCTTACTTCTAACGGCAGTTTTGTTGTTAACGGCTTCCTCCATATTTGCCCAAAAAGTAGTGCGATACGATTTATACGTTAAAGACACGTTGGTGAATTACGCCGGAAAAGAAAAAAGAGCCATCGCCGTAAACGGACAAATACCAATGCCCACACTCACTTTTACAGAAGGCGACACGGCAGAAATTGTAGTGCATAATCAATTAAAAGAAGGCACTTCACTGCATTGGCACGGTGTATTTTTACCCAATAAAGAAGACGGTGTGCCTTATCTTACGCAACCTCAAATCTCACCTGGAACTACGCATACGTACCGTTTTCCCGTTATTCAGAATGGTACGCATTGGTATCACTCGCATTCGGGTTTGCAGGAGCAAATCGGGATGTATGGCAACCTTGTATTTCTTAAAAAAGCTGATGATAAAACTTTCCGGAAAGGGATAGACGATTTGCCAATGGTACCCATTGTTTTGAGCGAATGGACCAATTTAAATCCGAATAACGTACACCGGATGTTGCACAACGCCAACGATTGGTCGGCGATAAAAAAAGGTGCTACACAGTCGTATGCAGAAGCGATTCGGGCAGGGCATTTCAAAACAAAAATCAACAACGAATGGAAACGGATGTTGGCAATGGACGTAAGCGATGTGTACTATGATAAAATTTTAATGAATGGTAATGCTTCCACAGATTTAAAAAATATAGATGGCAAAACACTTAAAGCCGGCGATAAGGTAAGACTTCGGATTTCAAACGGTGGTGCTTCATCTTATTTTTGGTTGCGATATGCCGGCGGAAAAATTACTGTGGTAGCCAACGATGGTAATGATGTATCACCGGTGGAAGTGGATCGATTAATCATTGCGGTATCAGAAACCTATGATGTGGTAGTAACCATTCCCGAAGATGGCAATGCATACGAGTTTATGGCCACTACCGAAGACCGCACCAATTCTTCAAGTTATTTTATAGGTAACGGCGTTAAAAAGCTGATTGCCCCGCTTCCGAAATTGAAATATTTTGAAGGGATGAAAATGATGAACGATATGATGAAGATGAATGGCGATTTGGATGATATGGGGATGAAAATGAGCCTGAACAAGATGGATATGAATGTGGTGATGTATCCTGAAATAACGGGCGAAATTGAACAAAAAGAAGGCCATAACAAACACAATATTGAGGATGAAAATCGTTATAATGCAAACGCTTTAGGCAAAATTAAAACGCTGAATTATGCTATGCTTTCATCACCTCATAACACTGAACTTCCCAAAGATGCTCATGTAAAAAAAATAAACTTTACCCTTACCGGAAATATGAACCGCTATGTGTGGAGCATGGACAATAAAGTCCTTTCTGAAGTGGATAAAATTCCAGTAAAAAAAGGAGAGGTTTTACGCATTACCATTTACAATAATTCGATGATGCGACACCCGATGCATTTGCACGGATTTGATTTTAGGGTAATCAACGGCAAAGGCGAAAAATCACCGCTCAAAAATGTGTTGGACATCATGCCGATGGAAACCGATACCATAGAATTTCTCGCAAACGAAGAAGGCGATTGGTTTTTCCACTGTCATATTCTTTACCACATGATGGCGGGTATGGACCGGGTTTTTGCAGTAGGCGATTATAAAAATCCTTTGCTTCCAGACAAAGAAAAAGCCTACAAAATGTTGCAACACGAAAGCAATATGCCCCACTTTATGGCTCAAAATGATTTCGCAACCAACGGAAATGATGGAGAAGCAATGCTTCAAAATGCCAGATGGAGTTTGGGTACGGAATGGCGTTTAGGCTATAGCGACATGCATGGTTATGAAGTTGAAACCCACCTGGGAAGATACATCGGAAAAATGCAGTGGTTGATGCCATTTATTGGTTTTGATTATCGATATAGAAAGATGGGAATGGACGAACAAGAAACCAATTTATTCGGACAAAAAAACGAAAAAGACACCCGTAGAGCCGTTAGTTTAGGATTTATGTACACTTTGCCGATGTTGGTTAATTTTCAGGCAGAAGTCTATCATGATGGAATTGTTCGCCTATCATTAATGCGAGAAGACATCCCCGTCTCGAAAAGACTCAGAGCAGGTTTTATGGTCAATACTGATAAAGAATTCATGGGTGATTTAAAATACATCATCACTAAAAATATCGGTATCCGTACGCACTATGATAGCGATATGGGCTTTGGCGTGGGGCTGTCTTTGAATTATTAAAACCGCAACGCAAAAAAAATATATAAAATTAAGTTCAAAAATAATGGCACATCAACACAACCATAACGATAAACACAACCACAATCATTCACACGAAGGGCACGAGCATAATGAGCATGAGCATTCAAAAGACAATGCATTATCCTTCGCCTTTTGGCTCAATCTGGCATTTTCCATCGTTGAGGTCATTGGTGGCGTTTTAACGAATTCAACAGCCATTATTGCCGATGCTTTTCACGATTTAATGGATGCCGTAGCCATTGGTCTTGCGATAATTTTAGAAAAAGTATCGGGTAAAAAACGGAGTGCAAAATTCTCATACGGTTATAAACGATTTTCGCTGTTGTCCGCATTGGGTCTATCCATTTTTTTGTTGGTAGGTTCGGTAACGATGACTATTGCAGGCTATAATTCCTTATTTTCAGAGAAAGAAGTTCACAGTGTCGGTATGTTAGGATTAGCAATTCTTGGCCTTGCTGTAAATGGTTTTGCCTTCCTTAAAATAAAAAATGGCGGTGGACATAACCATCACGGACATAGCCACGGTGGGCATAATCACAACAGTCAATCCATCATGCTGCATTTATTGGAAGATGTTTTGGGTTGGGCTGCCGTTTTGATTGGTGCGGTGGTTATTTACTTTACCGGTTGGAATTGGATTGATGGGGTTTTAACCATTGGCATTGCGCTGTATGTAGGTTTCAATGCTATTAAAAACCTGTTTGCCACGGTGAAAGTGATGTTGCAATCTGTTCCTGAAAATGTGAATATAACTCAATTAACAGAAGAACTCAACCAGATCGAAGGTGTAACCAATATCCACGATGTACACATTTGGAGTTTGGACGGCAGTTACAATGTGGGCTCTCTACATGCAGTAACAACGGATCTAGCAGAAAAACCGGAACCAAATATTATGAACAAAATCATCCAACTGATGCAGCAATACAACATCCAGCATCCTACCGTTCAAATTGAAAACAGCGCTACAGTTTGCAGTTTTAAAAACTGTTAAGAAAGGCTTTCGGCTTGAAAACGGAGTAAATCAGATAAAATTAACCCTGCGTTTTGTCGTTGGATTTTTTCTTAAAATTAGTACACTCTTAATTTAACTATTTTAGCGTCCCTAATCAACTATATCATTCAAAGTAGGTTTTAAAAATTAACCAACTTTCATTTTAAAAGAACCGACTTTGCATATAATTTATGATTATCCTAAAAACATTAGAGAAGATTACGACTGAGAAACTTCTAGAAGTTTTCAATTTATCATTTTCAGATTGCGTTGTCCCTTTTTGCCTGACTAAAGAACAACTCGAAGACAAAATAAAAAGCGACAGTATTAAACTTGAATTTTCTGTAGGAGCGTTCGAGGATGATCAATTAATTGCCTTCATCCTTCATGGATATGACACTATCGACAACTTAAAAATTGTTTATAATGCAGGAACAGGCGTAATTCCAGCCAAAAGAGGAAATAAATTGACCGCGAAATTGTATGACTATATTTTGCCATTTTTGCACGAAAATGATATTGACAAATTGTTATTGGAAGTGATCTCCACAAATGAGCCAGCAATCAAACTTACAAAAATATAGGGTTTAAAATTATCAGGGAATTAAATTGTTATAAAGGTTCACTAAATATAATCAACACCAATAATGATTTTGAAATTCGTGAATTGAATGCGTATGATTGGCAAAAGCTTCAATCCTTTTGGGATCTGAAACCATCCTGGCAAAATTCAATTATAGCGGTCGAAAAGCTAAAAAATACTAACATTTCTATCGGAATATATGACGGGGAAAAATTATTGGGTTACACGATTTTTAATCCGAAAATAAAAAGGATACATCAACTTGCAGTTGACAAAAATTACCGAAGAAAAGGCGTTGGTCGGCAACTTTTAGCACATATTGCCACAAATTATGGAAAAGATGTTTCTGCTATAAATGTTGACAATACTTCAGCAGAAACACTGAAATTTTTTAAGGATATAGGAATGGATATTTACATTAAACAGTACGAGATGGAATTGAAGTTGAAATAGAGTGTCTCCAACATTCTTCATCATCTTAAACCGATTGTCTATCTATATTTTTTAAAGGTCATCGTGAGCATTTAGCGAATTAATTTATTTAGCCAAGTTTGCCTTCAAATGCTATGCTGCAAACAGTCGATCCTCAACGATGTTCGTAGAAATTGGAAAATTATTATCCGCTCACTTTTAATATAAAATTAAATTTTCAATGTTAAATTCGGCTACATTGAGTGATATTTCTTCATTTTGCAAAATATTATTCTGATAAACATATGTTAAGTTATTTGCCTTTCATACTAATATTTTGATCTAAAATTTTTATTGTTTTTATTTGTACTACTAAATCCATAGAATTTATAGATATAATTATGAAACATCTTTTACACCTCAGTTTGCTTAGTCAATTTCAAACAACGAATTCCATTCAACCTCGTCAAAAATTCTCTTCACATCCCATGTGTTGCTGCTCCATGCGGTAACAAATCTGCAATAATTTGCAACCTGCAGCATTTCGTCTGCTTTCTCTAATTTATGTTTTGCTGTTTTCATAACCCTTTTTGAAGGGAGTGGGAAGAGTATGTCCAAAAATTTATAAATCATTAAAATGAAAAAAATCTACAGAAAAGGATTTTACATATTCCTCTGCGTCTTTTGGTCTTCGTTGGCCGTGGCCCAAGTAACGCCAAGTATTCAATCTCGTTTAAATGGAGTGGTGCTAGATGCCGCTGGCGGCCAGCCGTTACCTGGGGCTGTGGTTAAAATAAAAGGAACAACCCACAGCGTTTCAACGGATCCTGATGGCCGCTTTAGTTTTATCACCGGTCAGAAATTTCCTTACACCCTTATCGTCAGTTTTATCGGTTTTGAACAGAAAACTCAAGTTGTTAACGGTAGCCCGGTTACCATACGTTTGCAGGAAATTCAGAGCCAGTTAAACGACGTAGTAGTAACGGGTTATAGTACACAGGAAAGAAAATACATTGCTGGTTCCATCAGTAGTGTGAGTGGTTCCGTTGTTCAGAATCAGCCTTCAGGTGGGTTTAATCAGCTGCTCCAGGGAAAAACAACCGGTGTTCAGGTAACATCCAACTCTGGTGTTCCGGGAGGTGGGATTACGTTTCGCGTTCGTGGAAACAATTCAATTAATGCTTCAGTTGATCCGCTTTACATTATTGATGGCGTTTTTGTGAGCAATTCTGATCCAATTTCGGCAGGTCTCGGTAATCAGCAAGCCTCCAATCCTATAGCTGACTTAAACCCTTCGGATATTGAAGACATCCAGATCCTTAAGGATGCCAACGCAACGGCGATTTATGGTTCACTTGGTGCCAACGGTGTTATTATTGTAACCACAAAAAGGGGAAAAAGAAATACAAAAGCGAACATAAACCTAAATACTTTCCAAGGTTGGTCTACCGCGGTAAAGCAATTTGAAGTGGCCTCAGGACCAGATGTTGCCTTACTTACAAACGAATCCCGGATCAACACCGCCATCGATAATGGCTTAAACCCTTCGACAGTGATATTGCCGTTTCCAAACCCTGCCAGTCAGCCAACTTACGATCGGATAAGTGGTTTGTTTAGAACCGCAAGAACTTCTAATTATGAAGTTTCTACTCAGGGCGGAACAGATAAAAGCACCTACTACATTGGTTTGGGTTATTTAGCACAGGAATCTATCGTAAAACCATCTGATTACAAGCGTTATTCGGCAAGGCTGAATTACGATACCTATTTAACCGACAAACTAAAAGTAGGAACAAGTATCAACTTTACCCGATCTGACAGAAATTTGAGTGGTAGTGATAATAACCCAACAGGCGTAATCAATTCGGCATTGTTTCCCCGCTCTTATTTGCCCATATACAATGCAGATGGAACTTATGCCCGTTACGGTAGTTTCGATAATCATTTGGCTTTAATCGAAAACCTGGATAGTAAGGCTGTAGGCTGGAGAACCATTGGAAATATTTTTGGAGAATATACCTTTCTGCCAGGGCTAAAACTCCGCACCAGTTGGAGTATTGATAACAGCAGCGAATACGATAACAGTTATTCAAATACGCTGATCAGTGCCGGTATTGCAACAAATGGTTCCGCATCATCTATTGAAAATAAAAACCTGGTTTTGACTAATGAGCAGGTTTTAAGTTTTGTAAAATCATTTGGTGCTGATAAAAAACATAACATCAATGCACTTGTAGGAAATACCATAAACACGGTTTTAAACGAAAGTACTAGCGCAAGCGGAACTGGTTTTGCAGCAAATAGTTTAAGGTCGGTTTCAGTAGCGGCCACCCGCTCGGGCTCAGCATCAAGGGCAGAATCGAAACTTGTATCTTTTTTCAGTAAAGTGAGTTATACCTACGACGGTAAATACACCATTGATGGAAGTATTCGGGCTGATGCGTCATCAAAATTCGGTACCAATAACCGCTGGGGTTATTTCCCTTCGGGAGGCGTGGCCTGGCGTTTAAGTCAGGAAGAGTTTATTAAAAATCTAAACTTTTTTGATGAGCTGAAACTAAGGGCAAGTTTAGGGTTATCAGGAAATCAGA
>Ga0308159_1005710_pt1 | contig 10335 bp, 10 predicted proteins | sample PhyCR1_FD_201040 | JGI IMG/M metagenome (GOLD analysis project Ga0308159, IMG submission 201040) | Phyllosphere microbial communities from UC Gill Tract Community Farm, Albany, California, United States - DLSLC.R1 | ecosystem: Host-associated > Plants > Phyllosphere > Unclassified | place: USA... | reverse complement strand
ACGGGGCCGGCCCGGTGAAGGCAGCCTTATGCGCTCCGAAGATACGCGTGGTGAAAACAGGGGCTCTTTCCGATCCCCCCGTCCCTGCCCACATTCTTATCCACTGAAACGGTGGACAAGATTTCGCTTGGTGGAGCCCCAAAACCTGCTTCGAGCTGGCCAAAACCGGCCCATTGCCACAATTCATCCACCGCCGCCCGGCACCGCCTGAAAGCTACCTTTCGTCAATGGAAATGCTGCACTTGACGGCCCGTTGCACGGAAGGAAACTTCTATCTTGTTGATTTTGTTCGCTTCATCCTTATGCTCAAACCTTAAGCATTGTCGTATGAATGGCGGATGACAGCCATTTTCCGCCCATTGCCGCCGTGCGCTCCACAGAGTTGTCCACAGGCCCCGTGGAAAAGCCTAGCAACCCCTTGAGCCAGCTTGCTGTGCGTGATTGATCCTGCCCATGTCCGCCCCTGACTCCCCCCCTGCCTCCGGCCTCTCCTCCGACGAAACGGGGGAAGCCTCGCCCATCCAGGGCGTCGCGGTGATCGAGGCAGCGCTGGTCCACATGCCGGCGGCGCCGGGCGTGTACCGCATGCTCGATGCCAAGGGGGATGCCCTCTATGTCGGCAAGGCGCGCAACCTGAAGAAGCGCGTCATCGCCTATACGCAAATCGGGCGGCTGCCGGAGCGGCTGCGCCGCATGGTCTCCGGCACCCGCAAGATGGAGATCGTGACCACGGGCAGCGAGGCCGAGGCGCTGCTGCTGGAGGCCAACCTGATCAAGCGGCTGCGGCCGCGCTACAATATCGTCCTGCGGGACGACAAGTCCTATCCGTGGCTGCTGCTGACCGAGGACCACGACTACCCGATGATCGGCAAGCACCGGGGCGAGAAGCGGAAGGGCGCCAGCTATTTCGGCCCTTTCGCCAGCGCCTGGGCGGTGAACCAGACCATCACGGCCTTGCAGCGCGTGTTCCTGCTGCGCTCCTGCCGGGACACGGTGTTCTCGGCGCGGGACCGGCCCTGCCTGCTCTACCAGATCAAGCGCTGCTCCGCCCCCTGCGTGGACCGCATCAGCAAGGACGACTATGCCGGGCTGATCAAGCAGGCGAAGCAGTTCCTCTCCGGCGAAACGCCCAGCATCCAGAAGAACTTGGCCGCCGAGATGGAACAGGCCGCCGAGGCGCTGGAGTTCGAGCGTGCGGCCAGCATCCGGGACCGCATCCGTGGCCTGACGCATATCCAGGGGCAGAACAGCATCAACCTGGAAGGCGTGGGCGATGCCGATGTGGTGGCGCTGCACCAGCTCGCCGGGCAGTCCTGCGTCCAGGTGTTCTTCTTCCGTGGCGGCCGCAACAACGGCAACCGCAGCTTCTTCCCCAGCCACGCCAAGGACGATGCGGCACCGGACGAGGTGCTGACCGCCTTCCTCTCCCAGCTCTATGACGACCTGCCGCCGCCGCCGCTGGTACTGCTCTCCCACGACCTGCCCGAGGCCGGGCTGATCGCGGAGGCTCTGAGCATCAAGGCCGGGCGCAAGGTGGAGCTGCACCGGCCGCAGCGTGGCGAGAAGCGAGCCGCCGTCGACCACGCCGCCACCAATGCGCGGGAGGCGCTGGAACGCCACCTGGCCGAAAGCACCGCCCAGGGCGCCCTGCTGGACGGCGTCGCTACCTTGTTCGACCTGCCGGAGCCGCCGAAGCGGATCGAGATCTACGACAACAGCCACATCCAGGGCAGCAACGCCTATGGCGTGATGGTCGTCGCCGGGCCGGACGGCTTCATGAAGGGCGCCTACCGCAAATACGCCATCCGGGGCGAGAGCGGGCTGGTGCGGAACCCGCGCGGCGCCGCCCCGGCCGCGCCGCTGGAAGGCGGCGGCATCGTCAGCGCCGAGGATGGCGAGGTGGTGATGCTGCCCGGCATGGGCGAAGGCCGCTCCCCCCTGCCCGGCACCATCGGCCAGGCACCGGGCAGGCCGCTCCGTGCCGGCGGCGGCTCCCGTGCCGCCAGCGGCGGCGGCGACGACTTCGCGATGATGCGGGAGGTGTTCGAGCGGCGCTTCGGCAAGGCGCTGAAGGAGGACCCGACACGGGATGGCGAGGGCTGGCCCGATTTGGTGCTGATCGATGGCGGCGCCGGCCAGCTCTCCTCCGCCCGCGCCATCATGGCGGAGCTGGGGCTGGAGGACCTGCCGATGGTCGCCGTGGCCAAGGGGCCGGACCGCGATGCCGGGCGGGAATGGTTCTACCGGGACGGCCACGCCCCCATCCAGCTGCCGCCGCGCGACCCGGTGCTGTACTACCTGCAACGCATGCGGGACGAGGCGCACCGCTTCGCCATCACCACCCACCGCGCCGGCCGCTCCAAAAGTTTAACGCGCAGCGAGCTGGACGAGATTCCCGGCGTCGGCTCCGCCATCAAGCGGCGGCTGCTAAACCATTTTGGCTCCGCGCGCGGGGTGCGGCAGGCCGGGTTGAGCGACCTGAACAACTGCCCAGGCATCGGTCCGGCGATGGCGACCCGCATCCATGAGCATTTCCACCCTGGCGCAAGCGGGCCGAATTCGGCAAAGGGCTGAGGCAGAGCGTGATAGGGTACTGGCTTGCCGACTGATCTGCCCAACCTGCTGACCATCTCCCGCATCGCCGCGATCCCGCTGCTGGTGCTGCTGGCGGCGCTTCGCACGCCGGTGGGGGATGCCGCGGCCTGCGCCGTCTTCGCCATCGCCGCCATCACCGACTATTTCGATGGCAAGATCGCGCGGGAGCGGAAGCTGATCTCCGCCTTCGGCCGCATGCTGGACCCGATCGCGGACAAGCTGCTGGTCGGCTCCGCGCTGATGCTGCTGGCGGGGCTGGAGCGGCTCTCCCCGCTGGGCCTGCTGCCTGCCATCGTCATCCTGCTGCGGGAGATCCTCGTCTCCGGCCTGCGCGAGTTCCTGGCGGGGCTCTCCGTCGGCCTGCCGGTGACGCGGCTGGCCAAGTGGAAGACCGGCATGCAGATGGCGGCGCTCGGCACCCTGCTGGCCGGCGATACCGGCGCGCGGGTATTGGGCCTCGGCTTCCTGCCGGTCAGCCTGCTGGGCGAAGCCATGCTTTGGGCCGCCGCCGTGCTGACCCTCGTCACCGGCTGGGACTACCTGCGGGCGGGCCTGCGCCATGCGGAGGAGCAGGATGTCGCCCGCTCCGGGGAAAACCTGCCGCCCTCGTGATGCACGCATCTTGAGGGAGATGCCGCGCGACCGCATCTTCATCGCAGGGTGGTTCCAGGCTGGAACGCAACGCCCACGCCTTTGTTAATCGCATGATTGACGCTTCCCGGTGTTCCCACCGCAAGCGATCATGCGCTGGAAATCTCGTTTGTCAGGAGTCGATGATGGGCAAGCCCCGGATGGCGTTGCGGTTGACGGCAGTGGGCGCCCTGGCGGCACTGGCCGCCTGTGCCGGCCGCCCGTTGGAAGCACCGGTGGACAGCCTGACGGTGGCCCGCGTCATGGGCCAGCCGGTCGAGGTCGATCCGCTGCTGCCGGTTGCCGGAAGCGTCTGGCCGAGCGCATCGGATGAGGAGCGCCGCGGCACCATCGGCAACCCCGATGCCGTGGTCCGGCCGGACCAGCAGAATGACCGGCCGCCGCCGCTGCGCCGGGGCAGTTCCACCCCGCCGGCCCTGCCGCCGGTAACGGACGCGTATCCCAGCCTGCGCCAGCCCACGCCGCCGCCCGCGCCCGTCTACGCGCCACCCGCCCGCGCCGATGGCCGCGTGATCCCGACGCCGCAGGGCCCGGCCATCACCACCGGCGGCGGCCCCGGCTACGCCACCTACACGACGCCGGACGGTGCCTCCGGCATCGCCGTGCCGCAGGGTTCCACCACGACGCTGATGGATGCCGATGGCCGCGTGCGGCAGGTCCCGACGCCGCGCTGACGCCATGGAAGTCCTGTATTTCGCCTGGGTGCGGCAGAAGGTCGGCGTGGGGTCGGAGCGTGTCTCCCCCCCACCCGCCGTCACGGATATTGGCGGGCTGATGGAGTGGCTGAGCAGCCGCAGCCCCGGCCACGCCGAGGCGTTTGCGCACGGCAAGCAGATCCGCGCCGCCGTGAACCAGGAATTCTGCACGCGGGATCATCCTGTGCGTGCCGGCGATGAAGTCGCGTTCTTCCCGCCCGTGACCGGCGGCTGAGCGGCATGGCCACCATCCGCGTCCAGGAAGCGCCGTTCGACCTGGCGGCGGAGACGGCGGCCCTCTCGGACGGGCGGGTGGATGTAGGGGGCATCGCCAGCTTCCTCGGCCTGTGCCGGGCCGATGACGGGCTGGCGGCGCTGGTGCTGGAACATTATCCCGGCATGACCGAGCGCGCCTTGGCCGGCATCGTCGCCGAGGCCGAGGGCCGCTGGCCACTGACCGGCTGTACCGTGATCCACCGCGTCGGCCGCATTTTGCCAGGCGAGCCGATCGTGCTGGTGCTGGCCGCCAGCCGCCACCGTACCGCCGCGCTGGAGACCTGTGCCTTCCTGATCGACTGGCTGAAGACTGGCGCCCCATTCTGGAAGCGGGAGGAATTCGCCGATGGCGAGTCCCGCTGGGTCGAGGCCCGCGCCAGCGATGACGCCGCTGCGGCGAAATGGGGTTGAAGGCGCTTCTCGCTATCCTTCTGGGCGGGCTGATGCTGGTATGGCCCGCTTTCCTCAACGGCTACCCCATCCTGTTCAGCGATACCGGCGCCTTCCTGGCGCAGACGGTGCAGCCGCTGATGATCTGGGACAAACCCTGGATCTACGGCCCAATGCTGCATGCCTTCCACTGGGGCATCAGCCTGTGGGGGCCGTTGCTGGTACAGGGGCTGGTACTGGCCCACCTGCTGTGGCTGACGCAGCGTGCTGTGCGCGGCCATGCCACGCCCGCCGCGCACCTGCTGCTCTGCCTGGCGCTGGCCCTGCTGACCGCTCTGCCCTGGGTGGCGGCGCTGCTGATGCCGGATGTGCTGACGCCGGTGGTGGCGCTGTGCCTGTACTTGCTCGGGCTGGGGCGCGCTTCGCTGTCCCGGCGGGAAGTGGCGTATCTGCTGGCGCTGTGCACGCTGTCCATCGCCGCGCATCTCTCCCACCTGCCGCTGGCGGCGGCGCTGGTGGTGGCCACGGCGCTGCTGGCGCGGCAATTGTGGCCGGTGCTGCGCGTGGCGGCGCCGCTGGTGCTGGCGGTAGGGCTACTGCTGGGCACCAACTGGGTCGGCCATGGGCGGCTGTCGCTCTCCCCCTACGGCTCCACTTTCCTGCTGGCGCGGATGATCGGGGACGGCACCGCCGCCCGCACCATCGAGGCGCGCTGCCCGCAATCCGGCTGGTATCTCTGCGCCTGGGCCGGGCGGCTGCCGACGGATAGCGACGACTTCCTCTGGCTGCCGGACAGCCCGCTGAACCGGGACGCCAACGGCAACGCTATCTTCCTCGGCGGCGTGCGCCTGGCACCGGAAGCGCGCGAGATCGTCGCCGAGACGATCCGGCGGGAGCCGTTCGGCGTCGCCTGGGCCGCGCTGCGGAATTTCGGCCGGCAGTTGCTGCTGGCCGGGGTGGGCGACACGCTGGGGCGGGACAATCTTGGCACCGCCGCTCGCCCGCGACTAGAACAGGGCTTCGGCCCGGCCGAGGTGGCGCGCTACGACGCCGCCGCCCAGGCGCGGGACCTGCTGCCGGGCCGGGCCGGGCCGTTCCTCTGGCCCTATGCGCCGGTGCTGCTGCTGGGCGTGGCCGGGCTGGCGGTCATGGCCTGGCGGCTGCGCGGGGCGCCGCAGGCCTTCGCGCTGTTCCTGTTCGTCGCCGTGGCGGCCAATGCCTTTGCCACCGGGGCGCTGTCCAAGCCGCACCACCGGTATCAGGCGCGCATCGCCTGGCTACTGCCCTTCGGCGTGGCTGTGCTGGCCCTGCCGCGCCGGCCCGTGGTGGCATCGCCCCCAGTGGCCGCCGCTTAGCGAAGCTGCCGGCGCGAAGCCTTATTCAACCCTGACGCCCAACGCCAGCCCGCCCCCACCGCAAAGGTCAGCCCGCTCTGAGTTAGGCGGGTTTACACATGGGTTTCCAAAGGCCTCAGGCCTTTGGCAGGGAGAGTGTGAGAGGGACAGCGTCCCTCTCGCCGCCGCAGGCGAAACGCGACTAGCCGAGCGCATCCGGCAGGCTGGCCACCACCGGCCCCAGCTTCAGCCGGCGCGGCCGCATGAACAGGCGGGTGATCTCCGGGTGGCTGCCTTCCACCGCCAGGGTCAGCTCGGCGGCGGCGCGTTCCACTTCCTCACCGTTCAGGTCATCGCGGAAGTCGATGGTGATGGCCAGCAGCACCTCACGCGGGCCCAGCTGCATGCTCAACAGCTCGTCCACCCCTGCCACGCGTGGGTCGGCCGCCAGCACCGCGCGCACGTCGTCCAGCGAGCGGCGGGAGGCGGATTCGCCCGTCAGCAGGCTCAGCGTCTCCCGCGCCAGGAACACCGCGGTGGCAACCAGCAGCACGCCGATGATGACGGAGGCCACGCCATCCAGCGCCGGCATCTCCAGCCACTGGGAAAGGCCGACGCCGATGATGGCGATGAACAGGCCGAACAGCGCCGCCGAATCCTCCAGCAGCACCGCGAACACGCTGGGGTCCTTGCTGGCACGGATGGCGCCCCAGAGCGGCTCGCCCAGATGCATGCTGCGGAACTCGCGCAGCGCGACGCGGAAGGAGAAGCCTTCGAACACGATGGCCAGGCCCAGCACCGCGTAGTTCACCCAGGCATTCCGCATCGGCTCGGGCGCCGAGATCTTGTGGATACCCTCGTAGATCGAGAAGGCGCCGCCCAGCGAGAAGATCAGCAGGGCGACGACGAAGGCCCAGAAGTACAATTCCATCCCATGGCCGAAGGGGTGGTCCGGGTCGGGCGGCCGCGCCGCACGCCGCAGGCCCAGCAGCAGTAGGCCCTGGTTGCCGGTATCCACCGCCGAGTGGATGGCCTCGCTGAGCATGGCTGAGGAGCCAGTATAGGCCGCTGCCGCGAACTTCGTCACCGCGATGGCGAGGTTGCCCGCCAGCGCCGCGTAGATGACCTTGCGGGAGCCGCTGCTCGCCATGGTCGTATTCCTTGGAGCTTGATTGCCTGCGGTGGACTCACCGCAAGCCGTGCATCACGGGGTCAAACGAGGACCTGAAGCGTGATCGTCGCTGGGACGCGCGCATAAGGAAAGCCCAGGGCGCTTCAGCCGGCGGCGAACCGGCGCCGAGGCGTGGTGCGGGGCAGAACCCGGGCCGGACGCCCGGGGTTGCAGCGCTACAGCCAGCCGGCCTTGCGGAAGCGGGAATAGAGGAAGCCACAGACCGCCACGATGACCGCTACGGTCATCGGGTAGCCGTACTCCCATTTCAGCTCCGGCATATTCTCGAAATTCATGCCGTAGAGGCCGGCAATGGCGGTCGGCACCGCCAGTATGGCGGCCCAGGCAGCCAGCTTGCGGGTGATGACGCTCTGCTGCTGCTGCTCGATCAGCAGGCCTAGTTCGAACACCGAGCGCAACACGTCCCGCAAGCCGCCGACATGGATTTCGACGCGCTTCACATGGTCGTTCACGTCGCGGAAATAGTGGCGCATGTCGGCGTCGATGCAGGGCAGGTCCAGCTTCTCGAGCTTGCCGCTCATCTCCTGCATCGGGCCCAGGATGCGGCTGAACCGCATCAGGTGGCGCTTGTGGCGGAAGATGCGCTGAATCTCGTCCTTAGTCAGCGGGCATTCCAGAGAACGGCTTTCCAGCGCCAGCACCTCCTCCTCGATCGCCTCGATGATAGGGGAGTAGCCATCGACGATGAAGTCCAGCACGCCGTGCAGCACGAAGTCGACGCCGTGCTTCAGCCGCTCCGGCGCCGCCTCCAGCTGTTGGCGCAGCTTGGTATGGGCGCGGGCGGAGCCGTGCCGGACGGTGATGATGAAGTTCCGGCCGACGAAGATGGCGGTCTCGCCATAGAGGATCTCGCCATCCTCCAGCCGAGCCGTGCGGGCGACGACGAAGAGCTGCTCGCCATACACTTCCAGCTTGGGCAGCTGGTGGGCGGCCAGCGCGTCCTCCACCGCCAGCGGGTGCAGGCTGAAGCGTTCGGCCAGCTCCCGCAACTCGCCCTCGGATGGTTCGAACAGGCCGATCCAGACGAACTCGCCGGAATCCAGCCGCCAGCGCGCCTCCGGAGGGCGGGAGGGGTCCGGGACGGCGCAGCCATCCCGGTAGATCGATGCGGCGACAACGCTCATTCAACCGTCTTCCCGCTGAACCGGGCCGGCCTTTGGAAGCCGGTCCCGGCGATAGTGCCAGCCAGTATGTGTCCGAGACGTGAAGCGCTGGTTAAGCCTTCAACCGGCTGCCTGCACCAACCTCTGCTCCGCCCGCTCCCGGCCGATCAGGGGTAGGAACAGCTTCAGCTCGGGCCCATGCTCCTCCCCCGTCAGGGCAAGGCGCAGAGGCAAGAACAACGCCTTACCCTTGCGGCCGGATGCAGCACCAAGCGCGCGGGTCCACGCACTCCAGGTCGTCTCGTCCCACGGCGCGGGCGGCAGGGCGGCCAGCGCGGCACGCAGGAACTCGGCCTGGTCCGGCTGGGGCGGGATTTCGGGCGCGCCGGTGGCGATGTCGTGCCAGTCCCGTGCCTCGGACATCAGGTCCAGGTTGCCGCGCACGGCCAGCCAGAAGCCCTCGTCGGCGCCCTCCGGCAACTGGGCCTTCACCTGCTCGAAGCTCAGACCGTGCAGGTAGCGGCGGTTCAGCGCCAGCAACTGCGTCGGGTCGAACCGCGCCGAGCTCTTGGAGAGCTTGTCCAGCGCGAAGCCGGCCACCAGCGCCGCCGGCATGCCCGCCACCGGGTCCTGCGAGGAGCCCAGCGCCGCCAGGTACCCCGCCAGCGCCGCCGGCTCGATCCCATCCCGCCGCAACTGCCGCAGGCCCATGGAGCCGATGCGCTTGGAGAGCTGGCTGCCATCCGCATCGGTCAGCAGCGGCAGGTGCGCGAAGTCGATCCGCCCCGGGCGCATGCCCAGCGCCTCCATGATGTCGATCTGCACGCCGGTATTGGTGACGTGGTCCTCGCCGCGGATGACGCCGGTGATGGCGGTATCCAGGTCATCCACCACCGAGGTGAAGGTGTAGAGGAACGACCCGTCGGCCCGGATCAGCACCGGGTCCGAGATCGGCGGCAGCTTCACCGCACGATGGCCGAGGACGTGGTCCTGCCACTCCACCGTGCGCGGGGAGAGCTTGAAGCGCCAGTAGGGCTTCTTGCCGTTGGCGATGGCGCGTTCCAGCTGCTCCGCCGTCATCTGCAGCGCGGCGCGGTCATAGACCGGGGGGCGGCCCTGGCGTTGGCGCTGCTCCCGCTTGAAGCGCAGCTCCTCCTCGCTCTCCAGGCAGGGATAAAGGCGGCCATCGGCCTTCAGCCGGGCGGCGGCGGCCTCATAGGCCTCCAGACGTTCGGTCTGGGCGAAGCTCTCATCCCAGTCGAGGCCCATCCAGCGGAGGTCTTCCTCGATCGCCGTGGCATATTCGGGCTTGGAGCGCTCGGTATCCGTGTCGTCAAAGCGAAGCACGAAGGTGCCGCCGGATTTGCGCGCCACCAGCCAGTTGGCCAGGGCCACGCGCGCATTGCCCACATGCAGGTAGCCCGTCGGGCTGGGGGCGAAGCGCAGTTTCATTCGGCATCCTCCGCGTCGTCGTCTTCATGGCGGCGGGGGTCCAGCACGCGCCAGTTGCGCTCCTCCGAATCCTCCACCTTGTTCGCCGCGAAGTCGCGGATCTCGGTGCCGCTGGTCCAGCCCTGGCCGTCCTGGCTCACCACTTCCGCGTCCTCGCCGAAGGCGAACCAGGCTTGCAGCACATCCTCCGCGCCCATGCCCTTCGCCCGGCAGCGCTCGATCGAGTCGCGCACGTAGCGGCGGGCGAAGGCGTTGGCCTGTACCAGCGTGGGGAAGCCGCGGATGGTCTCCACCGGCTCGGCGCCATTGCCGCCGGAGAGGTCACGGATACGGACGGCAAAGCCGCCCTCGGGCGAGAAGAGGTTTTCGTCGAAGGAACCGCTCATGAGGCTGGGTCAGTAAATCCATGGGTCAGGGGGGCGTGGCGATCTCGCCACCGGCCGAGCGTCATGCCCGGGGAAGCCTGCTGCCGCTTGTACCCGCCCCGGTGCATCCTGCGCCAGAGAGCGCTGGCCATCGATAGGTCGGCGCCCCGCGCCGCCAGGGCGCCGGGGGTCTGGCCGCGATCGGCCAGGGCTTGCAGGACGGCGTCGGCGTCGCTGCCCGGCGCCACCGCCGCCACGTCGAGGCCGCGCCAGCGGGCCAGG
>Ga0308159_1005708_pt1 | contig 10341 bp, 10 predicted proteins | sample PhyCR1_FD_201040 | JGI IMG/M metagenome (GOLD analysis project Ga0308159, IMG submission 201040) | Phyllosphere microbial communities from UC Gill Tract Community Farm, Albany, California, United States - DLSLC.R1 | ecosystem: Host-associated > Plants > Phyllosphere > Unclassified | place: USA... | reverse complement strand
GGGCGACCGGGGTCAGAAGGGGCTCGGGCGTCGGGTTCGGGGCGGTCTGCGAGAGGGGGGAGTGCAGCAACGACAAAAGAACCTCCAGCGTCCACGTGGACGGTTCGAGGGCGGTAAGGGGGAGGTGCGCGACGACCGGGGGCGAAAACGTCTTGCACGGGTGGTTCGGGGGTGGGCGGGGGGAATGGTTTGGACGGCACAGGGCATTGCCAGGAAAGCCGTTCGACCGCGCGTGCCGCCAGGCGCGGTGATTGACCGATTGATCGAGCTCGTGCATACTTCAATCAGTGAACCTTTAGTTCACTAGATGAACCCCTTACTCAATGGAGAGCACTATGGGCTTGGCTGTCTGGGCGCTGATCGCCTACATCGGCGTGATCGTCGTGTGGAGCGTCATCGTCAAACGGAGCATCGGTGAAGCGATGGTCGTCGGTTTCGTGGTCGTCTGCGCGTTCGGCGGGGCGGACTTCCTGCGACTGGCCGCCGTCGGCTTCGAAGCGGCCTTCACGCAGGAGATCGTGTTCGCCGCGCTCGCCTTCACCTTCATCGGCTTCCTCCTCGCGTCCACGGGCGTGATCGACCGGCAGGTGGACATCCTCAACTCGATGCTGGGCCGCCTGCGTGGTGGCGCTGGTTACGTCGCGACCGTCGGCTCGGCGTTGTTCGGGTCGGTCGCCCACTCAGGATCGGCGAACGCCGCGACCATGGGGTCGGTCGCGATCCCGTGGATGAAGCGGTCGAACTGGCCCCCGCACGTCGCCGCCACCGTCATCGCCGGAAACGCCGGCAACGGCACCGTCATCCCGCCGAGCGCGTCGTTCTTCATCCTCATCGGCACCGCGACGGTCGCCCCCTACGTCACGATCGACAAGCTGCTGCTGGCGATGTTCGCCGCAGCCGGGTGGTGCGTGCTGTGGCGCCTCATCGTGATCTTCATCTTCGTGCGCCGTCACAAGATCGACCGGGTCGCCGCCGCCGACATCCTCCCCTTCGGCCGCTCGTTCCGTCAGGGCTGGACCTCGCTGCTCGTGTTCCTCGGCATCGTGATCCCGGTCGCCGTCACTCTCGGACCCACGGGCGACGCCCTCACGGCGGCCCTCGGCGAAGAGACGACGGATGCCGTGAGCGTCATCGTCTGGATCCCCGTGCTGCTGATGGTCTTCGCGGTCCTCCTCGGATGGAAGGGTCTGCCCCGGGGCGGTCGTGCCTGGTACGACTTCTTCGCCAAGACGGCGCCCCGCTATCGCGACATCGGTGCGACCCTCGTCTTCGCTTTCGCGGGCGGTGCGGTGCTCACCGAGCTCGGTCTCGCCGAGCAACTGTCGTCGGTCCTCAACGGCCTCAACGCCTCGCCCATCGTGATGTCGATCATCGTCGCCGTGATGGTCGTCCTCGTGGCGGGTCCGCTCAGCTCGACCGCCACGATCGCCACGATCGGTGGCATCGGCTTCAGCGTGCTGATGGTCTCGGGCGTCGACCCCATCCTCGCGGCGTGCGTCGTGCTGGTGGCCGCCTCGACCGAGGGCGCCTCGCCTCCGGGAGCGTCGGCGATCTACATCGCGACCGGAATCGCCCAGGTCAACCCGGTGAAGACCTTCGTTCCGCTCATCGTCTGGTACGTCCTGCCGATCCTCGCGATCGCCGCCCTCATCGGTCCCGGCTGGCTGCCGGTGTCGTTCTAACCCGCGTCCTCAACGGAGAAGACCATGTCTGAACAGAAGACCCCCGCCGAGAACCCCCACGGCCCCGTCCGTCGACGTGCGATCGCTCTCATGACGCCCGTGTTCGTCGTGCTGCTGGCCGCCATGCTCCTCGTCGGAACCGTGCTCGTGCTGCTGCAGGTCGTGGGGCTCGTCACCGGCAACGGCTCCTTCGTCGTCGGCGTCGCCGACGCCCTCAACCCCTGGGCGTTCGGGATCGGCGGTGTCCTCGGCATCTGGACCCTGCTGCTGTCATACGCCCACGGCTGGAAGCCCGCCGACTGACCGTCGGCCCGAGAGACAAGGACGCTCACCATGACCACCACTGCACACCCCGTCGCCGCAGACATCATCACCGCGCTCGGCTCCCTGCCCGTCGCCAACATCGGCGACTCCATGGACCGCCTCGGTGTCGTCGATGCCGGCATCCAGGCCGTGTGGGCCGGAGCGACGCTCGCCGGCCCCGCCTTCACCGTCGAGGTGGCGGGTGGCGACAATGCCGGCATCCACGAAGCGATCGCCCGGGTTCCCGCGGGCGCTGTCCTCGTCGTCAACGGACACGGGGTCACCGATCGAGCGCTCATCGGCGAACTCATCGCCGAGCGGTTGCGCAAGGTCGGCTGCGCGGGCTTCGTCGTCGACGGAGCCGTGCGCGATGTCGGCGACCTCGAGACGATGGGTTTCCCCGTCTTCGCCCGTGCCAAGAGCCCCGCGGGTCCGTACAAGAACGGCCCCTTCCGCATCGCGGTCCCCATCGCCCTCGGCGGAGTCGTCGTGAGCCCGGGGGACGTGATCGTCGGTGACTCCGACGGCCTGGCCGTGGTCCCCGCCGCCGAGGCCGACGCCGTGCTCGAGCGTGCCCGCCGCAAGAATGCGGACGAGACCGAGACGCGGCAGCGGATCCTGGCATCCTGAGCGATCCGACACACTAGGTGGATGAGTTCGGCTCGTGAGGACACGTCAGGTCAGCCCACGGTACGCAGCGTCGAGCGTGCCCTCGATCTGCTGGAGCTGCTCGAACGGGCGGACCGCCCCTTGCGCCTCGTCGACCTCGGGCGCGGGACCGGCTTGTCGACCGCGACGGTCCTGCGACTGCTCGGGGTCCTGCAGCGTCGCGACCTCGTCTCCAGCGTCGGCGGGGAGTACCGTCTCGGCGTCGCGACACTCGGCATGGCTCACGGCTACATCTCGACCGATCCGCTCAGCAATCGCGCGCGGCCGCACCTGCAGCAGCTCGCCGACACCACGCAGCTCACGACCTCGTTGTACGTGCGCAGCGGCGACGAGCGCATCCTCGCCGTCCGCGTCGACGGGGAGCACCCCCTGCGGTACCAGCTTCCGCTGGGGCGACGGCTGGCCCTCCACCTCGGTGCGGGAAAGCCGATCCTCGCCCACCTGCCCGGCGACGAGATCGCCCGCATCCTCGACGCACTCGGCGAGACGCAGACCGCGGGGGGACTCACCGTGTCGACGGAGGGACTGGACGCCGACCTGGATGCCATCCGTCGCAACGGATTCCATATCTCGGTCGCCGAACGCGACACGGCCGTCGCCTCCGTCAGCGTGCCGGTGTTCTCACCGGCCGGCGAGGTCATCGCCTCGCTCTCTGCGTCGGGACCGGTCGAAGCGACCGACCCCGCCCACCTGCCCGACTGGGCACCAGAACTCCGACGGGCGGCAGCCGCCGTCGGCCGCTAGCGCGGGAATCCTCTCGCGCTTCTCGAGAGGAACGACATGCGCGTGATCGGAATCATCGGACTCGGCGAGGCGGGCTCGCTCTACGCCTGCGGAGCGGTCGAGGCGGGCTACGAGGTATGGGGTTTCGACCCGGCCCCCACGCCCACCCCCGACGGGGTCGAGCGCTCGGACTCGCTCGCCGACCTCGTCGCGGCATCCGACCTCGTCATCGTGTTGACGGGCGCTGCCCTCAGCGAGCGGATCGCGACCGACGCCGCCCCGCATCTGAGGGAGGGCTCCGTCTATGCCGACTTCACGACGGCCTCGCCGGGCGTGATGACCGACGTCGCCGAGGTCATCGAGCGCGCGGGAGCCCGCTTCGCCGACGTCGCGATCCTCGGGCCGGTGCCGACGAAGGGCGCGGCCACCGAGACGATCGTCAGCGGTGCGGCGCACGCGGACGTCGCCGAGGTGCTCCGCCGGTTCGGCGCCGATGTCGAGGTCATCGACGGCCCGGCGGGAGAAGCCACCTCGCGCAAGCTCCTGCGCAGCGTGCTCATGAAGAGCCTCGCCGCGGTCGTGGTCGAGGCGCTCGAGGCCGGGCGCGCCGCCGGGTGCGAGCCGTGGGTCCGTGCGCAGATCGCCGCGCAACTGTCGGGCGACGCCGAGGCGAAGATGGACCGGTACGAGACGGGCAGTCGCAAGCACGCGGTTCGCCGCTCGCACGAGATGGAGTCGGTGGTCGAGTACCTCGGCGCGCTCGGGGTCGACTCGGAGATGTCGGATGCCGCACGCCAGGTGCTGACGCGTCTGGGCGAGCAGCAGCACTGACGCCCCGCGTCACCGGACGCGCCGCACGTGCTCGCGGAGGCTCTCGAGCGTCCGCAGCACGCGGCAGTGCGTCGCGCGGCGCGCGGTCGGAGATCGTCCATCCACCGATCGGTGGATGCCACCTCCACCGGCTCGTCGTTCCGGTCGAGACGACGCGCCGTCAGACTGAGGACATGAGCGAGAACGTCGTCGAGGTCGAGAACCTGCGCAAGACCTACCGCGGCGGCCTCGAAGCCCTGCGCGGCGTGGGCTTCGACATCCGCCGGGGAGAGACGTTCGCGCTGCTCGGCCCCAATGGCGCCGGCAAGAGCACGGTCATCGAGATCCTCGAGGGCTACCGTGACCGCACGAGCGGAGAGGTACGCGTGCTGGGCGTCGACCCGCGCCGCGGCGGTCTGGATTGGAAGGCGCGCCTCGGCATCGTCCTGCAGAACACGGGCGAGGCGCCCACCGCGAGCGTGCGGGAGCTGCTCGCGCACTTCGCCTCGTTCTACCCGCACCCGAGGAACGTCGACGAGGTGATCGCGGCGGTCGGGTTGAGCGAGAAGGCGAAGGTGTCCGTGCGGAAGCTCTCGGGCGGTCAGCGCCGCCGCGTGGACGTCGCCCTCGGCATCGTCGGACGACCCGAGCTGCTGTTCCTCGACGAGCCGACCACGGGTTTCGACCCCGAGGTGCGACGGCAGTTCTGGGACCTCATCCGCGAGCTGCAGGGCGAGGGCACCACCATCCTGCTGACGACGCACTACCTCGATGAGGCCGCCGAGTTGGCGGAGCGCGCGGCGATCCTCGTCGGCGGGCAGATGGCATCCGTCGGTCGTATCGACGAACTCGGGGGACCGGAGGCGCGTGTGCCTCTCGTGCGGTGGCGCGAGGGCGGCGACGTGCGCGAGGAGCGCACGCAGGACCCGGGGGCGGTGGTGGCGGCGCTGCACGCCCGCCTGGGCGAACCCGAGCGGCTCGAGGTCGTGCGGCCGAGCCTCGAGGACGTCTACCTGTCGTTCCTCGGCGACGAGGCGCGTCGTATCACCGCGGCGGGAGGCGTCGCGTGAGCTGCGTGCTGCGGCTGGGCGCCGCGCGCATCGCCTTCGAGGTGCGCTCGTACTTCCGCCAGGGCGACTCGGTGTTCTTCACCTTCCTCTTCCCGGTCATGATCCTGCTGATCTTCGCCGTCGCGTTCGACTCTCAGACCTTCGGCCCGCCGGGAGAAGAAGTGGATGCCGCGCAGTTCTACCTGCCGGCGATGCTCGCCGCCGGAGTGCTGCTGTCGGGCCTGCAGAACATGTCGATCGACATCGCGATGGAGCGCAGCGACGGCACGCTCAAGCGCCTAGGCGGCACCCCGCTCAGCCCGGTGTCGTATTTCATCGGCAAGCTCGGTCAGGTACTGGTGACCGGCTTCCTGCAGTCGTTGCTGCTGATCGTGGTGGCCGCGGTGTTCTTCGGGGTGCCGCTGCCGACCGAGCCGGAGCGGTGGCTGACGTTCGCGTGGGTGTTCCTGCTGGGTGTGACGACCTGCGCGATCCTCGGCATCGGTCTGTCGGCGCTGCCGCGCACGGGCCGCAGCGCCACGGGCGTCGTCATCCCCATCGTGCTCCTGCTGCAGTTCATCTCGGGCGTCTACATCAACTTCGCCGCCCTGCCCGAGTGGTTGCAGAACGTCGCGAGCGTCTTCCCCCTCAAGTGGCTCGCTCAGGGGTTCCGTTCGGTGTTCCTGCCCGAGGGCTTCGCCGCGGGGGAGCCGTCGGGGTCGTGGGACCACCCGCTGATCCTGCTCGTGACGTCGCTGTGGCTCGTCGTGGGGTTGGCCGTGGTGGGGCTGACGTTCCGCTGGATCCGGAAGGACGCATGATGCCGGCGCTCACCACGGCGGCGGTCGCCGCATCGGAGAGGACGGATGCCGGGCTCCCCACGATCCGCGGATGGATCACGGCCTTCACCGCCGCGGGGATCCTGGGTGGCGGCATCGCGGTCGCCTCGGCGGTCGTCGCCCACATCCCGTGGGCATCGGTCACCACCGCGCTCGCGCTCCTCGCGGCATACACCGTGTTCATCCTGATCGTCCTCCCGCCGCTTCTGCGGCGCGACGCGGGGACGATGGGCGCATTCGAGATCGCCACGATGGCGATCACCGTGCTCGCCGTCGCCTTCCTGGCACTGCTCGTGCCCTGGTTGGCGATGCTGCAGTTCTGGGTCTTCCCTCTGCTGTGGACGCTGGCCGCCTCGACCCGCATCGCCGTGCTCGCGAGTCTCCTCTCTGCTGCGGCGATCTTCGCGGCGTTGCTCCCCTGGAGCGGCGAGGGCTCGTGGGCTGTCATGGCCTTGGTGCAGGGCGCGTCGTTCGTCTCAGCCGTCGTCCTCGGACTGTGGATGAGTGCGATCTCGCGCTACGGCAGCGAAAGAGACGCCCTCGTCAGCGAGCTCATGGCCGCGCAGACCGAACTCGGCGCGCTGCACCGCGACGCCGGCGCAACGGCGGAGCGCGAGCGTCTCGCCGCCGAGATGCACGACACCATCGCGCAGAGTCTCGCCGCGACGGTCATGCTCGCTGAGCGCGCGCGTCACGAACTCGCCGGGGACGCACTCACGGACCGGACGCTGATGCTCGTGGAGGAGTCGGCGCGCGCGGCCCTGACCGAGACCCGCGAACTGGTAGCCGGGGGTGTGCCCGCCGCGGTCGGCGATGGAGGCCTCATCGAGGCGCTGCGCGCGGTGGCGGCGCGGGCAGTGCGCGAAATGGGCCTCGATGTCGAGGTCTTCGCAGCGGTGGCCCCGCGGATCGACCGAGAAGCCGAGGTGGCGCTGGTGCGGTGCGCGCAGGAGGGCCTGTCGAACGCGCGACGGCACTCGGGCGCGCGGCGCGTCGAGGTGACTCTCGGCGAGCGGGACGGGATGGTCGAGCTGACGGTCCGCGACGACGGCGTCGGTTTCGACACCGGCGCCCGCGCGGACGGCTTCGGGATCGCGGGTCTCCGTGCCCGCCTGAGCGCCCTCGGCGGCTCGCTCGACGTCGACGGCACCCCGGGTGCCGCGGGTCTGCGCGCGCGGGTTCGAGCGACGGCGGTGCGCCTGTGATCCGCGTCGTCGTCGCGGACGACCATCCGATCGTGCGGGCGGGGCTCGTCGGCATCCTGGACGCGGCTGACGGGATCGATGTCGTGGGGGTGGCATCCGACGGGGTGGAGGTCGTGTCTCTCGTCGAGAGGGAACGGCCCGACGTGGTCCTGATGGACATGCGGATGCCGCGTCGAGACGGTGACGAGGCGACGGCGCTCCTGCGCGAGACGGTGCCCACGGCCCGTGTCATCGTGCTGACGACCTACGAGAGCGACGACATCATCATGCGGGCGATCGCGGCGGGAGCGAGCGGGTACCTGCTGAAAGCTGCACCCGAGGCAGAGCTGCTCGCGGGCATCCGCGCCGCGGCCGCGGGTGAGGTGGCTCTCGCGCCGAGCGTGGCGCGGGTGCTGGTCGCTCAGGCGGGACGGAGGCCGGAGGCACCGATTCTGACCCCGCGAGAAACCGAGGTGCTCTCTCACGTCGCGGATGGGTTGAGCAACCGCGAGATCGGAATGCGCCTGCACCTCGGCGAGGCGACGGTCAAGACGCATCTGCTCAAGGCCTTTGCGAAGCTCGACGTGGCCGATCGGACGCGCGCGGTGACCCGGGCGATGGAGCTCGGCATCCTGCGATCTCGCACGTGAAGATCCGGGTTCCCCCGCTGTGCGGTGGCGCACGCCAGGCCCGGCGTTCTCGGCTTCGCGGGACGGATGCCGCGGCCCCGGTGTCGATGGCCGGGTCTAGCGTGGAGTGATGGTCGCTTATCGCTATCTCGGAAACAGTGGATTCAAGGTCTCGGAGATCACCCTCGGCAACTGGGTGACCCACGGCTCGCAGGTCGGTGACGACGCCGCGATCGCGACGGTGCACGCCGCGCTCGACGCGGGCATCACCACGTTCGACACCGCCGACACGTACGCCAACACCGCGGCCGAGACCGTGCTGGGCAAGGCCCTCGAGGGGCAGCGCCGCGAGTCGCTCGAGATCTTCACCAAGGTGTACTTCCCCACCGGTCCCAAGGGGCCCAACGACACCGGGCTCAGCCGCAAGCACATCATGGACTCGATCAACGGGTCGCTGAAGCGCCTGGGCACCGACTACGTCGACCTCTACCAGGCCCACCGTTTCGACTACGAGACTCCGCTGGAAGAGACGTTCCAGGCCTTCGCCGACGTCGTGCGGCAGGGTAAGGCGCTGTACATCGGGGTGTCCGAGTGGACCGCCGAGCAGCTGCGCGAGGGGCATGCGCTCGCGAAGCAGCTCGGCATCCAGCTCATCTCGAACCAGCCGCAGTATTCGATGCTCTGGCGCGTGATCGAGGGCAAGGTCGTGCCGACGAGCGAGGAGCTCGGGATCTCGCAGATCGTCTGGTCTCCGATGGCGCAGGGCGTGCTGAGCGGCAAGTACCTGCCCGGCCAGCCCGTGCCCGAGGGCTCCCGCGCCACCGACGAGAAGAGCGGCGCGACCTTCATCAAGCGCTTCCTGAACGACGACACGCTCACGGCGGTGCAGCGACTCGCGCCCATCGCCGACGAAGCGGGGCTCACGATGCCGCAGCTCGCCATCGCGTGGGTGCTGCAGAACCCCAACATCGCCGCGGCGCTCGTGGGTGCCTCGCGCCCCGAGCAACTCGCCGACACCGTCAAGGCCTCGGGAGTGACCCTGGATGCCGACACCCTCACCGCCATCGACGAGGCGCTCGGTGACGCGGTGTTCTCCGACCCCGGGAACACGTACGAGGTGTCGCCGAAGGAGCGCCTGGCGTAGTGCGTTCGGACGGGGTGGGGCTTCGGCTCCGCCCCGTCTTCGTGCGTGACAGAACCGGCCCGGCCCCTCGGTATTAACGCTTCCCGCGACCATAAACGCGGTGTGCTCGCGTTTCCCGTCGCGCACAGCGTTTATGCGTGAGAAGGGGGGTCGGATGCCGCGGCGGCAGTGCGGCGAGTTGGGCTTCTGCGTATCGCCGGGTGGGGGTAGCCGGCCGGCGCTGCATCGAGATGATGCTCTTCCCCCCCCAGATCACCCACAATGCGGCGGCCTCGTGGGTCAGCTCGCGCAACCTGGGTGATCCCGGCGGCGACCACCGGCCGGCGGGGCGGGGCCGTGCCTCAGGCCCCGCTCAGGAGAGAGCAGGGCGGGCGTCGTACCCTGTGCGAATGTCCTTTTCCGCTCACCGGCCCGGCCGTTTCGGCTCCGACGGCCGCATCGAGTTCACGACGGACGAGGAACGCGAGCAGTATCTCGACGACATCCTCGCCGCGCAGAACGCGGCGAACCGTCCCGCCGAACCCCAGGATCACACCGCCGAGCCGTGGGGCGCCCCGCCCGCCGACGACGAGACCCTCCCCCTCGACGACGCCCCGGCGGACGCCGCGACCGTCCCGATCGAGCGGGACCCCGAGCCCGCGGCGCCCGAGCCGGTCGCCGACGACGAGCCGCGGAACCCCGAGGCCGCCCCGGCCGTCGCCCCCATGGCATCCGAGCCCCGTCCGCCCCGCCTGCGCCGTCACGACCCGCGCCGCCCCCGCCTGTCGCTCGTCCGGCGGATGGCCGTGCTCGGCGGTGCGGACAACGACGTGCTCGACGAGGTGCCCGAAGAGGTGCCGCGCTTCGTGCAGATGTTCCTCGTGCTCGCGGGGACCGCGCTCGTCTCGTCGCTGTCGATGATGTTCGCTCTGCTGACGGGCGTGCGGGTGAGCCTGTGGCTCGCGATCCCTCTCGCGATCGTGTGGGGCCTCATCATCTTCAACCTCGACCGCTTCCTCACCTCGACGATGCGCTCGACGAAGAACATCTTCCGGCTGCTCGGTCTCGCCATGCCCCGCGTCATCATGGCCGCGCTCATCGGCATCGTGGTGGCGGAGCCCCTGGTGCTGCAGGTGTTCCAGAACGACATCGTGCGCGAGGTGAACTCCACCAACGTCACGCAGGCCCTCACGGATCAGGATGCCGTGACCAACGGACCCGAGAAGCAGGCGCTCGACGCCGCGAGCGCGCAGGTGTCGGCGCTCGAGAACCAGGCGGCGACCGGCATCGTGACCGGAACCTCGTCGACCTCGGCCGAATCCGCCGCGGC
>Ga0308159_1005706_pt1 | contig 10344 bp, 9 predicted proteins | sample PhyCR1_FD_201040 | JGI IMG/M metagenome (GOLD analysis project Ga0308159, IMG submission 201040) | Phyllosphere microbial communities from UC Gill Tract Community Farm, Albany, California, United States - DLSLC.R1 | ecosystem: Host-associated > Plants > Phyllosphere > Unclassified | place: USA... | reverse complement strand
ACGAACCGGATATCCGCGAGCTCCTGGAAATCACCCTGGGACGGATGAAACTCGACACCTTCAGTGCTCGCAACCTCGGCGAAGCCCAGGCGCTGTTACAACGCAATGCGTTCGACCTGTGCCTGACCGACATGCGCCTGCCCGACGGCAGTGGGCTGGACCTGGTGCAGCACATTCAGCAACGTCATCCACAACTGCCAGTGGCGATGATCACCGCCTATGGCAGTCTGGAAACCGCGATCAACGCGTTGAAGGCTGGCGCCTTCGACTTCCTCACCAAGCCGGTTGATCTGACGCGCTTGCGTGAACTGGTCAGTACCGCGTTGCGCATGCCGGCGGTGAGCGGCGCCGGCACGTCGATAGACCGACGCCTGCTCGGCGACTCGCTGCCCATGCGCGATCTGCGCAAACAGATCGACAAGCTGGCGCGCAGTCAGGCGCCGGTCTACATCAGCGGAGAATCGGGCAGCGGCAAAGAACTGGTCGCACGGCTGATCCACGAACAGGGACCGCGCGCCAGCAAGCAGTTTGTGCCGGTCAATTGCGGGGCGATTCCGTCCGAGCTGATGGAAAGCGAGTTTTTCGGCCATCGCAAGGGCAGCTTTACCGGCGCGGTCGAGGACAAGCCCGGGCTGTTCCAGGCCGCGCACGGCGGCACCCTGTTTCTCGACGAGGTGGCGGACCTGCCGCTGGCGATGCAGGTCAAACTGCTGCGGGCAATTCAAGAGAAAGCCGTGCGCAGTGTCGGCGGCCAGCAGGAAGCGGTGGTCGATGTGCGCATTCTCTGTGCTACCCATAAGGATCTCGAGGCCGAGGTCGCCGCCGGGCGCTTTCGCCAGGACCTGTATTACCGCTTGAACGTGATCGAACTGCGTGTGCCGTCCCTGCGCGAACGGCGCGATGACATTCAGGTATTGGCTGCGCACATGCTCCAGCGTCTGGCGGCAGGCAGCGGTCGAGCGGCGGCCCGCCTGCACCCACAGGCGCTTGAGGCGCTGAAGAGTTACCGCTTCCCGGGGAATGTGCGAGAGCTGGAAAACGTCCTCGAACGGGCGCACACGCTGTGTGAAAACCAGTTGATCGAGGCGGCAGACTTACGGCTCAGCGAAGGTAATTGCGCGGTTGAGGGCGGCATCGCCGATCTTACCCGGATCGACAACCTTGAGGATTATCTGGAGAACGTCGAGCGCAAGCTGATCCTGCAGGCGCTGGAGGAAACCCGCTGGAATCGCACGGCAGCGGCGCAGCGCTTGAGTCTGTCATTTCGCTCGATGCGCTATCGGCTGAAGAAACTCGGTCTGGATTGAGGGCCCCTTCGCGAGCAGGCTCGCTCCCACATTGGATTTTGTGACCGACAAAGATCAACTGTGGGAGCGAGCCTGCTCGCGAAAGCGATCTGCCAGGCTACAGAAAATATCAGACTAAATACGACCTTCAGGCGCATACGGCGCCGGATCGATAATCGGCGTACGCCCGAGCATCACATCGGCAAACAACTGACACGACGCCGGCGCCAGCACCAGGCCGTTGCGGTAATGCCCGCAGTTCAGCCACAAACCGTCAAACCCCGGCACTTGGCCGATATACGGAATACCCTCCGGCGAACCCGGGCGCAAACCGGCCCAATGCCCCACCACTTCGGCCTCCGCCAGCGCCGGCAGCAATTCGACTGCCGAAGCCTTGAGGCTCTCCAGCGCGACCTCGGTCGGGGTCTTGTCGAAGCCTTCGTGCTCCAGCGTACTGCCGATCAGAATGTGCCCGTCGCGACGTGGAATCGCATAACGTCCCTTGGCCAGCACCATGCTCGGCAGGAAATCCGCTGCACACTTGTAGAGAATCATCTGGCCCTTGACCGGCTCCACCGGCAGCGTCAGATCCAATGTCTTGAGCAGATCACCGCTCCATGCCCCGGCCGTCAGCACGATCTGCTCGCCGCGGATCAGGCCCTTGGACGTCTCGACGCCAATCACTCGCTCGCCTTCGCGAACAAACCCGCTGACTTCGCATTGTTCGTGAATCGTCACGTTCGGCAGCGCCAGCAACGCCGCTTTCAGCGACTTCACCAGCCGTGGGTTACGCACGTTGGCCACATCGGCCATGTAGATCGCCCGGGCGAATCCGCAACCCAGCACCGGCACCGCGTCGTGCACCGCCGAGATATCCACAGCCCGCAGCGGACGGTTTTCCCGCTCGGCCCAGGCCAGTGCTTCGGTTTCATCTTCCAGATCCAGCCAGTACAGGCCGGTGGTGTGCACTTCGGGATCAACCCCGGTATCGGCAAACAGCCGCTCGCCCAGCTGTGGATAAAAATCCTGCGACCAATGCGCCAGCGCAGTGACGGCCGGGCTGTAGCGCCACGGGTACAGCGGGGAAACGATGCCGCCACCGGCCCAGGACGATTCCTGGCCGACGTTCGAGCGATCCAGCAGCACCACGCTGCGCACTTCGGAGGCGAGGTTGTAGGCGGTCAGCAGGCCAATCACCCCGCCACCGACAATCACCACTTGCTGTTGCCTGGTCATGTTTGATCCAACCGTAATAAAGACAGCGGGCGCAAAGAGGCGCCCGTAAGAAGTTACCTCAGCGGCCCCAGCAATCCTTGGTGGTCAGCCCGGTGGTAGCGTTGTTCATGCTTCTGACGCCAGTGTTGGTCAGGGTGAAATCACCGCACTTGTCGGTCGCCATGGTCGTACCGGCCTTGCGGGTGGCGGTCAGCAGGAAGGTCTGGTCAGCGATCGTCGGGGTGATGGTGTAAAAATCATTGCCCGTGCTCAGACCGGTAATGCCGGTGTAGACGTTGTTTTTGGTGTAGAAGCGCTCGAGGATCTGCGCCTGTTCCGAAAGCAGCGACACCACTTCGGCGCGCCGGCCCTTTTTCAGGTACTCGGTGTAGCTCGGTGCGGCGATGGTGATGATGATCCCGATGATCGCAATCACGATCATGATTTCGATCAGGGTGAAGCCCCGGTTGAATCTGCGCATGCCTCAAACTCTCACTTACTGTATTTGTCGCCACATGATACGACGGCTGCCGCCACCGGATTTTTCCACCAGCGTGGTCACGGTGCCACTGGAATCGTTGACGAGCTTGCGAGTCCCGCCGTTGACGATGGCGTTCAGGGTCGGAATCCCGCCGGTGAACACCACGCCACTGGAAATCGTGTCGTTGCTGTCGACCACGCCATCGGAATTGGTGTCGAGCACCGCGTAGTTGAGCATCTTACCGCTGAACGCATCGAGTTCGACCAGTTTGCCGGTACCGAAACTGGCACATGGGTCCGTGGTGTCGACACTGGCGGTGGTAACCACGACGCGTCCGAGCACCAGACTGGCCTGATTGATCACCCGCTCGCCGGTCAGCACATTGTTGTACACCAAAGGCAGATACCAGCCCTTCTCCCCCGGATAGGTCGTGTCGTTCTGGCTGGTGGTGATGAACTGTCCGGTGCTGCCGGAGAACACTCCGGTCACCGCCTGCGCCTGCAGGCTGCTGACCGTCAACTGTCCGGAACCGCCGTCGGCATCCCACACCGAGTAGAACGCCTGCAAATCCTTGTTGGTCTTGTCGGCGGTCTCGTTGAATTTGCCGGTGCCGACGAAGATCTGTTTGCCCCCCAGCGAATTGTCCGCCAGCAACGGCTGCGCGGTGATCGGCTGAGTCGCCCCGCCCGCCGTGGTGAACAGTGGTTTGCCGGAAAACGCCACGCCCCAGCTGTCGGTCGACGTCGCGCTCAGATCGAATTTCCACAGGCGCCCTTTCAAATCACCGCCGTAGGCGGCCTGCACCACGTTCGAAGAATTGACCTTGAGCTTGACCGACGACAGACCATTGGTGGTCTCGGTGCTGTCGATGACGATCTTCTTGATCAACGAACCGTCACGCACATCCAGCACATACAAAGCCGCCACTCCGGAGTTGCTGCCATAACCATTGGCAATGAACGCTGCCCAGCGACCATCGGCCAAGCGTGCCACTTCCGGGCGCGCGTAGGCATAACCCAGATCATTAAATGCGTTGGCTGTGTTCGCTGTGGCGGGTGCGCTGACTTCCCACAAGGCATTGAGCACATTGCCCGCAGACGCGTCAAACAGTTGCAGCGCGTAGAAAGTCTTGCCGCCAGCACCGGTGCCGCCGATGGCCAGGGTTTTCCAGGCGCTGTTGATTTGCGCGTCATACACACCGACCTGACCGTCCACCAGAAATTTGTGGCTGACGCCATTGATGTACGCCGGATCGGCAATCAGCCGCAGGGATGGCAACACGCTGGACGGCATGTAGGCATAACGTCGAGTGCCGTTGGCCGAGTTGATCACGTTGACGAAGCCGTCGTTGGCGTTCACCACCAGACTCGAATTCATGTTCGCTGCCTTGGTGGTCAGGTACGTGGTGTAAGTGGTGTCGCCCGACAGGTCGGAGGCGGTTTTATCACTGGGCGAAGCCAGCACCAGTGGCGAGTTGATGATGTCGCCGAGCAATACGCTGCGCACCTTTAGTCCGGTCTTGTTGGTGCCCTTGCTCCACTCCACTAGATCGCTGCCGCTGATGCCGGTGGGCAGGCTCTGGCTGAGCGCCGTCTGTTGGGACGCGGAAAAGTTGCCGTAGGCCAGCGTCACGGCGGCGTTGCTGCTGGTGTTCCACGATTGATAGGTCGGTGCGGTCGCGCCCGGGACAATGGTGGTATCGGTGGTCCACAGGGCCGCCGAGGTGTTCACCGCGCCCGCCGAAGTGAAGCCGAATGACTTGATCGTGCCGCGCCAGTCCTTGGGGTCGTAGCTGGTCTGGAAATAACTGGTGCCACTGGCGAGCGTGGTGCCGCTGGTGACTCCCGCGCCGCCGGAGCCGGCCTTGGAGGTGATATCGCTCAACGCCGAAGACAACGCGGTGTTGAGACCGGTGCTGTCGGTCGCCTGGTAATAGCGGCCCTGCCCGTAGCTGGCAGCGTCCGAGAGCATGTCGTTGTCGGCGGTAAAACCGACGGTGTAGGTATTCATGTTCTGCTTGGGAAAATCCACCGCGTTCCAGCTTTTGCCGGCAGCGTCGGTCCCCGTCGAACGCATGTCGATGTCGAACGCAAACTTGGCAATGTCATCCAGATACAGCGTGTCACCCTCGTTATCGCCATTGGGGTTGTTGCCGTCATTGTTAACGCCGTCCCAGTTCGGCAAACGACTGCCGCCCAACGGATCGTTGCTCGGAAAGGTTCGGTCGTAGGTCGGCAGACCGTCGGTGATGACCACGCCGTAGTTTTTCTGGCAGCGGTACTGGATTGGACTGGTGTAAGTCGTCGGCGTGCTGTTGTAGTACGGCGCCATGCCGCGCATGTAGCGGGTGATTTCGTAGTAGGTTTCCGCCAGCGGCGTGTTGGCCACGGCACCTAAAGCGTTGATCGAGGAAATCAGCGCATTGTAGTTGGTGTCGGCCTGCGCCTGGGTCACGCTGCCGGACACCGGAGATAGGTCGCTGATGGCGCGGGCAATGTAGCCACCATTCCCGGGATTGTTGTTGGTAACCGGGTTGAAGGTCGACAGGCCCATGCGCAAGTTACGGTTGCTGGTGACCAGGGCGGTGGACACGTTGCGCGCGACGTTGATCCGGTAGTCGTTGGGAATCGCCCCGGTGGTGAAGTCGCGGGTGCCGTTGTTGATCGCCAGACTGACCACATAAGCAATGTAATCCCCCGTGTAGCGCGTATTGCCGCCGCCCACCGGATCAGGCAGTTTCAGGCACAGCGGTGCAATGCTGTTGTTGTAAAAGGCGAAGGCGCCGCCGGAACAGCCGGATGTCGGCAGGTTCGATAAAAACACCGGATCGCCGGTAATCGCTGGCGCATTCAATGCCGAACACAGGCCAAGAAACGCATTGCACTGCCGGGCCGGGGTGCGCGTGACGTTCGGGTCGAATCCTGCCGCGTAAATGATGCTGTTCATGCTGCCGGAATCGTCGATCAGCAACATTACGTTGGGCGGCACCGCCGCTGCGCTCAAGAGTGGCGAATCGGACGGCGTGAACGCATACGCCGGCGCCGCCAGATACAAGCCCAGCAGCATGCCCGTCAACAGTGTCCGGCAGCGCTCAATACTTCGCATAGACACTCTCCACCACACTGCGCGAAGTGCCAGCGATACCGATCGCAGTGACCCGATACAGGGTCGCCGACGTGTTGCTCGGCACGTTGACCGCCGTCAGAGTGGTACCGATGTTCTGTACACCATAAAAGCCGTTACCGGCTGCGATCCACGTTACGCCGGAAGTCGAATTGAGCCCCGCCGCACTGACCACCGAGGACTCTGCTGGCGGCGCACACTGCGTGGTATTGGCACACACCGCCAGCGAGTAGCTGTCGAGTTGCACCGCACTCTCGCCGATACGCAGCGCGGCCTCGGCGGTCTGGAACGACTGATTGCGCAGGCTGACGCTGCCGGCCATTTTCTCCTGCAGGTTGGCGCTCTGCATCGAGGACAGCCCGATCAAGGTCAACAGCAACAGGAACACCAGACTGACCAGCAGCGCCATTCCGCGCTGGGTTTGCCGGTGGTTGAAGCTTGTCTTCATCGGCCCGATCCTCACTGCAAGCGGTTGCGCAATGCGGCAACCACGTTGAAGGTTTGATTGGCCACCCGATTGCTCGGGTCGGTGAGGGTCAGGCTCAGGCGCACACTGCGGATACGCGCCGGATCACTGGGGTTGGCGCTGTAAGAGGAAGCTGCGATGTCAGTGGCGGACGCGGCCAGGCCGAAGGTCACATTAAAGGCACTGACGTTATTCACCAGCACCTGTTGGGTCGGGGTGCCGCTGCCGCTGCCCATGAGAATCTGGTTGTTGCTGAAGCTGTAGATCAAGCGGCGGATCGGAAAGGCGATCTGCCCGCTCGCCGCCGCCCGCAACCCGGTATAAGCCGTGGCGCTGTTGCGGCAATCGGAGAGCACCGTCCAGGTCGGAGTGCCGCCACTGCCGCCAACATCGGCGGTGACCAAGGTCAGCTTGAGGTTGCTGTTGTCCCAGTTGATCGGCGTGACCTGCGCCGCGTAGAAATCCCCTGCCGAACTCGCGTCAGTAATCGTGCCCAGGCAGCCAAACATGCCGACCATGCGCAGTTCCTGGATCATCTTGCTCAGGACAAAACGCGCGTCTTCCTGCATCGCAGCGGCGGTGTTCTGGCTGACGTAAGTGTTTTTGGCTGCAAGGAACGTCTGCACCACCCCCAGTACGATGATCAGCCCAAGCGCCAACGCGATGAGCATTTCGATCAGGCCGAACCCTCGCTGATCATGCTTCATGGCGTGGCCACCGGGTCGACCGTGGCGCGACTGGTCAGGACGAAGCTGCGTGTGGTACCGGTGGCATTCGCGGCCCGCGAGTCATTCCAGTTGATGGTGATGGTGTACACCCGCTGATTGAGGGTGATCGTGCCCGTGGCGGTGGGCCCGCCGAAATTGACGATGTTGGTGGTGAAGTCGTAAAGATCCTGATCGCGGGCCACGCCGAGATTGCCCGAGGTCGGCGGCGTCACCGTGTAGTCGGCGGCAGCGTTGGCGCGGATGCGGTCCATCATGTCGTAGGCGATAAAGCTGGCCTGACTGGTCATCCGTGAACTGTCGGTGTATTTGAGCGCATTGAGCTGCACGGCGGCTGCGCCCAATATCCCGACCGTCAGAATCAGCAACGCGACCAGCACTTCGATCAGCGACATGCCCTCCTGTGCCTGTGTGCTCCCTGCCCTCATCCGCAACTTCCACCCGATTGAATTCGTCCGTTCAGACACACGTTCAGCGTCCTGCTTTGCGTTCCCAGCACGTAACTGATGGCCACCGCTGTCGACGGCGCCGCCAGGCCACCCAGATTATTGAAATCCAGTGCGGACACTCCTGAGGGTAGCGTCAGAGTCGCGCCGCTGCTCATCGCTGGAACAACCCGCAATACATTGGCCGCAGTGCCAGTACCGTCGTAGACCGACAATTCGCCGGTCCACACGCTGCCGCCGGCGCTCGGGCGCAAGCGTGTGGTCACGCCGCGATCAATCGCCTCCAGCCGCGCAAAGTTGATGGCACGCTGCAGGTCGCCCATTTCCGTATCGGCCTTGCTGCTCTGGATCGAGCGGGTGAAACCCGGCACCGCCAGGGTGATGAGGATCACCATCACGGCGACCGCAGCCAACAACTCGGGCAGCGTGAAACCTTTTGTACGATGATCCATCGATGCCCTCCGTTGCCGTCGGCTATACCTGCTTCTACAAACTAGAACATTCAACCGGCCTGCGTCGGTTGATTTGCCCTGCCCGGCGAAAAGGATCGTGCCGGGCTTCATGCTCCAAGGAGGGAGTCGTCATGCCGCAACAGGGTTTCAGCCTGATCGAATTGCTTATGGGACTGGCGATTGGCGCAATTGTTCTGTCACTGGTCAGTCCGACGTTCGCCGCCTTCACCGAGTCGACTCATCGCGAGCAGGCAGCGCGGTCGCTGCTCGAGGGCATTCGCAACGCCCGCACCCTGGCCATCACCCGCAACCAGAGTGTGGTAATCCATGGCATCAATGGCGACTGGAGTCAGGGCTGGCGGATCATTCTGGATCTCAACGGCAAGGGGCCGCAGGACAGCAGCAATCCGCTGCTGGTGGAGCAGGCGAGTGACGGACGAATACCGATCGTCGGCAATTGGGCAGTGAGTCGTTATGTGCGTTTCAGCAGTCTGGGACAACCGCTGATGCCCGGGCTGGCGTTTCAGGCGGGAACGCTACATATTTGCTCGGCGCGCGAGCCGGTCAGCCAACTCCAGGTGGTGCTGGCGGCAACCGGTCGGGTGCGCCTGACCAGCGCAAAGGCTGAGCAGGCGCTGTGCCTGAAGACGAAGAACGTCAGATCGAGCGGACGCGCAGCTCTTTCGGCATCGAGAAGGTGATGTTCTCTTCGCGGCCGGCCAGCTCATCGGCCCCCGTCGCGCCCCAGGCCTGCAACTGCTGGATCACGCCGCGAACCAACACTTCAGGCGCGGAGGCTCCGGCGGTGATGCCAATGCGCTCAACGCCATCGAACCAGCTTTTCTGCAGGTCTTCAGCGCCGTCGATCAGGTAGGCCGGCGTGGCCATGCGTTCGGCCAGTTCACGCAGGCGATTGGAGTTGGAGCTGTTCGGGCTGCCCACCACCAATACCACGTCGCATTCGTCAGCCAGTTGCTTGACCGCGTCCTGACGGTTTTGCGTGGCGTAGCAGATGTCGTCCTTGCGCGGACCACCGATGGCCGGGAAACGTGTGCGCAAGGCATCGATCACGCGACTGGTGTCGTCCATCGACAGGGTGGTCTGGGTCACGAACGCCAGTTTTTCCGGGTTACGTACCTGCAGTTCGGCCACGTCTTTTTCGTCTTCGACGAGGTAGATCGCGCCGCCATTGCTGGCGTCGTACTGGCCCATGGTGCCTTCGACTTCCGGGTGGCCAGCGTGGCCGATCAGAATGCATTCACGACCATCGCGGCTGTACTTGGCGACTTCGATGTGCACCTTGGTCACCAGCGGGCATGTGGCGTCGAATACCTTCAGGCCACGGCCGGCGGCTTCATTGCGCACGGCCTGGGAAACGCCGTGGGCACTGAAGATCACGATGACGTCGTCCGGCACTTGATCCAGTTCTTCGACGAAGATCGCGCCACGGTTGCGCAGGTCTTCGACGACGAACTTGTTGTGCACCACTTCATGACGCACGTAGATCGGCGGCCCGAAGACTTCCAGGGCGCGATTGACGATTTCGATCGCCCGGTCCACGCCGGCGCAGAAGCCACGGGGGTTGGCGAGTTTGATTTGCATGCTGTGCCTCGTGTCTTGCGCGCAAGAAATAGCGAAAACGGTTGAAAACATTGTGGGAGCGAGCCTGTTGTGGCGAGGAGATTTATCCCCGATCGATTGCGAAGCAATCGTCAAAACAGTCAACGCTTTCCGGCTCTGGATCGCGGTGATCGGATTCGGGGCCGCTTCGCACCCCATCGGGGATAAATCCCCTCACCACAAAAGCCCATTCCCACAGTGGTTCTGCTGTGTACTCAGATCGCTTTGACGTTGATGATCTCGACGTCAAAGGTCAGCGTCTTGCCTGACAGCGGGTGGTTGAAGTCGATGGTCACTTGCGCGTCGTCGAACGCTTTCACCACACCCGGCAGCTCAGTATTGGCCGCATCCTTGAAGATCACCAGCAAACCCGGCGACAGTTCCATGTCGACAAACTGCGAACGCGAGATGATCTGTACGTTTTGCGGGTTCGGCTGGCCGAAGGCGTTTTCCGGCTCAACGGTCAGCGTACGCTTGTCGCCGGCCTTGAAGCCGAACAATGCCGCTTCGAAACCCGGCAGCAGGTTGCC
>Ga0308159_1005704_pt1 | contig 10346 bp, 9 predicted proteins | sample PhyCR1_FD_201040 | JGI IMG/M metagenome (GOLD analysis project Ga0308159, IMG submission 201040) | Phyllosphere microbial communities from UC Gill Tract Community Farm, Albany, California, United States - DLSLC.R1 | ecosystem: Host-associated > Plants > Phyllosphere > Unclassified | place: USA... | reverse complement strand
CTCGGGGTTCCGGAGCATTAATGGCGACTCGAGCACCGAAAAAACCTGTGCAAAACGTGCACAACGGCGTCAATCAGCTGCGCATCATTGGCGGCCAGTGGCGCAGCCGCAAGCTGAGCTTTCCCGATGCACCGGGCCTGCGCCCGACCCCGGACCGCGTGCGTGAAACCCTGTTCAACTGGCTCGCGCCGTATGTCGAAGGGGCGAAAGTGCTCGACCCGTTCGCTGGCAGCGGCGCGCTGTTTCTCGAAGCGCTTTCTCGTGGCGCGGCCACGGCTCAGGCGCTGGATGCGAGCAACGTTGCGGTTTCCAGCCTGAAAGAACACCTCGGCACCTTGCGTTGCAGCAACGGCCAGGTTCAAACCGCCGACGCGCTGCGATACCTCGAGACCCAGACCGCGACGCCGTTCGATCTGGTGTTCCTCGACCCGCCGTTCAACCAGAACCTGTTACCAGCGGTTTGTACTTTGCTGGAAGAGCGCCAATGGCTGGCGGCCGATTCGTGGATCTACACTGAAAGCGAAACAGCGCCATCGACGCTGGGCCTGCCGGGCAACTGGCGCCTGCACCGCGAACAGAAATCCGGTCGTGTGTATTACGCGTTGTGGCAACGCAGCGCCTGACCCTGTCTGCACCGGGTTGAGAGTGCGGTAAATAGTTACCGCACCCAGCCCCGCGAAGTCCGCCACAGTGGTTGCCGCAATCTGCGTCAACCACTGAGGACATTTCGCGTATGGATACGCTCTGCAGCCGGATGCTGCTTTTTCTTGGCCTCGCGCCGTTCATGACACTGGCCGCCACGCCCGCGCCCACTCATCAATTCACCCTGGACAACGGTTTGCAGGTGTTGATCCGTGAGGATCATCGCGCACCGCTGGTCACTTCACATCTGTGGTTCAAGGTCGGCTCGGCTGACGAAGCGCCGGGGCAGACCGGGCTCTCGCACGTGCTTGAGCACATGCTTTACAAAGGCAGCGGCAAAACCTGTGCGGATGAAGCCTCGCGCATCCTGGAATCCATTGGTGCCGAAGAAAATGCATTCACCAGCGCGGATGTTACGGGTTACCACCAGACCCTCGCGCCACGCTATCTGGGCGTTGCCTTCGAATTGATGGCCGACCTGATGTCGACCGCTCATTTGCACGTCGACGATCTGCGCACCGAAATGGCGGTGATTCGCGAAGAACGCCATCTGAGTACTGACGATGACGTCGACGCTGCTGTGCTGGAACATTTTTCCGCTCTGGCTCATTTCGCCAGTAGCTATCGCACACCCGTCATCGGCTGGATGCATGATCTTCAGCATGTGGATGCCGGTGAGCTTCGCCAATGGTATGAAAGGCGTTATGCGCCGGGTAACGCCGTGCTGGTGATCGTCGGCGATGTCACGCTCGCACAGGTGCAACCGCTGGCCGAACGCTACTTTGGCGCCTTGGCAAAACGACCTGCTCCGCGGTTGCTGAAGTCCGTCGAGCTGACAGTGCCGGGCGAGCGCCGACTGACCTTGCACCGCCATGTATCCGCAGCGCAATTGCTCATGGCTTTCAATGTTCCCGGACTGGCCACGGCGAAAGATCCGCGCACCGCGCATGCCCTGCGCCTGATCAATGCACTGCTCGGTGGCGCTCAAGGGGCGCGCCTGCAAAAGAAACTGCTGTTCACCGAGCGCGTATTCAATCGCGTTGACACCCGCTACAACGAACGGACTCGCGGCGATAGCTTGCTGCTGTTAACCGCCGAACTGGCTGACCCGCCGCTGACCGATCTTGCAGGTGCGCAAGCGCGGGTGTGGGAGCAGATCGAAACGTTGCGCACCACAGCGCCGTCGCTGGAAGAACTTGAGCGGGCACGCACGCAACTGATCGCGCAGCAGGTCTACGCCCGCGATTCGATTGAAGAGCAGGCCCGTCAGCTCGCGACGTTCGAGTCCATCGGCTTGCCTTGGCGCCTGCTCGATGACGATGCGCAGGCGCTGGCACGAGTGACCCCGCAGGACATCCTAGAAGTGGCCGCCACCTGGCTGACACGCGAACGCCTCAGCGTTGCCCACGTGCAAAAGGTAGCCGCCGATGAATAGGTTGTCCTGTCTTACGGGTTCCATCTTGATGATGTGCCTGTGCGCTGCAGCGGCTTGCGCTGACGGGCAGTCTGCACAAGGGCCGGCATCGCGCCTGCAATCATTCAGGGAAGTCAAAGCACTTGAAATCAAACAGCGCACATTACAGATCAGAGGCTGGAAAACCCTGACCGGCACCAAAGTACTGTTCGTGCGCACGACCGATCTGCCGATGTTCGATATTCACGTCAGCTTCGCCGCGGGCAGTGCTCGGGACGCTGACCTGCCGGGCCTGGCGGCCACAACATTTTCCCTGCTTAACGAAGGTGTTCCAGGCAAGGACTTGTCCGCCATCATCGAAACCTTCGATGGACTGGGCGCGCAACTGGAAATGGACATCGACCATGACCGTGCCCACTTCTCCCTGCGCAGCCTCAGCGATCCGGCGAAACGTACCCCGGCCCTGCAACTGCTGACGCAGATTTTCGGCGAGCCGTTGCTCAGCGAGGAACGCCTGCCCCACGTTAAAAGCGAACTTCGCGCAGCGCTCATCGATCAGCAAGGCGATGCCGGCGATCTGGCCTTGCAGGAAATCAAGGCACTGCTGGCACCGGACAGCCCTTACAGCCTTCCGGTCTATGGCACCGAGCAGGGATTGAATGTCGTGACCCGCGCCGATGTACAGGATTTCCATCGCCGCTACTACGCTGCCCAACATGCGCAAATCACTCTGGTCGGCGACCTCACCCTTGAGCAGGCGCAGGCGATCAGCCTGCAAATCAGCGACGCCCTGCCCAAGCCACCAGACAGTCTGGCGGCGTCAGCGAGCGCAACGCCAGGCGCCGTCATGACCAGTCATCTTGAACTTGCCCAGCAGCAGACCCACGTCGTTTTTGCCCAGATCAGCGTGCCGCGCCGACACGCTGATCATGCCGCCCTGTATGCCGCGAGTCAGATTCTCGGTGGTGGCAGCAACAACCGGTTGATGAACGAACTGCGGCACAAGCGCGGCCTCGTCTATGACGTCTACAGCACCAGCGCAAATTGGACCAGCGGCGGCGGATTGCTGACCATCACCTTGCAGACCGGTAGCGCCTTCAGCGACGGCACCGTCGCGTTGGTGCGCGGTATGCTGAACGATTTTCTCCGGGACGGCCCTACCATCCTGGAGCTCGAGCACCTCAAACGCAGGTTGGCCAACCGGAATGTATTCAACAGTGCCAGCAACCGGCAGATCCTGACGAGACTGGTGGAGATCAACCGCTACGACCTGCCGCTCGATCTGGATTACACGTTGCAGCGAGTGCTGAGACTGACAGTGGATGACATTAAAAACGCCATGGACCGCCATCTGTCTGCTGCGCGCTGGCTGTCGGTCACCGCGGGTGCCACTGTCGAACAACAACCATTGCCTGCGGCGTTACACGCGCCGGTCGGTCAGGTTGAAGAGAGCATGTGTCGCGCCGACACGGGCTTTGTGGCAAGTTAGGCGCTTTCATCGAGAAGCGGCGGCCGGCCCTGTGCGCCTGCGCTTCCAGCAAGACCTGTCGAGATTTGCCGTGCAACCACAGTCCCCGCTTCTCGCTTCTCGTTTCATTCCGGCCTTCGGCCTCGGCAATCCGCACCTGCAAACCTTGTGGGGTCCGCTGTGGCGCAAGACCGTACACATCGAGCGCGAACGCGAACGTCTGTGGCTCGAGGACGGCGACTTCCTCGACCTCGACTGGCACGGCCCGCACAGTGCCGAGGCGCCGTTGGTGCTGGTGCTGCACGGCTTGACCGGGTCTTCCAATTCGCCCTATGTGGCGGGCATTCAAAAGGCCTTGGCCGAACAGGGCTGGGCCAGCGTCGCGCTGAACTGGCGCGGCTGTTCCGGCGAGCCGAATCTGTTGCCGCGCAGCTATCACTCCGGCGCCAGCGAAGACCTTGCCGAAGCCATCCAGCACCTGCGCGCGAAACGACCGTTGGCACCGCTGTACGCGGTCGGATATTCACTGGGCGGCAACGTGCTGCTCAAACATCTTGGCGAAACCGGCAGCGCCAGCGGCGTACTCGGCGCGGTGGCAGTGTCGGTGCCGTTCAGACTCGACCAGTGCGCAGACCGTATCGGCCAGGGATTTTCGCGGGTGTATCAGGCGCACTTCATGCGCGAGATGGTCGCCTACATCAAGAACAAGCAACGTCAGTTCCAGCATGACGGGCGCGAAGACGGCCTGGCGAAACTGGCGGCGCTCGGTTCGCTGGAAAACATGCGCACGTTCTGGGATTTCGATGGCCGGATTACCGCCCCGCTGCACGGCTTCGATGATGCCGAGGATTACTACCGCCGCGCCTCGAGCCGCTACTACCTCGGTGAGATCCGCACGCCGACGCTGATTATTCAGGCAGCGGACGATCCGTTCGTGTTCCCGCACAGCCTGCCGCAGGCCGACGAATTGTCAGCCTGCACGCAATTTGAACTGCAGGCGCGTGGCGGTCATGTCGGTTTCGTCGACGGCTCGATGCGCAGGCCCGGGTATTACCTGGAGCGGCGTATCCCGCAGTGGTTGGCCGCAGCAGATCGCAGAACATAACTCTTGGCAGGAGCGAGCTCGCGCGCGAAAGCGGTGGGTCAGTTGGCGGTGATGCTGGATGTGCCGACGCCTTCGCGGGCAAGCCCGCTCCCACAGGGGTCGTGCTGGAATGAAAATGGATGGCTCAGTTCATTACATCGTGGGAGCGGGCTTGCTCGCGAAGGCGGTGGGTCAGTTGGCGGTGATGCTGGATGTGCCGACGCCTTCGCGGGCAAGCCCGCTCCGACAAGGGATCAGCGACTTTATTCGCCCGTGGCAATGCCGCGCGAGGGCTCGTTGATCCACTCGCTCCAAGATCCGGCATACAGCGCGCCCAGTGGATAACCGGCCAGACACAGCGCGAACAGGTTATGACACGCCGTCACTCCGGAGCCGCAGTAGGCAACCAGATCCGCAGGTGAACGCTCGCCCAGTTTCATGGCAAAGCGCTGTTTGAGCTGCTCCGCCGGCAAGAAGCGCCCATCACTGCCGAGGTTGTCGGTAAACGCCGCACACTGTGCGCCGGGAATATGCCCGGCGACCGGATCGATGGGTTCCATTTCGCCCTTGAATCGCGGCAAGGCGCGGGCGTCGAGCAGGGTCAGGGTTGGCTGGCCGAGGCGTTGCTGCAACTGCTCGGCGCTGAGCAACAGGTGCATGTCCGGCTGACCGCTGAAGTTACCCGGTGTCACGCTCGGCGGATCCAGGCTCAGCGGCAGGCCGGCCGCGTGCCAGGCCTTGAGCCCGCCATCGAGAATGAACACACCGTCGCGTTTACCCAGCCATGCCAGCAACCACCATGCCCGCGCCGCATACGTACCCGGGCCGTCGTCATACAGAACCACATCGCTGTCGTTGCTGATGCCCCAGGCTTGCAGGCATTCGATCAGCTCCGCCGCCTCGGGCAACGGATGCCGACCGGTCACGCCCTTCTCGACTTTACCGCTCAGATCCCGTTCCAGATCGGCGAAACTCGCTCCGGCAATATGCCCTTCGGCGTAGCTGCGCTGGCCGTAATCCGGATCTTCGAGGGCGAAACGACAATCGAGAATCACCAGCCCCGGCTGCTCTTTGCGAGCGTCCAAAGCTTGTGGGCTGATCAACTGCGCTATCGACATAACGGGCTCCTGTGGCATTCGGCTGAACGGTTTATTTCACATCTTCGAGAGCCTGCGCCAGCGGCACGTAGAACTCGTCGAACAAGGCATTGACCTCATCGCGCGCCTGATCGGTGACAAACCCTGCTTCCAGCACCAGCACCTGATACACGCCTCGCTTTACGGCCTGTTCGCTGAGGTGGTTGGAGTTTTCCCGCGTGGTGCACAGAAAACGTACCCACGAGGTCAGGATGATCCACGCGTTGAGGGTCAGCGATTCGATCTGTACGCGGTCCATTTTCAGGATTCCGGCGGCGACAAAACCTTCGTAGATCGCGGCACCCTGGATCACGCAGCGCTGGGAAAAGCGCCGATAACGCGCGGCCAGTTCCGCATCGCTGTCGAGCAGATGCTCGAGGTCGCGGTGCAGAAAACGGTAGCGCCACATGGCCGAGAGCAGTTCCTTGAGATAGAAACGCTTGTCCTCGACCGTCGCCGGGCGGCCCTGAGGCGGACGCAAAAAGCTGTCCACCAGGGCTTCGTACTCACTGAACAACACGGCGATGATCGCCTGCTTGTTGGGGAAGTGGTAGTACAGGTTGCCCGGAGAAATCTCCATGTGCGCGGCGATGTGGTTGGTGCTGACGCTGCGCTCGCCCTGCTGATTGAACAGCTCCAGGCTGTTCTGAACGATGCGCTCGCTGGTTTTTATTCGTGGGGCCATGGCTTGAGCTTTAATTCAGAGTGCGTTGACGGCGCATCTTACGACCTAACCGGAAACGGATAAAACACTGACGTGCGCGGAAGTCGTTTGACTTTCTAGAGCATCGACTCTAAAAAGTGCTCACTACAATAAAATCCGGAGCCTGCGATGACTGCCGACGTTGCCTACCTGCAAACCCTGCAACAGCCGCTCGAAACGCTTGATCGGCAGTTTCAGGCGCAACGCTCTGCGTATGCCGCCCACCCGATGCCACCCGCTGCGCAACGGCAACAGTGGCTCAAGGCTCTGCGCGAGTTGCTCAGCAGTGAGCGTCAGGTATTGATCGAAGCGATCAGCACCGATTTCAGTCACCGCAGCGCCGACGAAACCCTGCTCGCCGAGCTGATGCCGAGCCTGCACGGTATTCACTACGCCAGCCGTCACCTGAAAAAATGGATGAAGCCCTCAAGGCGCAAGGTCGGCGTGGCGTTTCAGCCAGCTTCGGCGAAGGTGGTCTATCAGCCGCTGGGCGTGGTCGGGGTGATCGTGCCGTGGAACTACCCGCTGTATCTGGCCGTAGGGCCGATGGTCGGCGCCCTGGCGGCGGGCAATCGGGTGATGCTCAAGCTCAGCGAATCGACCCCGGCCACCGGGCTGCTGCTCAAGCAATTGCTCGCACGGATCTTCCCCGAAGATCTGGTTTGCGTGGTGCTTGGCGAGGCGGATGTCGGCGTAGCCTTCTCGCGCCTGCCTTTCGATCACCTGCTGTTCACCGGCTCCACCAGCGTCGGCAAGCATGTCATGCGCGCTGCGGCGGAAAACCTCACGCCAGTGACGCTGGAACTGGGCGGCAAGTCGCCGGCCATCGTCTCCAGAGACGTACCGCTAAAGGACGCCGCCGAACGCATCGCCTTCGGCAAAACCCTCAACGCCGGGCAGACCTGCGTCGCGCCCGACTATGTGCTGGTGCCGGAAGACCGCGTCGGCGCTTTCGTCGAGGCCTATCGTCAGGCTGTGAAAGGCTTCTACCCGACCCTGACCGACAACGCCGACTACACGGCAATCATCAACGAACGCCAGTTGGCCCGGCTCAACGGTTACGTCAGCGACGCGACCAGCAAAGGCGCGCTGCTGATCCCGTTGTTCGAGCAAGGCCAGGGGCGCCGCATGCCGCACAGCGTGCTGCTCAATGTCAGCGATGAGATGACCGTGATGCAGGACGAAATCTTCGGCCCGCTGCTGCCGATCGTGCCTTATCGCGATCTGGAGCAGGCATTGGCTTACATCAACCAGCGGCCTCGTCCTCTGGCTCTTTACTACTTTGGCTACGACAAACGCGAACAGCATCGCGTATTGCACGAGACCCATTCCGGCGGCGTATGCCTGAACGACACCTTGCTGCACGTTGCCCAGGACGATATGCCCTTCGGTGGCATCGGTCCCTCGGGGATGGGCCATTACCACGGCCACGAAGGTTTCCTGACGTTCAGCAAGGCCAAGGGCGTATTGATCAAACAGCGTTTCAATGCGGCGCGGCTGATCTACCCGCCTTACGGCACATCAATTCAGAAACTGATTCAGAAGCTGTTCATTCGCTAAACGTTCGTCGACGCCGGGTAATAACAACAATGCACCCAAGCCTGACCGAAACCCCCACCCTGTCGCGCCGTGGCCTGCTGAAATTCAGCCTCGGCGCCACAGCATTTCTGGCCACTGCCGGCCTTGGCGCCAGCCTGACTGGCTGCTCGTCGAGCGTCAGCGCCAACGGCTTTGTCAGTTTGCGCGACGGCGACCTGCTGTTCCTGCGTGCGCTGATCCCGCTGATGCTCGACGGCGCCGTCGCCGCAGAAAAAATGTCCGCAGCGGTCGACGGCACTTTGAAGTCGCTGGACTACAGCCTCGATCACCTGTCGCCGGAAATGCTCAAGCTCACCCGACAACTGTTCGACGTGCTGGGCATGACCGTGACCCGCGGGCCGCTTACGGGGATCTGGGGCAGTTGGGAAAACGCCAGTGCCGAAGCGATGCGGCAATTCCTCGGACGCTGGGAGAACAGTTCACTGAGCTTGCTGCGCATGGGCCATAGCTCGTTGCAGCAGATGGTGATGATGGCTTGGTACACCCGCGCTGAATCCTGGGCGCATTGCGGTTATCCCGGGCCGCCGACCGTCTGAGATCGGCGGCGTGGCCTTCGCGAGCGAGCTCGCGAAAAGTCCCTCAAGAACAATAAAAACCAGAGAACCTGACCGATGCCCGTACCCGACCCCTTCCGCGAAGGCCTTGCCCGAGGCTGGAAAACCTACAACGGCGCGCAACTGAGCGGCGACCTCACTCTGGAAGCCGACGTCGCCATCATCGGCAGCGGCGCCGGTGGTGGTACGACGGCAGAGATTCTCAGCGCGGCCGGCTACAAAGTCCTGCTGATCGAAGAAGGCCCGTTGAAAACCAGCTCGGATTTCAAACTGCTCGAAGACGAGGCCTACAGCAGCCTGTATCAGGAAGGCATCGGGCGCATGAGCAAGGACGGCGCGATCACGATCCTGCAGGGGCGCGCGGTCGGTGGCACGACGCTGATCAACTGGACCTCGAGTTTCCGCACGCCCGAGCCGACCCTCGAACACTGGGCCAGCGAGCACAACGTCACAGGCCATAGCCCGGCAGAGATGGCGCCGTGGTTCGAAAAAATGGAGCAGCGCCTGGGCGTCGCGCCGTGGACGGTGCCGCCCAACGCCAACAACGACGTGATCCGCAAAGGCTGCGAGCAACTCGGCTACAGCTGGCATGTGATTCCACGCAACGTGCGCGGCTGCTGGAACCTCGGCTATTGCGGCATGGGCTGCCCGAGCAACGCCAAGCAATCGATGATGGTCACGACCATCCCGGCGACGCTGGAAAAGGGCGGCGAGCTGCTGTATCTGGCGCGGGTGCAGAAACTGCTCATCAGCGGCGACAAGGTTACCGGTCTGCATTGCGTGGCGATGGACGAACGCTGCGTCGAGCCTACCGGGCGCAGCATCACGGTCAAGGCTCGGCATTACGTGCTGGCCGGCGGTGGTATCAACAGCCCGGCGCTGTTGCTGCGCTCTGACGCGCCGGATCCGCATGAGCGGGCAGGCAAGCGTACTTTTCTGCACCCGGTGAACATGTCCGCCGCGCGCTTCGCCGACGTGGTCAATCCGTTCTACGGCGCGCCGCAGTCAATCTATTCCGATCATTTCCAGTGGAAGGACGGCACTACCGGGCCGATGGCGTTCAAACTCGAGGTGCCACCGCTGCACCCGGCGCTGGCAGCCACGCTGCTCGGTGGTTTCGGCAAGGAAAACGCCCAGCATATGGCCGACCTGCCGCACACCCACGCGATGCTGGCGCTGCTGCGCGACGGCTTCCATCCGGACAGCAGCGGTGGCTCGGTGGAGCTGCGCGGCGACGGCTCGCCGGTGCTCGACTATCAAGTCTCGCCATACGCCTGGGACGGTTTGCGCCGGGCCTTTCACGTCATGGCGGACATTCAGTTCGCTGGCGGTGCGCAAGCGGTCATGCCGATGCATGCCGATGGTCGTTATGTGAAGACACTCGCCGAGGCGCGCTCAATGATCGATGGATTGAGCCTGGAGCTGTACCGCACGCGACTCGGCAGTGCCCACGTCATGGGCGGTTGCGCAATGGGTGAAGATCCGAAAAGCGCGGTCGCCGACAGCCTCGGTCGCCATCATCAGCTCAGGAATCTGTCGATTCACGACGGCTCGCTGTTCCCCACCAGCATTGGCGCCAACCCGCAGCTGTCGGTGTATGGTCTGACCGCGCAACTGGCGACAGCCTTGGCTGACCGACTGAAAAATCCATGAAAAAGCAGAATATTCCTATCGTCTATAGTGCTTTCTTACCCAACAGGCGACTTGGCCGACCGGGAAGGCTGCGATACCATCCGACTCCCCAAC
>Ga0308159_1005703_pt1 | contig 10349 bp, 8 predicted proteins | sample PhyCR1_FD_201040 | JGI IMG/M metagenome (GOLD analysis project Ga0308159, IMG submission 201040) | Phyllosphere microbial communities from UC Gill Tract Community Farm, Albany, California, United States - DLSLC.R1 | ecosystem: Host-associated > Plants > Phyllosphere > Unclassified | place: USA... | reverse complement strand
AGAAGGTGGTGCTGGGCGTGGGCTTCACCACCGACAGCGGGCCGCGCGTGTCGGTCGACCACATCTACAACCAGATGCCGCTGCTGGGCTGGCGCGCGGTGTCCAGGCTGTCGATCGAGCGCGACACCAAGCTGCTCAACACCACCTGGACCGGCATCCCGGGCGAGGACGGCTGGAAATGGGGCTCGCTGGCGCAGCTCAAGCGCGAGCAGTCGGGCACCTACGACGTGGACAGCGGCCGCCTGCGCTACGGGCGCAGCCAGTCGGAGGGGCACATCGACCGCGCACTGTTCCTGCAGTACGACTACGCGGTGCCCAGCGGCAGCGACCTGCCCGCGACCGTCGAGCCGGCCGCCTCCGCCGTCAGCGCCAACTGGAACTGGACCGGGCGCTATTTCGACGACAACGCCAACCCGCGCCGCGGCTGGGGCCTGGCGCTGGAACTCGGCGCCGGCTACACCCTGAGCGGCCAGCGCCTGCCCTTCACGCGTGCCTACGGACGCTGGATGGGCGTGATCCCGCTGGGTAGCGTGCCCGACGGCGACACGGCGGCGGCGGCGCGCCAGTCGCGCATCGCGCTGCGTGCCGAACTCGGGGCCATCACGGCCAAGGAGGCGGCCCGGATCCCCTCGACGCTGCGCTTCCTCACCGGCGGCGACACCACGGTGCGCGGCTACGCCTACCAGCAGATCGGCACCGTGGATGCCAGCGGGGCCACCGTCGCCGGCCGCTACCTCGCCGTGGCCAGCGCGGAATGGCAGAAGCCCATCGTCTGGAACGGCCAGCTCACGCCCTTCGAGAGCGCGGTCTTCGTCGATGCCGGCAATGTCGCCGACAAGGCCAGCGACCTGAGCAAGCCGAAGGTGGGCGTGGGCGCCGGGCTGCGCTGGCGCAGCCCCGTGGGACCGCTGCAGGCCGACGTGGCCTATGGCGTCGACGTCAAGAAATTCCGGCTGCACCTGCGGCTGGGTGTCACGTTCTGAGGATGGCAGTGCGGGCTCTCGCTCCATGTTTCGATGCAGCTCGCGCGCCCTGGACGGGTGCTGGAGGCCGGTTTGGCGCCTGATCCGAGCGACATCCCGGGCCAGGATGCTGCCGCGTCCGCGGCCACGTTGCCGGCTGCGTCTGCCGAGGCCGCGCCCCGACGCCGCTCGCGCACGCGACGCACCCTCCGGGCGCTCGGCTGGAGCCTCGCGGCGCTGCTGGTGCTGGTGCTCGCCCTCGTCGGCACCGGCTGGTGGTGGGCCGGCACCGACAGCTCGCTGGCCACCGCGCTCGCCCGCGCCGCGCGCTACCTGCCGGCCGGCCAGACGCTCGAATCGCGCGAGGTGAGCGGCTCGCTGCGCCGCGGCGGCGCCATCGGCTACCTGCGCTGGGAAAGCCCGACGATGGCCGTCGAGGTGCAGGGCGCGCGGATCGGCTGGGCACTGCGCCCCCTGCTGCGCAAGCGCGTGCAGCTGGGCGAGGTGCATGCGGCGCGCATCGTCATCGAGCCGCGCGGCCCCAAAGACGAAGAGAAGAAGCCGCTGGAGCCGCTCTCGCCGATCGTGCTCCCGGTGGAGATCGACCTGCCCTTCAGCGCCGACGAGGTGGTGTGGAAGGGCCCGCCCGAGGTGCGTGCGCAGGCGCTGGCCGGCCGCTACGTGTACGAGGCGCAGCAGCACCGGCTGAAGCTCGATGGCGTGGACCTGGCCGACGGCCACTACAGCGGCACGGTGCAGCTCCAGGGCGCCGCGCCGATGGCGTTGCAACTCGCGCTCGAGGGACGCGTGCAGGCGCCGCTGAACGACGAGCGGCGCATTGCGCTGGATGCCCGCGCCACCGCCAGCGGCACGCTGGCCGGGCCCGATGCGCGCCTTGCCGTCGACGCGGCCCTGCGCCCGCAGGAGCAACCGGATGCGGACCATCCCGTGGACGCACAGCTCAATGCACACGTCGCGCCCTGGGCGCCGCAACCCGTCGTCGACGCACTGCTCAAGATGCGCAACCTCGATGTCGCCTGGCTCCTGCCCGATGCGCCGCGCACGCGCTTGAGCGGCGAGGTGGCGGTCGATCCCGACACCGCGACCGGCGCCGGCGCCTGGAAGGCGCGCGCCGACATCACCAACGCCGAACCGGGCCCGTGGGACGAAGGCCGGCTGCCGGTCGAGGCCGTGCAGGCGCAACTGGGCTACGACGGCACGGTGTTGCGCGTGGCCGAGGCCGTCGTGCGGGCCGGCCGCGGCCGCATCGAGGCCGAGGGCGAATGGGCACCGGCTCCGCGCCCCTGGCAGATCGACGCCACGGTGCGCGGCGTGCGCCCCGGCCTGCTGCACACGGAGTTGGCCGGTGCGCCCATCAGCGGCCGCGCCAAGGCGACGCAGAAGGACGACGCCATTGCCTTCGACCTGGCGCTCCAGGCCGAAGGCGGCGCGTCGGCACGGGCCTTGGAGGGCCTCAAGCTGGAGCGCGCAGCGGCCCAGGGCCAATGGGCCCGGCAGGTGCTGGACCTGCGCACCCTGCGCATCGACGCCGAGCGTGCCAGCGTGCAGGGCCAGCTGCAGGTGCGCGTGGCGGAGCAGGCCGGCAGCGGCGACCTGCGCGCCACGCTGCCCGGCGGCAGCGCCCAGGTGAAGGGCCGGATCGCGCCGACACAGGGCGCCGGCGAGGTGCAGGCGCGCATCGACGATGCCGCGACCCTGCAGGCCTGGGTCGAACGGCTGCCGGGCCTGGAGAAGGTCTTTGCGGGCGCCGCGGCCCGCGGCAGTGCCAGGCTGGATGCCAACTGGCAGGGCGGCTGGCGCGCCATCCAGCAGCGGCTGCAGACCGTGAACACGCCCACGGCGAACCGCGCCGCGGAGCCCAGTCTGAAGGCCCGGCTGGAGGCGCCACGCCTGGACCTGCGCCTGCCCGCCGGCCAGGCCGGCCAACCGGCCCCGGCGGAGATCCAGCTGCGCGGCCTGCAGGCGACGCTGGATGGCAGCCTGGCACGCGCGGCGCTCACCCTGCGCGGCGAGGCGCAGCAGGGCTCGCGCAAGCTCACGCTCGACACCCGCGCCAGCGGTGGCCTGGAGCGCGCCAACCAATGGCGCCTCGCGCTGTCGTCGCTGCGCACCCAGTTGCAGGACACCACGCGCAGCGATGCGCCCTGGACGCTGGAACTGGCCCGCGAATTCAGCAGCACCGTGCGCACAGGCAACGGCCAGCTCGACATCGAGAGCACCGCCGGCGGCGCCACGCTGCGCGGCCCGGTGCCGGGCACCGTGCGCCTCGACTGGGAGCCGGTGCGGCTGCGCCAGACCACGAGCGCCAGCGGCACTGCGCTGAGGCTGCAGTCCAAGGGCCGCATGCAGGGCCTGCCCATGGCCTGGAGCCGTGCCTTCGGCGGCGACACCAGCCTGAGCGAGCTGGGCATCAGCGGCGATCTGGTCTTCGACGGCGACTGGGACATCGAAGCCGGCGACCGGCTGCGCGCCCAGGCCCGAATCGCCCGCGCGAGTGGCGACCTGCGCGTGCAGGCCGGCGAAGCCGCGCTGGTGCGCCGCATCGAGAGCCGCGGCACGGGCACGAAGAGCGAGATCACCACCGATTCGAGCGACAGCGCGCCATCCACCCCCGCCGGCCTGCGCCAGGCCGAGCTGCGGCTCGACGCCGAGGGCGATGCCGTGCGTGCGCGGCTGGCGTGGGACAGCGAGCGAGCGGGCCAGATCCAGGCCGAGGCCGGCACGCGCCTGGTGCAACGCGACGGCGGCTGGCAATGGGCGGACGACGCGCCCCTGAACGGCAGCGTGCGCGCGCGCCTGCCGCAGCTGGGCGTGTGGTCGATGCTCGCGCCACCGGGCTGGCGCGTGGCCGGCACGCTCAGCGCCGACGCCACGCTGGCCGGCACGCGCAACGACCCCCGCTGGAACGGCACGCTGGCGGCCGACGAACTGGCACTCAAGGCGATGGTCGAGGGCCTCGACCTGCGGGACGGCCGACTGCGCGCGCGCCTGGCCGGCAACCGGCTGGTACTGGACGACTTCACGCTCAAGGGCGGCCCCGGCAGCAAGGTGCGCATCCCGGGCCGCGCCGGCAACCTGAGCACCAGCGCGAGCGAAGCCTCGGCCGATGGCGGCACCCTGTCCTTCAAGGGCGAGGTGGGCTGGGGGCCGGCGAATCCGTCGGGCAGCGGTTCGGGCCTGTCGATGGACATGCGTGGCGAGGTCCGGCGCCTGCGGGCGCTGGTGCGCTCCGACCGGCAGGTCACCGTGTCCGGCGACCTGCAGGCCGGGTTGAACGCGGGGCAGTTGCGCGTGCGGGGCAAGGTGACCACCGACCGCGCCGTCATCATCCTGCCGGACGAGACGGCGCCCAGCCTGGGCAGCGACGTGGTCGTCCACTCGGCGGCCAAGGAGCGCGAGGAGCGCGCAGCGGCCGAGAAGCAGGCGAAGGAGCGGGCCGCGCAGGACGAGGCCGCCGTGGGCAAGGTGAACCAGCCGCTGCTCTCCAAGGCGCCGGACATCGAGATCGCCTTCGACCTCGGCAAGGACTTCGCAGTACAGGGCCGCGGCATCACCACGCGGCTGGAGGGCCAGCTCGACGTGCGCACCACCCAGCTGAGCGCGCCGCCGCGCATCACGGGCGAGGTGAAGACCGTGCAGGGGCAGTACCGCGCGTACGGCCAGGAGCTCGATGTCGAGAGTGGATTGGCGCGGTTCAACGGGCCCTTCGACAACCCCTCGCTCGACATCCTCGCCATCCGGCCCAACATCAGTCAGCGCGCCGGCGTGCAGATCACCGGCACCGCCCAGTCGCCCCGCGTCAGGCTGTACTCCGACCCACCCCTGCCCGACGCGCAGGCCCTGGCCTGGGTCGTGCTCGGCCGTGCCTCGGCCTCCAGCGGCGGCGAAGCGATCCTGATGCAGCAGGCAGCACTGGCGCTGCTGGGCGGGCTCGGCAAGGGCGGCAGCGGCGGCAGCCTGGCCAGCCGCTTCGGCCTGGACGAGATCGGGTTCAAGGGGCCCGGCAGCGGCGGCGACCTCAAGGAGTCGGCGGTCACGCTGGGCAAGCGCCTCTCGAAGGATTTCTACGTGACCTACGAACGCAGCCTGGCCGGCACCCTGGGCACGCTGTACATCTTCTACGACCTCACACGCCGCCTGACCCTGCGCGGACAGGCCGGCCGAACCAGTGGCGTGGACCTGATCTACACCGTGCAGTACGACTGAGGCGGGAGGCCGCGCCTCACCGCAGCAGCAGCGTGAGACCGGCCGCCAGGCTCAGGAGGCCGATCAATGCGAGCAGCACCGACAGGTTCATGCGCTCGCTGAGCTCGTCGTGCAGGCGATGGGTCTGCTCGGTGGCCCGAGGGGCGCGTGCCGACAGTTGCCGGCTGCGACGACGCAGCCGCACCACCTCCCGCTCGTGCCACAGGTAGCCGACACCGCACGACACGGAAAGCACCAACAACAGCACACCCATCCACTTGACCATCCGCACCTCCAGCGGCCGATTGTCCGCGGACGCGGCAACACGGCGCTGACGGTCGTGGCACTCGGCTTGGCGCGCACGACCGCGTTGCTCGCGCGCAAGCAGTGCAAGCGGCGCAAGGGCGCCGGGGGTGCTCAGTGCCGGGCGCGTGCGTTGCGTTTGCGGGTGGCAGCGGCCTTCTTGGCCGACGCGGACCGCTCGGCAGCAGAGCGAGCGGCGGATGCGGCACCGCCCTTCTCGCCGCCCTTGCGCGCGGGTGCATGATTTTCGGCCTTGCCGCGGCCGGAGCCGGACTTCTTGCCGCCGCCGGTTTCGGCATTCACGGTGGCCCAGGCACGGCGCTCGGACTCGGGCTTGGACACGCCGCGTTTTTCGTATCCCTGCTCGATGTGCTCGGCCTGACGCTTCTGCTTGTCGGAATAGGCTGCTTTGTCTCCGCGAGGCATGGTGGACTCCTTTCGCTGTCGAGGACAGAAATCCATGCTGCGAAGCTGCACGCGCCAGTCGGGTAGGCCACGCGGGAAAGCGGATGTCGGTCGCTTCGCACGGCCAGTGCCGCCTCCGGCCGGTGAGTACGGCTGTTTACTCAGCAGACGTTCAGGTCACCCCGGCAGACTGTGGATTCGGCAGCCCGGCGTCTCTTCCGACTCCTCCTCCCGTCTATCGGGCTGTTGTTGACCCGCTTCGGCGGGTTTTCTTTTTGTGCGGACGGAACGTGGTGCCGACGAGCGCACGAGACGCTGCCACCCGATCCTTGCCGGGCACGGCGCCGGACGACGAACCGGCTCAGGCCAGTTGGCCGAAGGAAGACAGGCGCTGGCGCAGACGGTCGCCGACGCCGTGCGCCCAGGGGCCGACCGGCCGCTTGGCGGCGTGGCACCACTGGCGCCACTGGCGGCGCATGCCCACCCACACCGCCCGCCGTGCATGGGCCTTGGCCTGGCGCAACTCGGCCTGCCGGCGGCATTCGGCCGCGATCCGCAGGCCTTCGGCCACGCGTTCCGCAGCTTCGTCGCCCCAGCCCTGACGAAGGCTGGCGAGGCAAGCCAGATCGTTGGAATCGAGGCGGGTGAGGAACAGCTGGAAGTCGCGGTCGGTGTTCATGGCGAGGTGCGGAAGAAGTGCCCGAACGATACCGCACAAGTGAACACTTAGGTTAACAAAACTAAACCTTCGTAGTACTTTTTTCTCGAATTTGAGAGTTTCGGCGACGGCGTGACGCCGCCTGTGACCGTAGACGCACCGGGGGTGCCTGAAGGGAGAACCCCTTCAGATTCACCTCAGTTGGTGGCGGCACAGTCGTTTCCTGCAGCCCTTGTCTCTTCTCCTCCTCCCTCCTCGTATGAAGGGCTGCCTTCAACCCGCCTCGGCGGGTTGTTTTTTTGAAGGGTCCGCCGCTTGCCCTCCTGCAAGAGCAATTGCGGCAGTGTTGCAGTCCTACGAATCACCAAGCGAAAGCGCCTGGCAACTGCGCGGGACTCGGCCAGAATGGCCTCATGCAACCCCGACCCGGCGGCACCGCCGACATTGACGTGAAGGCCGTGCGGCTCAAGGACGCCGCACGGTGGCTGACCGACTGGCGGGAGGCTCATCGCTGGCATGCAGGCGCCGCATCGGTTCTGCGGCGTCTTCTCTGGACGTACGCCGGCGCCGGCGCCGTCGCGTTGGCGCTGGTCCCTGCCAGCGCACACGGATGGTTGGGGTCGCGGGCGGACGCAATGGCCGCGCTGTACACCCTCGTGCTGGCGCTGCCCTGGACGCCGCTCTTGCTCCTCGTGCCTGGGAACTCCGCCTGGGCGGGCGCCGCGCTGCTGGGGTCTGCGATTGCCCTGAACCTGTGGGCCGGAATCACGGTGTTGCGCTGGATCGAGGGGCGTTGATCCACGGGGCGGCACGCCGCCCGGCGGCCGAGCCACGGGCCCACGACGAACGTTGGGTCCGTCTCAAGGCAGATCGAACACCTCTTCCAGAAACGCGACGAAGGCCTTGACGTTGGGATGCCCCCGTCGGCTCTCGGGCCAGACGGCGGTGATGACGGCGCTGTCGACGGCATGCTCGCCCAACAGCGGCACCAGGGCACCGCGCCGCACGTGCGGCGCGGCGATCCATGACGCCGCTATACCGACACCGCCCCCCGCCGTGAGCACCTCCACCACCGCGTCGCTCACGTCGACCACGATGTTCGCCTCGGGCGTGAACTCCACGGTCCGGCCGCCCACCCGAAAGCTCCAGCGCATGACCAGTCCCGAGGTCTGGTAGCGGAAGTTCACACAGTCGTGCTGCGCCAGGTCTTCGGGCTTGAGGGGCGTACCGCGTGCCTGCAGGTAGGCCGGCGATGCGTAAGCCTGGAGCCGCACCGGCGCCAAGGTGCGCGCCACGAGACGCGAATCGGCGAGCGGCCCGATGCGGATGGCCACGTCGATGCCCTCGTCGACAAGGTTGACGAAGTGGTCGCTCAGCCGCAAGTCGAGGGCGACCTGCGGGTAGCGCCGGCGAAATTCGGGCAAGGCCGGCGCGAGCAGGCGCGTGCCGATGGGCAGTGATGCGGCGATCTTCAGCGTCCCGGAGGGCTCGGCATGGGCGGCTGCGGCCGACTGCACCACCTCCTCCACCGCCTGGAGAAGGCGCAGCGCCTTGTCGTGAAGGTCCCGGCCCTCGGGCGTCAACGCCAGCGAACGCGTCGTGCGCGTGAACAGGCGCAAACCCAACTGCTGCTCCAGCCGCTGAATCGTCTTGCTCACCGCCGACGGCGACACGGACAAGGCCCGGGCCGCCGCCGAAAAGCTGCCCAACGAGCCTGCTCGTGCGAACGCCACGATGCCCGTCAGCCGCTCCAGGCTCAGTTGTTCCTTCATGGCACTTTTGAAGTGATTTTCGGCCCGATTATCAAATCAACACCGCTGATTCAGACTGGCTCTTCGACGTACTCCACTCCCTTTGCAGGACAACCCCGATCAAGGACATCCCATGACGACAAAGACGATGAAGGCCATCCAGCTCCACGAATTCGGCGGCCCCGACGTGCTTCGGTACGAAGATGCCCCGGTGCCAGAACTTCAGCCGGGCGAGGTGCTCATCCAGGTTCACGCCGTGGGGTTGAATCCGCCCGACCTGTATCTGCGCGAGGGCTACAAGATGCTGCCGCCGCAGTGGCAGCCGCAGGTGAGCTTCCCGTTGATCCTGGGCACCGACGTCTCCGGGACCGTGGCTGCCGTGGCAAGCGACGTCACCGACTTCGTCGTCGGGGACAAGGTCTACGCAATGGTGCGTTTTCCAAGCGGCCTCGCGGGCACGAGCCGAGCCTATGCGCAGTACGTCAGTGCGCCCGCCTCGGAGGTCGCGATCAAGCCGGCTGCCGTGGACCATCTGCACGCCGCCGGAGCGCCGATGTCGCTGCTGACCGCGTGGCAATTCATGATCGACCTCGGCCACGACCTGCCCAACCCTCTGCAACCGCGGCAGCATGAACCCGTGCCATTGGCGGGCAGGACCGTCCTCGTGAACGGGGCGGCCGGGGGTGTCGGCCATTTCGCGGTGCAGATCGCCAAGTGGAAAGGCGCACGCGTCATCGCCGTGGCCTCCGGCGTGCACGAGGGGCTGCTGCGCGAACTGGGCGCCGACGACTACATCGACTACCAGAAGCGCAACGCCGAAGACGTCGTGCGCGATGTGGACCTGGTGGTCGACGCGGTCGGCGGCCCGAACACCGGCCGCTTCCTGCGCACGCTGCGGCGAGGCGGAGCACTGTTCCCGATCTTCCCGTTGGGCTACTCGGGCACGGACGAGGCGGCGCACCTGGGCATCACCGTGTCGACGACACAGGTTCGCTCCTCAGGCGCCCAACTGGCCGAACTGGCCAACGTCCTCAACGCCGGCGCCGTACGCGTCCACATCGATAGCACCTACGGACTGGCCGACGCGCGGCGGGCGCACGAGCGTGCGGCGGCGGGCCACATCGCCGGCAAGATCGTGCTCCAGGTGCGATGAATCGCCTGCAGCAAGCCATCGCCGACCTGTTCGACCCGCATCGCACCGTCGACGAGGCGTTGGCGCTGCATGTCACCCCGGACTTTCGGCAGCGTACCAACGGCGAATGGGTCGACCGTGCCGGCTTCCGAATGCGGATCGAGAAGCTTCGGGCGGAGATGGAGCAGGTCGACGTCACGGTGCTTGACGAGCAGGCGCAGGGCGAGCACTACGCCGAGCGGCATGTCATCGACCTTCGCCTGCGCGGTGGAGCTCGGATCGCGATGGAGGTCTACGTGTTCGCTCGGCGCGATGCGCAAGGGCGGTTTCGATGCATCGAGGAGGCAACGTTTCCGCATGGTGGGCCTGCGAGCGGACTTGTCGGCTGAACTGCCCAATCGGCAAGTCGGTGGGAGCAGCCTTGACGACGCGCGTTCGCGTTGCACAAGGCCAGTTCAGCTGTGATTGGCACTCCGTCCATCCCGGGAGGACCTTTTCTTGCCCTGAGCGCCGCCCGGTACAATGGTTCCAACAGGTCACGACCGACCTGTTCCCCGTATCTCGCGGCGGATTGTCGAGCACTGGCGCCAATGACAAGAAAACAACTGGGCGCCCCTGCTGTTGCAAGCACGTAGCGTGGACCGCGTAAGAGTCCACGACCACACACACCCGAAGCCCGCCACTGCGCGGGCTTTTTCGCACCTGCTCGAAACAACTGCGGCTCGTCCGGCAGACCGGACGCTCCGGCGAAAGCGGCTCCTAGCCTTTGGCCGCTTGGCGCGCGGCGGTGCAGCCTCAGTCTTCCATGTGCCCATCACTGCGTGCGTATCGGGGCGCCTCACAACTTACTGGTGCCCCCGACAGGAATCGAACCTGTATCTGCCCCTTAGGAGGGGGCCGTTCTATCCATTGAACTACGGAGACGGGCGCGG
>Ga0308159_1005701_pt1 | contig 10362 bp, 7 predicted proteins | sample PhyCR1_FD_201040 | JGI IMG/M metagenome (GOLD analysis project Ga0308159, IMG submission 201040) | Phyllosphere microbial communities from UC Gill Tract Community Farm, Albany, California, United States - DLSLC.R1 | ecosystem: Host-associated > Plants > Phyllosphere > Unclassified | place: USA... | reverse complement strand
ATATTGCGCCTTGGAAACAGGCTTAAACAACACACAAATTCTGAATTCATAAACTAAAACCAACAAATGTTTTATGCAAACATCCATTGAAACCAAAGACGATTTCTTTAGCAGCAAAGTATTGGGTCATCCGGCAGGGTTATTCGTGCTTTTCTTCACGGAAATGTGGGAGAGATTTTCGTACTACGGTATGCGTGCCTTACTTGTTCTATTTCTTACTTCTTCTATGTTTGGCGATAATCCAGGATGGGGCTGGCCAAGAGAACATGCGCTTGCAATTTATGGCTCTTATACTTCTTTGGCTTATTTAACGCCTATTTTGGGCGGCTTTATTGCCGATAGATTTATCGGTTATCGTTGGGCGGTTATCTTGGGGGCGCTTTTAATGACCCTGGGACACCTATCTATGGCCTTCGAGTTCAATCCAATTTTCATGTACCTGGGATTATGCCTGTTGGTGGTTGGAAACGGTTTCTTTAAACCAAACATGACTTCGATTTTATCACACATGTACAAAAAACATCCAGAGAAAAAAGATGGAGCATACACTATTTTTTACATGGGTGTCAACTCTGGAGCGTTTTTAGGAATGTTGTTATGCGGTTACATTGGCGAAAATCCAAATTGGGGTTGGAGCTATGGTTTTGGTTTGGCCGGTATTTTCATGTTTGTTGGCATGCTCCAATTCTATTTCACTAAGAATATATTTGGTTCAATTGGGCTTAAACCTGAGAAAAACAATGTAGTTATTGATGAAGATGAAGACCCGGCAGAGGCACAAAAGAATCCTTTTTCCTTATTCGATATCGTACTTATTGGGTTAATATCAATCATTGGGTTAATTTGGATTATAAATGATCCGGTATCAAAAATTACCGGTTCAACGGTGTTTAATTTTAAAATCGGTAGTTTAACGGGAGATAACTTTGCTATTATCATCGCACTGGCCTTGTTTATTTTTATCTTGATTAAAAGGATTGCACAATACTCACCTAAGCTGAGAGATAAAATGATTGTTGTAATCGTACTTGCTTTTATCACTATCTTCTTTTGGGCTTCGTTTGAGCAAGCCGGCGGTTCGATGACGATTTTCGCAAAAGACTACACGGCAAGGTTATTAGAAGGAAACGCTAAAATTATCTTCAATGTTGCCAATACATTGATTACGGTAGTTCCTTTGGTTATCATTACTTATGTTCTTTTTAGTTTATTCAGAAAAACATTCGCAAATTTTGCGTTAGGGAATATTATTCTTGCAGCCGGTTTTGCTATCATTTGGGGATTGGTAATTTACATGCTGAAAAACCAATATAGCGATGTTAAAGCTGAAGTTCCTGCAACCTGGTTTGGTGTATTAAACTCCTTGTTTATTATTTCCTGTGCACCTATTGTTTCAAAACTTTGGGAGAGCAAATTCAACCCTACCGCCACTGTAAAAAACGGTATCGGAATGATTTTATTAGGTATCGGCTTCGCAGCCTTGGCTTATGGTTCGAGTTCAATTCCACCAGGTGCAAAAATTGCCTCGGTAAGTATGATCTGGTTAATTCTGGCTTACTTTTTCCATACCATGGGTGAGCTTTTTATCTCACCTGTTGGCTTATCTTATGTTTCCAAATTAGTTCCGGGAAGAATGATTGGAATCATGTTCGGAATATGGTATTTAGCCATAGCCATTGGAAACAAAATTGCAGGCACCATGGGCGGAATGATTGATAAAATTACAGCACAGTATTCAATGTCGACTTTCTTTTTGATTTTCACGTTGATCCCAGTTGGATTAGGCATTTTCATTATGCTGTTAACGCCGATCATCAAAAAACTAATGCACGGGGTTAAATAGCATGCAAATCGCTACAGAAAAAACGCCTTCTATTGAAACATTAGAAGCGATTCAGAATTTTGATGGTAAATACCCGAAGCAACTTTGGTATTTATCATTAGTAGAGATGTGGGAACGCTTCTGTTTTTATGGGATGCGAGGTGTCCTGGCCTTTTTTATGGTTGATCAATTGGGATTAACTGATCAAAAATCGAATCTACAATACGGTGCAATTCAGGCTTTCGTTTATGCATTTACTTTTATTGGCGGTATCTTTGCCGATAAGATTTTAGGTTTTAGGAAATCGCTCTTTTGGGGCGGATCGTTAATGATTATCGGAAACCTGATTTTAGCTTTTTCTCCGCAGGATTTATTTTATGTAGGGATTACGCTTTCAATCATTGGAACTGGTTTTTTCAAGCCAAATATTTCATCGATGGTCGGCGAACTTTACCATGAAAAAGACAATCGAAGAGATGCAGGTTATGGTCTTTTTTATGCCGGGATAAATGTTGGGGGCCTTTTAGGTGGCGCGATGTGCATTTACTTGGGTAAATATGTTTCATGGCACTTATGTTTCCTTTCTGCAGCTGTTGTAATGGCTTTCGGATTGGGAACCTTTATTTTTACCAAAAAGTTCTTAGGCCCTATTGGAAATTCTCCATTGCTTAATTTGGAAAAATCAAAAAGAACTGCGTACGAAATAGCCGTTTACATAGGCTCTTTACTTTGTATTCCATTGATCTTTATCATGGTTAAAAACACAGCCTATACTGACTATTTCATGTACACTATCGGCATTGTAGCTTTGATCTATTTCATCTACGAAACCGCGATGATTAAAGACATTAAGGCACAATATAAACTGATTGCTGCGTTCGTATTCATATTTTGCTACTTCATTTTTATGGCAATATCAGAGCAAAGTGGCGGTTCCTTATCTCTTTTTGCTAAAGACAATTTAGATCACAGTTTGCTTTTTTTTAACATTGACCCCAATGTGGTGAACAACAGCGTAAACTCATTCTTCGTAATTGTTTTCAGTCCTTTGGTGGGTTTGCTATGGATTGGGATGTACAAACGCAAAATAGAACCGAATACGGTTGTTAAATTTGGAATTGGTTTTCTTTTGTTGGCGCTGAGCTTTTACGTTTTTTACGCCACGAGATTTTTTTCCAATGAGCAAGGGATAAGTTCGCTAAATATTTTCACCCTGGCCTATCTCCTACTTACTTTGGGCGAGCTATGCTTGGGTCCAATTGGCATGTCGATTATTACCAAACTTTCGCCAAAGAAAATGTTTGGTATGATGATGGGACTTTGGTTTCTCTCGAGCGCATTTGGCCAGCTTGCTGCCGGAAAACTAGGTGCAGAAATGTCGAGCATTGATAATGCTTCATTAATGACGAAACTCGTAGCTTACACCGAAGGGTATAAAGCGTTAGCACTTTATTCGCTTATTGCGGGTGTAGCCTTAATCGCTTTTTCACAATTGGTTAAAAAGCTAATGGGAGAAGTAAGATAAATACTTCAATACAACACAATCAAAAGCCTGAAAGAAAATTTCGGGCTTTTGGTTTTTAATAACTAATTTCGCCCCCATACAACAATTACTCAATCGTAATTTTAAAATTATACCAACACGTGTCTGATAGTTTAGTAATCATCCCTACCTATAATGAAAAGGAAAACATTGAAAAGATCATTAGAAAGGTTTTTTCATTAACGCAACCTTTTCATGTGCTTATTGTTGATGATGGATCTCCGGATGGCACCGCAAACATTGTGAAATCGCTGCAAGTTGAATTCGGCGGGAAATTATTCATAGAGGAACGGGCGGGCAAACAAGGCTTGGGTACAGCTTATATTTATGGTTTTAATTGGGCTTTGCAGCGTGATTATGATTACATTTTTGAAATGGACGCTGATTTTTCCCATAACCCGGATGATTTATTCAGGCTTCGCGAAGCTTGTGTGAATAGTGCTGATCTTGCTATTGGATCTCGTTATGTTAGAGGGGTTAATGTTGTAAATTGGCCAATGGGAAGGGTTCTCATGTCGTATTTTGCATCAATGTACGTTCGTTTTATTACTCGAATTACCATTCAGGATGCGACAGCAGGCTTTAAGTGCTATCGTAGAGTTGTACTACAAACCATCCCTCTAGAAAAAATACGATTTGTAGGCTATGCTTTTCAAATTGAGATGAAATTTACAGCCATTAAGTTTGGATTTACGGTAGTTGAGGTTCCAATTATTTTTACAGATAGAACAGAAGGAACATCAAAAATGAGTACCCGTATTTTTAGAGAAGCTTTTTTAGGGGTAATTCAAATGAAGGTGAGCAGCTGGTTTAGAAATTACAGTCGGGAGAAAAGTTAAATGTTGAAAGTTAAAAGTTGAAGGTATCGACCAACTTATGGCTCGATCCTATTGACTTAGGACTCAAGACTTCTTCTTCGGCTTGCCCTGATCATTGCTCCAAAGTCTTGCCCTTTCTCCATCGCCATAACCGTCATTGTGAGGCGCTTCGTTCTCGTCTGTTCGGTTTTAGCTTCGTTGATGTATTTAATAAAATAGTTTTGATGTGATTTTGAAAGTTTAAGGAATCGCTCCAACAAATCATCAACATCGGCCAGGCACATTTCTAAATCTTCGGGCATTTCTATTTTAAAGTTTTGATCTTCTTCCAGCCACAATTCTACTTTTGCTCCAGCTTCTTTTTTTAATTTTTTTCGAAGTTCGGCTCGAAGTGCAATAATGAAATCGCCTTCACCCATTGGAACTGTGGCAACCCCTGCGATTTCCACATCGTCTATTTTTCCTCTTACCCTAAAAGAAACCTTACAATCAGCTTTAATTTGATTAGCTATCATCGCTGGAATAAAAACATAGCTCCAGCCCGTTTTATCGGCCATTTGTTCAAACTTTTCTATTTCGGCTTTGATGTGGATCATGGATTAAAAGTAATAAATATATTATTCGGCTCAAAAAACACCCAAATCATGAGCCGATTAGCGAAATTAATCGGCTCAACCTAATCAACCGCTACCGGATTCATCCTAATATCCAACTTGGCAAACTTTAAAACTTCCACACTGTGAAAACCGAAGTCTTCAACAATTTTACCTAATATCAGATAACAGCCCTTGCCTTTGAAAGGATATATTGGAGTTGAGTTAGGAAAATGGGTGGTATCAAAAAAATCGCCATTACTATCTAAAAAAGTTCCAAACCACATTTTAGTGTTTTTTATGGTTCGAACGGTTTTTTCGCAAACGTAATTCCCTACCATTCTAACTGTTTTTCCTACGTTCTTATTCATATCAGCAGCCATTATTTCTCCGCGGTAACTGGTCTTCAAAAAATCGAACATTTGGTAGTTTAGCGGAAAACCCAATAGTTCCCATTCTACGTACGCATCTTCAATCGGTAAGTTGGCCAGTTCCGGCAGCGTATATTCTTTGCGTTCAAGGCTAAACAATTCGGCTGCATTTATAATTTTGTTCTTGTGCCCTAAATAGTTGTAAATATCCCAGAGAAGTGTTTTCTTATCTTTTCCGGTAAACCTAAGCGCGCCTAGCCGAATCAATAGTATTGCTTGCTCTAATGTAATTTGAGTTCGTTTTACGAAATTCTCTAAATCTTTGAAAGGTCCATTCAACCTGCGTTCCTGAGGAATACTTTCAATGAATTTATGCTCCAAACCCTGAACTCCCGTGAAGCCTAAAAAAGCATCATTTCCTTTTATATTCACCACTTCATCGCTTTGGTTTACGCAAGGCAAATGTACTTTTGCCCCAGTTTTTTGAAGCTCGTGAACATATACCCACCTATTGTAAAAACCGCCATAATTATTCAAAACCGCCACCATAAACTCTTTTGGATAATAAGTTTTTAGGTATAAACTTTGGTAACTTTCTACAGCAAAAGAGGCAGAATGTGCCTTAGAAAAACTGTAGCCGGCAAAGGAGGATATCTGTCGCCAAACTTCGGTAATTAATTCTTCACTGTGTCCCTGTTTGCGGGCAGAAACAAAAAACTTATTTACCAATTCATCAAAAGCGAGTTTCGATCGGTATTTACCGCTCATCGCTTTACGAAGCACATCTGCATCAGCTAAATCAAGGCCGGCAAAATAATGGCAAACTTTAATCACATCTTCCTGGTAAACCATTACCCCGTACGTTTCTTTAAGCTGCTCTTTCATCTCTTCGCAGAGATAGACCACCTTATCAGGCGCATGGTAACGCTCAATAAAAGATTTCATCATGCCAGAACTCGCCACACCCGGACGAATAATTGAACTCGCTGCTACCAGGGTTAAGTAATCTTCGCACTTCAATTTCTTTAGTAATTGCCGCATGGCTGGCGACTCGATATAAAAACAACCAATGGGCTGACCTTCACGTAAAATCGCATTGAGGTTTGGATCATTTTTAAAAGTTTTAAAATCATGGATATCGATATCACGACCGCAATTACTGTTGATCAGTTGTACCGCCTCACGGATGTGACCGATTCCCCGTTGGCTCAACACATCAAACTTTTCATAACCTATTGCCTCTGCCTCGTACATATCCCATTGTACCGTTACAAAACCTTTTGGAGGTAAATCCAAAGCAGTGTAATAGGTAATAGGTTCTTCGGAGATGAGAATGCCGCCAGCATGAATGGAACGTTGATTTGGCATATTTTGCATGTGATGGTGAACGGCAGCTAATTTCTGATAGGTAGCATTTAGCTGATTTTCACGTTCCTTTGTTGGGTCGATGAAACCATCAATTTCCTCTTTGGGCAAACCCAGCACTTTACCAATTTCTCGAATAATGGCCCTGTCTTTAAACGTGCTCATCGTACCTAAAAAAGCAACATGCCACTTCGGGTACTTATTAAAAATATATTTCTGAATGGTTTCTCGCTCATCCCAGGCAAAATCTATATCAAAATCTGGGGGGCTGGTACGTTTCTCATGTAAAAACCTTTCGAAGTATAAATCAAGATCAATGGGATCTACATCAGTAATCCGCAAACAATAAGCAACGATGCTGTTTGCACCCGACCCTCTACCTACATGGTAAAACTTGCATTTCCCCATGGCGTAGCGAACAATATCGAACGTGATTAAAAAGTAAGCGCAGTAGTGTTTCAATTCGATGATGCGCAACTCTTTTTCCATTCGCTCCCTTGCAACTGGATTATTTTTGCCGTAACGATTTTCTAAACCTTTATATGCAATTCGCCTCAGCAATACCTTATCTAACCCCTCACCTTCCTTACAGTAGGAAAACCGGTTTTTAGACATAGGTTGGGGCCCGGGCTCAAAATAACTACTTAAATCGCAAGCATTTAACAAATTCTGTGTGTTTTCAATGATAAAGGGAAATGCTTCAAATTTAAGTTTCAACTCTTCTTCGGAAATCAAAACTTCATTGCATCCGCATTTTGCATCTTCTGGCACCAGGGTTAATAAGGTGTTCAATTCAATCGCTCGTAGATATTCATGTAAGCGATGTTCTACCCGACTACCTACCGTAACTGGATGCCAGATCACCAACTTTTCCTTTTTCTCTAGCAAAGGGTGTTTATAAAGGTGATTTAACTGATCGCTTTTTATTCCGATAAACTCATTCGATTTTAATGTCCGATTAGAATTTTTTGTAAAAGGATAAATAAAGAAAACATCGTTAAGAATGGGCGCAGTATCCGGAAGTGGAATATTTTCGATATTATGGAAACTCAAAAACTCGTTAAGGGCCCGCATCCCTTCTCTGTTTCTTGCAATACCGATATATAAAAGTTGCTGATCGCTTTTAAATTCAATTCCAGTGATGGGTTTGAGTGGATAGGGAATATTTCCTTTTTGAACATCATCTGCTTCTTTCGCAACTCCTTGTCGATAACATTCCCGAATGAATTCAACAGCTCCGGTAGAATTGTTGATATCTGTTAAAATAAGCTGACCAATATTTAAAGCACGGGCTTTGGCAACGATTGTTTGGATATCCATCGTTCCATATTTTAAGCTATATGATGAATGTAGGTTAAGAAACATTTCAGTTTACAGTTCTCAGTTGCCGATTGCCGGTTTCCAGTTACCGGTTGATAATGATAGTTGATGGTTGACAGTTTCCGGGTTTCGGGTTAAGGTTAGATTATTAAAGATTAACCAATTATAGCAAAAGCTATCCGTCTAATTTGTTAGCTGTTCCTAAGTCAGCGTTAATAAAAGTTCTAATTCTCGATCGCTTTCTTTCTTCGCCGTTTTCATTTTCAGGTCCAGGCAACTTTTTCTTTCGGGGATTATATTTGATGACTTTTCCATATTCATCTCTTTCCGGGCCTTTAACAATACAGGCTTTTACAACCGATTCAATACCATAGTGATTTCTCACTTTATCCATCGCCTGGTATAAATCATATTCTTCTTCTGAGGTATGATATAAACCAATCTGTTCAAAACCGCTTACCAGATGGGATAACCTCACGCCGATTAAGCGTAATAACATTCTTTTGCTATATAGCTTTTTAAATAACTCATGTGCCTTGGAAATCAGAAACGAATCGAGTGCCGTATAAGGAATTCGGGCCTGTTGCGTTACGGTTTCAAAATTAGAATAACGAATAGTGACGGTAATGCAGGCCGTTAACTTCTGCTGACTCCGGAGCTCGTAAGTGAGGTTAGTGACCATGCCGCTTAAAATCGCCTTCATCTTTTCGATATCCATACTGTCGCTTTCAAAAGTAGTCTGTGTACCGATCGATTTCCGTTCACGGTAAGGAACCACCGGCGAAAAGTCGATACCGTTGGCTTTCTGCCAAATTGCCAAGCCCTGCTGGCCTAAAATTTTAAACATTAAATCCTGAGGAACTTCGGCTAAAGTTTGAATTTTTCGAACCCCCATTTCACTCAATTTTTTGTAGGTTGCATCACCAATACCTGGAATTTTATGTACTGGTAAGGGGTTTAAAAAGGGTCGAACTTCTGGAAAGGGAATTTCCAACTCGCCATTTGGCTTACATTCATTAGTGCCGATTTTAGAGACGGTCTTATTTACCGACAAGCCGAATGAAATTGGCAATCCCATTTCTTTGATAATCGTCTGCCGGAGTTCGGAAGCAAATTTCATACAGCCGAAAAACTTGTCCATACCCGTCATATCGATATAATGTTCATCAATACTTGCTTTCTCGAACAAAGGAACACGATCGGCTATAATTTCGGTAATTTCATGCGAAGCCCTGGAATAGTCATCCATATTTCCCCTCACAAAAATAGCCTGTGGACAAAGCTGCTTTGCCATTCGCCCCGGCATTGCGGCATGCACGCCAAATTTACGGGCTTCGTAACTGCAGGAAGTCACTACGCCCCGATCTGCACTGCCACCAACAATTACTGGTTTGCCAAGTAATTTAGGGTTCTTCCGCAGTTCGACTGATACAAAAAATGCATCTTGATCCATATGGATGATATGTTTGTTTTTGTCCGTCATGATTCCAACCTTATAAATTGCTGCAAATTACTTGCAACTCGAAAACAAAAATACTAATTAATTTAGTTTTTTAACGCAAATAGATCTGGTTTTTTATCAACAAAATACTAACATATTTAGTTTTAGAATAAGCTTAGTAACGCCTATTAAAAATGTAAGGGTGATAAAAGCTAACCTTTTTTGCGAGTCGGCAGAGTATTTAATCAGACTTTCCTGATATCCAACCGCCTTGATAAAATTCAGTTCATGAGCAAACAATTTCGTTAGCTATCTGTATTCTTAAAATGAGAATAATTTTGGCGTTTCCAATTGCTCTTTTAGCCATCGCTTGTCACAACACCAATCCAGAAAAGGGTTCGGGCGGGAATAGGGTTGATAAACAGGTCACATTATCAAATGATGCTATTGTAGATTCGACCAAAGCACTGTTGGACCAATCCTTCGAATTGGATAAAAAACATATCAATGATATCATTTCAAGTACCGAATACAATCAAAAGAAAAAATCATTAATGACTACCTACACTGTGCTTTATAAAAGCTTGGCTCCAGCTGATACTTTAAAGGTTAATGAGTATCGCATTAAGAAAGAGGCAACAATTAAACAAGATTCTACTAAAAAGACTAAAGCATCGAGATGGGAATAGAAAAAATGGAAGATCCCAAAGATCATCCAAAGCCTGTTGGAAAATTCGCTCAAACATTCATAAACCTCTACGAGGTTTTCCGTTTTATTGGCCGTTTTTTCAAGGAAGCATTTTTGCCTCCGTACGAGTTTAAGGAATTAATGCGTCAATGTTACGAAATTGGTTACCGTTCGGCTTTATTGATTTCTACCACCGGCTTTATTACAGGCTTGGTTTTTACAAAACAATCGCGTCCATCCTTGTCAGAATTTGGTGCAACATCCTGGCTTCCATCGTTAGTGGGCATTGCTTTGCTAAGAACCCTTGCTCCATTACTTACAGGATTAATTGCCGCTGGTAAAGTTGGCTCGAGCATTGGTGCAGAGCTTGGATCAATGAAGGTAAGCGAACAGATCGATGC
>Ga0308159_1005700_pt1 | contig 10363 bp, 9 predicted proteins | sample PhyCR1_FD_201040 | JGI IMG/M metagenome (GOLD analysis project Ga0308159, IMG submission 201040) | Phyllosphere microbial communities from UC Gill Tract Community Farm, Albany, California, United States - DLSLC.R1 | ecosystem: Host-associated > Plants > Phyllosphere > Unclassified | place: USA... | reverse complement strand
AGTCCTTGGGGGCATCTCGCCACCGCAACCCGTTGCGGTTGACGAACACGATGCCGCTCAACACCCGCCGATCGTCGACGCGTGGCCTGCCATGGCTTTTCGGAAAGAACGGCCGCAGGCGTTCCATCTGCTCGTCCGTCAGCCAAAACAGGTCGCTCATTCCACTCTCCTTACGGAGCCTGAATCAGATTGAGCGCCTCACATCAATGGGGCCTGACCCTAAGGCGTCCAGCACAGCAATCATTGCGATGCTGACGATAACTGGAACACCCCATACGAACTTTTACCCGAAGGCAAACACGGGATTATATCCCCGCCTCGCCCAGTCTCGATCCATCCAGTTGATCAGCGCACGAAACATGAGCCGCCGCCCCTTTCAACGCGGTTCTAACGACTTCATCCGACGTCTGCTATTGGGCGAAAGCAGATCGTCCGGTTGAAGGCGAAAATAACGGAACCGCCTCCGCCCCAAGAAGAAAAGGGCCCCAGCGGAAACCCGCCGGAGCCCTTTCGCAATGTCAGCCGGGTGAAGGCTTATTTCGCGTCGTTCGCCGTCTTGGCGACGGTGTTGCCCGCCGAGCTCACGTCGCGACCGACGCCCTCGACCGTGTTGCACGCGCTGACCAGCAGCGCACCGGCGACGATGGCCAGACCCATGAGCTTACGCATTCTCAGTCTCCTCGATGAATTCCGTCGCCGATCAATGCGTCAGGCGTGCAATCGTTCCGCCTCTGTTACGGACGCTGCATCAGATATCGGTGGAGGGAGGGCGAAGGCCCTAAAAAGATTAAGGCCTGGAAGCGTCACCGGGGGGGGAGGGGGGACGCTTCCAGGCCTATGGCTTGGACAGCGAGAGCGGGGGGGCATAAGTTCGCTATCCGAAGAGCAGAACACATTGCCAAGGCAGGGGTTCCCGCCTTTTTGACGACCGCCGATCTTTTTTCGAAAAGTTAGTCGCGCCCGACGATCGGGATGGCGATCTCATAGGCGCCGACCAGCGGATCGTGGTGCAAGGGCGCGCGCAGCTGCCGTGCCAGCCCCTCCATGACCCGGCCATAGCGCTTGCCGATCAGGTGGCGCAGCTCGTCCGTCTCGACCAGCGCGCGGGTGACGACGCGGACGACCGCGCGGCCCTCCTGCTCGGCGGGCTTGATCGCCACGCGGATCTGTGCGGCCGGATCGCAGTTCATCGCCAGCTCGATCGTCTCGGTGACGAGGAAGGCGACGGCGACCGCCACATCCTGGTTGACCAGCAGGGGCGCGACATCGAGCGAGATGCCGATCCCGGCGGCGTTTTCCGGCGCGGTGGCGCGGATATTGGCGGCGAGTTCACCGATCATCGTGCGCAGGTTGAGGCCGCGATTTTCCTCCAGCTCGGCGAAATGGTGACGATGGACCACCGCCAACGCATCGACCCGCCGCTGAATCGAGGAATAGGCGGCCATCGCCTCCGGCCCCGTCGCGCCGCGCGCGTGGAAGTTGATGAGGCTGGAGATGACCTGCAGGTTGTTCTTGACCCGGTGATGGACCTCGCGGGTCAGCTTGGTCTGGCGCACCAGCCCTTCGGCCAGGCCCGCCTCGTGCGTGGCAACGGTGCGGGTGATCGCCTCGAACGTGTCCGCCAGATCGCGGATTTCCTGCGCGGGCGCGGCCTCGACCCCGGAAATGTCGAGAACCTCGCCTGGCTGATAGGTCGCGACGATGGCGCGCAACCGACGCAGCGGACGGATCAGCAGCCGGTCGACGATGAACCAGCCCAGCACAACGGCGGCCAGCCACATCAGCAGCGGCAGCGCGAGCGCCACGATCAGCGAGGACGTGATCGGCGCACTGGGCGTGGAAGTGCGCAGGACCAGCCCGGCAATGCCCAGCTCGGTCCGCATCGACTTCATCCGCTCCAGGGCACCCTGGCGGGAAAGCTGCTTGATGGGCAGCAACTCCCCGTCCAGTTCCAGCACCGACTCGATCGGGCTGGTCGGATTGCTCTGGTCGACCAGCGACTGGAGGAAGGGCAGGGGGAAGAAGGCGCGGGCCTGGGCGCGGCCGTCCTGGCTGGCGACCGACAGGACCAATCCCTTGCCGGGGAGGATGTCGGCCCCGATCGGCGAACCGTCGACGGGCGTGGGCAAGGCCGCGGGCAGCGGATCGCCGCACAGGACCTTGCCCGCGCGGTCGGTGATGAGGAAACGCGCGCCGGTCATCGACTGCTGCGCAAACACGCCCTGGGCGCGCGCGCAACTGGGCATGTCGAGCGGATCCTGGCCCATGGCCCGGACGGCGACGCGCAGCGCCGTCATGTCGCCCATCAGCTCGGTGGCGATGGCGCGCGCGTCTTCATTGGCGGCGATACGCAACCGGCCGCTCGCCTCGCTATCCGCAAGCCTGGTCGTCTGGAGCGTCGCGAAGATCGCGATGGCCGCCAGGATGAACAGGGTGCTGCCCAGCACGAGTACGAGCTTCGCGCCCGTCGTGAGGCGGGGCGGGGCAGGGCGGAGGCGTTCGGGAGCCTCGATGTCTTGGGGAGGTGTGCTGGCCATTCAGCCGGACGTTCAGTCCAGCTTGCTAAGAAGGTCAAGCATCTCGGCAGGAACCTGCTCGTCCACCGTCTTCTGATACGCCTGGCGAAGGGCCGAGCCCGCATCTTTCTGACCGCCCTTCGGGGGCGTGTCGGACGGCGTGTTCTTCGTCTTGTTGCCCAAACTCAAAATATCCCCCTGCACGACCCACTAGCGGGGCAACCGACGCAATGGCGGCCATGGGCACTGCCGGTTGGCGTCATGCCTGGGCCATAGTTGATGTGGCGATGAAACCAAATTCGATCTTGTTGGTTCCCGATGCGATACGAAAAAACCAAAGGGCGCGTCCATAGGGTGTGCCGTATGGGGATTTCGGGAAACGGCATTGAAAACATGCGCGGGGGTCAGCACATCAGGCGTCCGCGAATACCTCAGGGAGTGATTATTACCCATGTCGCTTGGACAGCAGCTTGCGCCCCATCTTCCCTTCCTGCGGCGCTATGGCCGGGCCCTGACCGGCAGCCAGATGCACGGCGACAAATATGTCCGCGCCACGCTGGAGGCGATCGTCGCGGCCCCGGACCAGTTTCCGCGCGACGTCGATCCGCGCCTTGGCCTGTACCGCATGTTCCAGGGCATCTGGTCGTCGGCCAATTACGACGAGCTGGACAATGACGGCATCGACGCCGACGGCAACGAAGGTCTGGCCCGCGCCCGCCTCGCCCGGATGACCCCGCTGTCGCGCCAGGCGCTGCTGCTGACCGCGATGGAGGGTTTCACGCCCGAGGACGCCGCCTATCTGATCGACGTGGAGCCGAGCGAGGTTGAGAATCTCGTGTCCGAGGCGCTGGCCGAGATCGAGAAGCAGACCCGCGCCCGCGTGCTGATCATCGAGGACGAGCCGATCATCGCGATGGATATCGAGACGATCGTGCGCGACCTGGGCCATGAAGTCACCGGTGTCGCCGTCACCCGTGACGAGGCCGTGGCGCTGGCCATGGAGGATCGCCCCGGCCTGGTGCTGGCCGACATCCAGCTGGCCGATGACAGCTCGGGCATCGACGCGGTCAAGGACATCCTGGCTGAGTTCGAGGTTCCAGTGATCTTCATCACCGCCTTCCCCGAGCGCCTGTTGACCGGCGAACGTCCGGAACCGACCTTCCTGATCACCAAGCCGTTCCAGCGGTCGACCGTGAAGGCCGCGATCAGCCAGGCGCTGTTCTTCGACCAGAGCACCGTCCCGGCCGAATAAGAAAGACCTACAGTTACGGACCCAAAACGGTTGAGAGGCGTTGAGGTGGACATGGCTGATTCCAACGAACCCATTCATGTCGCCAAAGAGGATGCCAGGGCAGGTTCGACGCCGCATGTGACGCGGTACGTCCTGCCCATCTCGCTGGTGCTGGTGATCGCGATCTTCGCCTTTCTGGTGTTGCGCTGACACGAGCCTTGTCGATTAGCCCTTTGGGACGGCTGGCTATTTCAGGGTTGGCCCCTTATGTTTCGAAGCGGTCGCAGGATCGGCCGTTTCCGATGATCGGATTTTCATGACGCAGCCACAGACGCGGGACGAATTCGAGGACGACGCACCCGATGCGCCCATCGAGCACGTCGCGCTCCCCGACTCCGAATTCAAGGCGGAACTGGCGCGCGTCATCCCCCATCTTCGCGCCTTCGGCCGCTCGCTTTCGGGCAGCCGCGATCTGGCCGACGATCTGGTGCAGGAAACGCTGCTCAAGGCATGGGCCGCGCGCAAGCGGTTCCAGGCTGGCACAAACATGCGCGCCTGGACCTTCATCATCCTGCGCAACCTGTATCTGTCGCAGATGCGTCGCGCGCGCTTCAAGGGCGAATGGGACGATCTGGTCGCCGATCGCATCCTGGCGGCCCCGGCCAGCCAGGACCGCCACGTCGAACTGGGCGATATGCAGCGTGCGCTGATGCACCTGCCGCAGCCGCAGCGCGAGGCGCTGATCCTCGTCGGTGCGGGTGGATTTGCGTATGAGGAAGCGGCCGAAATCTGCAATGTCGCGGTCGGCACGATCAAGAGCCGCGTGGCGCGTGGTCGCGTCGCATTGGAGGCGATTCTGACCGAAGGTTCGCTGCCCTCACGTCGCCTGCATGAAACCGACAGCAGCAAGACCGCGCTGGACAGCATCATGGGTGATGTCGACCAGTTGAGCGGCGGGCGGTAAGCGCCTTTACTTTCGGGCTTTAATAGATGGCCGTCCCGGTTCTGGTCGGGGCGGCTTTTTTGTGTCGGAATGGGTCGGCTTGACAGTGATCGCAAGACCTTGTCCGATCCGGCCATGCGCATGCTGGCCCTGATCCTCTCCGCCTTTCTGCTGACAGCGGCCACGCCGCCGATCCCGGACGTCCTCAAGCCGTATATCAAGGGCGATCGCTTCGATCCGGGTGATTATAAATGGATGAAGGGGCGCTTTCCGGACGCGACGCCTGAGGAAAAGGCGCAGGACAAGCAGGTCAGCGGATGGCTAATCGCCTGCTATGAAGACGACTTGGCGGCGTTCCGAGTTGAGCTTCGTACTCTGGGTATCGCCGATCCAAAATTGATCAACACCACCAGTCGCAATCTCCTCTGCCCGCAAGTGGCATCGGCGCCGGACGTGCACCACTGGACGAGCTTTGACGCATTTCAGCGCTCGGTCGACAAGGCCGCGCCGATCGCCGACGCCTATTTGATCGCGGTGAAAGTGGCCAAGGCCATGGGCGCAGCCAAGACGCCAAAATTGCATGACATTCTGATCGCCCGTCCCCTCGGCGAGCAGATGCTGCGGGTAGGCGCGGGTTGGGGCGAGGGCGATATGGCGGGCGCGCCCGCTGTTTCCGACGACGTTCAGGCGGTGATCGTATCGCGGCTATTGTTGGCTGCTGCCGTCGAGGATCATGATAACACTCAATGGCTCAGGGCCTTGGTTGCGAGGCAGGGTTGGCCGAAGCGCTCCGAGATCGGCGAGGATGCCGCCGAACAGGCTTGGCTGCTGGTGCAACATGCGGATGCCGATCCAGCTTTCCAACTCTCATCATTGCGTTTGATGGAGCCGCTCATGGCGAAAGGAGAGGTTTCGAAAGACGATTATGCCTATCTGTATGACCGCGTGATGCTGAAGATCGCGGGCAAGCAGCGTTATGCGACGCAGGCGATGTGTGACAATGGTAGGCGCGTGCCGCAGCCTCTCGAGGATGAAAAGGCCGTCGACCGGCTGCGTGCGGATGTCGGCCTGGCGCCTGTCGCAGGCTATCTGGCCGGAATGGATCAAACCTATGGTCGCTGCCCACCCGGCCAGCCGCGATAGTCCCTCAGGAGCGTGGTGAACGCCGGTCCAGCCGCGCCAATAGCCGCACCCAGTGATCCGGTAACCGCACCGGCCGGGAATAGGCCGAGCGGAGCGCACAGCCGATATCGTCCGTGCGCTGCGGCGCGCGGACGATGCGGATGTCGCTGGTCCCGGATTCGGTGCTCATCATGGCAACATAACCGATCGCGGCTTGACAAGTTGCAAATCATCTGATGCGCATTTGTTAACGGGATCGAAAGTGTTTCTTTCGCCACACCCCGCGGGGTAGAAGCGGGGCATGAGCAGCCTGTCCTCGTCCGCCTTGCCCGATGCTGTCGCCCGTGCCCGTCGGCATTCGTCCTTTCTGGCGATGCTGCTCGACCGGGAGCCGGAAATCGAGGCGACGGCGCTGGCAGGGGAGTTACTCGCGCCGCCCGTTGTGGCGGAGGATTTGCCGGTCGGCACCCGGTTGCGTCGCGAGCGGCGCGCGCTGGCGCTCACCGTCGCGCTCGGCGATCTGTCCGGGCTGTACGACCTGACCGAGGTGACGCACCGGCTGACCGATTTCGCCGACCGGTCCCTCGACCGCGCGATCCGCGCCGCGATCGAGGAGCGCACGCCGGGCGCAAAGCCGGTCGGTTTCGCCGCCATCGCGCTGGGCAAGCAGGGCAGCCGCGAACTCAACTATTCCTCCGATATCGATCCCATCCTGATCTTCGACCCCCAGACGCTGCCCCGTCGTCCGCGCGAGGAACCGGAGGATGCGGCGGTGCGCATCGGCAAGCGGGTCGTCGAATTGCTTCAGGCGCGCGACGGCGAGGGCTATGTGCTGCGCGTCGACCTGCGGCTTCGGCCCTCGCCCGAAGCGACGCCGATCGCGATTCCCGTGGAGGGGGCGATCGCCTATTATGAGAGCCAGGCGCTGACCTGGGAACGGGCGGCGTTCATCCGCGCGCGGGCGGCGGCGGGCGACCTCGCGCTGGGGCAGCGTTTCCTGGATGCGATCCGGCCGTTCGTGTGGCGGCGCGCGCTCGATTTCGGCGCGGTCGGCGAAATTCGCGACCTGACCCGGCGAATCCGCGATCACCATGCGCAGGGGCAGGCGATGGGGCCGGGTTATGATCTGAAGCGCGGGCGCGGCGGTATCCGTGAGATCGAGTTTTTCGCGCAGATTCACCAGCTGATCCATGGCGGTCGCGATCCCGCGCTGCGCGCGCCCGCCACCCGCGACGCGCTGGCGAGACTGGCCGAGGCCGGGCGGATCGATGCTGGCGAGGCGAAGGCGCTGACCGATGCCTATGTCCTGCTGCGCACGATCGAGCACCGGGTGCAGATGATCGACGACCGTCAGACGCATCAGCTGCCATTGGGCGAGGGGCTGGGCCGGGTCGCGCAGCTTCACGGATTGGCGGATGGCGATGCGCTGATCGCCATGCTGGCGCCCGTCACCGAACGGGTCGGGCGCTTCTACGACGCGCTCGACGCCGATGAGCGACCTCGCCTGCCGCACGATCCGGTCCTCCTGAACGAGCGGCTGGCGGCGGCGGGCTTGCGTGATATCGAGGCGGCGGCGCGGCGGATCGCGGCGTGGCGTGGCGGCGACTATGCCGCACTGCGCAGCCCGGCGGCACGCGAGGCGCTGGACGCGGTGCTGCCGACCCTGGTCGAGGCGCTTTCCGAAGCCCCCGATCCCGATGCCGCGATCCTGAAGCTCGATTCGCTGTTCGAACGGATGACGAGCGCGATCAACATCTTCCGCCTGCTCGAGGCGCGGCCGGGGCTGGCCAGCCTGACCGTCGCGATTCTCAGCCATGCCGCACCGCTCGCGGCAGAGCTGGCGCGGCGGCCCGCGCTCCTCGATGGGCTGATCGATGCCTCCGCCTTTGAGCCATTGCCCGCCGTGAAATTCCTCGAACGCGCAATGCGCGGCGGCGAGAGCGGGCAGGATTATCAGGATCGCCTCGACCATGTCCGCCGCGTGGTCGGCGAATTGCGGTTCGCGCTGGGGGCGCAGATCGTCGCGGGGCGGGCCGATCCGCTCGAGGTGGCGGGCGGCTATGCGCGTGTCGCGGAAGCGGCGGTCGGCGTGCTGGCGCAGGCAACGGTCGATGAATTCGTCGCGGCGCATGGCCGGGTGCCGGACAGCGAATTGGTGATCCTGGCGCTCGGGCGGATGGGGGGCGCGGCGCTGACCCACGCCTCCGACCTCGACCTCGTCTATCTGTTCACCGGCGATTTTGCGGGCGAGTCCGATGGGGCGAAGCCGCTGGGGGCGACGCTCTATTACAACCGGCTGGCACAGCGGGTGACGGCGGCGCTGTCGGTGCCGACCCAGGCGGGGCCGCTCTATCCGGTCGACACGCGGTTGCGGCCATCTGGCACGCAGGGGCCGCTGGTGGTCTCGGTCGAGAGTTTCGCGCGTTATCAACGCGAAGACGCCTGGACCTGGGAGCATATGGCCTTGACCCGCGCTCGGCCGATCTTCGGCTCGGCGGAAGCGCGGGCGGAGGTGGCCGCGATCGTCGCCGATGTGCTGAACGGCAACCGCCCCGCCCGTGACGTGGCGACCGAGGCGGGCGACATGCGCGCCGAAATGGCGCGGCACAAGCCGCCGCAAGGGCCGCTCGACATCAAACTGTTGCCTGGCGGACTGGTCGACCTGGAGTTCGCGGTGCACCGGGTGCAGCTGATCCATCGGACCGGGTTTGATCCCGATCTTGGCCGGGCCATCGGCGCGCTGGTGGTGCAGGGGCTGATGCCGCTGTCCATGGCGCAGGCGCATGACGTGCTGACCCGCGCGCTGGTGTCCTTCCGCCTGTTGGTGCCCGATGGGCAGGAGCCGCCCGAGCCGACCCGCCCGCTGATCGCGCGCGCCATGGGCCTGCCCGATTGGGCGACGGTGGTTGCCACGCTGGAGGCGACACGGCAGGAGGTCGCCCAGGTCTGGCATGGAGATGGTGATGCAGCAGGGTGACGCGATTCCCGCGGTGACGGTCACGGGCGCGAATGACGAAACGCTGACGCTGGGCGATCTGACCGGGCCGCTCGTCGTCTATTTCTACCCCAAGGACGACACCAGCGGCTGCACGCGCGAGGCGCAGGACTTCACCGCACTGGCGGCGGACTTCGCGGGCGCGGGCGTGCGGGTGATCGGTATTTCCAAGGACAGCCCGGCCAAGCACCGCAAGTTCACCGAAAAATATACGCTGGCGGTCGAACTGGTCAGCGACGAGGACGGCACGGCCTGCGAGGCGTTCGGCGTCTGGGGCGAGAAGAAGCTCTACGGCAAGACCTATATGGGCATCGAGCGGGCGACCTTCCTGTTCGATCGTGACGGCAAGCTGGCCCAGAGCTGGCGCAAGGTGAAGGTGCCCGGCCATGCCGAGGCCGTGCTGGAGGCGGCGCTCGCGCTTTGACGACGATTGCCCAAGCCTGCGCAGCCGTCCTGCGCGAAAGCGATCCGCTGGCCAAGGTGCGGTTGGCGCGGGCGGTGGCGCGCGGCTGGCGTCGCGGCGCTCTGGCACATGACTTCGATGTCGCGATGCCCGATGCGCCGGGGCGGCCCGACCGGCCCGAATTGCTGCCGCCCAACCGCATGCCCAAGCGCGGGCGGGGTGGTTCGGAAAAGGGGCGGATCGCGCTGCTCCACGCGCTGGCGCATATCGAGTTCGCGGCGATCGACCTGGCCTTCGACGCGGCGGGCCGGTTCGGCGGGCAGTTCCCGCGCACCTTCGTCGACGACTGGATTTCGGTCGGCGCGGATGAGGCGATGCACTTCGCCGTCCTGCATCGTCGGCTAAAGACCTTGGGGTCGGGTTACGGCGAACTGCCTGCCCATGCGGGCCTCTGGGAAGCGGCGGAGGAGACCGCGCATGACGCCATGGCGCGGCTGGCGGTCGTGCCGATGGTGCTGGAGGCGAGGGGCCTCGACGTCACGCCGGAGACGGTCGCACGCTTCCGCGCGGGGGGCGACGAGGCGTCGGCGCGCATCCTCAACCGCATCTATACCGACGAGATTCGGCATGTCGGATTCGGCGCGAAATGGTTCGGTTATCTGGCCGCCGGGCATGACATCGAGCCCGCCGAGCATTGGCGAATGCTGGTCCGCCGCCATTTCCGGGGGGCGGTTAAGCCACCGTTCAACGTTTCGGCGCGCGATACAGCCGGTTTGACGCGCGATTTCTATGTGCCTCTTGCGGACGAGGAACCCATAAAGGCACAAGCTGACCGTCTGTAACGCGGTGGGGCTGCGACACAGCATAGGATGAACGAAGCCGGGCTTTTCCGACTGCGGGATCGTTCGGCGACAAGGGTTCGGGGTTCGATGAATCAACTGGCACTCTCGGGTAAATCGATTGCATCGCGCGTCCGCTCTGTTTTCCTCGCTACCCTGATCGTCGGTTTTTCGGGCGGTCTGTCCGGCCAGATGGCGATGGCCCATTCGGCACCCGCCGCTCCGGCCGCCAAGGCCAATGCCGCCGTCGGGGGCGAGTTCATCCCCGCCAACAGCGCCGAAGCCTCGGCCGACCTTCGCACCGACCAGCAGTT
>Ga0308159_1005698_pt1 | contig 10364 bp, 9 predicted proteins | sample PhyCR1_FD_201040 | JGI IMG/M metagenome (GOLD analysis project Ga0308159, IMG submission 201040) | Phyllosphere microbial communities from UC Gill Tract Community Farm, Albany, California, United States - DLSLC.R1 | ecosystem: Host-associated > Plants > Phyllosphere > Unclassified | place: USA... | reverse complement strand
CGCCAGACGGTCGCTGCGCTCCCACGCCCGGATCGATCCCTGCGCTCAGCCTTCCGATGTCGCTGGTTAGGCAAGATCAAGATCAAGGGCACTCGAGCTAACGCTCATTGTTGAGTGGTTAGAAGCGCCGCATGGCTTTGGATTTGTGGTGGATTTTCCCCTCACCCCAGCCCTCTCCCGAGGGAGAGGGAGCCGATTTGTGGGGGCTTCAGAACTTGAGTTCGACTCGGTATGTCATGTCGGCGTACCTCTTCCAATCACCACGGTCAGTCCCCTCTCCCTCCGGGAGAGGGCTAGGGTGAGGGGCTTTTGGGCTAGTCAGGCTCCACCTGAAGTTTCATCCCTCCATCCTGCAGAGGCTCCGTCTCTCGAACACTACCCTGCAGCGTGCGCCCATCCACTTTCACCACGACGATTTTCGCCTGGTCCAGATCATCCGGCACCGGCGCCTTGACGCATAAGGTGAAGCGGTAAGGATCGTCCGCGACCGTCTCGAGCCCAACCTCACAATCCACGGTTTTGCTGATCTGGCCGAAGAACGTGGTCAGGCCGTAGTCCAGCCGCGCCGGGTGGTAAAGGATGTCCATCAGTGCTTCTCCTTCGTCCGCAAGCGGCTGGGTGGTTAATGCGTCTGGCGCCAGGTGACGTTTTCCAGGCCGAATTTTTCCGCCATCGGTTTGCTGGTCTTTTGTACCTTTTCACGGCCAAAGCGCGGGATCCGGCCGACGCCGGCGTCGCAGCTCGCCCAGTGCCAGGCTTCGGCATTGTCCATTTTGTCCGAGCGGATAATGAACGACTTGGGCGTACCGTGAAGGGTGTAGTCGATAACGAAAAGTTTTGCGTTGTTCATAAAGCCGGTATTCCTCCCTGTGGTAATTAACGGATCGCAGGGCGTCGCGAAAATTCAGTCGGATTGTCCGACGGTAGCGATGATTGGCGAGCGTCGGGCGCGCTGGTTACCATGGCGCCTTCGCCAACCCCGATGAATGCTCGCCATGGCCCTTGCTGCGCCCCCCGATCTGAGTGACCCCGATGTGCCGGTGCAACCGCTGGCGCGCACCTATCCGCGCGGGTTGTTCATCGAGCCGCATGAGCATGTCTGGGGGCAGTTGCTGTATGCGATGAGCGGGGTGATGTGGGTCGAGACGCCGCAGGAAGCGCTGGTGGTGCCGCCGCAGCGGGCGGTGTGGTTGCCGCCGGGTGTGCCGCACGCCATTCGCGTGGTGTCGGATTTGCAGATGCGCAATATCTACCTGCGCCCTGCACTGGCGGCGACGCTGGATACGACGGTGCAGGTGATCGAAGTCGGCGGTTTGCTGCGTGAGCTGATTGTCGGCCTGGTGGCGCAGGGTGACAGCGGCGAACCCGAATACTACGAGGCGCTGGTCGGTCTGGCCTTGCTCGAGCTCAGGCGTGCACGGCGCACTTCATTGAAGGTGCCGCTGCCGGACGATTCCGATCGACGCCTGATGAACGTGTGTCAGGCGGTGATGGCGGCGCCGTCGCTGGCGCTGCCGTTCGAGCAGCATGCGGAAAACGCCGGGGCCAGCGTGCGCACCCTCGCGCGGCTGTTCAAGGACAGCCTCGGCATGGGCTTCGCCGAATGGCGGCGGCAGGTGCAACTGGCGACGGCGGTGGCGGAGTTGATTCAGGGCGTGGCGGTGAGTGTCATCGCGCGGGAGCTGGGTTACTCGCCGAGCAGTTTCAGTGACATGTTCCGGCGTGAGCTGGGGGTGGCGCCTTCGCAATTTGCGGTGTAGGAAAAATGTCTGATTCGTGAGATCCCTGTGGGAGCTGGCTTGCCAGCGATGGCGGCACGGCATTCAACGAATATGTTGACTGACCCACCGCTATCGCTGGCAAGCCAGCTCCCACAAGGTTCTTTGTGAATTGGGGTTTTTGTCCGAAATTCAGAAGTCCTTGGCCGATACCGCTCCACCCGTTTCCCTAGACTCTGCCCATCATTTGTCGCGGCGGAGTTCCTTTCATGAACTACCTCATTTCTCTGGCCATCGGCCTGGGCGTCGGCCTGCTTTATGGCGCGCTCGATTTCCGTTCTCCCGCCCCACCGGCCATTGCGCTGGTCGGCCTGCTCGGCATGCTCGCCGGTGAACAGTTGTGGCCGATGGGCCGGCAGCTCGTTGCCGGTTGGTTGTCCTGAATCTCTCTTTTTTTCGGGTGGATCGTTCCATGAAAGCTCTGCAATTCGATAAAACCGGCGACCTGTCTTCCCTGCATTACACCGAGGTGCCGACACCCGTGCCGGGCCCGGATGAAGTGTTGGTGCAGATCAAAGCGGCCGGCCTCAACCCCAGCGATGTGAAAAACGTCCTTGGGCGTTTTCCTTACACCACGCTGCCACGGATTCCCGGGCGGGACTTTGCCGGGGTGGTGGTCGAAGGGCCGCAAGCGCTGATCGGTCAGGAAGTCTGGGGCACCGGTCGTGAACTGGGCTTTTTCGCCGACGGCTCCCATGCGCAGTTCGTCAAACTGCCGGCCAGCGGCGTCGCGCATAAACCGTCGCACTTGAGTTTCGCTCAGGCCGCCAGCCTCGGCGTGCCGTACACCACCGCGTGGGATGCGCTGGAGCGCAGTCTGGTGAACGCCGACACGCGTTTGCTGGTGATTGGCGGCGGGGCGGTGGCGACAGCGGCGTTGGCTCTGGCCAAAGTGCGCGGCGCGCAGTTGCTCGCTGCCGCGCGGCGTCCCGAGCAAGTGGCTGACTTGCAGGCGCAGGGGTACCAGACGATTCAGCTGGATCAACCCGAAGACCTTGGTGCGCAGGTCAACGCGGTGTATCGCGGCGGCGCCGATGTGATCTTCGACACCACCGGTTTCTGGCTGCCGGCGTCGGTGGCGGCGCTGGCGACATTCGGGCGCATTGCAATCATCGCCGCGCCAGTGGACGGACACGTGCAACTGCCAGCACTGGCGCTGTACCGCAAGGGCGGTTCGGTGGTGGGGATCAACTCGTTGTTGTATGGCGTTGAAGCGTGCGCGGCGATGCTTGAGCAGTTTGGGCGGTTTTTCGATGAGGATCGGTTGCCGTTGCCGCAGGGGCTGGTTGAGGTGCCGTTGGCTGAAGGGCTCGCGCGGTATGCCGAAGTGAATCAGGGCGGCGGGGACAAGATCATCCTCATACCCTGACTCACTTCGAATTTCTTTAACAACCTGAAACCTGTGGGAGCTGGCTTGCCAGCGATGGCGATGGAACAGGCGAGAGACAGTTGCCTGAGCTGACGCGATCGCGGGCAAGCCCGCTCCCACAGGGGGCTGAGTGTGTCTAAGAGGCGGGCACGCCTTTTTCCCACGCCGACCAGTTTTTCAGAATGTCCTGCACCAGCGGGTTACCGGCCCGATAGAGGTTTTCAAGCGCCGGCAGAAAACCACCCTGATCGGCGTATTTGAGCAGGTTGTCGACTTCGCTGCCGCCGGGTTGCGGGCGGTCGAAATCGGAGCCGGCGCGGACCACGGCGAGGCGTTGCACGTCGACCAGGCCTTCGCGGCTGGCGCGCAGCAGCGCTTCATACGTGGAGTTGTCTTCCTGCTGCGTGGTGCAATATTCGCCCTTGTTGTCGGTCAGCAGCTTGGTCCAGACCTCGGCCCGTTCGCTCAGGCGCGTGCCGGAAAACCAGGTGTTGCCGGCCAGCGTATCGCAGCGCGTCACCACCGGTGGCTGGTTGGCCGGGGCGGACGGATATTTCTGCCGCCACGCCGCCGATTCCTTGCTCTCGCTCAACTCGACCTTGTGGCTCAGCGCGAAGGCCTTGGCTTGCAGTGTCGGGTTGAGTTCGAAGACTTCGGTCTTGTAGTCCAGCGGCGGTTTTTCGTTCGGGCCTTGGGTGTTGATGCCCAGATAACCGGTCGGCCAGCTCGCCGGGGCGTCGCGCGAATCCAGCTCCCACTGCGTGCCGAATTCGACCAGATAATGCGCCCATGCGGCGGTGCCGATGGTGCCGTGTTTTGGGCTGATGCCGGCAATCCCCGCGATCAGAAAGTAACTTTTACGCAGGTCGAATTTCGGCGACAGGGCCAGTGCCAGGGTCGAGGCGGCGGCGTTGGTCTGGCCCATGCCGGTGGTCAGCAGGCACACCTGCTGCGCGTTGCAACGGATGCTCGGGTATTCGGCGGACAGGCCCGGCACGCGGATTTCCTGTTTCAGCTCGAGGCGATCGATCCAGTGCTGCGCCTCGGGGGCGAACATGGTGATCAGCACGACTTTCGGTTGAATCGGTGCCTCGCTCGCCCATGCAGTGGAAGCGAGCAGGGCCGCGCCGGCCAGGGTCAAATGCTTTATGGCTTGCATGCAAAACTCCTTGAGTCAGAACTGATAACCGATGCCGGCGTAGTAACCCCAGCCGTTGGAACGCGCACGGAAATTGCCGTCGCCGAAATTCAGCTCGCTGCCGTCATCCCAGTTGCCGCCGTTATGGAAATAGCGGCCGACCAAAGTGAAGCGCAAATGCGTGAACGAGTAGAGCAAGACGTTGGTGGCCACCGTCGCGTTGACGGTGCGCGCCGGGTCGTCCTTGTGCAGATCCGAGCCAAAATCGAAGTTGGTGAAGCCAATGTAGGTCAGCGATGCGCCGTTGCTGAATTTATCGATGGGGATGATGTATTTGAGCTGCGCGCGGTAGCCGTCCCACGAATACTCATTGCTCGCGCCGTAGTTTTCCCACTGATAGCGACCGTACAGGTTGGCCGACAGATTGACCCGCGAGTGCGTATCGATGTCGGTGCCAAAACCGCTGTAAAGCGTGTTGGCGCGGTTTTCCTTGCGGCTGCCGTGGTCGTAGATCCAGTCGAACGCCACGTACCATTCCTTGAACGGGCCGATGGCCAGGCTGCGGCCGGCGAGGTAGTCGATGGAGATGCGCGGCTCGTGCTCCATGAACACCGGCGAACCGTGATCCCACACGCCTTTGTCGTGGCTGTTGCCGATGTTGAAGATCTTCGGCACGTCGACATAACCGTAGAGTTCGAACGGGCCTTTGCGGCCGAAATACTCGTATTCCAGATAAATGTCGTCGGCCGGTTGCGGGCCGAAGCTGATGTCCTTGCTGCCGATCAGGGTCAGGTCCTGGTTGTACCAGTCCGACAGGTACGCGCCTTTTTTCGGCGGGCTGGCTTCGGGGCTGAGGGTCTCGCCCTGAGCGGATTCTTCGGCGGGCGCCGGTTGCGCATAGGCGCTGTAGCTGAGAAATCCGGTAACGCCGGTCAGTAGTAGGGAAACAGCGCAAGTGCGCAAAAACGGTGCGCGATGAGACGAGGCGAGGTGCATGCAAAGTCCTTTTTGTGGATCAGGGCCCGCAGTTCCGTGGGCTATCAGGTTACGTCACGAAAACGCAGGCATTAGCGACAAGCAAACGTTTGCACAAGACGTACCAGTTTTTTCAATAGCCTGAATTTGCGAAGGTTTCAGTGTGATTTCTGAGAAGGCGGTCAGGTATGGTTTTGCGAGCACAGGTGTGCTCGGGAAAGCTGATTATCGACACTGAATTCAGACTTTTCCGTAAGAACTTCAGCGCAGGGTTGTCGGTTATTTCCGGTTTGCCCATTTCCTGCGTTAAACATGGAATCGTCTGACTTCACCGATCGCCCGGCGATCTTGCACTCTCCTGTGTTCAAACCAGACACAGGGACAGGTGCATGCTCAGCGGCGGCAAAACGGTGGTTTTCACGCTCGAAATCGAGGGCGTTTCCCTCGACTTTCAGGTGTTCGAGTTTCGCGCCACGGAGGCGCTCAATCGGACCTATGAAATCAATCTGGAACTGGTCAGCGAATATCCGGAACTCGACCCGGAAGCCTTGCTGCATCGGCAGGCGTTTCTTCGTTTCGATGCCAACGGCGGCGGCATGCACGGGCTGGTTTATCGGGTCGGCCAGAGCGACAGCGGCTCGCGGCTGAGTCGATATCAGATGACGCTGGTCCCGCATCTGGCCTATCTCGCCCATCGCCATAACCAGCGCGTTTTTCAAAACCGCAGCGTGCCGCAGATCATCGCCAGCGTGCTCGGCGAACACGGCATGCAGGCTGATGCCTGGCGTTTCCAGCTCAGCGCCGAATATCCGCCACGCGTGTATTGCGTGCAATACCAGGAATCGGACCTGCACTTCATTCAGCGCCTGTGCGAAGAAGAAGGCCTGCATTTTCATTTCCGCCACGACCGCCACGCGCATTTGCTGGTTTTCGGCGACGATCAGACGGCATTTCTCAACGCTGACACGCCGACTGCTTATGTACAAGGTAACGGTCTGGTCGCTGCAGCGCCGGTCATCGACCAGTTCAGTGTGCGTCAGGAAACCCGCCCCAGTGATGTGGTACGGCGCGAGTATTTCTTCCAACGGCCTCATGTGTTGCTTGAAGCCAAAGCCAGCGGAGCCCGGGTTCCGCCGCTTGAAGATTATGCGTTTGCCGGCTCATTCACCGACCACGATCGTGGCAAACACCTTAGCCAGCGCACCCTCGAGCGGCATGGCGCGAACTATCGCCTGGGCCAAGGACGCAGCGATCAGGCGTCGATGCGCAGCGGGCACCTTATCGAAATAACAAGTCACCCACGCGACGACTGGAATGATCTGTGGCTGCTGAGGCAAATCGACCACGTCGGCAAACAGCCTCAGGTACTTGAGGAAACGTCGACCACGCTGCCCGATACCGATGACATGTCCCAGGGTTATCGCAACCATTTTGTCGCAACGCCGTGGGACGTGGTCTTTCGCCCTGCACTCGAGCATCCCAAGCGGCGCGTCAGCGGCAGTCAGCCGGCGCGGGTCACCGGCCCTCCGGGTGAGGAGATCTACTGCGATGCCTATGGGCGGGTAAAAGTGCAGATGTTGTGGGACCGCGAGGGCCAGTTCGATGAGCAGTCCAGTTGCTGGCTGCGGGTCGCAACCGCTTGGGCTCATGACCGCTACGGCAGCGTGCAGATTCCGCGGGTCGGCATGGAAGTGCTGGTGGGTTTTACCGAAGGTGACCCGGACCAGCCGTATGTGCTCGGCTGCCTGCCCAATGCGCTGACACCGGTGCCGCTGGATCTGCCGGCGCAACACACGCGCAGCATCATGCGCAGCCAGAGCAGCCCCGGCGGCAGTGGCTACAACGAACTGCGCATCGAGGACAGAAAAGGCGCCGAGGAAATTGCCGTGCGCGCCCAGCGCGATTACCTCCAGCACGTGCTCAACGATCAGCGCGTGCAGATCGACCACCAGCACACGATGGTGGTCGGCGGTATCTGCAGCCATGAATTGCGCAGCGATGAACATCATCTGACCCACGGCTGCCGCCTGACCGAACTCAAGCAGGATGATCATTTGTGGGTGCAAGGCGACCAACATGTGCGGGTCGCCAATCAGCGTCTCAGCGCCGCGCAGCAGATCCACCTCGGCGCCGGCCTGCAAGTGGTGATCGATGGCGGCAACCGCCTCGTGCTTCAGGCCGGCGGGCAGTGGCTGACGCTCGGGCCGGAAGGCATTTTCAGTAGCGTGCCCGTTGTCCAGGGCGGGGCGCCGGCGATAGTGCTGTTGGCTGAGCCGTTGGTGCCCGGCGCGCTGCCGGTGTTGAAGGTGGCCTTCGATACGCTGCAGCAACGGCATGCTCTGGTCTCAACGCGCACCTCGCGTTGCCTGATCTGCGAGGCGAGCCAGGCATGAGCGATTTGCGCGCATTGCCGGACGGTTTGCCATGGACCGTCGAGCAGGCCTTTCTGCTGCTCGACGGTGCGGTGCTCAGCGATCTGCCGCAGCGTCTGAAGCAGATCAGCCCGGCGGTCAGCCCCCTTGCCCTGTACGACCAGCCGCCGTTTTCGGCGTTGCGCGAGGTGTCGCCATTGCTGGTCGCGCTCGCACCGTCCGACGCGGCCTTGCTCAACTTCCATCTGCAACATGCCGAGGACGAATGCGGCGTGTTGATGTTCAGTGGCGCGCCGGCCCATGTCGTCGCCGAGCACTGGCGAAAACTGCTCACGGTTGAGTTGCCGAGCGGCGCGGCGGCGCTGTTGCGTCTGGCGGATGCGGCAGTGGCGCAGGCCTTGTTTGCCAGCGCGCAGCCCTCACTGTTCGGGCCGTTGACCTGTGTGGTCACGGCCGACCGGGTGCCTGCGGTTTGGCACGTTCACCGGCCGCGTCAGGCGGAATGCCCGCCGCTTTGCCCGCCTTATCGCCTCAGTGCAGAGCAGAGCGCGGCACTGGATCAGGTCGACCGGCGGCGCATGTTGCTTGATCTCGATGCGCACCTGTTGAAGCACTTTCGCGGTTTTCACAAAGGGGAAACCCTGAGCCTGAGGTGGCCGATGCTCGAAGACATCGAAGCCCGGGCCAGCGCGCTGCAGCTGAGCTGTCAGGCCGAGTTGTTCAACTACGCCAACCTGACGGCGCTGCTCGACGGCAGCGCTATCGAGCAACACCCGCACATTCAACAGTTGCTCCACAGCCCCTCGCTGCAACCAGCCGGCGAGCGCGTCGCGCTGGCCGTTGATCTGGCGGAGCGGTGGGCCAGCCAAAGGAATAAACCATGACTCATCCTGCGATTCTCGACGCCGCCGCAGCCTCGAAAAAACCCTTCGGCTCGCTGGATTTCTGCCCGCTGCGGCAAACCCACGTGCAGTTGCTGCCGCTGGCTTACGGTCTGGTGGAGCGCCCGCACGACCCGGCCGCCGAATTGAACCTGCCCTATGCCCTGACGGCGCGCCCGCTGGGCATTCGCCGTTTGCGCGATGGCTGGCTGTACATCATCGACAGCCTCAGCGGCGAGCTGTACGAATACCGTGTGCTGGACGGCATCGTCACGGCGTTGCTGCATCAGGGCAAAACCGTTACCGAGGATCAGCGCGCCGCCATCGAAGAGCGGCCGGCGTTGATCTTTGCACGCAAGAGCACGCTGTACGTCACCTTCGCCGACGTGCCGTTGAGTGCGGCCAAATGCCGACAGGTTCTGGACAGTCGTGAGGAGCGCGAGCATTTCATGCAGGCGGTCGACCTGGGGCCGGTGCATTGTCAGACCGGTGGCGAGCATTTGCTCACCGTGGCCCAGACCAAACAGTGGCTGGCGGAAGTGGCCAGCGCCGCCGAACCGGTTGCCGAGGCGGACGCCATGCGCATGCCGGCGGTGCAGGTCAGCGACGCCCCGGAGCACGAGCGCGAGCCGTATCTGTGGGAGAACCCGCGGCGTTTTCGCGAGGCACACATCGGCGAATTCCTCGGCCGGGTGCGCGGGCCGTATCAGGACGACACGCTGTTTCTGCTGGTCAACGACGACCTCGGGGTGATGCGCGATCTGGCTGATTATCAGGACGCGGTTGTCGGCTGGATCGAGCAATGGAGCAACACCGACAACAACGAGCGGGATTACCTGCTGGCCAGTTACATCGAGTCGCTGAGTCAGTTGGGTGCGCAGGATTTCGACACGTTGGCCAAGGCCAGTGAGGATCCGCGCGCTCAGGCATTGTTTGCTGAACTTGAGCAATTGCCCGAGCCGGACCGGGAAAATACCCGGCAAGCGCTGCTCGAATATCTGAACAAGGGTGGTGAGGTTGTCCCGGTGGATACTCAGGCTCGACCTGAACTGCAGCAACAGCGTGAAAAGGCGCTGGACCAGTCGCTGGCGCTGAACCGCTTCGACGGCCTCGCGCCGGATTTCAGCGCGCATGGTCGCGTGACCGCCGAGGCGGATCGACGCTTTTATACCCGCGAATACTTTCTTGAAGTCGCCCCGCAGGATTTTGTCGAGCGGCACCTGAGCACGCTGGTCGACCTCGGCAAGGACCAGAACCGGCGGATGAACGACGTGCTCGACGGCCCGCTCCTGAGCGGTAAACGCGGCATCAACGACCTGATCGACCGCCCGGCCATGGATGAGGTGCTGAACCGCCATCGCGACAACTTAGGCCGCTGGAATCGCCTGCTCGAACGCATCACCGCCGACCGCGCGCAGCTGCTGTGCGCCGGGCGGTTCCATCGCTCGGCGTGGTATTTCGACGCGCAACTGCCGGCGCAGATCGATCAGGCCTTCGCCAGCGAATATGCCTGCCTCAAGGACATCGGCCGCAGCGACGCGGCCAATGAACAGATGCTCGGTTACCTTGAGCAACACCCGCAACTGACCCGTCCGCTGTTCTACACCTTGGCGCTGCGCCTGCAGACTGAACACGCCGGGCAATATTCAACGCTGTTCAACGCCGGCATGGCGATTTTCAACAACCTGCCGGACTGGCTGAGCAAACTGCAGAAAATCGAACAACCGCACCTGCCGGCACTCGACGATCTGCCCACGCACAGCCGTGTTCTTGCCGAAGCGGTGCAGGACACCTACAGCCCGGCCCTGAACCTCGGCCTAAGCCGGGCGCTGGAAGGTTTCGATCTTGCCG
>Ga0308159_1005697_pt1 | contig 10365 bp, 9 predicted proteins | sample PhyCR1_FD_201040 | JGI IMG/M metagenome (GOLD analysis project Ga0308159, IMG submission 201040) | Phyllosphere microbial communities from UC Gill Tract Community Farm, Albany, California, United States - DLSLC.R1 | ecosystem: Host-associated > Plants > Phyllosphere > Unclassified | place: USA... | reverse complement strand
GGCGGGATCACGCTCGCCTATGACGCGCACACGCCGCTGGAGCCGGTGTTGCAACAGGTCGTGTCGGAACTCCGCTCGATCGCACCAGCACAGCCGATCGTCACCCATTTCGCGCTGCGCGAGCCCATCTCTTGCGACCATGTACGAATCGGCCAGCTATTGTCGAACCTCCTGGGCAATGCCCTGACCCATGGTGCAAAGGACCAGCCGGTTCGGGTCGATGCCACGACGTCGCTGGGAGAACTCGTCATCGCAGTCTCGAACGGTGGGACGCCAATTCCGGAAGCGGCGCTCGGGCGGCTGTTCCAGCCCTTTTATCGAGGGCATGACCGGGTCCGCCAAGGCCTTGGCCTGGGCCTTCACATCGCCTCGGAGATCGCCCTGGCGCATGGCGGCACGCTGGTGGCGCGGTCCGACGCGGTCGCGACCACCTTCATTTTTACCATGCCGCTCGCGAATTAATGTGATGGGGGCTGATGAATCGCACCCGATCTCTGCGACCGAGCGTTGAGGGTTATTAGCGACAGCCGGGCATGTTCCGGGCGGAGACCCGGCAATGACCGATGAATTTCACACCATGACCGTTCTTATCGTCGAGGACGACGCGCTGGTGCGCATGCACGGCGTTGGCATTTTCGAGGATGCCGGATTTCGGGTGCTCGACGCGGACAGCGCCGACGAGGCGCTCGTCATACTGAGCGATGGCGGCAAAATTCACCTTATGTTCTCGGATGTCGACATGCCGGGCACCATGGATGGGCTCGCCCTGGCGCGCGTGGTGCATGAGCGATGGCCCCGTATCCATTTGCTGATGACGTCAGGCCACCATCGCCTGCGTGACGACGACGTACCGGGGCCCGGCAGGTTTGTCCCCAAGCCATGGCAGGCAAACGCGCTGCTGGATGAGGCACGCGCGCTGATCCTGGCCTGACGCGGCATATCAGGGATGGCGGCAATCTGCGGTGCTTCGCTTGTCGCGTATCGCTAGCGCCAGTAACTAGGCTTCTACCGAAAATATCAAAACCATCCGTACCCAGGTCTTCGCTCCTACAATATGATGGTGTGATCGTGTCGTTCAATTGGAGGGAGCTCGTGCCGAAAGTGGCGTCACGCGACCCACTTGACCAGGACGCGATAAGGCAATCTAAACCGCCTTGTAGACCTTCATACTAGGCCATTAGCCATTCAATAAACTTCATAACCTATTACCAGAAAAATTTGATATCGCGACCATAACAATGCGTAGTGCTTTGCATTCAGCACTTTAAATTATGGTGCATCGCAACTTCATGAAAAGCTCACGATATCAATTTACGTCCGTCATCATGCGGCACAGCTTTTGACTGATCAGGCGACCTCACCTTCATTAAGAGGCCGCTCGGCCAGCAACCGTTCAACACGCTTCAGGCCCGCATCGCTTGCGATTCCTACATCAATTGGCCGAGCGGATAGTTCAGCGTGGTCGCTGTTGAGAAAGGCCTTTACGCGTTCAGGCGTGCGCAATGCGGCCCAGGCAGCCGAAGTGAGACGGAGTTGCCGCGCGGCGGCTTCACGCGGCATGGCGGTTCGAGCCGGACGAAATTGTCGCCTCTTTTTTTGATGATTAACTGTGCCGTCACTGGCAGCCTCTGGGGTGATAGTCTCGGTCAACTTACGCGCGAACCCATGAGAGCAACGCCACCGGTGCCAGCACGCAAAATACCAATACGGCGTGAATAGGCCGCGGCAAGTCCACGATGGGCAAGGCGCGCTTCCGCCGACCCAGCAGTTGACGCCGCAACCAATGAAACCTGATGACGGTGAAAGAGGTAGTTGAGATCCATATGCTAATCCCGTTTGTAAGCGGGAGCGCACAAGTCTCTCAGCCAATGGCGCCTACGATGGGATGCCAGTGATAGCTTATATATAGGCTCAATGCGCCAAATTGTAAGCCGGCATGACCTACGACCGACGCGATCGATCGCGCCCAATGTAGAAACGGTGGCTTGGACCCACAAGACGACATTCAGCCGTCGTTTCGCGCTCCCCAACTTCAGACATCCATTCATGCTCGCCGACGCCTAGACCAGCAATGGTGGAAATGACGAGAATTGAGACAATTCTGCCGTAAGGGGCGATGGGGTGAACGACGGGTCTTACCGAATCCCGACGTTTGGCGATTGCGCTTCACAATCCATAGACCGACTGAGATTGAGCTGGCTGCCGACAGGCGGGTTTCACGATCATTGTCCAAACAAGCGGCCAATCGGCTGATGTCAACGACGGTCACCATCATGCCAAGTATGTAAAAATTTAGGTCGGACCTCCTTAGGGTCAGGACCCATTGATGGAAGCGTCGCAATCTGATTCAGGCTCCGCGAGGAGACCCGAATGAACGACCTGTTTTGGCTGACGGATGAGCAGATGGAGCGGCTGCGGCCGTTCTTTCCCAAGAGCCACGGCAAGCCTCGAGTGGATGACCGGCGCGTGCTGAGCGGCATCGTGTTCGTCAATCGCAATGGACTGCGCTGGCGAGATGCCCCCAGCGACTATGGTCCGCACAAGACGCTGTACAACCGCTGGAAGCGCTGGGGTGCGGCTGGTGTGTTCATGCGAATGATGGAGGGTCTGGCTGCGGCTGGCGCGGAGCCGAAGACGCTTATGATCGATGCGACCTACCTGAAGGCGCACCGCACGGCCTCGAGCCTGCGGGTAAAAAAGGGGATCTCGGTCGCCTGATCGGGCGCACCAAAGGCGGCATGAACACCAAGCTACACGCCGTCGCCGACGCGAACGGCAGGCCCTTGAGCTTCTTCATGACCGCAGGCCAGGTCAGTGACTATACCGGGGCCGCCGCGCTGCTCGACGACATGCCTGCGGCACAGTGGCTGCTTGGCGATCGCGGCTACGACGCCGACTGGTTCCGCGACGCTCTCCAGGCCAAGGGCATCCAGCCCTGCATACCAGGTCGGAAATCCCGCAACGAGCCGGTCAAATACGACAAGCGCCGCTACCGGCGACGCAGCCGCATCGAGATCATGTTCGGCCGCCTCAAGGACTGGCGTCGCGTCGCCACCCGCTATGACCGCTGCCCGACCGCCTTCTTCTCCGCCGTCGCCCTCGCTGCCACCGTCATCTTCTGGCTGTGATCAACGAGTCCTGACCCTAGGGTGCCACAGTCCAAGTTGGTGTTTTGTTGTTGACGCAGCCGCCTCGGGGCTTCTGTAAACGGGCCTTGAGATGGCGGCGCGCGAGACGGCAGTCCGCAAGGGCAATCTCTAACCTTAGTCGCCTCGGACTACTAAACTATCGAGCCAGCGATTGCCCTCGAGGGATTCACTATATAGACGACTACTTGAAATGCAGGCGGCGCCGTTCTTTCCCCAACGGCTGTATTGCGACAGGTCGTCGAGCAGCGGATCGAGCCAGTGATAGCCATGATACTGGAATTGGCGATGGTCACCGTGCAGAAAGGCTTCGCTGATATCAGGTTTGTCGCAGCGATAGAAGAGGAAAATGCTAGCATAGACTTGGGTAATTGAATTTAATCGCTCGGCTTCTTCTGCGCCGAGCCGCAAAGTTACCAGGCGCGGCTCGGATGGGTATTGCATCCGCGACATGTAGACAATTGTCGCGGTTGGGAGGATAGGCAGTACCAGCTTAAGCCCTGAGCTGAGCGCGTCCTGCGAGGCGGGGAAATTGTGGAAAAATCCGTCGCCAGCAATGAACTCCTTCTTGTCGTTGAACAGTATGGCCCAGCGCCCATGCATCATACGCTTGCGATAGGCGTCGTAGAGCCCCCGCTGGTTGACAGCGATCAGCGTCTTGTCGGCGGTGGGGTCGGCCAGCCCGAAACCGCGCCGGTAGTGTTCGGTGGTCCGCTTGATCGACGCGCGAATGCTCGGACTGCGGGCCAGCAACGAGGCAGTGACGCGGGCGATCTACGCCGCGTTCTTGTCGGTGAGGGGCTGCGGCAAGATCCGCTCGACCATTGGCCGGTCAGGCGTCGCCAGCGAAGCCTCGACGGTCGCCAGCCATTGCACAAACGCCGCCATCTCGCTGTCGGGCTCGTTGAAAAATGGGCTCGAAGGTCGAGTCCCACGGGCCGCCCATCTTCATATGATGGGCGTTGGTAATCGCGCCGAATGCGCCCGGCGGCGCGCGGTGCACGGTTCCATTCGGCCGGATCACCGAGACCATGCCGTCACCCGCCGCCCAGTGGTCGGCGAGCGTTTGCGGCCACCAGTGATGCAGCTCGGTCTTTAGCGGCTTCTGCTTCATGGCTGTAAGCTGGGAGCAAGGCCCGCCGATGTCGAGACGTCGTGGATGCAGTGATCTACGCCGCTCTATGAAGAACTGCCGCCGCTAGTTCACTATTATCGAGATTTCCTTACCCTCGGTCCGGGTGAAGATGAAATTTCCGCCGCCCTTGGCAAGCTCATCGATAAACGCCAACGTCATTCCCCTTTCCCGGCACCTTTCTGACGGGCGGACCGGCTGGCCCAGCGGCCCAATCGTGGACGTGCTGGCCGGTTTTCGGGAATATGGCGCGGATCGATTGCACTGTCCTATTATGGGGTGATGACCAGAAAATTGAATTCGGATGACCTTGGCGCGAAGGGAGAGTCACGCTTCGCCGAGCTATGCACTGATGTGGGGCTCGTTCCCAACCAGTCGACCCGCGACCGCAAGGGCTGGGACTATGTCGTCGACTGGAAATTCACCGACCCCGGCCCACTCGATAGCCGCCCGACACCTCGCTCCTGCCTGGTCCAGCTGAAAACCGTCTGGACGGGCGCGAAATCGGTCAAGCTGCGGCTGTCCTCATTAGAGCATCTAGCCAAGGATCTGAAGCCGACCTTCCTGTTCGTGCTCGAAGTGGACGACGAGCTGCGCTTCGTAGGCGCGCGCGTCGCGCATCTCGAAGGAGCCCTGCTCGGCCATATGCTCAAGGCGCTGCGCAAGGCCAGCGTCGAGGGCAAGGCCCCGAACAAGATCGACCTTCATCTGCAGCTTGACCGCTGGTTCACGGCGATCCCAGCGACCGGCTTGGCGGCCCGCGCAGCGTTCGAGCAGGCGATCGGGGTGGACATGGGCGCCTATGCCATCACCAAGCAGCGCCAGCTAAAGGAGCTGGGGTTCGGCAAGGACCGGCTGACGATGACGACATCGTTCCAGGCGAAGAATGAAGACGCGATCTTCGATGCCTTTCTTGGCCTCAGACCGATCAGTAACGTATCGGTGGAGACGCTGGAGACTCGATTCGGCCTCGCCCTGCCGCTTCACGGCGCCGGGACGATCGAAAATGGCGAGTTGAAGATCACGCCGCAGCCTTTCGACTGCTGCGAGGTTATCGGCCGCGATACCGGCGATGGCCGCGAATTCCGGTTCCAAGGTGATGTCTATGGCCTACCGGCGCCGATGCTGGCGGCAGGGCGCTACCGCTTCCTTATCTGCACGCCGATGTTTAGGCTCCACATCGGCGGCACCGCCGGTGAGCGAACGTCGATGAAGATCTCGCTCAACCTCGAAACCGAGCGTATCGCGAAGCTGAAGGTCAGCGCCGCAGAATGGACCAGACTGCACGGTTTCCAAGTGGCGCTGGGCCGAAGCCGGCTCGAACTTACCGTGCGGATCGGAAAGTCCGAGCCGCCGATCGTCAGCACCGTGACGACTGAGATCGACCCGGACACGGTCGGGCAATGGGCGGCAGGCGAGCGGATCAGCGCCGCAGCCGACCGGGCGCTCGTCGCGGCAGGCTGGCCGGCCACGAAACTGCCACTCCAGGCCCTGGTCGAGGCTTCGAAGGCGCTGGATGTCCTCGATGCGCTCATCAATCGGCCGGAATCCCTGTCGCCGATGAGCATCGTCATGACGCCGAAGCCGGGCAGCCCGATCATGACCTGGGGCAAGCCGGAAGAGACGCTCTATTTTAGCGTAATCGATCTAGGAAATCATCTCCTCGCCTATGTCGCGACGATCGACCTCGTGCCCGAGCCGGATGGCGCGCGCATCCGCTGGACCGGCTCCAACTACCGATTCCGCGACGTGGCGCGTATCAAGGCGACGGAGGCGGCCTATAAGCGCTTCATCGCGGACACTCAGCGGCGGACGGGCATCCACGGCTATTTCGCTAGAGGGACCATCGACGAGGAGGACGCTGGCGAGGCATGACTGCTACGCGCCAAGGGATGCCGAGGAGTCACGTGCCTTCGGCGGGCCTTGCCGTAGCGCCACCCGGCGATCCGGTCCCATTTGGGGATATCGCCCAACCACAGCCGCTTGAACGGCTTGTCGCCCGGCTGCTGGTCGAACACCTTATAACGGTCATGCATTTTGGGGAGGGACGCATGCCGCTGCTTGGACAATAGCTTCTCCGATTGGCGGGCCAGCAGTTTCCGTCAGGACCTGCCGTTCGCTCATCTCGCGTGGGGCAGCTTCCTGGTGCCACAACCGCTCGGTTTTGACACCTCTATTTACGTATGTCTTGAGATGGGCCGTGAAGCTCTCGCCCGCAGCGCACGACCCCGTCAATCTTTCTCCGACAAGAGACGCATCCGCCGATCGAAGTAGCGCTTTTGGTAGACGTCCCGGCCGCTTCGCAGCCGGTATATTGCCCAGATGAACATCTCCCCCTTGTGGTTCACGGAAACATCTAAGTCCGCAATCTCCTCCAGGTTCGGGCGGCGCGCAGTCCGGCGGCACTCGTCGAGGAGGGCGTCCAGAGGGCCGTCGAGGAACGCCTCCAACTCCTCTTGCTTGTAGATGATGTCCTTCGGCTCGAACCTTCCCGCACCGACCCGCTCGCATTCCTCCGGCGGCCTCGCAGGCTTGATGCTGCGGAATGTCAGTTCGAAGCCTCGAATCTCGCCCTGCAGCACCTCGACCGGGCGACGGTCCAGCACCTCACACACGCGCGCCGCGTGCTCAGGCTTGACCCGCGGGCCGAGGAACACACGCCGAAGCGCGTCGTCCACGTAATGCTTCGGCCCGACCTCGCCGGTGATGAACCGCCATTCCTTCTCGTGCGCCCATTCGCTGCGCTTGCGCGTGATGCGGGCGATCACCGCCTCTTCCAAGCGTTCAGGCCTCATGTCGGTGACCGTGAGCGGCGACAAGGCGCTGCGGGCGTAGGTGACCGGCCGCAGCTTCTCGTTCTGGAAATCCCCGATGGCGAGCTCGGCCGCATCGAACTCCAAGCACATGCCAGCAAAGTTGCTGCCGTAATAAGCCCACATCGGCAGGTCTTCGTGCGTGCTGGCGAACGAGACTAGCGCGAAGCGGTCGATCATCTCAGACAGCATCTCGTACATGCCGTCGATCCTCTTGCCGGTGGGCGTGAGCATGGCGTTGATGATTCGGTCGCCGGGACCGCCGGTCTCGTAAAACGCCTCCATCGGATCGTTCATGGCAGCGAACGGCGGCGAATAGAGGTAACTGTCCTGGAGAGCGCCGAGCTCGCGATCGAGCAGAGCATCCTCCAGCGGACGGTAGCGGTAGAGCTTCGGTGGCGTCTTCATCGCGCTGGCTATACACACTCAAGTCGGAGTAACGGACCATGCATTCAGACGAGGCGTTCGAGCACGAGCGAAAAGGTGCGAACGCGGGCTTGAACCCGATGTTCGGCGATTGGCAGCATCGGTTCGACTTCGCGCCGATCTCCTATGCCGCCGGCGGCGTCAAACGCGCGGCCTTTCGGGAAGCTATACAGGCGGAACTTAAGAACAGGTTCTTCTACACCAACGAGGTTCGGCTCGACATCGTCCTTTACCTAGACGTGCAGACCGTGCTGGAAACCGATGAGACGGCCGACGTCGACAACTACGCCAAGGCGATCCTCGACGGGTTGAAGGGACCGAATGGGATTTTGCTCGACGACACCCAAGTCCAGGCGCTGACGATCTATTGGCTTGATTCATACGGTCGGGATCGGACCTACTTCGAGGTGTCCATATCGAGTTCGCCCGACGACTTCATGCTGAAGCCGGTCGAGTTCTATGAGATGCCGGATGGGCTCTGGTATCCGTATGGTCGAAGGATGTGGAGCGACGGCGGACAAGAGGACCAGTCGGACCGCAACCACTATGCGGGCCTGCTGATCCTAGAAGTAATGAGTTCGGTAAAGAGGTATGCCCGCCACCTCTTCCGCAAGAGCGGGATGAATCGGCTTCGGGCTTACCAGCAGGGCATGTACGTGTCCTCGTCGGCTCGCGGCTTTCATCGCAGCAGGATCGACGAGGGATTCCCCATGCACCCTCGCCGGAATTGGCGGGCGGCGTTCGAGAGGTGGCGGAGCGACCATGCCGAGGAGATCACCGAGATCGAGCAAATCGTCGCGGATGCCCGAGACAACTACGGGAACATGGCGGCGCTGCTTGCCGGCCGGCTTCCAGAAGAGCTCAAGCGGCCGGACGGCTAAGCAGTCCGAGCAGCTCAAAAGCGCACGGCGGATCGGCGCGGCTCGGGGTGAGGACGTAACGGCCGGTGCCATGAATCTGGATCGTCAGCGTGCAGTCGCGCCGGGTGGTGTAGGGCGCAAAGCCGCAGATCATCAAGGTGTCACAACCGGACGGTTGTGATCCTGCACGTTGACGCCCGGATTCGTGCCAGTTCAAGGTGTCAAAAGGGCGCATCACAAGCCCGCTCACGGTTCGAGGAGACGACCCGGTCACGCCCCCTGCCCTCCCGGCTTAACGGACGGAAGCTTATTGCGATTGGTCGCCCGAAAGCGGACGGGCCGTTCTCCACCAGAGTTCCGACGTGACGGTTCGCGGCCCGAGATCTGAAGGCGGCGCAGACGATCGTCCTTTCGGCATGTTCCGATCACTGGCCTTGATCGGGGCGAACGGCAGTTACTGTCGGGACCAGACGTTCGCTGAAGTGAACGCCAACGGCAAAGTTTGGTCGGGAGCGACCTGACGCTCGTGCGGCCTGCCCGGGCGGCAGCTTCAGAACGCCAGGGCCCGCAGATCGCCCCAACCTCAACGCCGCATCACTCTTCCCTGCAACCGGATCATGACTTCGTGCGGCTCAGTTACAACATTTTGATTTTAGGCCATGGAGTGACCGGCAAGCGTTCAATCGCATGGTCGAGCAAGCCGTTAACCCTCATTCCGCGCCCTCTCTCTTTGCAAATTGGTAAGTGTCCTTCATATAAGCCGAACCAGCGATAAATCGCCGTGGGAGATAGCGCGGGAGTTACGGAGCATTCAGGAGCATAACAGAGCACATCGGATTGGCGATTTCAGCTATTTACTTGCTCTATATTGCTCTTCAATGCTTATTGACCGGGTTCGATTCCCGTAGGGGTCACCATCTGCGCCCAAGAGCGCGGAATTGCGCGATTAAGCCATTCTTTGCAGCTCGCTGGTACAGCGCACAGGTACAGCGAGCACTGAAATGGCCCTCATGGCGACACCCTGGAAACACCCTTCGACCGGCGTTTATTACCTGCGCCGGCAGATCCCCGAAAAGCTGCGTCCCGCGTTCGACGGCAAGGCGTTGTGGAAGGTGTCGCTCGGCACCAAGAATGGCAGCGAAGCCACGGTGCTGTTCCTCCAGGCCAATGCCGCTCTCGAACAACGGTTCGAAGAGGCGAGAGCCCGGCTGAAGGCGACGGGCAGCCCCTGCCCTTCCGCGCGGGACCGTGCCGACGAACTGGTCTCCGCCTATTTCCAGGGCCCCGAGTTGAAGGCCGGCGGTCTCGATGGCATCGAACGTCTGCTGCTTGCCAGACTGGAAATCGATCGCGGGTTGTGGAACGCGACTCCGACCGGGTGCAGTTCCCCCAGCCCGCTGAGCGATCAGCAATGGTGGGAACTGGCGAACAACGCCGCGCTTTTCCGCGACCATCCCGGACGCAAGCCGGTTCAAGGCCACGCACCCGGCACGATCTGGCGCTGGGGTAACGAAAACTTCCACCCCGAAGCCAGAGCCGAACAGATCGGCCGGGTCGTCGACCAGATCGCCCGTCACAACGATGTGACCGTCGCCGAGCTGCCCAACGGCATCGATGCGGCGATCACGGCCTATCTCAACGCGGCTCCCGTTAAAGCCCCAAAGGCCCGCAAGCGTCGACCGACATCGCGTCGCCTGCGGCCCGACCTCCGCCTGATGGAGTTGTTTGCCGACTGGAAGGCGGTGATGCAGCCGTCCTTGCAGAGCGCACATGAATATGAGGGCGCGACCCGCGACTTCATCGACTTTCTGGGGGACGTCACCGTCGAGGAGATCGTCAACAACGACCTGCTCGATTACCGTGACGAGGCAGCCCATCTGCCCGCCTCCATGCCACGCGCAGATCGCGAACTGACCTTCACCGAGCGGCTTGAGCGCCATCGGCATTCCGATGCGCCCCGGATCAGCCCGGCGACGCTCAAGAAACGG
>Ga0308159_1005695_pt1 | contig 10370 bp, 8 predicted proteins | sample PhyCR1_FD_201040 | JGI IMG/M metagenome (GOLD analysis project Ga0308159, IMG submission 201040) | Phyllosphere microbial communities from UC Gill Tract Community Farm, Albany, California, United States - DLSLC.R1 | ecosystem: Host-associated > Plants > Phyllosphere > Unclassified | place: USA... | reverse complement strand
AAATTTCCATCCACATTTTTTGGATGCATACAAAACCAATGAAACACACGTTGTAAATAAATCCAATTATACAAGCTTCCTGTATTAAACCATTAAAATGAAAGCCTTTAAATTACTCATCATAACCCTGTTTTTCTGCTGCTCAACCACCGCTTTTGCTCAAACCAAAATCCAAAACATAGAAAAGGCTTTTAACAACTTTTTAAATGATGAGCAAACCAGGCATGCTATGGCCTCGCTAATTGTATTAGATGCCAATACAGGAAAAGTGCTTTATGCCAAAAATGAGCAGATCGGTTTAGCCACTGCATCTACTTTAAAAACCATTACTGCAGCAACTGCTTTTAGCCTTTTAGGTAAAGATTTTCAATTCCAGACTACATTAGCTTATTCCGGTAACATTACCCCGGACGGAACATTAAAAGGCAACTTAATAGTAATAGGTAGTGGAGACCCTACTTTAGCCTCCTGGCGATATCAAAATAAAGAAAATACCGTGTTAAATAAATGGGTAGAAGCTATCCGATTGGCAGGGATTAAAAAAGTTGACGGTGCTGTAATCGGCGACGACCGAATTTTCGGTACGCAAACTACCCCAGAAGGTTGGGTTTGGCAAGATATAGGCAATTATTACGGAGCAGGAACTTCAGGCCTGGCCTGGAGAGAAAATCAATTCGATATTCATCTAAAACCCGGCGGGAGTACCTCCGATGCAGCACGCTTAATCAAAACTGTTCCCGAAACGCCTTATATCCAGATTGTAAATGAACTTAAAACCGGGGCATCCGGAACCGGAGATCGTTCTTATGCTTTTCTTCCACCATATAGCAGTGTGGCTTACCTTCGTGGCAGCTGGGGCATGGGCATCAGTAAATCTGGAATCTCCGTAGCACTTCCTGATCCCGCTTTAGATTGCGCCTACAGGCTTCAGGATACCTTAAAAAGATTAGGAATCAATACTACTCAGCCCGCTACCACCGCAAGGCTTTTGACGCTTAACAATCAGGCTATTCCATCACCTACCCAAAAAATAAATACCATTACTTCTCCCAGCCTAAGCGAAATTGCCTACTGGTTCCTAAAGAAAAGTATCAACCTGTATGGCGAAAGTCTTTTAAAAACCATAGCACTTAAATCAGGCAAAGCTGCCACAACAGCCAAAGGCGCCGAAACAGAAATTAACTATTGGGCAGCAAAGGGGATAGATAAATCGGCAATGAACATCATTGATGGAAGCGGCCTTTCACCCGGCGACAGGGTTACCACGCATGCCATGGCCACCGTTCTTTACCAGATTCAAAAAGAAACCTGGTTTCCAGATTTTTATAAAGCACTTCCGGAATACAATGGCATGAAAATCAAAAGCGGAACCATTAATGATGTATCCGCTTTTGCCGGTTACCATACCGATGCTGCCGGAAATAAATATGTAGTCGTAATAAACGTAAATAATTATAGCGGTAGCGGCATCAACAAAAAGTTATTTAATGTACTTGATGCGCTTAAATAGCTAGCTTAATGGTCTAATCTGCAGCCCGATTCCGGCATCGGTAAGTGCCTTTTTAACATCAATCATGGCTTCAGTACGTACTTCGCCGGCAACCGATAAATCGGCCACCCAGATAAGCGTACGCACACCAACGGCATATTCACCAAAATCCTGAAGGATGATTAATGGCTTAGGTAGTTTCAATACTTTCTCATTTTGAGCAAGCGTATCAGCAATAAGTTGCCTTACAGATTCTACATCGGCGCTATAGGGCACCCCAACCGTAAATTCTACCCGCTTACTTCTATTTTGCATGGTCCAGTTAATCAAATGCTGCGACAATAAATCACCGTTAGGAACGATAATATCTGATCCTTCTGCACTATGGATTTTGCTGGACCTTACCCCAATTTCCTTAACCACGCCAGATTTAGTTCCAATCTCAATCTGATCTCCTATCTGTATCGGGCGTTCAAATGCAATAATTACCCCCGAAACCAGGTTATTCACAATATTCTGCAAACCAAATCCGATACCTACGCCCAATGCACCCAGCATTATAGAAAGTTTATCTATCGGAATTCCGGCAGCAGCCACCGCAATTAAAAAACCCACCGTCCAAATAGCCAGCCTGATTAGCAACATCATTGAATTAAGGCCTGTACGTTTTCCACCGGTTACGGCCTGCTCATGCCCGAAGAAAAAGCTGATAAAGCTTGAAATAATAGAAGAAAGCCAGATGATACAAATGAAGATGGCAATACTGGCAAAAGTAAATTTATAACTCCCGATACTTCTGGTTTCATAAAAGAAATTGGCTGTGGTAGTGGTTAGTAAATCATAAAGTGTCATACTTCTTACAAAGGATATAAAGAAGACAAGTGATGCCAATACCCACAAATAACGCTGCAAGCGGTGCTGAAGTGATTTATAATTGATAAAATCAGAAAAACGGCTCGATTGATAGGCTTCTGTCTGGATATAAATGGCCTCTAGTACAATGTTGCAAAAAACTTTCAGGGTAATACCAAGCATCAAACACTGCACCCCACTCACACCAAAAATTTTCGCCAGCGATAAACGTCCGGTTAAATTAAATATCAGAGAAAGAATGACCAGTATACCTGTGAAAACTGCTAATGTCTTTGTTCCTGAAGATGGCTCCAGGTCTTTGAACAAATGCAGCTTGCCTCGAAAAACCTTAACACAAAGCACCAGCAGCAAAATGCCCGCAATAAATAATGCCCAGCGCTCTCCGAAAGCAGAATCCAATAAAATATCATCTACTGCATAAAAAATCCATAAACCAACCAGGCCAAACCACAAAAGCTTTGCCTGCCGGGTTAAAAACGGTGGAAGCAAAAAGCACAGGGTTAAAAGCCTAAGCAATTCAATGGTGTGCAACATTGACATCGTTGGATTGCCAAATAAAAAGGGAACATAAGTAAAAAAAGCAAAAAGCGAAGCAACAACCACACTCCTGTTTAAAAACTTAGCCTGACGGAGAATACTCACCGCATCATCCATCTTTTTAATCCTGCGCATATTCGAAATCATCCAGGCTGTTAAAATCCCGAAAATAAAAAGACTTAACATCACTACAGATATCTTTCCGGACAGATAAATTTTAATAATTCTGGCCGATCTTTGAAACGCATTACCAACAATTTTAAAGAAAGAATCCTCATATTCAGCTGGCCTCGCTTTAAGCAATGGTGCTTCTTCTCTTGACCACATATTAATTTTCTTCGAAATGGAAAGGTATTGCATATCAGAAGCAAGATTTTTGGTCTGTAAAAAAGCTACAGAAATCCTGCTGTTTAATAAATTAATCCTGGTAAGGGTTTTTAGCTGTTCTGTCGCTAACTTTTTTCCTTCCAACAATATATCCCGAAGCTGGGTTTTCAATGTCGAATCCTCTACCTCTACCTGCAAACTTTGGTCCTTCAGGATTTTTTTCAAATCAGCATTACTTTTACTCAACTGTTCGGCATAACCTGATAAAGTAGTTTTATAATCGGATAGATTCTCAGATACTTCAGCGAGTAAGATAACAGAACTATTTAAACTCCTTAAATTCATTTTGGAGCTGTTTTTTTCAAATCTGCTTTTAAAGCCCTTAACCTTTTTTTCCAGGCCCGGTAACGCCAGTTCAATAGCGCTTATATCGTAACCCCGCTGTAGCAGGAATCTGTTACGGTCTATCGCAAAGTTGTAACTTTCAATTTTATTGACCAGAACAGGCACCTGGCTTTCATCCAGTTCATTGCTGTCTATCTTAGCTTTAAGCGGCTCATGCTGCTGAGCAAAAACTGACTGAAAAGCCACAAGTAGCATCACAAAAATGTAACAACACTTTTTAAAAAGAGATTTGAAGAACATAAGGTGCGTAATAAAATCTGTTATAGGTATGATCAATGGGGAACACAAAATTAAACTAAAACGCGAATTAATCTAGCTTTAATATGTTAAAACATAGAAAACCTGCTTCAATAACCAGTATTTAACCGATGATGGCTAAGTTTACAAACAGAACCTTAGCTTTGACTGTTGCTCAGTCAGTACGCTTGATTTTATATATCCCATGTCAGAAAAACCACAATACGGCGATCATGTCCACCTCCTGTCGGATACTTTTTATATCCCTCAACTGGAAAGATACCGTAAAATCCAGCTTTACCTTCCTAAAGGCTATCACAAATCTGAGAAAAGATATCCGGTAATTTATATGCATGACGGGCAGCATCTTTTCCATACCCAGCCGCCCAGAAATGATGAATGGGCTGTAGATTCAGTCGCCGATGAACTGATTCGCTCCGGCTTAAAGGAAATGATTATCATAGGGATAGACCATGCGGAGAAGAACAGATTTAATGAGTATAGTCCTTTTGATGGAGACCAGGGTAAAGGAGAAGGTAAAGCTTATGCCGACTTTATTGTTAAAACTTTAAAACCTTTTGTCGACAGCAATTACAGAACTTTACCCGATGCAAAAAATACCGCAATTGCGGGAGGCTCTATGGGAGGCTTAATTTCCATGTACATTTTGGCCACTTACCCTGAGATATTCGGTTCGGCTGGAATCTTCAGCCCATCATTCTGGTATGCGCCTTCAATCTTTAATTATGTTGAAGAAAATCTTCCTAAACTTGGCAACCATAAAATTTACCTGGTTGTAGGGGGAAAAGAAGGTGGGATAATGATCAATGATGTAAAAAGGATGCACACTCTTATTACCTCTACTGACAACAATAAGCAGGTAGTTCTTTCCGAAGTAGCTGATGGAAGACATAAAGAATGGTTTTGGCATCGTGAATTTTCCGGATTTTATCAATTTCTCAACAATTAATTGTTTAATTATAGGTATTGAACTTAAGAATGATCGAATCTCTATAGGATATACTACCTACTGACTACTAAGTAGTAACTACTATTCAAAAACACTTTATTTATTTAAAAAATATACTAACTTTGATGTTAGGCTTAGTAATTGTACTTTTTACACTAAGCAGGTTAAAAAAATATTAAAAAATCAAATAAAAATGAGCATAATCGTTAATGTCCATGCGAGACAAATCCTCGATTCAAGAGGAAATCCAACAGTAGAAGTAGAAGTTGTAACCGAAAACGGCGCTTTTGGCCGTGCAGCTGTACCAAGTGGTGCTTCTACCGGGCAATATGAAGCTGTTGAATTACGTGATGGGGATAAATCTACATATTTAGGTAAAGGTGTTTTAAAAGCTGTTGAAAATGTAAACACTAAAATTGCAACTGCATTAAGAGGTGTTGATGTTTTCGAGCAAAACGCTATCGATAAAATTATGTTAGACCTTGATGGCTCTGAAAACAAAGGTAATTTAGGTGCCAATGCTATTTTAGGTGTTTCTTTGGCTGTAGCGAAAGCTGCTGCTGATGAGATTGGCCAACCATTATACCGCTACATTGGTGGTGTTAATGCCAATACTTTACCAATCCCGATGATGAACATCATCAATGGTGGTTCTCACTCAGATGCACCTATTGCATTCCAGGAATTTATGATTATGCCAGTTGGCGCACCTTCTTTCTCTGAGGCTTTACGTTGGGGAACTGAAGTATTCCACAGCTTGAAAAAAATCCTTCACGATAGAGGTTTATCAACTGCAGTAGGAGACGAAGGTGGTTTCGCACCAACTTTCGATGGTACTGAAGATGCAATTGAAACCGTTTTAAAAGCAATTGAAACAGCTGGTTACAAACCAGGTTCTCAAATTTGCTTAGCTTTAGACTGTGCTTCTTCTGAGTTCTACAAAGATGGTAAATATGACTATACTAAATTTGAAGGCGATAAAGGTGCAATTCGCACAAGCGAAGAGCAAGCACAATATTTAGCTGATCTTTCTGCAAAATATCCGATTATCTCAATCGAAGATGGTATGGATGAAAATGACTGGGCAGGATGGAAAACTTTAACAGATAAAGTTGGTGACCGTGTACAATTAGTTGGCGACGATTTATTCGTAACTAATGTTACCCGTTTACAACGTGGTATTGATGAAGATACAGCGAACTCTATTTTAGTAAAAGTTAACCAAATTGGTTCTTTAACTGAAACCATTAATGCAGTAACTTTAGCTCAGAACAGTGGTTATACCTCAGTAATGAGTCACCGTTCTGGAGAAACAGAAGATGTAACCATCGCTGATTTAGCTGTTGCCTTAAACTGTGGTCAAATCAAAACCGGTTCAGCTTCCCGTTCAGACAGGATTGCAAAATACAATCAATTATTACGCATTGAAGAAGAATTGGGTGAAAACGCACGTTTCATCGGCAAAAACTTCAAATACGCTAAAAAATAATAAAATTGCCCCTGGTTTAATCCTGTGGCAATTGTCAATTGTTAACAAGTTGAAAAACTTATTTGCACAGCATCCGGAGATTTTAAATCTTCGGATGTTTTTGTTTACATTTACACCAATTTGCAGGCACTAGCCTATTAAGAAAGACTAAACCCTGGCCTTAAGCGTATTGATGTAGATGATAAAGACGATTTTTAAAGACAACCAGATGAAACGACTCATTGATCTTTTCCGGAATAAATACTTTCTTGCAACGGTTGCTTTTGCGTTATGGATGTTGTTTTTTGATAAAAACGATATGATCTCCCAATACGAATACCGCAGTCAGGCCAATAAATTACAGGAAGAGAAAGAATATTTCGAGAAGGAAACCTTCCAGATTAAAAAAGACCTAAACGAACTCAATACCAACCTCAATACTGCCGAAAAGTTTGCCCGTGAAAAGTACTTCATGAAGAAAGATAATGAAGATGTTTTTGTAATCATCAAAGAAGAGAAGAAAGACTAGAACAGTTTTCAGTTGGCGGTTGAGCGTATTGAGTTTGCAGTTGCATTGTGCTCAGTTAAACAATTAAACGGTTACCCAATTAAATAACTCACCAATTAACCAACTTCAACCTTGTCGATGCTCCACATTCTCTACATCATCGCCATTACCGCCGAAGCCATGACCGCCGCACTTTCTGCAGGCAGAAGAGATATGGATTGGGTGGGTGTTTGTATCATCGCCTGGGTTACCGCCTTAGGAGGAGGAACCGTTAGAAATGTTTTGTTTGGCCATTACCCCATGAGCTGGGTGGAACATCCCGAATATTTAATTATCACAGCGGCTGCCGCACTTCTTGCCGCTTTTATCGCTTCGGTAATGACCAAATTAAAGAAGCTTTTTTTATATCTCGATGCACTTGGGCTGGTAGTGTTTACCATTATCGGATGCCAGGTAGCTCAACAAATCCATCTTCCCTACCTAATTGTTCTCTTTAGCGGAATGATTACCGGTTGCGCCGGAGGTGTACTACGTGATGTACTGTGCAATGAAATTCCCCTGCTATTCAGAAAAGAAATCTACGCCAGTGCCGCCATCGTAACCGGAGCAGTATACATCGGTGTAGAGCATTTCCATGGCAGCGAAATGCTGGCTACTGTACTGGCCGCAACTGTTGGACTTGCCCTCAGGCTCCTCTCCATCAGGTACGAATGGCAAATGCCTAAGTTTGTATACCGTGATGAATGGCATTAAAGAGATTAGGCCTGATGTAGGAATAAAGAACAATGATCAAGGAACAAAGAATAAACAATAAAAAGCAAAAAGAAGAATTGAATAGAAAGACCAGCAACTAATCTCTCTACTTGCTACTTGATACTACCTACTTGATACTTAAAACTTGCTACTAACTACAACTCACCGTTCCGTTTCCTCAAAAACCACTCAACACTCAACAGCACCAATATCAGTCCAAACAACCACTTTAAGTTAATGAGCTCATCATACTTTCGGTCTTCATAGCTTATTGTTTTAATATTGTCATTCTTGCCAATCTCCTCCACTATTTTCAACAAATCCTGTGGCATAAAAAGTTTACCCCCACTCTGCCTGGCAACCGTATTTAAAAGCTGGTGATTTGCAGTTGTTTGTTGAAACTCTGCAATCAAGGCATTCACATAAAAACTACCACTGGCTGTAAATTTCTTCCCCCCTAACGTAGTGTTGGCAACATAGCTGTAATTCCCTGCAGCCATTGCACCAGCATCTAACTGATAACCTTTCTCTGTTTTTGAAAAGACATAATTAAAAACTTTTCCGGCTTCATTCTTAACCTGTAAGCTCAGCTCTGGTTCATTTACCGGCTCATAAGATTCATTATACAATGTTCCATTAAACTGTACGGGTTCATTTTCATCATAGGCAGGTTTGGAAGTAAATACCTTAAACCTTCTTTTATCCTCTTTTACAGAAAGGTACTGAACCGTTTTTGAGATCAGATCAAAAAGCACCGACTGCTCTGTTTCACTTTCAGCTTCAGACAGTCTCCACCTCCACAGCCCCTCGCCCATTAAATAGGCCGATTTCTGTCCGGCATCCGAAGTAAAAAACAAGAGCGGTTGCTGTGTACTTACCTTGCCTATACGCTGATTAAAAACTGTAGTTGCCCCCGTGTTAACGGTTAATCTTCCAAAAGGGCTAAGTAAGGGATCATAAGTAAGAAACTGTTTTTTATCCGCCTCCGTGAGGTTAAAGCTAGAAAAACCATTTACCAGCTCGGGATATACCTCTTGTACAGAACCATTAGCAGAACTCAAATTAACCTGATTTTGAAATTGATTAAAGGCATTAACATTACTCTGTGCACCAAGGATGTACCACACAGGCTTTTTTGTGGCCTTTACTTTCTGTAGCAAACCTGAAGCAACATTCTGTCCATCAGGCAACTGATAAAGTACAATCAAATCAAATTTGGATGGATCAATGGCATTCAGATCATCCGCCAGGGCCAGTTTGGGTTCGTAATGTTTATTTAAGGAAATGGCTTCCTTCAAAACGCCCAAATCCGGATGGGGTGAAACTGAAGCTAACAATACCTTTTGCCTGCCATCTATCACTTCAACATAAAAGGTTTGCGTATTATTGCGCGTAGTTATCTCATTGTTTAAAGTACCCAGCTGTACTGTATACTTATGGATCCCGATCTTTCCGGCATGGAGTTTTATGGGAACCTGCTGACTAAAAGTATTTCCTTTAATGGATATAGTCTGCTGATTTAGGCGTGTCCCATTCTGACTTATAGTAATTCCGGTTTGTGCACCATCACTTTGAAAGGCCTGCACCTGTGCCTCAACAGTAAAATCATCATCCAGGTATACAATGTTATTATAATTAATATTGGAGATCAACACATCCCTTTTCGGAATACTATCGCCCAGGGCAATAGTATAAACCGGAGCGTTGATCTGATTTATCCGGTAAACCGGATTCCCGCCACTATTAAAAATACCATCAGTACTCAAAACAATTGCCCCGATATTCCTATTGGCATACTCATCCTGCACCTGTTGAAGAAAAGCCGAAGCATTACTGAGTTTGGCCTGGTGTTTAAAATCATATCCTTCAGCCACCTGATCACCAAAATGATAGGTTTTCACCTCAAATTTATCTGCCAGCCTATCCCGTAGAGCATTCAGATCTTTTTCGTATCTACGCTCATCAAACCCCTCACCTTTTACTTGCCCAACAGAAAGGGAATTGTCTTGGCCGATGATGATTACGGGTTTATCCAATGTATAATTCAGCGTTTTGATGAGTGGCGCAAATAACAGCCAGGCAACCAGTGCAACCACAATTATTCTTAAAGCAGTTAAACCATAACGCAGCCTTTTATCTAAATTTCTATTACCCCGATACAGCAACCAGGCATATAAAATACCCAAAGCCATGCAACCCAGAAAAGACAAAATAGAAGTACCGGAAAAAAAGCTGTTCATACTTTATAAAGATGGCAAAAAGAGAACAAAGTAGAAAGTATAAAGTAGAAAAGGTAGCATAGCCGGAGCACTTGGGTATTTTTAACATTTAGCAATCTTCGAATGGTTCAAAAAGGAGTTGCAGCTGGCCTATATATGCCTTACCTTTAAACAAACCAAAACCCATGAAGCTATCTTTATTAACGATCTTCCTTTTATTCAGTCTTATGTCCGGTGCCCAAAACAGTTTTAAATCACAACAAATTAAATTCGAACGGGTTAACATTGCCTACACAGAGAAATGGGCTACATTAAAACAATTTTTGAAAGCAGCTGGAATCAGCGATGAATTTAATATGCTGATTAACGCTTACAAAACAGAAGGAAAATTAGAAGTTTGGTTAAAAAATAAAGGAAGCAATGCTTATAAGTTATTCAGGACATACGATTTTTGCGCCCATTCAGGAACAATAGGCCCTAAGCTTTACGAAGGTGACAGGCAAACGCCGGAAGGTTTTTATCACATCAACGCTTTTAATCCGCTCAGTAATTTCCATTTATCATTAGGCATCAACTTTCCCAAT
>Ga0308159_1005693_pt1 | contig 10373 bp, 8 predicted proteins | sample PhyCR1_FD_201040 | JGI IMG/M metagenome (GOLD analysis project Ga0308159, IMG submission 201040) | Phyllosphere microbial communities from UC Gill Tract Community Farm, Albany, California, United States - DLSLC.R1 | ecosystem: Host-associated > Plants > Phyllosphere > Unclassified | place: USA... | reverse complement strand
CAAACAATTCAAGGGCCAGGTGGTGCTCAACGGCATCGACCTTGAGGTCAAGGAAGGCGAAGTCATCGCCATCATCGGCCCCAGTGGTTCCGGCAAGACCACCTTCCTGCGCTGCCTGAACTTCCTCGAACAACCCACCAGTGGCCGCATCAAGGTGGGTGACATCGAGATCGACACCAGCAAGCCGATCAACCAGCAACAAAGCCTGGTGCGGCGCCTACGCCAGCACGTGGGTTTTGTGTTCCAGAGCTTCAACCTGTTCCCCCACCGCACTGCGCTGGAAAATGTCATCGAAGGCCCTATCGTGGTCAAGAAGATACCGCGCGAAGCCGCCGTGGCGCTGGGGCGCAAGCTGCTGGCCAGGGTCGGCCTGGCGGGCAAGGAAGACGCCTACCCACGGCGCCTGTCCGGTGGCCAGCAGCAGCGCGTGGCGATTGCCAGGGCGTTGGCCATGGAGCCGGAAGTGATCCTGTTCGACGAACCCACCTCGGCCCTCGACCCCGAACTGGTGGGTGAAGTGCTGGCGACCATTCGCAGCCTCGCCGAAGAAAACCGCACCATGGTCATTGTCACTCACGAGATGAGCTTCGCCCGCGATGTCGCCAACCGGGTGATCTTCTTCGACAAGGGTGTGATCGTGGAACAAGGCGAAGCCAAGGCGCTGTTCGCCAACCCCAAGGAAGAGCGCACCAAGCAGTTCCTGAGTAAATTCCTGGCTCACTGAGGCTTTTTTAGGCGCTGGCTTGGCCGCGATGCAGGCACCCCTGAGTGTCCGTCTCACCGCATTGATGCTATCGCAGGCAAGCCAGCGCCCCCACGAGGGCGTTCCTACAATGCATGCTCATTACGCACCGTAAAACACCCTGGTTCACCCTTCTGAAAAGCCCCTTCCCAGTCAGACCATTCTGAATCTCTCCAACACCGCCGTTTAGCCCTTTGCCGCCATTGACGCCCCTCGGTCAACCCTCTTATCTAACGTCCAAAGGATTGGATCCTATCCCGGCTACTCACTGAATCGTCCCGTTCGGCCCGCCGCGCACACCTGCGCCAACGGTCCGGAGCGATTGCTGCTGGCTGCATCAAGGAGATACTTATGACGCACCCCCTGCTCACCGCACCGACACTGCCCCAGGCCATCGGCAATGGCATCAATGCCCTCGCCGCCACACACCTGCAGGTCGACATTGCGCCGTATCCCGGCATGGATGAAGGCGACCTGGTCGAGCTGTTCTGGAACAACTGCTTCGCCGCCTCGCGCCGCGTCACCGCCTGCAAGATCGGCACGGTTACCCGCCTGCGCATCCCGGAGAGTTTCGTGCTGGAGGGCCCGGCCCGGGTGCACTACCGGGTCATGCAAATCGGGCGTGCGCCTACACGCTCGGCCATGGCGCACCTGCGCGTGAAGACCCACCCTCCAGGCGGCCAGCCCTCGTCCCTGTACCGCGATGAGAACCAGAACCTTGCCCCCGTAGGCTTGCCCGACACCATCCGCCGCTACGGCGTCAACGCCAGCCAGGTGCGGCGCGGTATCCCCCTGACCATCGAACCGTACCTGAATATGACCTGCGGCGACGCCATCACCGTGCGCTGGGGCGATGCGCGCCTGGACCTGCCGAAGCTCCAGGCCCGGGACGTGGGCCTTGCAGTGCAGGTGTGGGTGCCGTCGGCGCTCATCACCGAGGCCGGCGACGACTGCCGGCTGGAGGTGACGTACTGCATTCTGGATCGTGTCGGCAACAATTCACGCTGGGCGCCAGCCCGTACCTTGCGCATTGCCGCCGAGGCGCCAACCCGAGCGGCCGGGGACGCGCGGATCTAGCAGCCGCGCGCACCGGGCTCGCCCGGCGACCTGGGTGACAGACCTTCTATGCATATTCCCAAAAGTTAGTTTATTTAAATATTTAACAAGCTTAGGGTATATGCACCGGACCACCGGACATCGCTGATTTTTCTGTTTTTATTTCATTGAATGCGAGGTCGGTATGGTCAGGATTACCCCGGTGCGTAACGCCAGGGCATTACGTGCAGCCAAGGAGCGGCGCTGATGTCTAACTTGGCTCTAACACCCCCCCAGAGTGATCTGGACGTAGCCCCCCTGCTGTTGCCGGCCGCCGTGCTACGCAACGATGCAGAGGCGCTGAAGGCTGCCCATGAGCTGGCCCAGGCTGCGCGCCTGCAAGCCGCCAAGCGCGACCAGCAGCGCAAGCTGCCGTGGGCACAGATCGAGCAGTTCACCCGCAGTGGGCTGGGCAGTATTTCCATTCCCCGTGAGTACGGCGGCCCGCAGGTGTCCTTCGTGACCCTGGCCGAGGTATTCGCGATCATCAGCGCGGCAGACCCGGCCCTCGGGCAGATCCCGCAGAATCATTTCGGTATCCTGCAGCTGTTGCAGGGCGCCGCCACCGAGCGCCAGAAAAAGCAGCTGTTCCAGAGCGTCCTCGACGGCTGGCGCATCGGCAATGGCGGCCCGGAACGCGGCACCAAAAATACCCTGGAGCTCAAGGCACGCATCACCGCCGCAGGTGACGGCTATGTGATCAGCGGCCAGAAGTTCTATTCCACCGGCGCGTTGTTTGCACACTGGGTCGCGGTGAAAGCGCTGAACGATGACGGCAAGCAGGTCATGGCGTTCGTACGCCGTGGCACCCAAGGGCTGCGCATCGTCGATGACTGGTCCGGCTTCGGCCAGCGCACCACTGCCAGCGGCACCGTGCTGCTGGACCAGGTGCCGGTGGACGCCGAACTGGTGATCGAAAACTGGCGTATCGGCGAAACACCGACGGTCCAGGGCGCTGTCTCGCAGTTGATCCAGGCGGCCATCGACGCCGGCATCGCCCGTGGAGCACTGGACGACACCCTTGCATTCGTGCGTGAGCGCTCGCGCCCATGGATCGACGCCAAGGTCGAACGCGCCAGCGATGACCTGTATGTGATCGCCGACATCGGCAGGCTGAAGATCGAACTGCACGCCGCCGAAGCCCTGCTGCGCAAGGCCGGCCAGGTGCTGGACCACGTCAGCGCCGCGCCGATCACTGCGCAGTCTGCTGCGCGGGCATCCATCGCGGTGGCCGAGGCCAAGGTGCTGACCACCGAAGTGTCGCTGCTGGTCAGCGAAAAGCTCTTCGAACTGGCCGGCAGCCGCGCCACCCTCGCCGAATTCAACCTCGACCGCCACTGGCGCAACGCGCGCGTGCACACCCTGCATGACCCCGTGCGCTGGAAGTATCACGCCATCGGCGCCTATCGATTGAACGGCACATTGCCCGCTCGTCACTCCTGGATTTAACCGACCAGAACACTTTTTCCACGAGCTTCTGGAGAACAACATGACTGTCTCTACTCACGTCGCGGTTATCACCAGCGACGAACAAGCCCTTATTGTCGCCAGCGACCTGGCCGAAGACTTTCGCCGCGACAGCGCACAGCGCGACCGCGAGCGCCGCCTGCCCTTGCCCGAACTGGACGCGTTTTCGCGCTCCGGCCTGTGGGGTATCAGCGTGCCCAAGGAGTACGGTGGTGCGGGCGTTTCCAATGTCACCCTGGCCAAGGTCATCGCCTTGATCGCGCAGGCGGACGCTTCCCTGGGCCAGATCCCGCAAAATCATTTCTATGCCCTGGAAGTGCTGCGCGTGAATGGCAGCCCGGCGCAGCAACGTCGCCTGTATGCCGAGGTATTGGCAGGTCAACGCTTCGGCAACGCCCTGGCAGAGCTGGGCACCAAAACGGCCCATGATCGCGTCACCACACTCACCCGCGACGGTGACGGTCTGCGTATCAGCGGACGCAAGTTCTATTCCACAGGGGCGATCTACGCCCAGCGTATCCCCACCTCGGTGGTGGATGAGCACGGGGTGCAGCAACTTGCTTTTGTCCCGCGCCACAGCGAAGGCTTGAGCGTGATCGACGACTGGAGCGGCTTCGGCCAGCGCACCACCGGCAGCGGGTCGGTGGTGTTCGACAACGTGTGGGTCGCCGCCCAGGATGTGATCCCGTTCCAGAGCGCCTTCGAGCGCCCGACCACGGTCGGGCCCCTGGCGCAGATTCTGCACGCCGCCATCGACACCGGTATTGCCCGCGCCGCCTTTGAAGACGCGCTGCACTTTGTGCGCACCAAGACCCGTCCGTGGATCGACGCCAGCAGCGACAAAGCCAGCGAAGACCCACTGACCCTGAAAAGCTTCGGCCACCTGAGCATCCGCCTGCACGCCGCCGAGGCGTTGCTGGAACGCTCGGGCGAATTCCTCGACCGCGCCCAGGCCGACAGCAATGCCGAGACCGTTGCGGCCGCCTCGATCGCCGTCGCCGAAGTGCGCGCCTTGAGCACCGAAATCTCGCTGGCCGCCGGCAGCACCCTGTTCGAACTCGCCGGCAGCCAGGCAACCCTGGCCGAGCACGGTCTCGACCGCCACTGGCGCAACGCCCGCGTGCACACCCTGCACGACCCGGTGCGCTGGAAGTATCACGCGGTGGGCAATTACTACCTCAACGCTGAAAACCCGCCACTGCGGGGGACCATCTGATGGCGAAGAAAAAAATCCTGCTCAATGCCTTCAACATGAACTGCATCGGGCACATCAACCATGGCCTGTGGACCCATCCACGGGACACGTCCACCCAGTACAAGACCCTCGAGTACTGGACCGACCTGGCCAGAACCCTGGAACGCGGGCTGTTCGACGGCTTGTTCATTGCCGATATCGTCGGCGTCTACGATGTGTACCAGGACTCGATCGACGTGCCGCTCAAGGAGTCGATCCAGCTGCCGGTCAATGACCCCTTGCTGCTGGTCTCGGCCATGGCTGCGGTCACCCGCCATCTCGGCTTTGGCCTCACCGCCAACCTCACCTACGAACCGCCGTATCTATTCGCCCGGCGCATGTCCACGCTGGACCACCTGAGCCGCGGCCGAGTGGGTTGGAACATTGTCACCGGCTACCTCGACAGCGCCGCCAAGGCCATGGGCCTCACCGAGCAGGTCGAGCATGACCGCCGTTACGACCAGGCCGATGAGTACCTGGAGGTGCTCTACAAACTCTGGGAAGGCAGTTGGGAAGACGATGCAGTGCTCAATGATCCGCAGGCGCGGGTGTATGCGCAGCCGGGCAAGGTGCACAAGGTCGAGCACCACGGCGAGTTCTACCAGGTGGAGGGGTATCACCTGTGCGAACCCTCGCCGCAACGCACGCCGGTGCTGTTCCAGGCCGGCAGTTCGGACCGCGGCCTGCTGTTCGCCGGGCGACATGCCGAGTGCGTCTTCATCAGCGGCCAGAACAAGGCCGCGACCAAGGCCCAGGTGGATAAAGTGCGCGCCAGCGCGGTCGAGGCCGGGCGCAATCCGGATGACATCAAAGTGTTCATGGGCCTCAACGTGATCGTGGGCGCCACTGCAGAACTCGCCTGGGCCAAGCATGCCGAGTACCTGAGCTACGCCAGCCCGGAAGCCGGCGTGGCGCATTTCTCGGCCTCCACCGCCATCGACTTTGCCCAGTACGCACTGGACGAGCCGATCCAGTACGTGAAGAGCAACGCGATCCAGTCAGCCACCAAGAACCTGCAGAACAACGACTGGACCCGGCGCAAGTTGCTGGAACAGCACGCCCTCGGCGGACGCTATATCACCCTGGTCGGCTCGCCCGAACAAGTCGCCGACGAACTTGAATCCTGGATCAGCGAAACCGGCCTGGACGGCTTCAACCTCACGCGCATCGTCACGCCGGAAAGCTACGTGGACTTTATCGACCTGGTGGTGCCGGAGCTGCAAAAGCGTGGCTCGTACAAGACTGAATATGAACAGGGAACACTGCGGGAAAAAGTCTTCCACGGCCGCGCTCGCCTGCCCGAACAACACACCGGGTCCACCTACCGCCACTGAAGCAGAACGCTGGAACTCGATTGTTTGCACCAACACCCCATGACTGGAAATTGACCATGAAAAAAAACCTGCTCGCCCACCCAGTCAAAGCACTGGCCCTGGCTTTCGGACTGTTCAGCTCGGCGGTGTTCGCCGCCGATGCACCGTTGAAGATCGGCACCACCGCCGCCTTCGCCATTCCCCTCGAAGCCGCTGTCGCTGAGGCCGGCAAGCAAGGCCTGAAGGTCGAGCTGGTGGAGTTCACCGACTGGATCGCGCCCAACGTCAGCCTGGCGGCTGGCGATATCGACGTGAACTACTTCCAGCACATCCCGTTCCTGGAAAACGCCAAGGCCGCCGCCGGCTTTGACCTGGTGCCGTATGCGCCGGGCATCATCAACAACGTTGGCCTGTATTCGAAGAAGTACAAGAGCATCAGCGACCTGCCCGAAGGCGCCAGCGTGGCAATTGCCAACGACCCGATCAACAGCGGTCGCGGCCTGCAGTTGCTGGCCAAGGCGGGCTTGATCACCCTCAAGCCAGGCGTGGGCTACAAGGCCACCGAAGAAGACATCGTCACCAACCCCAAGAACATCAAGATCCTGCAAGTCGAGGCCGTGCAACTGGTGCGCGCCTATGACGATGCCGACCTGGTACAGGGCTACCCGGCGTATATCCGCCTGTCCAAGACCTTCGATGCCGAGTCGGCGCTGCTGTTCGACGGCCTCGACCATCCGGAGTACGTGATCCAGTTCGTGATCCAGCCCAAGAGCAAAACCGACCCGCGGGTGATCAAGTTTGTCGACATCTACCAGCACTCGCCGGTCGTTCGTGCTGCACTGGACAAGTCCCTCGGCAAGCTCTACCAGGTCGGTTGGGAAGATAAAAAATGACCGCCGCCCACTCTCAACTGCGTGACCTGGGCTTGCCGCCCAGGGACGCCGAGCAGACAGAACTGCACCCTGACCTGAACCGTGCCCATGTACGCTTTATCAACCTGGGCAAGACCTACGACGGCAGCGTGCATGCCTTGCAAGGCATCGACCTGGCGATCCAGCGCGGTGAAGTGTTCGGCATCATTGGCCGCAGCGGCGCCGGCAAGTCGTCGCTGATCCGCACCATCAACCGCCTCGAGCAACCGAGCAGCGGACGCGTGCTGATCGATCAGGTCGACATTGGCGACTTCGATGAAGACCGCCTGGTGGCGCTGCGTCGGCGCATCGGCATGATCTTCCAGCACTTCAACCTGATGTCGGCCAAGACCGTGTGGCAGAACGTCGAGTTGCCGCTGAAAGTCGCTGGCGTACCCAAGCCCGAGCGTGAGCAAAAGGTGCGCGAGCTGCTAGAGCTGGTGGGCCTGCAGGACAAACACACGGCTTACCCGGCGCAGCTGTCCGGCGGGCAGAAACAGCGCGTGGGCATCGCCCGATCGTTGGTGCATGACCCGCAGATCCTGCTGTGCGACGAGGCCACGTCGGCGCTCGATCCGGAGACCACCCAATCGATTCTCGGCTTGCTGCGCGAGATCAACCAGCGCCTGGGCCTGACCATCGTATTAATCACCCACGAGATGGCGGTGATCCGCGAGATCTGCGACCGCGTGGTGGTGCTGGAGCATGGCCGTATCGTCGAGCAAGGCCCGGTATGGCAAGTGTTCGGCAACCCGCAACATGAGGTCAGCAAGACCCTGCTGGCACCGCTGCAGCATGGGTTGCCGGAAGAGTTGCAAAGCCGTTTGCAACCCACACCTGGGGCTGCGGACGCGGCGATTGTGCTGCGCTTGCAGTTCACCGGCAGCGACACCGACGAGCCGGACCTGGCCGCGCTGTTCAGCGCCCTCGGCGGGCGCGTGCGCTTGCTGCAAGGCGGCGTGGAACGCATCCAGGGGCATGCCCTCGGGCAACTGCTGCTGGCGGTGAACGGCTCACCCCACGGCGCCGAAGAACTGCGCAAGCGCGCCGGCCATTGGGCACAACAGGTGGAGGTGCTGGGCCATGTGGTTTGATCGTTTAGTGCAGGGCGCCATCGACACCTTGCTGATGGTAGGCGTGTCGTCGCTGATCGCGCTGCTGGTGGGGATTCCGCTGGCAGTGTTCCTGGTGACCAGCGACAAAGGCGGCATCTACCAGGCGCCGGCGTGGAACCGCGTACTGGGGGCGTTCGTCAACCTGTTCCGTTCGATTCCGTTCCTGATCCTGATGGTGGCGTTGATCCCGTTCACCCGGCTGATCGTTGGCACCACCTACGGCGTATGGGCTGCCGTCGTACCGCTGACCATCGCCGCCACACCGTTTTTTGCACGCATTGCCGAGGTGAGCCTGCGCGAGGTCGACCACGGCCTTATCGAAGCCGCGCAGGCCATGGGCTGCCGCCGCTGGCACATCATTTGGCACGTGCTGTTGCCGGAAGCGCTGCCGGGGATTGTCGGCGGGTTCACCATCACCCTGGTGACCATGATCAACTCATCGGCCATGGCGGGCGCGATCGGTGCGGGCGGGCTGGGGGACATTGCCTACCGCTACGGCTACCAGCGTTTTGATACGCAGATCATGCTGACCGTGATTGTGCTGCTGGTGATCCTGGTGGCGGTGATTCAACTCGGTGGTGATCGCCTGGCCCGGGTGCTGAACAAGAGGTGAGGTATAGTCGGGCCATCGAAGACGCCCGGTACTACCCGTCATGACCCTCAAGCCCGACGACCTCAACACCATCACCGCCACCACCCTCGGCCACTACAACAGCGTGGCCGAGGACTTCCGCGAAGGCACCCGCGACCACGATGTGAGCCAGAACATCGACGCGCTGCTGCGGCATATCCAAGGTTCGGCGCCGTTTACCGTGCTCGATTTCGGCTGCGGGCCGGGGCGCGACTTGCAGACCTTTACCCGCATGGGGCATATCGCCGTCGGGCTGGATGGCTCGGAGCGGTTTGCACAGATGGCGCGCGAAGACAGTGGTTGCGAAGTGATGCAGCAGGACTTCCTGAAGCTGGACCTGCCTGCCGAACGCTTCGACGGGATTTTCGCCAACGCGGTGCTGTTCCATATTCCCAAGCAGGAACTGCCGCGTGTGCTCAAGCAGTTACAGGGCGCGTTGAAGCCGGGAGGCGTACTGTTCAGCTCCAACCCTAGGGGTGAGAACCAAGAAGGCTGGAATGGACCTCGGTATGGGGCTTACCACGACTTGGAGGCGTGGCAAGCGCTGCTGACGCAAGCAGGGTTTGTGGAACTGGAGCACTACTACCGTCCCGCAGGCTTGCCTCGGGAGCAACAACCTTGGTTAGCCAGTGTGTGGCGCAAACGGTAGGGCTGAATGACCGGACCAACCTAGAAAAACTTTGCAGCCCCAACCCCAACCTAACCCTAACCACGATGCGAAGCGAGCCGCTCTTGATCGTGATCTTGATCGTGCTTTTGATCTCAGGCGCCCCATCAAACACGCTGGCCGGAATTCGACAGGGATTTGGGGGGTAAACCGGCAGGGATGCCGGTTTAGCCGCCCCGCGCCATGGAGGGCGCGTGGCGGCGGCCCCCCAAATCCCTGTCGGATTACGGGCACACCGAGCGTGAGCGAGGTGCCGAGTGTTGGGGCAAGAGCCCTTTTGGTGACTTTTGGGGCTCTTTTCCAAAAGTTACCCGCCGTAAGGGCGGAACCCATAGCAGCCGTTACCTAAATAACGGATATGTACCCGGCCTGATCCGACATCCAGGCCGGCTGTCAGGCCGCCTTCGCGGGCAAGCCCGCTCCCACAGTTGGATCGCGGGGTGTCAGGAAGAGAGTGGTTGGCTGTCGGGCCGCCTTCGCGAGCAAGCCCGCTCCCACATTTTTGGATCGCGGGGTGACAGTTAGAGAGTGGTCGGCTGTCGGGCCGCCTTCGCGAGCAAGCCCGCTCCCACAGTTTTGGATCGCGGGGTGACAGTTAGATAGCGGGCGGCTGTCGGGGCGTCTTCGCGGGCAAGCCCGCTCCCACATTTTTGGATCGCGGGGTGACAGTTAGAGAGTGGTCGGCTGTCGGGCCGTCTTCGCGGGCAAGCCCGCTCCCACAGTTTTGGATCGCGGGGTGACAGTTAGATGGTGGTTGGCTGTCAGGCCGCCTTCGCGAGCAAGCCCGCTCCCACAGTTTTGGATCGCGGGGTGACAGTTAGAGAGTGGTCGGCTGTCAGGCCGTCTTTGCGAGCAAGCCCGCTCCCACCGTTGGATCGCGGCCTACAGTAAGACAGCTATGGCAGCCGGCTTGCCGGCGATTGCTATTTCACCCGATACACCACAGGCTCCTCACCCACGCCCAACACCGTCACACTGCGCCCGGTAAACCCCGCTTTCTCCTCTACGGCAAAATTCGCCACCAACCGCGTCCCATCGGCAAAGGTGGTTTCCTGCACCTGCCTATCCAAGGTCAACCAACGAAACCCCGTCATCGCCTGGGTGGCCAACCGCTGGTGCAAGGGCCGGAAAAACCGGTCCTGGCGCTGGATCACCGGCAGCCGCTGCTTAATCGTAGAAGCACTCAAGTGATACAGCG
>Ga0308159_1005691_pt1 | contig 10380 bp, 11 predicted proteins | sample PhyCR1_FD_201040 | JGI IMG/M metagenome (GOLD analysis project Ga0308159, IMG submission 201040) | Phyllosphere microbial communities from UC Gill Tract Community Farm, Albany, California, United States - DLSLC.R1 | ecosystem: Host-associated > Plants > Phyllosphere > Unclassified | place: USA... | reverse complement strand
GACTGGGCCGCCTTCTCCAAGCAGGTGGTGGAACAGCGCCTGGGCCTGGTCTTCAATCCCTACACCATCCAGATCGAGCCGCATGACTACATGGCCGAACTGTTCGATGCCGTCGCCCGCACCAATACCATCCTGCTGGATCTGAACCGCGACATCTGGGGCTACATCTCCCTGGGCTACTTCAAGCAACGCACCAAGGCTGGCGAAATCGGTTCCTCGACCATGCCGCACAAGGTCAACCCAATCGACTTCGAGAACTCCGAAGGCAACCTGGGCATGGCCAACGCCGTGTTGAAGCACCTCGCCGAAAAGCTGCCGGTCTCGCGCTGGCAGCGCGACCTGACCGACTCCACCGTGCTGCGCAACATCGGCGTGGGCTTCGGTTATACCGTGCTGGCCTACGATAGCTGCCTGCGCGGCCTGAACAAGCTGGAAGTGAACCCGCAACGCCTGGCCGACGACCTCGACGCCACCTGGGAAGTGCTGGCCGAGCCGGTGCAGACCGTGATGCGTCGTTATGGCATCGAGAATCCGTATGAACAACTGAAGGAACTGACCCGCGGCAAGGGTATTTCCAAGGATGCGCTGCGTGACTTCATCAACGGCCTGGCCATCCCCCAGGAGGCCAAGGACCATCTGCTGGCCATGACCCCGGCCAACTACATCGGCACCGCCGTGGAACTGGCCAAGACCATCTGATCCTGCCAGTCCCGCTCGCCCGCCTTTGGAATGGCGCACAGCAATGTGCGCCATTTTTCATTTGCGCAGAGAATAAACTGAAGCAAAACTGATTACTCGCAAAACCGGATGGCTGAAGTACCATTTCGACCAGTAATGCGAGTAGCCAAAGCTCTTTATACTCATCAGCGTCAAAAAGAGTGGCATCATCCCTTGCCGCCGGGAATGCAAGGCCTTGACGCCGCGCATCTCGTGAAGACTTCGCCTTGAAGACTTCATGGCGAACACTTCCCCCGACGCAAGAACGAGCTGCCCGCCCTGCAGAACCATTGCAGAGCTAGCCGCTCCAACCGCCACCAACTTCTGCCTGCCCTATGGATCGCTACACCAAACCCGCCGTACTGCTGCACTGGCTGATTGCCCTGCTGATCATTTCCGCCTTCGGGCTGGGTCTGACCATGGTCGACATTCCGGGCCTGACGCCAACCAAGCTGAAGTATTTTTCCTGGCACAAGTGGCTGGGGGTGACCGTCCTGGCCCTGGTCTGCGTGCGCTTGCTGTGGCGCCTCACGCACAAGGCACCGGCCTACCCGCGCAACATGCCGCAATGGCAGCAATCGGCGGCCCATGGCCTGCACCTGGGCCTGTACGTGCTGATGTTTGCCATTCCTGTTTCCGGCTATCTCTACAGCCTGGCCGCCGGCGTGCCGGTGGTCTACCTGGGCGTGGTGCCACTGCCGGTGCTGATCGCACCCAATCCCGAACTCAAGCCACTGCTCAAGGCCACCCATTACTGGCTCAACATGACGCTGCTGGCGGCCTTCGCGCTGCACGTACTGGCCGCGCTGAAGCACCAGTTCATCGATCGTGACAATATCTTCAAGCGCATGCTGCCCTGAGCCAGTATTACCTGATTCTTCATATCTTGCTCGTTTTTACACGGAACCCGACATGACCCTCTCCCGCCTCCTTCGCCCCTCCCTGCTGGCCCTGGCTGCCGCTTCGTTCACATTGGCTGCACAAGCGGCTCCGTTAAAAGTGGATGCCGCCAAGAGCGCCGTGACCGCCACCTTCAAGCAGCTCAACGTCCCGGTGGACGCCAAGTTCAAGAAGTTCACCGCCACCATCGATTTCGATGCCGCCAAGCCGGCCGAAGGCAAGGCTTCGGTGGAGATCGACGTCGCCAGCTTCGACCTGGGCGAGCCTGAGTACAACAAGGAAGTGCTGAAGAAGGAATGGTTCAACGCCGCGCAGTTCCCCAAGGCCACTTTTGTCACCAGCAGCATCAAGCCGGCCGGCAGCGGCAAGTTTGACGTGGCCGGCAAGCTGACCATCAAGGGCAAGAGCACCGACGTCTCCTTCCCCCTGACCGTGAAGAAGGAAGGCAGTGCTCAGGTCTTCGACGGTACCCTGCCCATCAAGCGCCTGACCTACAACATCGGCGAAGGCGAATGGAAGGACACCGGCATGGTGGCCGATGAAGTCACGATCAAGTTCCACATCGTCGCACAGTAAGCCAACAATAAAACAGCAGCTCCGCGCCATGTCGCACCGCCTCGCAGCGGGCTTCCCCCAGCGCTTTTTTCTCTCAACAAGGAATCGAATCACATGAAACTGAACCACCTCCTGCTCGCCCTGGTCGCCGCTGGCGCCGCCGTTTCCGCCAACGCTGCCGACACCTACAGCATCGATCCCAGCCACACCTATCCCAGCTTCGAAGCTGACCACATGGGCGTGTCGATCTGGCGCGGCAAGTTCGACAAGACCAGCGGCACCGTCACCCTGGATCGCGCTGCCAAGACCGGTACCGTCGACATCATCGTGGACACCGCCTCCATCGACTTCGGCATGAGCAAGATGAACGATCACGCCAAGAGCGCCGATATGTTCGACGTCGCCAAGTATCCGACCGCCGAGTACAAGGGCACGATCAAGTTCAACGGCGACAAGCCGGCCACCGTGGAAGGCAACCTGACCCTGCATGGCGTCACCAAGCCGGTCACCCTGACCCTGAACAAGTTCACCTGCATCCAGCACCCGATGCTCAAGCGCGAAGTCTGCGGTGGCGACGCCTCGGCCACCTTCAACCGCGCCGACTTCGGTATCGACTACGGCGCCAAGTATGGTTTCTCCACCGAGACCAAGCTGGCCATCCAGGTCGAAGCGATCAAGACCAACTGATTCGCTTTTCCAACGCAGAGGTGAAGCTCTGCAGCAGGAAACAAACAAAAGCCGATGCGATAATGCATCGGCTTTTTTGTTTGTGCGGCTTGCTTGCGATCATGGAGCAATTTGCCGCAACGCCGCACAATGGCTCGCATTCGCCGTTTTGCTGCCCTGCAAAACTTTTTAAAACGCGCTAATCTAAGCGCCGTTCCCCAAGGAGCAAGTAGCATGTCGTTAGCAGACCTACGTAAAGACTACAGCCGCGCCAGCTTGTCCGAGCTCGATACCGCCGCCGACCCGATCGACCAGTTCGCGATCTGGTTCGATGAGGCGACCCGAGCGCAGATCCCCGAGCCCAACGCCATGAGCGTGGCCACGGTCGGGGCCGATGGACGCCCCTCGTCGCGCATCGTGCTGATCAAGCAGTTCGACCAGCAGGGCTTTACCTGGTTTACCAACTACGACAGCCGCAAAGGCGTGGACGTCGCCGCCCAGCCTTACGTGGCCTTGCTGTTTCACTGGGTAGAACTGGAACGCCAGGTTCGCATCGAAGGAAAGATCGAACGCGTTACCAAGGAAGAAAGTGACGCTTACTTCTACAGTCGCCCCCTGGCCAGCCAGCTCGGTGCGATTGCATCGCAGCAGAGCCGTACCGTGGCCGACCGCGAGACGCTGGAACAGCAATACGAAACAACCAAGCAGCAATTCGGGGAGCATCCATCCCGCCCGGAGCACTGGGGCGGCTACCGTGTCATTCCCGATCGCATCGAATTTTGGCAAGGCCGCCCCTCCCGTATGCACGACCGCGTGCTCTACACGCGTGATGCCAACGGACAATGGCAGCGGCAGCGCCTGCAGCCCTGAAGGAAGTAGCATGCCTGGCAGGGCGCAAAGCATTCATCACTGACGCGGAGGAAAATCGTGTTTTGGGAAAAGAAGCTTGACGCCTGGGTGGAAAACATCCGCAACGTATCCGCCCTGCCCCTGCGGCTGGTGCTGTGGAACGGACAGCAGTACGACTTCGGCACCGGCGCGCCGGAAGTCACCTTGAAAGTCCCGCATGCATCGGCCATCACCTCACTGTTGACGCCCTCCCTCTCCAACCTCGGCGAAGCCTACGTCGAGGGCAAGATCGAAGTCGAGGGCAAGGTCAAGAACATCATCAACGTGGCCAATGCCCTGGCCGCCAACACCCTCAAGGCCGAAGGCCGGCTGGGCCGCATGGTGCGCAGCGTGACGCACACCAAGAAGCGCGACGCCGAAGCCATCCAGTACCACTACGACGTTTCCAACGACTTCTACAAGCTGTTCCTCGACGAGAACATGGTCTACTCCTGCGCCTACTTCGAGAACGGCGACGAGGACCTGGGCAGCGCGCAGTTGAAGAAGATCGACCACATCCTGGAAAAGATCCAGCTCAAGCCCGGCCAGACCCTGCTCGACATCGGCTGTGGCTGGGGTGCGCTGGTGCTGCGGGCGGCGCAGAAGTACGGTGCCCGCTGTGTGGGGGTGACGCTGTCGAAGAACCAGTATGCGCTGGCGCGCGAACGGGTCGAAGCCGCCGGGCTCTCGGACCGCATCGACATCCGCCTGCAGGACTACCGCGATGTCACCGGCAGCTTCGATCGCATCACCTCGGTGGGCATGTTCGAGCACGTCGGCATCAAGAACCTGCCGGGCTACTTCGCCCAGATCCGCAAGTTGCTGGCCGATGGCGGCATGGCAATGAACCACGGCATCACCAGTACCGATATCGAAAACGGCGAGTCACCCTACGGTGCCGGCGAATTCATCGACAAGTACGTCTTCCCGGCCGGTGAGCTGCCGCATATCAGCACCGTGCTCAAGACCATGCAGGAGGGTGGGCTGGAAGCCTTCGACGTCGAAAACCTGCGGCGCCACTATGCCCGTACCTGCGGCATCTGGGCCGACAACTTCGAGGCCAATACCGAGGCCATCCACAAGGTCACCGACGAGAAGCATTACCGTATCTGGCGCGTCTACCTGGCCGGCAGCTCCTACGGCTTCGAACGCGACTGGATTTCGCTCTACCAGGTCATCTGCACCAAGGCCGGCAACAGCGCACAGACGCTGCCTTGGTCACGCAAGTACATTTATCAAAAATAAGATTTCGCCGACACCATCAAGCAAGAACGGGCATGCCGCGGCATGCCCGTTCTGCTTTCTGCCCCACGCATCCGGGCAGTACCTGTCTCACCTCGCTATGCCGGCTTGCTCTTCTCGGCAAACACCTCGCGCAGCTTGGCCACCTTGGGCGCAACCACGAAGGCGCAATAGCCCTGGAACGGATGCTGCACAAAATAGTTCTGGTGATAATCCTCGGCCCGGTAGTACGTCTGCGGCGCCGATAGCTCGGTCACGATCGGGGCATCCCACACCAGGGCCATCTCGGCGATGATGTGTTTGGCGACGTCATGCTGCACCTCGTCCTGATAATAGATCACCGAACGATACTGGGTACCGACGTCGTTCCCCTGGCGGTTCAGGGTGGTCGGATCGTGGATGGTGAAGAAGATCTCCAGGATCTCGCGATAGCTGATCTGCTGCGGATCGAATGCCAGCTTGACCACCTCCGCATGCCCGGTCTGCCCGCCGCACACCTGTTCATAACTGGGATCGACGACGCTGCCGCCGGTATAGCCGGACTCCACCGACTGCACGCCCCTGACCTGCTGGTAAACCGCTTCCAGACACCAGAAGCAGCCGCCGCCCAGTACTGCGATTTCCGTGGCCATGCTGTTCTCCCGTTGAGTTGCTTGTGATAAAACTTTACTCCAATTCAGCACTTCATGTATGGCTGACGTGAATGATTGTCAAGACTGCGCCGCAGCATGACGGCGGCAGAAGCAGGCCGTATCCGCTATCATGTGCACATCTGCGCCATGCCGGCTGACCGCAACGATGCGGCCCGGGCGCCCCGACCCAGACCATGCTCCCGATGCACACACGTTTTCCCCGCGCCGACGCGCGCCAGTTCGACGCCGCGCATTTCCGCCAGGCCCTGTCCCAGTTCGCCACCGGTGTCACCGTCATCACCACCCGTCTGGCCGATGGCACGCTGCTGGGCCTGACCGCCAGTTCCTTCAATTCGGTCTCGCTGGACCCGCCACTGGTGCTCTGGAGCCTGGGCACGCGCGCCAACAGCATGCCGGTCTTCTCCGGTAATTCGCATTACGTTATCAACATCCTCGGTGCCGAACAGGCGCATCTGGCGCAGCAGTTTGCCAGCAGGATGGAAAACCGCTTCGAGGGCGTGCCCTATACGCTTTCGCGTACCGGGCAGCCAGTACTGGAGGGCGTGTCGGCCTGGTTCGAATGCCACAACCGTAGCCAGTATCCGGAAGGCGACCACGTCATCTTCGTGGGCGAAGTCGAACATTGCGAAGTCCAGCCGCAATCGGCACTGGTCTTCCACAACGGACGCTTCAGTAAAACCGAAGACGTCTGAGCACCACCGTGATGGACGAAAAAAAAGCGCCCTCGGGCGCTTTTTTTTCGTCCGGGACCGCTTAGAACTTGTAGCCCACCGACAGGAAGGTCACGATCGGATCCAGCGTGATGGTGGTCTTGTAGCGCTGGGGACCCAGGGCCGCAGCGGCACCGGCCGGCTGTGCGGTGATGTCGGCATCGGTCTTGAGCGGGATGTAGGATACCGACAGGCTGGCCGACCAGCGGTCGTTGAAGGCGTAAGTGGCGCCGCCGGTCAGCACGGGCGACCAGGAGGAGCTCAGCGAGGCGCTGGCGGTACCACCGGTGTTCAGCGATGCCGAATTCTGGAAATTGCGCGACAGCGACACGTCGGAATACCACACATAGGTCACGCCGGCGCCCACGAAGGGACGGAAGGTGTCATTGGCACCACCGAAGTAATACTTGGCGACGATGGCCGGGCTCCACTGCTTGGCCTTGCCCAGTTCGCCCAGGGCTTGCAGGTCACCGGTACCCTTGAGCTTGAACTCGGGCGGAATGCCCAGGTCGGCGGTCAGCGCGAAGTTGTCGGTGAAGAAGTGGGTGAAGGCGATCCCCACGGTATCGGCATTGCTGACCGAGGAGGTACGGTTGGGATAGCTGGCAGCGCCAGGACCGTTGAGCTTGGTCAGGCCGCCGCTGGAATCCTGCGGTGCCAGGTGGAACCAGCCCAGGTTGACCACGTTGCTGCCCGCAGTCTGTGCCATGGCCGGCGCAGCAAAGGCTGCCATCACGGACAACGCGGCGAGTTTGGGCAAGAAGGAAAATTGTTTTTGCATTGCTGTCTCCAAGAGTTTGCGGGCGTGGCCCGGATTTTTTATTCCCGACGGCTGGCGTCTGACGGGATTGTGTTCACGGCTGGTTACCGCTTTTCATTATTCAGCGTAAGTTCACGTAACTGCGGATGACCCTGCTTTTACGCTGATGAAACAAAAAGAACGCGCGTGCTATTCTTTGGAGATACTATGCCAGCTTTGTCATATTTTGTATAGAAGTTGTGAAGCCCCCGTCGGACCCTGTAGGCTTTTGGCAACCGGCGACTGAGCTACTGACCGCAGAGTCAGTACCAGCGCGGCTGACAGCGGGGTAACAGCGCGACAGTGGGCGTTCGGGAGAGCGAGAAAACAGGAAGGGGAAGACGGCCTCAGCTCAAGCGTTGAGCAGTCTTTCCAGCACGCCTTGAGAATCAAAGGCCGCACGGCGCAGCCTGTCGTTGACACCTTGCCACGCCGGCGTCGCCGGCAGTGACTCGACCACGATCAGGTCGGCACCGGTATGGTCCATGTCGCGCAGCGCAGCATAGAGATCGTGTGCATAGGCGTCGACCGACGCCGGCATCGCGCGCACGACCGTCGCGCTTACCTTGCCTTCGTGCTGCCCACCGCCGATCAAGGCCACCTTCTTGCCGATGGCGGCCAGACGCGCCAGCACGTCCTGCAGCCGGCCCGGTTCAACCTGCACCACCGGCGTATGCGGCGCATAGTGGGCGTCGAGCGTCCCGGAAGCACGTGGCGCGGTGGCGTCGGGCGTGGCCAGCGGCACGCCCAGCACGGCGGCGATGCGGTCCGCGCTGATCTGGCCGGGGCGCAGCAGCACCGGGCCGTGGGTCTCCACCCGCGAGAGATCGACGATGGTCGACTCGATGCCGACTTCGCTCTGTCCACCATCAAGCACGTAATCCACCAGGCTGTCGGCATCGCTGCCGAATTCCTCGCGGACATGGTCAGCCGTGGTCGGGCTGACGTGGCCGAACTTGTTGGCGGAGGGGCCGGCGATACCACCTTTGCCGCCACGGAATTCACGCAGCAGCGCCTGCGCCACCGGGTGCGCAGGGCAACGCAGTCCCACCGAGTCCTGGCCACCGGCCACGGCGTCGGGGATATGCGCTGCGCGCTTCAGGATCAGGGTCAGCGGACCGGGCCAGAACGAGGCGATCAGGCGTCTCGCTTCCACCGGGACCGATGCGGCCCAATAGCCGATGTCAGCCTCCGGCGAGACATGCACGATCACCGGATGATTGGCCGGTCGCCCCTTGGCCGCATAGATGGCGGCAATCGCCGCCGGGTTCTCGGCATCGCCGCCGAGACCATAGACCGTCTCGGTCGGGAACGCCACCAGGCCGCCCTGCTCCAGCTTGCGGGCGGCATGCATGACGGCGGCGGCATCGATATGCGGGGCCGGGGAAGTGCTCTTGTCGTTCATCGCCTGGTCCTGCCGCTTACAGTGGGATACCCAGAATGCCGCAGGCTGCAGCCAGCTGCTGCTGCGCACCTTCCAGCGTGGCACCGGTGAAGGTGACGTGACCCATCTTGCGACCGCGTCGCGCCTCGGCCTTGCCGTACAGGTGCAGGTGCGCACCGGGCAACGCCAGGACCTGGTCCCAGGCCGGTTCGCGCTGGCTGTCGCCATCGCCTTCATACCAGACGTCACCCAGGATGTTGAGCATGACCGAGGGCGAATGCTGGCGCGTATCGCCCAGCGGCAATTGCGCCATGGCGCGGGCTTGCTGTTCGAACTGGCTGGTGACACAGGCATCGATGGTGTAGTGGCCGCTGTTGTGCGGACGCGGCGCCATTTCGTTGACCACCAGCGCGCCATCCTCCAGCACGAAGAATTCGATGCACAACACACCCACGTACTGCATCGCGCCGATGATCTGCAACGCTGCCTGCTGCGCGCGCTCGGCGGCATCCGGCTTGATGTTGGGACCGGGGACGGTGGTGGTGAAGAGGATGCCATCGCGATGCACGTTCTCGGCGATCGGATAGACCACGGCCTGGCCATCATGCCCCCGCGCCACCAGCACGGAAACTTCATAGGCCAGCGGCAGCATCTTTTCCAGCACGCAGGTCACGCCTTTCATGTCGGCGAAGGCAGTGCGCACTTCCTCGACACTGCGCACGCGCACCTGCCCCTTGCCGTCATAGCCCATGCGGGCGGTCTTGAGGATGCCGGGCAGCAGGCTCGCATCGAGACCGTCGATGTCGGCTTCGGTATTGATCACCAGGTGCGGGGCCGGCAGTACGCCGGAACGCGATCCGCATTCGGTGAAGAAAGCCTTCTCGGCCGTGCGGTCCTGGGCGATCGATACGCCCGAGGCCGCCGGTGCCACGAAGGTCTGGGCCGCCAGCGTCGCCAGGCTCCTGGCCGAGACATTCTCGAATTCGGTGGTGACCGCAGCGCACAGCGCACCCAGCTCGGCCAGCGCCGGACCGTTGTCGTAGGCGGCGGTGATCAGGCGGTCCGCCACCTGGCCGGCCGGACAGTCGGCATCGGCTTCCAGCACGGCGACCTTGAAGCCCATGCTCTGCGCGGCATGCGCGAACATGCGCCCCAACTGGCCGCCTCCCATCACACCCAACCAGGTGGCCGGGGTGGTCGAGGGAACGGCAGGGCTAAGCGAGGGTGCGGACTGCTGAGTCATACAGGCAACTTCATATCGAGAGCGACTTGCGTCTGGGTCTTGCGGAAGGCTTCCAGCTTCTCAGCCAGCGCCGCATCGGTGGTGGCCAGCATGGCGATGGCCGACAGGGCCGCATTGGCGGCACCGGCTTCGCCGATGGCATAGGTCGCCACCGGAATGCCCTTGGGCATCTGCACGATGGACAACAGCGAATCTTCACCGCGCAGATACTTGGACGGCACCGGCACGCCCAGCACCGGCACGATGGTCTTGGCGGCGATCATGCCCGGCAGGTGGGCAGCACCACCGGCACCGGCGATGATGGCGCGCAGGCCGCGCGCGCGGGCGCTCTCGGCATAGGCAAACATCTGGTCCGGCATGCGGTGCGCGGAAATCACCTGGGCTTCGAACGGGACGCCGAAGTCCTTCAGGATGGCGACCGCATTCTGCATCACCTCCCAGTCCGAGGACGAACCCATGACCACACCCACCAGGGGCTTGACGGTATCGCTCATGATCTCAGTCCTTCAGCTTGTTGCCGGTCAGGCGTTCCAGCGCTTCGCGGTACTTGGCGCCGGTCTTCTCGATGACGTCGGCCGGCAGCGGCGGCGCCGGCGGGGTCTTTTGCCAGCCATCGACGGTTT
>Ga0308159_1005689_pt1 | contig 10383 bp, 6 predicted proteins | sample PhyCR1_FD_201040 | JGI IMG/M metagenome (GOLD analysis project Ga0308159, IMG submission 201040) | Phyllosphere microbial communities from UC Gill Tract Community Farm, Albany, California, United States - DLSLC.R1 | ecosystem: Host-associated > Plants > Phyllosphere > Unclassified | place: USA... | reverse complement strand
ATTTCTGGCCTCATGTCGTAAGACTCCTGGCAAGCAAGCGGGTATGCGCGCAACGAAGATTGCACGAGCTTTGTGACAGGTAGGCATACGCCTGGAATGTGTTGGCCCATGTCGATCCGGTAAGGCAGGTCGACGGGTGTTGTTATTGGCGGGCAGTCTGCCGGTTCAAATGCAGCCTTGAGGGCTTGCGACCGACAAAAAGTTTCTTGGAAGTTTTGGGTGACTCATCGGTCACATTTCGGCCGACGACCTGATTCAAGCAGGGGAGTCTGGATCGCGCAAGTGCCGTTGGTAAATTGTTCGACAACTTCGGCTGAGCGGTCGCTGAGTTAAAACAAATGAATCTCTTCGGTGCGCAAAGCGCGGTATTCGCCCGGTTTTAGCGCGCTATCGAGGGCCAGTTCGCCCATCGATTCGCGGTGCAGGCGCAGCACCTTGTTGTCGAAAAAACCAAACATGCGCTTCACCTGATGATAACGACCTTCGACGATGCTCAGCCGCGCCGAACGCGGGCCGAGCAGCTGCAGATGCGCCGGTTGCGTAGTCAGGTTTTCAAAGGCGAAATAGATGCCCTCGGCAAATGTCTGCGCGTAGCGCGCGTCAATCTCTTGCTCGGTTTCGACGTAATAGACTTTTGGCAGCTTGGTTTGCGGTTGGGTCAGCCGCCGTGACCAAGCGCCGTCATTGGTGATCAGCATCAGACCGGTGGTGTTGAAATCCAGACGGCCGGCGATGTGCAGGTCGGCCTTGTCCGGTTCGTCGAGCAGGTCGAGCACGGTCGGATGTTGCGGATCGCGGGTGGCGCTGACGCAGCCCGGTGGCTTGTGCAGCATGAAGTAGCGCGCCGGCTTACCGCTTTGCAGGACTTCGTCGTCGACTTCGACGCGGCTGAATTCCAGCACCTCGCTGTGCGGGTCGCTGACGACTTTTCCGTCAACACGCACGCGCTTTTCCACCAGCAACAGGCGAACCTGCTGACGGTTATAGCGGGGCAGGTTACTTAGGAAACGGTCGACGCGCATGGTCAGCATTCAACGGCTAAACGGCTGCGCATCTTACGGGATCGGGCGCCGGGCTGCTTGCAGTTGCGCCTCGACCTGCGCGCAACGCGGACACAGGCAGGACTGGTTGCGCCACTCAGGCGGCAGCGCCTCGAGCACCGCTGGGTCGATCGTCACGCCGTAGCACCAGCATTCGCGATCAGCCGTGCGCGGGTCGGCCAGGCTGCAGTCGTTGCGGGCGCCGCAGGCCGGGCAATGGTCGGGTTTGGCAATAGCGTCAGGCATAAGTCGAGTGAGGCATTTCCACGCAGGTGCGGTTGCGGCCGGTGTGCTTGGCCCGGTACATCGCATGATCAGCCCGCGACAGCAGGCTGTGCAAGGTGTCATCGCGTTGTACGGTGGTGGCGCCGATGCTCACGGTCAGCTTCAGGCTGCTGCCGTTGTAGGCATATTCGTGTTGCTCGACGTGCTGGCGGATCTTCTCGGCAATTTTCTGACCGGTGTCGCCGTCGGTGTCCTTCAACAACACGATGAATTCCTCACCGCCCCAGCGGCAAACAATGTCGGCGTGGCGCAGACAGCTTTGCAGATCGCGGGCGAAGCCGAGCAACACCTGATCACCGGCCATATGACCATGGGTGTCGTTCAACGCCTTGAAGTGATCGAGATCGAGCAGCAGCGCAGTCAGCGGTCTGGTCTCGCGCTGGGCTTCGTGCAAAGCCTGCGCGGCGAGAATATCGAAGCCGCGGCGATTGGGCAGGCCGGTGAGGCTGTCGAGGGTGGCCAATGCCTGGATTTTGTTCTGGTAGCGTTTGATCACGCGGTTGAGCAGCACCAGCACGATCAACGTCACCAGCAGGCAGATCAGCAGATTGAGGTACAGCGACTGGCGGATTTCGCTCAAGGCGCCGTCTTCACGTTTATCAACGAACAGGTACCAGTTCAGCTCCGGAATAAACCGCACGTTGAGAAAATGCCCCTGACCGTGGGTGGAATATTCATAGCTGCCGCTGTGCGGTTTCGGCAATTGGCTGATCAGACTCTTCATGCTGTCCAGCTCGCCGAGGCTCTGGCCGATGTGCGCACCCTGCGGCCCGCCCTCGGCGCCGGTCAGGACCAGACGACCGAAGGTGTCGACGAAGTACACACTGCGTTGATAGCGCTGTTGATACTTGTCGATCAGCTTGATCACCGCGTCGACGGTCAGCCCGACACCCGCCGCGCCGATGAAGCGATCGTGGTAGTCGTAAACCTTGTAGTTGATGAAAAACGTCAGGTTGTCCTTGTTGGCCAGATCCGGGTCGACGTTGATCTCGTACGGGTCTTTCATGTCGCGCACGCGGAAGTACCAGGCGTCGCGCGGCTCGTCGACCTTGACCTGCTTGAGCACGCCCTTGGCGTGGTAGTAAGTGTGCGTGCTGTCGGAGACGAAAAACGCCGTGTAGGCGCCGTAATGGGTCATGACCTCGTCAAGGTAACGGGTCATCTGCTCCGGGTTCTGCTCACCGTTGACCACCCAGTCGCGCATGAACGTGTCGCGGGACATCATCGAGGAAATCAGGATTGGCCGGACCAGATCCTTCTGGATTTCCGAATAGACCGTGTCGGAGGTCAGCGGCAATTCGGTGTTGACGATGTTGTCGCGGATCGATGCCCGCGAGGCGTAGTAGCTCAGCAGCGAAGTGGCGAGGAAACCGGCGCCGAGCAGCGCGACCAGGGTCAGCACCAGTGAGCGTTGCGAGTACAGCGGTGAACGAAGCGGCATGGCAGATCCGTTGGCAGTGGCCCGATGGCAAACATTTTAGTGGGATGGCCAGGAAAAGACTGCGGGATTTGTGCCGGAAATGGCGGGGGATCTGACTCTGCGCTGTGTCAGTTAGATCGCAGGCCCTCACCCCAGCCCTCTCCCGGAAGGAGAGGGAGCTAAAGTGTGGTGATTTCATTACCTGAGTTCGACGAGTTATCACTGAATGACAACTCTCTTGCAGACACCGCGGTCAGTTCCCTCTCCTGGGGGAGAGGGCTAGGGTGAGGGCGCCTTTGCGGATCAGCTCCGAGATGCCAGATACGCCCGCCATCCGCCAAAATGGCTGATATCCACCGCACCTTCCAACCCATACGCCTCGCAAATGAAACCGCTCTCCCAGCGCCCATCCGCCAGTTGCACCTTGCCCAACCCGAGCGGCGCCGGTATCCCGGTGAGAAACGAGCCCAACTCGCTGCTCGGCAATTCCCACACCTCGACGGCAATCGCCACACCGCCGTCCTTGACTCGCACCATGCCCGGTCGCAGTGGCGGGCCGCCAGCCAGTGCGAACAATTGATAGTCCGCCGAGCTGAAGGTGGACTCCAGCAACCGGCCGCCACGCTGGGTCAATTGCCAGTTCAATGCCAGCCCTTGCAGGTGCGCGCCGCACACGACGATGCGCGCGTAATCGTTGCGCGCCACGGTGGCTGGCACCGGCAAGGCTGCATCCTGCTGACGCTGCAACGCATCCGCCACGCTCAACAGGTACTGGTCGGTAAACGCGCGGCCAAACAGCGTCACGCCCCACGGCAATCCATTGGCCATGAATCCGCTCGGTACGGCGACGGCGGCGTAGTCGAGCAGGTTCATAAAGTTGGTGTAGTAACCCAGTTCGGAGTTGCGCAGCACCGGTTCGGCCTCGAGTTCGGCCAGTGTCACTGGGCGCCCGATCGTCGGGGTCAGCACGCAGTCGAGGTTCTCCAGCGCTTGATCGCAGATCGCTTTGAGCGCCTGCAGCCGATACTGCGCGCGGAACGTCTGCACGCCGGTCACCGCCGGCGCCTTGGCCAGAACGGCGCGGATCACCGGCAGAACTGCTTGCGGATTCTGCTCCATGAGTTCACCGGCAACGCTGTAACGCTCGGCAACCCACGGCCCGTCATACAGCAAACGCGCCGCTTCCAAAAACGGTGACAGGTCGAGTTCAACCGCTTCGCCACCCATTGCCTTGAGCCGGGCGACAGCGTTCTCGAACAACCGCGGGCCTTCGGCGCAACCGAAGAATTCGAGGTCCTGCGCGCGCGGTACGCCAAAGCGAAAGGGTCGTGGCGCGCCGAAGGCCGTGCCGTCATTCCACGCCGGGTTACGGCGGCTGTACTCGTCACGCGGATCGAGTTTTGCGGTCAATGCCAGCAACTGACTGGCCTCACGCGCCGTCGCGGTAAACGTGGTGACACAGTCCAGCGTGCGGCACGCCGGCAGCACGCCGGCCGTCGAAATCAGGCCTTTGCTCGCCTTCAGTCCAACCAGATTGTTCAGCGCCGCCGGCACTCGGCCGGAGCCGGCGGTGTCGGTGCCCAAGGCAAAACTCGCCACGCCCATTGCCACCGCCAACGAAGAACCGGCGCTGGAGCCGCCCGACGGATACTCGGGCAAAACGCTGTTCGGGCAGGCGCCATAGGGCGAACGGCTGCCATTGAGGCCAGTCGCGAACTGGTCGAGGTTGGTCTTGCCCAGCGGAATCGCGCCCAGCGCCAGCAGTTGCTCGACGATGGTCGCCGAGCGCTGCGGCACGTAGGCAAACTCCGGGCACGCGGCGGTGGTCGGGATGCCGGCCAGATCGATGTTGTCCTTGATTGCGAACGGCACGCCAAACAGCGGCAGGCTGTCGAGGTCGCGACCGTCCAGGGCGGCAAGATACGGTTCCAGCTCGGCGGCGCTGAGCAGGTGGATGAACAGGTGATAATCCGGGTTCAGCGCAGCGGCTTTTCCACGCAGTTGCAGGAGCAATTGCCGCGGTGTGGTGTCGCCATTGCGGTAGGCCTGGCGCAGGGCATCGAGTTGCAGATTCATCAGTTATTCCTTGTTCAGAATGGGCTTCAGTCGAGTTCCAGCACCACGACCCGTTGGCCGGCGCGCACCGCCGAACCGGGTTGCACACGTATCTCGCGGACCACTCCGGGCAGCGGTGCGAGCAGCGGGATTTCCATCTTCATCGACTCGAGAATCACCAGCACATCGCCTGCGGCAACCCGGTGGCCGGCCTCGACCTGCACCTGCCAGAGATTGCCGGCGATGTGGCTGTCGACGCTGTGTTCGCCGGCCGCCAACGGCGCATCTTCAATGGCTTCGCTGTGTACTTCTTCGCTGTCGAAATGCGCTTGGCCGCTGGCGATCCAGCGCTCACGCTCGGCGTTGAAGGCGCCTTGTTGCTGAGCACGAAAGGCGTCGATGCTTTGCGCTTCACGACTGAGAAATGCCTGGTAATCGGCAAGGTTGAGCTGACTGTGTTCGATGTTCAGTTCGAAGCGCCCAAGCGGGAAATCGCGACGAATGCGCAACAGTTCCTCGGCGCTGACCGGGTAGAACCGGATCTGATCGAAGAAGCGCAGCAGCCACGGTTTGCCGTCGAACGCAGCGACTTCGCGGTAGCGATTCCACATCTGCAATGTGCGCCCGACAAACTGATAACCGCCGGGACCTTCCATGCCGTACACGCACATATACGCACCACCGATGCCCACCGAGTTTTCCGCCGTCCAGGTACGCGCGGGGTTGTATTTGGTGGTGACCAGACGATGGCGCGGATCGAGCGGCGTCGCCACCGGCGCACCGAGGTAAACGTCGCCCAGGCCCATCACCAGATAGCTTGCATCGAACACTGTGCGCTGCACCTCGTCGAGGTTCGGCAGGTCGTTGATGCGCCGGATGAACTCCAGATTGCTCGGGCACCACGGGGCGTCCTTGCGCACAGTGGTCATGTACTTTTCGATCGCCAACTGGCATGCCGGGTCATCCCACGACAGCGGCAGATGGACGATGCGCGACGGCACTTGCAGGTCCTTGGCGGCGCACACCGCGTCCCACTCGCCGGCGATGATTCCAAGCAGATCGGCCAGTGGTAGTTGCTCGGGCTGATAGTGGACTTGCAGCGAGCGGATACCGGGGGTGAGGTCGATTACGCCGTGCAGGTTTTTGCTTTGCAATGCCTGCATCAGGGCGTGGGCGCGGAAGCGCAGGACCAGGTCGAGCTCAGGTTCACCGATTTCCAGCAGTAAATGAGTGTCGCCAGAAACTCGCGCAACCAGTCGCTGATCGCCATGGCTCAGCTCAAGAACCACAGGCGACACCCGACCCTGCGGGAGCGAGCCTGCTCGCGAAAGCGGTGTAGCAGACAAATCGATGTTGAGCGGCATGGCCTCTTCGCGAGCAGGCTCGCTCCCACAATGGGAGTCCCATTTCAGGGCGAGATCGCGGGCGGTTTCGAGATTGACCGGAATGAACTGGATTTTATCGCCCGCCTTGAGCTGCCCCAATTGCCACAAATCCGCTTCGATCACCGTCACCGGGCAGACAAACCCGCCCAGGCTCGGGCCATCCGGGCCGAGGATCACCGGCATGTCGCCAGTGAAATCCACCGCGCCGATCGCGTACGGGTTGTCATGAATGTTGGATGGATGCAGACCTGCTTCACCACCGTCGGGCCGCACCCATTCCGGCTTCGGCCCGATCAGGCGCACGCCGGTGCGGCTGGAGTTGAAATGCACTTCCCACTCGGTGGCGAAAAACCTGTCGATGTAGTTTTCCGTGAAGTATTCCGGGGCGCCGTGCGGGCCGTAGATCACTCTGATCTGGCGCACGGCCGGTAAAGCGGTGACGTGCTGTTCGGCCAGTTGCTGACCGCTGCTGCGATCGCTCAGCGCTGGTATGTGCAACACGTCGCCGGCACGCAACGCCCGGCCGCCATGCCCGCCGAACTGGCCGAGGGTGAAGGTGCTTTTGCTGCCCAGATAATCCGGCACCTGCAAGCCGCCGCGCAGGCACAGATAACTGCGTGCGCCGGCGCCACTGAGGCTGCCCAGCTGCAAGGTGGCGCCGGCCGGGATCAACAGCGCGGTGTTCATTGGCACATTTGCGCCATCAAGGGTCAGCGTCAGCGCCGCGCCGGTCACCGCCACCACCGCCTCGCAATTGAAACGCAGCAACGGCCCGCTCATGGTGATTTCCAGCGCCGCTGCGCCTTCGGGGTTGCCGAGCAGGCGATTGCCCAGGCGCAGCGCGCGGCTGTCCATCGGCCCCGAGGGCGGCACGCCGACGGCCCAGTAACCGAGACGGCCGGGATAATCCTGCACGCTGGTTTGCGTGCCGGCGCTGAGCACTTCGAAGGTGTTGGCGCGATAGACCAGATGCTCGAGACAACGGGTCCACGGCTCACCGCTGGCAAAGGGCGTGTCGAGGAGAATCTGCCGCAGGTAATCGCGATTGGTTTCCACGCCGTACAGCACGCTTTCACCCAGCGCCTGATGCAACTCGGTGCGCGCCTGTTCGCGGGTCGGCGCCCAGCTGATGAGCTTGGCGATCATCGGATCGAAATACGGCGGGATCTCGCATCCAGCCTCGACCCAGGTGTCGATGCGCAACTGTACGCCGTTGGCCGGTGGGAATTGCACCGCCGTCAGCAAGCCCGGGCTCGGCTGAAAATCGCGCCCCGGATCTTCCGCGTACAGCCGCGCCTGAATCGCATGGCCTTCGGGGCGCAGCCCTCGATACAGCTCGCTCAACGGTGGCAAATCACCGGCCGCCAGCTCGACCATCCAGCGCACCAGATCGACGCCCCAGACCTGTTCGGTGACGCCGTGCTCGACCTGCAAACGCGTGTTCACTTCGAGAAAGTAGAAGCGCTGCGCCTCGCTGTCGAAGACGAATTCGACGGTGCCGGCGCTGCGGTAATTCACCGCTTTCGCCAGTTTGATCGCCGCCGCGCAGAGTGCTTCAGCCATGCCGTGCGGCAGGTTCGGCGCCGGGGTTTCTTCGAGGACTTTCTGGTTGCGCCGCTGCACCGAGCAGTCGCGCACGCCGAGGGCGATCACTTCGCCGCGACCGTCGCCAAACACCTGCACTTCCAGGTGCCGGGCGCGCTGGATGTACTTTTCGATGAACACTCCGGCGTCGCTGAAATTGTTCTGGCCCAGACGTTTCACCGCGTCGAAGGATTCGCGCAATTCGCTGGCGCTGCGGCACACGCGCATGCCGATGCCGCCACCGCCGGCGGTGCTTTTCAGCATCACCGGGTAGCCGACCTGTTCGCCAGCGATCAGCGCGGCGTCGAGGCTGTCGAGCAGCTCGGTGCCTTCGAGCATCGGCACTCCGTGCTGTTTGGCCAGCGCGCGTGCAGTGTGCTTGAGGCCGAACACGCGTAACTGCTCAGGCGTCGGGCCGATGAAGGCGATGCCTTGCGCTTCGCAGGCTTCGGCGAACGCAGCGTTTTCCGAGAGAAATCCGTAACCGGGATGAATCGCTGTTGCGCCGCTTTGCCGGGCGACGGCGAGGATCTTCTCGACCGCCAGATAGGTATTGGCCGCCGCGCCCTCGCCGAGGCTGTGGGCTTGATCGGCCTGCAGGATGTGCAGGCTGGCGGCATCGGCTTCGGAATACACCGCCACGCCTTGCACTTGCAGCTGCGCGAGGGTGCGCAGAATGCGGCAGGCAATGGCGCCACGGTTGGCAATCAGGACTTTTTCGAACATGGCATAACCCCTGAAGGGGAAGCGGGCCGTCCCGCTGTTTTTTGACAGACATCCGGGCCGTCCCGGATGGAAAAAAGCATCACTCAAACTCACCGCAAACTCCTGTGGGAGCTGGCTTGCCAGCGATGAGGTCGGCACATCCAACATTGTTGGTGACTGATATACCGCAATCGCTGGCAAGCCAGCTCCCACAGGTTTATCAGTGTCTTGAAGCTTTCACACACTGCCCGGACCGCGCCTGGCACAGGGTAAACAGCCAACGCCGCAACCGGCTGATTTTCAGTTCCATACCAGCAACTCCGCAGGCGTCGGGTTATAGGCGTTGCATGGGTTGTTCAGCTGCGGGCAGTTGGAAATCAGCACGATCACGTCCATCTCCGCGCGCAAATCGACGTACTTGCCCGGCGCCGAAATCCCGTCCTCGAACGTCAGCCCGCCATCCGCAGTGACCGGCACGTTCATGAAGAAATTGATGTTCGGGCCGATGTCGCTTTTGCTCAGTCGGCCGTCGTGGGCACAGGCGCGCAGGTAGTTGTCGCGGCAGCTGTGCATGTAGCGTTTTTCCAGGGCGTAGCGCACGGTGTTGCTCTCTTGCGCGCAGGCGCCGCCGAGGGTGTCGTGGCGCCCGCAAGTGTCGGCAACGATGGTCAGCATCGGCTGGCCGAGGTTGGAATACAGCACGCTGCCGGTGCTCAGGTAGACGCTGTTCTGCCGGCGCAAGGTGCGTTGTACATCGTAGCGTTCCTTGGGGTTGCCGAGGCTGTAGAACAAGGTGTCGACTGCCTGATTGCCTTCCAGATCGAGGATGCGCAGGGTCTGCCCGGCCTTGACCTCCATCAGCCAAGGCTCGCCGGCGGGAATGGTCGCGCGGTAGATCGCGCTGTCGGCTTGCTTGTGGGAAGTGGCGATTGCGAGTGACATGGCTGCGATCCTCAGGCGAACAAACGGTCGGTGTTGATAAAGCCGCGCTCGTTTTCCGGGCGCGAAGTGCGGCAGTGTTCGGCGACGCTGGCGTCGGCGTTCATCCAGCTCAGCTTCAAGGGTTTCGGGGCGTATTCGGGGGACGGGTCCATCGGATGTTGCAGGGCGGTGAGCACCACCAGGGTGTCCATCGGCGCATACAACTCGATGTAGTCACCGGCCTTCGAATTGCCCTCGACGAAGTGGAAACGCCCGGCCTCATCGACGTTCACGCGGCTGAACAGATTGAGGGTCATCAGCAGGTCGGACAGGCCCAGGCCCCACTTGCCGAGCTCCACCAGCAGGTTGTCGGTGCCGTTGCGAAAGAAGCCGTTGCGCAGTTCCTGGTAGCGGCCCTGGCCGTATTTTTCTGCGACCTCTTGCGCGCACAGCACACCGCCGAGGCTGTCGCTCCAGCCGCAGGTGTCGGCGGTGATCGCGGCGAGCACGCGGCCCATGTCCGAGTACAGGCAGTGGCCGGCGGTGAGCTTGGCGGTGTGTTGGCATTTGAGGCTGTCGGGCAGGTTCAGCCGCTCGGTTTTTTCATTGGCATTGAGCAAGGTCAGGCTGACATTGGCGCCACCGCGCAGGTCAGTCAGGCGCAGCAATTGGCCGCGCTTGAGCACGAATGAACGGTGGCCGCCGCCCGGCAGCAGTTCTTCAGCGAAGGGTGGGAAGAGTTGGATTGAATCAGTCATTGGAGCAGTCCTCTCAAGCAGTGCGAAGGGTGCCCGCCAGCGGCAGCGGCAGGGCCTCGACGGCGGTGCGCTGGGCGCGGCGGTCGCTGTTCAACGGGATGTCGTAAGTGATGCGAGCGCCATAGGCGCCGGGGGCGTGCGGGTCGAGGCGCACCTTGTCGAACACCAGCAGACGCGTGCCGAGGCTGAAGCCTTCGGACAGGTCGTGGGTGACCATGAACACCGTCAGT
>Ga0308159_1005688_pt1 | contig 10384 bp, 7 predicted proteins | sample PhyCR1_FD_201040 | JGI IMG/M metagenome (GOLD analysis project Ga0308159, IMG submission 201040) | Phyllosphere microbial communities from UC Gill Tract Community Farm, Albany, California, United States - DLSLC.R1 | ecosystem: Host-associated > Plants > Phyllosphere > Unclassified | place: USA... | reverse complement strand
GCGAAATTCCGGCCGGCCTGCTCGATGCCGATCGTGCCCTGGCCGATGTGTCCTCGACATGGGACGGCGACATCGTGCGCCAGCTCACCGACTACATCGCCATCCCCGCCAAGTCGCCCGGCTTCGACAAGGACTGGGCCAAGCATGGCTACCTCGAGACCGTGCTGCGCAACGCCGCGCAATGGGTCGAGGCGCAGAAGGTCGAAGGCCTGACGCTGGAGATCGTGCGCCTCGAAGGCCGCACGCCGGTGCTCTACTTCGAGGTGCCGGCCACCGGCACGTCGATGACCGACACGGTGCTCATGTACGGCCACCTCGACAAGCAGCCCGAGTTCACCGGCTGGCGCAACGACCTCGGCCCCTGGACGCCCAAGTACGAAAACGGCCTGCTCTATGGCCGCGGCGGCGCCGACGACGGCTACGCGGTCTATGCCAGCATCGCGGCGGTGCAGGCACTCAAGGCGCAGGGCGCGGCGCATCCGCGCATCGTGGGCCTGATCGAGACCTGCGAGGAATCCGGCTCCTACGACCTGCTGCCGTACGTCGATGCGCTGCGCACCCGGCTGGGCAACGTGGCGCTGGTGATCTGCCTGGACTCCGGCGCCGGCAACTACGACCAGCTGTGGCTCACCACCTCGCTGCGCGGCCTGGCCGGCGGCACGTTGAAAGTGGAGATCCTCACGGAGGGCGTGCACTCGGGCGATGCCTCGGGCCTGGTGCCCTCGAGCTTTCGCATCATGCGGCAGGTGCTTGACCGGCTCGAGGACAGCAAGACGGGGCGCCTGCTGCCCGCGAGCTTCCACTGCGAGGTGCCGCCCGACCGGCTCGCGCAGGCGCAGGCCACCGCCGCCATCCTGGGCGAGGAGGTCTACAAGCGCTTCCCCTGGGCGCACTGGGACTGCGGCGGCTCCACCGCCTTCGCGCTGCCCACCACCACCGACCCCGTCGAGGCGCTCATCAACCGCACCTGGAAGCCGACGCTGAGCGTGACGGGTGCCGAGGGCTTCCCGGCGCTCAAGGACGCGGGCAACGTGCTGCGGCCCTACACCGCCTTCAAGCTCTCGCTGCGCCTGCCACCGCTGGTCGACGCGGCGAGCGTGATGGCCGAACTCAAGACCCTGCTGGAGGACAACGCGCCCTATCAAGCCAAGGTCACCTTCGACGGCAACGGCGCAGCCACCGGCTGGAACGCGCCGACCATCGTCCCGTGGTTCGAGCGCGCACTGAACGCCGCCAGCCAGGCGCATTTCGGCGCGCCCTGCGGCTACATCGGCCAGGGCGGCACGATCCCGCTCATGAACATGCTCAGCGAGGGCTTCCCGAAAGCGCAGATGATGGTCTGCGGCGTGCTCGGCCCCAAGAGCAACGCGCACGGGCCCAACGAGTTCCTGCACGTGCCCTACGCGAAGAAGCTCACTGCTGCGGTGGCGGAGGTGATCGCCGCGCTGCCCGCCACGGCCACTGCCGAGGCGCCGGCCGCCTGACGGAGGTGGAGCCGTTTCTCGCCGGCAGAGCCGCTGGCGAGGATGCATCGCAGGCCTGACCTCGGCGCGCACCGGGCACCGCATCGGGCGTGCGATGCGCTCGCAGAATGAGCGCGGCCTGACGGGATGCTGGGGCGCTTGCCCCAAAGCCAAATGAAGTATTTGGTACTCGTCGTGCGCAGAATCTCCACACCGGCCCGCGTCTGCAACGTGCGGCCGATGCAGGAGATTCCATGCTCGACACGGCCAGATACCACGACGCCACGCGCCGCACCGCACCCGTCGGCCTGATCGACCTGGCCGAACGCACGCCCTGGGCCCAGCTCGACGAAGCCGCCTTCGCTTTCCGGCACCGGCTGGCCGAGCATCCGCTGTTCACGCTCGAACGGCTGGCCGACCTGTCTTCACAGGTGCTCGACCGGCCCGACATTTCGCGCGCGTTCCGCGGGGCCGACCTCCAACTGCCGCGGGTCGAACTCAAACGTCGCATGCGCAACAGCATCCTGGGGGTGGAGAACAACGGGCTGTGGCTCTCGCTGCACTACCTCGACGAAGTGGACCCGGCCTACGAGCGCCTTTTCGACCAGCTCATGGCCGACATCGAGGACCTGGCGGGCGTGCCGGTTCGCGAGCGCATGCACTGGGGCAGCATGTCGGTGTTCATGAACGCGCCGGGCCTGCAGGTGCCCTACCACTTCGACCACGAGACCAACTTCCTCATGCAGATCCGCGGCGAGAAATCCGTGCGCCTGTACCCCAAGGGCCGCGCCACCCTGTGCGAGGAGGAGATCGAGGACTTCTACCGCTTCAATGCGCTGGCCGGCCGCTACCGCGACGACCTGGCCGAAGCCGGCACGCTCTACACGCTCACGCCCGGCGTCGGCGTGCACCATCCGCCGCTCGCGCCGCACCTCATCCGCAACGGCCGCGAGGTCTCGGTCAGCCTCGCGATCTACTACGTGATGAGCGAGATGGAATACCGCGCGCGGGTCTACCAGGTCAACTTCTGCATGCGCAAGATGGGACTGCATCCGCGCCCGCCGGGCGAATCGGCCTGGGTCGATGCGGCCAAGGAGCGGCTCATCCGCGCGCTGTCGATGTCGCACCCGCGCACGCACGACGAGATGCTGTACTCCGGCATCCAGCGCCTCATGGCACCGGCCCGCATGGCGCGGGCACTGGGCCGCTGCGTGCGCGGCGCCCTCCACCCGGCCAGCGCCTGATCGGCGTACTCAGCCCGCCGCGCGCCGGGCGGGCGCGGCCGGTGCCAGGCGCAGCCACAGCAGTGCCGCGCCGATCAGCGCCACCGGCAGCAGCGCGCCGAGGTTCAGCCACTGCCAGCCGCGCGAGGTGACCAGCACGCCGGCGGTGAACGACGTCAGCGCCAGCGTCGCGAAAAGGCAGAAGCTCATGAAGGCCTGCGCGCGCTCCTTTTCCTCGGGGCGGTAGCTGTCCAGCGCCAGCGTGGTGCTGCCGGTGAAGAGGAAGTTCCAACCCACGCCCAGCAGGAAGAGCGCGACCTGGAAGTGGTGCAGGTCCGCACCCGAGAGCGCCACACCCACGCAGCCCAGGTTGAGCGCCAGGCCCGCCGCCATCACCGGCAGCGCGCCCAGCCGGCGTATCAGGTGGCCGGTGAAGAAGCCCGGCGCGAACATGCCGACCACGTGCCACTGCAGCACGAAGGCGGCATTTGCGAAAGGCAGGCCGCACACCTGCATCGCCAGCGGCGTGGCCGTCATCAACAGGTTCATCACGCCGAAGGCGAGCGCGCCGCCGAAGCAGGCGACGACGAAGGCGGGTTGCCGCAGCAGCTCGCGCAGCGATCGGCCCTGCGCCTGGCCGGCGCCCAAGGCCGGCGGCGACGGGAAGCGGATGAAGGACATGGCCAGCATCGAAACCAGTGCCACGCCCGCCAGCGCGACGTAGGCGCCGGCAAAGGGCAGCGGCAGCCAGTCGCGCGTGAGTGCGGCGAGGTTGGGCCCGACCACCGCGCCGACCAGCCCTCCGGCCATCAGCAGCGACACGGCCTTCTCGCGCCAGGCCGGCGCCACCAGCTCGGCCGCGGCGAAGCGGTACAGCGTGCCGTTGGCGCTGTAGTAGCCGGCCACCACGGTCGCCAGGCACACGCCGGCGAAGCTGTGCACCCACACGGCGGCGGCAGCGCCCAGGGCCGACACGAAGGCCACGGCCAGCCCGAGCTGGAAGGAGCCGCGTCGCCCCCAGCGCCGCTGCGAGCGTGCCACCAGCCCCGTCGACAGTGCGCCGCCGAGCACGTAGCCCATGATGGGCAGCGTCGCCATCCAGGCCTGCGGGGCGAGCGCCAGCCCGACCAGGCCGTTGATGGCGATGAAGGTGATGTTGTTGACGAGGTAGAGCGACTGGCAGATCACCAGCAGCCCGAGTTGGGCATTCATGCCGCGGTTGTACGCCATCGCCCCGTCCGCGGCCGGCGCCGGCGGCTATCGCTGTTGCAGCAGTCCGCTGAGCGAGGAGAGCAGGTCGTCGTGGTTGTCCAGGCCCTGGGCCGGCACCTGGCCGTGCGGCGTCAGGCGGTCGATCAGCTGGGGCAGCAGCGCCGCCAGCAGCGGCAGCAGGGTCTGCGCGTTCATGCCCAGCTTCTGCGCCAGGCCCGACACGATGTCGCTGCCCAGCACGTCGCCGAGCTGGCCGCCGGAGATCGGCGCGTTCTCGCCGTGGCCGATCCAGGAGCCGATGACGTCGCCCAGGCCCGCCTGTTCGAACTTGCCGATCAGGCCGCCGAGCCCGCCCTGCGCGCCGTTGCTGGCCAGCAGGCCGCCCAGTGCGCCTGCGAGCCCACCCAGGTCGCCGAGGCCACCGGGCCCGCCCGGTGCGCCCTGCGGCTGCTGTTGTTGCAGGGCGCCGCCGAGCACCTGGCCGAGAACCGAATCGAGCAGACCCATGGTCGTTCCTTTGTGTGTGACTGAGCCGGCCATTGTTGAGCAGCCGTGTGGCCGGCTCAAGCCCGGCGTCGATGACCGCTCGGGGCGATCGTGACGGACTACTTGGCGCGGGGGGGCCGTTTCTCGAGCAGCGGCTGCGTCACGCCCTGCACGCCCACCAGGCCCAGCACCGTGACCAGCGAGTTCTGCGCGCCCTTCCAGGCGTCGGTCACGTCGATCCACTCGCTCATCGCGTGGAAGCCGCCGGTCTTGCCGCCGCCGCCGACGATGATGGCCGGGATGCCGAGGGACATCGGCACGTTGGCATCGGTGCTCGCGCCCGACAGCAGCGTCTTGTGGCCGAAGGAGGCGTTGGCGCGCGTGGCGGCTTCCACGATCACCGAGTCCGGCGGTGTCTTGCCGCCCGGCCGGTCGCCGATCAGCTTGCTGCTCACGCTCAGCGTGCTCACGTTCCAGCGCCGGTTCTCCTCCACCACCGCCTCGTCGATGGCGGCCAGGATCTTCTTCTCGGTCTCCAGCAGCGGCTCCATCTGGTCGGAGCGGATGTCCACCGCCATCTTCGCCTCGGGCGCGATGGTGTTGACCGAGGTGCCACCGCTGACCGTGCCGACGGTGAAGGTGGTCTTGGGGAAGCTCGGCGTTTTCACCTCGGCGATCTTCGCGATTGCGCGGCCCATGCCGTGGATGGCGCTGGGCACCTGGCCGAAGGCGCCGTAGCTGTGGCCGCCCGGGCCCTTGAAAGTGACTTCGTAGCGGTGGCTGCCGGTGCCGAGGATGAGCACGCTGCCGTCCGGCGCCGGCTCCAGGCCCACCATGCCGTCGATGTCGAGGTGGTCGGCAAAGATGCGCTTCATGCCGCGCAGATTGCCCAGCTCCTCCTCGCCGACGTTGCCGACGAAGAGCAGGTCGCCCACCGTCTGGATGTTGTGCTCGTTCAGCACCTTCAGCCAGGACAGCAGCACGGCCAGCCCGCGCGTGTCGTCGGAGATGCCGGGGGCCGCGAGCTTGCCATTGCCCAGGTCCTTGACCTTCACATCGGTGCCGGCCGGGAACACCGTGTCGAGATGCGCCGAAACCAGCAGCTTGGGCCCATTTCCCGTGCCCTTGCGCAGGCCGACCACGTTGCCCTCGGCGTCGAGCTTCGCGTCGGCCAGGCCCAGCGCCTTCATGCGCGCGAGAAAGGCTTCGGCGCGCTTGTGTTCCTTGAAGGGCGGCGCCTCGATCTCGGTGAGCATCCTGAGGTCATCGATCGAGCGTTCGTGGTCGGCCTTCACCGCCTCGAGCAGTTGCTGCACCTGCGACGCCGACAGCAGCTGCGTGTAGGCCTGGTCCACGGCGGGGCGCACCTGCGCAGGCGTGGGTGCGACGGCGCTGAAGGTCTGGGCCTGCACGGCACCCGTGCCGAGGACGGCGACCGCCAGGGCGAGGGTCGGGAGGAGGGGGCGCGGCAACTGGGGCATATCGGGCTCGGCGATGGAAAAGGTTGTCGGTGCGGGCGTGCGTGCTGGCACGGGCCGCCGCACATTGTTGGGCCGCCGGCGCCGGCGCGCTCTGCTTTAATCTTCGGCGCCGTCAGTTTTTCTTACATGCGCCGCCACATCCCCACCACCCGTGCCCTGCTCGTCCTCGATGCCGTGGCCCGCCACCGCGGCGTCGGCAAGGCGGCCGAGGAACTGTGCCTCACGCACAGCGCCGTGAGCCAGCAGCTGCGCCAGCTGGAGGCGCAACTCGGGGTGCGGCTGGTGCAGCGCACGGCGCGCGGCTCGGCGCTCACCGACGCGGGCCGCCGCTACCACGCGCAGATCGCGGGCGACCTGCTGCGCCTGGAGAACCACACGCTGGAGGCGATGGCGCAGCGCCCCGACGGCACGCGCCTGCTGGTGGGCGCGGTGCCGGTCTTCGCCGAACGCTGGCTGGTGCCCCGCCTGCCCGCCTTCGCCGCGTTGCAGCCGGCCTGCAGCCTGCACCTGCAGGTTTTCCCGACGCAGATCTACATGGAGGAGCCGGCCTTCGACGTGGCGGTGCAGTACGACGACGCGGTGTGGGCGGGCGCGCAGGCGCGGTCGCTGATGGCCGAAACCTGCGTGGTGGCGAGCGCGCCGGGCTCGCGCTGGCAGCGCGCGGTGGCGCGCGGGGACTTCCGCGATGTGCCGCTGCTGCAACTGAGCTCGCGGCTGGGCGCCTGGGAGGCCTGGTTCGATGGGGCCGGCATCGCGCGCCGGCCGATGCATGCCGGCAGCGGGCACCGCTTCGACCTGTTCTCGATGCTCGTCGAGGCGGTGCGTGCCGACCTGGGCGTGGGCTTGGTGCCGCGCTACTGCATCGAGCGCGAGTTGCGCGCCGGCGAGCTGGTGCAGGCGCACGGCCACGAGGGCCGCAGCCCACGTGGCTACAGCGTGTTCGTGGCGCCCCACAAGGTCGGCGATGCGCTGGTGGAGGCTTTCGCGGCCTGGCTGGCGGCGTCGGCCGCCGGGGATCAGGCGGGGAGCGCCAGAAGTCCCACGAGCGCCGCGAGAGCGGCGGTCTCCGCCCGCAGGACGCGGGGACCCAGCGTCACGGCCTGAAAGCCACGCGCGAGTGCGGCCGCTTCTTCCTGGGCGTTGAGCCCGCCCTCGGGGCCGCTCAACACCGTGATGTCGGCCGCGCCGGCGGCCGTGCTGCCGTGCAAGGCCTTGGCATCCGGCGCGAAGGCCAGCAGCAACCGCGCGCCGCCCACCTCGGGCAGCGTCGCCATCCACGCGTCGAAACCCAGAGGCGCATGCACCGGCGGCACGCGGTTGCGGCCGCACTGTTCGCAGGCGGCAATGGCCACCGCCTGCCAGTGGGCGCGCTTCTTCTCGGCCCGTTCGCCGGCCAGGCGCAACACGCCATGGGCCGTCACCAGAGGCTGGATGCTGGCCACGCCCAGCTCGGCCGCCTTCTCGACCAGCCAGTCCATGCGCTCGTTGGCCGGCATGCCGACCGCCAGGTGCACGGCCTTCGGGGCCTCGCGTTCCACGGGGTCGTGGGCGCCGATGTGCACCTGCACGTCGCTGCGGCCCATGCGCTCGATCGTTGCCGCGTATTCGCCGCCGTGGCCGTCGAAGAGGGTGAGCGCCTCACCCGGTTGCATGCGCAGCACCTGCACATGGCGCGCGGCGCCGGCCGGCAGGGCCAGCGACTGGCCGGTGCTCAGGGCCTCGGGGCAATGGATGCGCGGCATGGTGACTGCAATGGGATCAATACGCCCGAACCGGGCGGACACGGCGGGCCGGTTCGGTGGGCCAGTTCACATCCGGCCGAAGGCGTAGCCGGTTGCGGCCTCGGTGCCCTCGACCTGGTCGAGCAGCCGCAGCAACGGCGTCAGCTCGCGGTAGCGGCCGGCGGTGGCGCGGATGTAGGCGATGAAGCGCGGCGTGTCGGCCAAGTACCTGGGCTTGCCGTCGCGCAGCGTGAGGCGGGCGAAGATGCCGGCCACCTTCAGGTGCCGCTGCAGGCCCATCCACTCCACGGCGCGGTAGAAGTCGCCGAAGTCCTCGTCGACCGGCAGCCCCGCCTTGCGCGCGGCCTGCCAGTAGCGCACGGTGATGTCGATGACGAAATCCTCGTCCCAGCTGAGGAAGGCATCGCGCATCAGGCTGGCGATGTCGTAGGTGATGGGGCCGTAGACCGCGTCCTGGAAATCCAGCACACCCAGGGCATCGCCGTTCACCATCAGGTTGCGCGGCATGAAGTCGCGGTGCACGTACACGGGCGCCGCGCGCAGGTTCTGTTCGACGATCAGCGCGAAGGTCTTGTCCAGCGTCTCCTTCAGCTTGCCCTCGACCGCGACGCCGCGGTGCTTGGCGAGGTACCAGTCGGGAAAGAGTTGCAGCTCGCGCTGCAGCAGCGCGGCATCGTAGGGCGGCAGCACGCCGGGCCTGGAGGCGAGCTGCCAGCGGATCAGCGCGTCGAGTGCCTGTTCGTAACGCGGCCGGTTGGCCTCGGCGTTGTCGCGGTCGATGCGGTCCAGCAGCGTCTGCCGGCCCAGGTCGTCCAGCAGCATGAAGCCCTGGGGCTCGTCCCAGGCGAGCACCTCGGGCGCGGTCACGCCGGCTTCGCGCATCAGCGCGGCCACTTTCACGAAGGGACGGCTGTCCTCCTTGTCGGGCGGCGCGTCCATCACGATGCGCGCCAGTCCCGGCGTGGTGGTGTCGACGCGCAGGTAGCGGCGGAAGCTGGCATCGGCCGAGGCCAGCTGCACGGTCCCGGGCCGCAGTCCCTGCGCCGGCCCGATCGTGTCGAGCCAGTGCGCGAAGGCCTTTGCGCGGGCGGGATCGGCCCAGGCGACGGGCGCGGCGGTGGAGGGGGCCGGCGACCCGCCCGGCAGGCTCGGTCGTTCAGGGCCGGCGGCCGGGGGCAAAGGGGCTGTCATGGATAATCTCGATTCTACAAATCCGCCCTGCGCTGCAGGCTTGCGGCCGCTGGCGGAGCCCGCAGTGCCCGGCCCCTGACGCTTCGCATCGCGCAGGGCCGGCCTGCGTGGCCCCTTCGACCCAAGATTGCCGTTCCGTACCGATGCCTGATCCGAACCGAGCGCCCCGGCCGCGGTATCTGCCGCCGCTGCCTCTGGCGCTGCTGACGCTCGCCCTGTTGCACGCGCACGGCGCCTGGGCCCAGGCGGGCGGCGAAGCGGACGCGCCGCTGGTGCTCAAGCGCACGCCGATGCTGGCCGAGACCATTCCGCCGGCCGAGCGCGCCCAGCGCCCCAGCATCGTCGAGGGCGACCGCGTGTCGGGCCGCCCCGACCTCGAGACCGTCGTCGAAGGCAACGCGTCGCTGCGCCGCGGCGACACGGTGATCCACGCCGACCGGCTGGAGTACTACCAGCCCGACGATCTGGCCAAGGCCACCGGCAACGTGCGCGTGAACCAGGCCGGGAACGTCTACGAAGGCCCGCAGCTCGAACTCAAGGTCGAGACCTTCGAGGGCTTCTTCAACAACGTGCGCTACAAGCTGCTGGCCACCGGCGCCCACGGGGAGGCCGAGCGCGTCGACTTCGTCGATGCCGACCGCGCCATCGCGCGCCGCGCCACCTACACCACCTGCCGCCGCGAGGACTACCCGGGCTGGATGCCCGCGTGGTTCCTGAGCGCCGCGAACCTTCGCACCGACAACGAAGAGAACGTCGGCACGGCCGAGAACGTGAAGCTCAGCTTCATGGGCGTGAGCACGCCCACGATCCCGAGCGTGAGCTTTCCGCTGAACAACGAGCGCAAGAGCGGCTTTCTGCCGCCCACGATCGGCATGGACAGCGTGAACGGCCTCGAACTCGCGCTGCCCTACTACTGGAACATCGCCCCCAACCGGGACGCCACCTTCACCCCCACGGTGATGAGCAAGCGCGGCATCAACGTGGCCAACGAGTTCCGCTTCCTCGAGAAGGACTACAGCGGCGAGGTGCGGCTGGATTACATGCCCGACGACAAGCTGCGCAACCGCGACCGCTGGGGCCTGTGGGGCAAGTACCGGCAGAAATTCGATGCCCCTGCCATCGGGCTGGATTCGCTCAACCTCAACCTGGACGCCAACCGCGTCAGCGACGACGACTACTGGCGCGACTTCACCCGCACGCCCTCGCTGATCACGCGCCTGCTGCCGATCGACGGCTCCCTGAACTGGAGCAAGGGCGACTGGAGCGGCCAGGTGCGCGCGCTCTCCTACCAGACGCTGCAGTACTCGGCGTCGCCGATCGTGCCGCCCTACGACCGGCTGCCGCAGCTCACGGCCAACTACGCCAAGTACGACTGGAACGGCCTCGACTTCTCGCTGAACACCGACTTCACGCGCTTTCGCGCACGCACCGAAGAGCAGGGCCAGCCCAACGGCGACCGCGCCTATGCGCTGGCCAGCCTGAGCCGCCCCTTCACGACGCCCGGCGCATACATCACGCCCAAGGTGCAGCTGCATGCCACGAGCTACCAGCTCGATGGCCCGATGTCCGATGGCCGCACCTCGGCC
>Ga0308159_1005687_pt1 | contig 10385 bp, 12 predicted proteins | sample PhyCR1_FD_201040 | JGI IMG/M metagenome (GOLD analysis project Ga0308159, IMG submission 201040) | Phyllosphere microbial communities from UC Gill Tract Community Farm, Albany, California, United States - DLSLC.R1 | ecosystem: Host-associated > Plants > Phyllosphere > Unclassified | place: USA... | reverse complement strand
CGTGTTCAGCATAGGCTCGCGCTTCGCGAGATCGTGCAGGCCCGCGCGAAGCGCGTTTTCGGCATCTTTCCTCAAAGTCGCCCTGACCTGTTCCCACTGGGAGATCATGGCGGAGATCGGCGAAAGCGCGGCAACAATTCCCTGCTGTAGCCCCCGTCGAAATCCCAGGGCCTTGGCCTGCTCGGCATCTTTCTCTGCGCGTGCAATATATTCCTGCGCGCGATTCTGCGCCTTGGCAAGCACGTCACCAGCCTCAAGGTGGCGAACGACAGTCGCCTGCTTGATGATCGGGGAACGCGGCAAAGGAATGTCGAGATCCCGCAGCTCTTCAGCTTGATTACTGGCACACGGTGTAACAACCTCAATATTTCTGAGCATGGTGGAAACTTGCTGCAAATTTCAATAAGTGGAGGGATGCGATTTGTTCTAATCGCCTGTTCGGTTGCGCACCCCCGCTCTCGTGAGAATGGACGGGGTCGGAATTGCCATCTACTAACGGTGATGGCGGCAGCCTTAACCTGACTCTGTCTTTCCAGCCTGGCGCTGTGCCAAGCATGGCGTCACGCAAGCATGCTGTCCCTCGCGCCAACGCCAGGTCGTGAATATCGAGATCGGTCTCGTGCCAACCGATTGTTCGGAAGGAACGCGCATCCCCACTCGGCGCATAAAAAGGTAGCGCGACAAAATGTGCGCCGCGCCAGCGCAGACTCAACAGACCATTGCGACTCGCGATTGCATCACGAGCCAATCGAGCACCAACCAGATACACCAGCGCAGGCAGTTCATCCCAGTTTTCGACCAACCATTTGCTGCGTGCGCACGTACATGCATCGAGTCTCATGCCAGAGATCGGCGCGTGACGCAAAAGCACACGGTTCGCAAGGCGTTGGGGCCAGCGGACGTCAACGCCAAAGCGCTCGAACCACGCCGCATCCGCCCACGCTGCAGGGTCGTAAAGCACGCGTAGCAACGCTTCAGATGCGGTCATGTCGCGTTGGATTTTGGCTGCGCTTTCCGGCGATACCAAAATAGCCCTGCGGTCACAAACGCCACCATAAGCAGGACGGCCGCCACAGGCATCCAGCGCCAGATATCCCATCCACTCTGTGCGGACGGTGGAACAAATGCATCGGGCATCGCCGAGGCTTGAAAAATGACAATTGAGATGTTGTCATAGCTCAAAGAATCGAAACTGTTCTTGACCAGCTGCTTCAACCGCTGGATCAGGATGGCATCGTTCAAAGGGCCATCGTAGTTCACCATGACAGACACATGGACGTCGCGATTCGCCTCCGTTCGTTCAGTTAGGGGATAGCTGATATGCACACGGGCCGAAAGAATTCTTTCGATCGACCGAATCGTCTGCTCGAGCCGCTGCTCCAAACCGGAGATTAATCTCGCACGCTCAGCTGCTGGTGAATTCACGAGCGAATCCGTTGGGAAGAGATCCGCAATGGAGAGGTTATCCCGAGTGGGTAGCTGATTGCGTTCGAGCAGGCCTACCGCTTCAGGAAAGTCGCTCTTGCTCACATCCACGCGAAAGCGCCCTTTTCCCATGTCCTTCTTCTGGGATTCGATGCCATGGCGCTGCAGCAGGGCGATCGTCTCATTAGCCTGCCGCTGGCTCAACCCTGCCAGCAACTCGGTGCGACAGCCGCTTAGCAATAGCATCAACGCAAGAGATGCCGCAACCGACAGTTGTCGGCTGCGGCGTGAGAGGCTCTTCAACTCTTCACCAACGTTTCAACGACGGCAACTGCTTTTCGAGCCAGTGCACTGTATACCGACATTTCTGTATGAAACTTCGACAACTCACCCTGAGCCCTCAGCAGTCGCATTGGGTCGCTCGAGCCTTCGCCAACCACATCGATCAGGAAATCCTGTTTGAGTGAAGCGCTTTCCGACAGGCGAGCGAACTCGCCGGCCATCCGCTGCTGTAGTGAATCACCGCCGGAGTCGACAAGCGCAACAACATCTGTATCGATCGACTGAACAGGTTTTATCGTAAATGACATGTTTGAGTGTTAGAGAATGACATTTACATCAGTTGAAATCGCGGACGATGCCCTTGTCGAGATCAGAGATCGACTTCACCATGGAGGTCTGCGCATTGGTGTGCACCGTAAACATCATGATGGCCTTCTGATAACGTGCCAGCTTCTGCGGATCACTGCTGTCACCGGTTCCAAGCTCTTCGATTTGGTCGTTCAGGTGTTCAGTGAAACTCTGCTTAATCTTTCCGTCGTTGCTGTTCACGGTTGCGGCCTCGAACTTGTTAAACAGACGATCGACGAAGTTTCCGCTATTGGTAACCTTATCCTGTGCAACCTTGTTGCGCGCCGCTGCGTCCGCAAGGCGCTTAGCTGCAGCGTCAATTTCCCCCTTGTCATCGGCGTAAGTTGTAGAAATATTCGAATTGCTAATCATCATGGTCGTCATGTCAATATCTTCACTTATATATTCGATACCGTTTTATCGATCCTGAGCGGACGTCGAGAAACGCATCTGTTGTCGAGATCGACCGCAGCGAGGGCTGTAGTCGATCGCCTTTTGCAATGCCAGAAGGCGTTTTTTACGTCAGTTAAAATCGCGAACAATGCTTTTGTCGAGATCAGAGATAGACTTCACCATGGAGGTCTGTGCATTGGTGTGCACCGTGAACATCATGATGGCCTTCTGGTAGCGCGCGAGCTTCTGCGGATCACTGCTATCACCTGTTCCGAGCGCATTGATCTGCTCTTCCAGGTGTTTATGAAAGCTCTGATCCGAGTTTCCATCATTGCTTTTGACTGTGGCCTTTTCGAACTTGTCGAAAAGGTTATTCACGAAATTGCCTACGGCTGTCACCATAATTTTTTCCTAATGTTTACGATCAGTGTTAGAGCCTCACCGCCTCAATTCCTGCGATGAACTCAATTTTTGCCGCTAGCCACGGTTTCGGGGCTGATCAGGTCTTCGCCCCGATCGGGCGTTCTAGCGAAAATGGATTTTTCTGTTTGGAAAATGTCTTTTCTTACACCCCCCCTTGACGAGCCTGGGTTTGAAAGAACAGATGACGGTTGCCTCGTAGCTCGTAACCAAGACCGCCTGTCTTGATTCCATCGATCTGGATGAGATCTCGCTGATTAATCACGAAGTTCACGTATCGCTCGCCCCACTGAGCGCGATAGGATGTCAACGCCCGTCCAAGCGCGTCGAGCTGGGTGTCACTCAGATGATCACTGATGGAGACAACAAAGCGATCCGGCGCAGTCGAGAACTCAGCGTTCAAACCGATGTCGTTGACGAGACGCCGAGCCGCGCTGCGTGCCTCGTCCGAGCTGCGGACATGAATTTCGAAATCATTGGCGTATGGAATGGCACTACGAAGTCGCAACCGTGTTTCGTCAGATATACCCGCGGTCAGTATCAGCACGGGACGCTGAGGGTCGGACAAGCGCACTGCGAAGAAGGGAATGTTTGCGTCGTCGAGCAGTTGTTCGATTTTCTCCGTGGCATCCGCTAGCGTCATGACCCGAATACCCGCATCATGACCCGCCTTCTGCAGCGCCCGCCTGGTGACCGTTGCTGCGTCCGCGTTTTGCGCAATGACATAAATTTCCCCGTTGTCGTTCTGCATCACAGCGCCAGGCATTCCTGCCAGGACGTTTTTTCCTCCCTGTGCAGGCACCGCTGACGGCCAGAGCATTGACATCGCTGCCGCGATGCCGATGCAAAAGAAAGCAGCGCCTACGGTTGCACCGAGCCGCGCCCGCCGCACCGACTGACTCGGCCTGAGCAGCGGATGAGGCGTGGCACTGGATTGATCTTGCAGCACCGCGTCAGACCAATTGTTATCCGCTTGGCGCACAGCGATGCGAAGCGCGCCCACGGAGACAGGCACGTTCAGCGGAATGTTCTGCTCGGACATGCCCTGCTTTTCATCGAAGACGGTGGCGCGCACGGTGTTTGATTCGCTTGCCACCTTAGCCGTCAGGGTGAAGTTCGGCGACGGGACGGAAAGCGGGATCGTCAATACAGCTACGTTTGCATTGCGATTGAGGTCGCTTTCGACATTTGGATCGACAACCTGTTTGCCCAGATCGACGAGTCGAATGAAACAGTCTTCGTCGGGCAATGCGAGCTCCGCCCCGAACAGCGGTCCGTTCAACACTTTGAGAATGAGCAAGCGGCCTCCTATGAAAGCTGCGCGTGATGACCGATATGTTCATCACCGGGAGCTAAGAACTATAGGGAAGCTGCCGCCATTCAACTATCAGACTTTTCTTATTTTCTGAGCGGCGATCATTTTTCATAATACGTTCCTACGAAATTTCCGTTATGCAATTCGGCAGACGGCGCAGATCGAAGGAAAGAAAATGAAGAAGTTTGGAACGCGTGTAGCCCTTGTGGCGCTCGCCGTCACGATGGCAGGGTGCGCTTCAAGCTATCGAGACACCTCGGAACTGGAGAGTGACATCATCTCGCGTGAGCTGGACGCACGCGTGATCGACTGCACGCTGCCTTATCTGAACACCCATGCGATGACCAAGGCAGCGGTGCGTTACCGCTACGACCGCGGCTCGACCACGTTCGAGTCCAACGACCCGACACTTTCCGCCCATCTTGCGCAATGCGCGTCAACGTCCAAAGGACCTGACGTCACTTTCGATAGGGAGATTGATGTATGGACGTCGACCGAAGACTGAATGAATCGCACCACATAGACAAGCTTTCCTGCCCGATCGGACCGGTCGAGGTCACTGTCGGTGCGGGTCGCCTGGTGATGATCTCGCCGGGAGCGCCGTGCGAGATTCGTTTTGTGCCCGCTCACGGGCGAGCTCACCACACCGGCATCGCCACCATCGGCGCCGAAAGTGTCGTCATCGCAAGCGCACAGCGCGTGACGGCATCGTTGATGACCCACCGGAATCACGAGGTGATGGAGGAAGGTGATTTGTGCTGCATTCTCGCCTTTGTGGATACGGCATTGCATCCAGTCAAGGACAGTCAATCTGCTCCTGTGGAGCTCTGCTGTCAGTCGGTGCCTGTCGAGGCAATTTCCAGCGCGGCGCAACTTGGACATTGGCTGACCTTGCAGGTCATGCAGGGCGATGCGAACAACGAACTCTTGCATCATCTGCGCCGGCAGGAATCGTACGCACTGGCGTCCTACCTGCTGAAAAGCCCGCTGAACGGCGCGCATCTGAATGAGCTCTGCGTGAAGTACGGATTGTCGTACACGCACTTCCGTCGACTCTGCCGCCGCTCCCTTGGCGGTGCGATCAAGGCACGCTTGCGCGCCTGGCGGGCAGCCCGCACGGTGCTGGACATCATAGACAGCGATCAGTCGATTCTGGAAATTGCTGTCGATAATGGCTATACCTCCGCTTCGCATGTCAGTACCGATATCAAACAACTTTTCGGCTTCACGCCCAGGACGGCGAGAAATGCTCGAAACCTCTTGCCTTGACGCATATCGCAGCGAAGCGATCACGCTAGAGCGAAGCGATGTCGACGGTTCCATCGAACTCTCTGCTCGATTTTCGCCCGACGACACGCTTGCCTTGCTGTCGTGTTGGTGGTTGCGCTGGATCGCCGCGGTCGACTGCAAGTTCCATTACGACGGACAGGGTTGGACTGCCCACTGCCGTCTCCCCTCACATGCTCACCGACTGCTACCGCAGATGTTGCGCGATTTATCAGCTATCAAAAACGTTGTATGCATTTAGGCACCAAATACCTTCAATTCGCCGCAGTCGGGCTTTGCCTTATTGCGGTGATCGAAAGCGCTCGCGGCGCCCCCGCCGATGTTCAACCGTCCGGCACCCAGGCGGGGCTTTCCGTTTCAACGACCGATGTGGACGTGCCGTCGGGTGATGCGCGCGCGGCGCGCTTCATCGCGCGCAAGGAGCCGGTCGAAAACCTCTTCAAAGCGATTGGTTCGGAGATTCGCAAGGCCGTACGCTTCAGCAACAAGGCGCGCCAGTACCGGATCAGTGGCGAGTTCGAACTTGGCCAGCCCTTCGAGGTGATCGAAAGGGTGACCTCCAGCCTCGGGCTGCTCTGGTATTTCGACGGACAGGTGATCTACGTCTATGACAGTTCAGAAGCGTCGTCGGCCATGCTGACTATTGCACCGGAAGCTGTCGACAATCTGATCGGGTTCTTGAAAACATCAGCGCTCTACGACAAGCGCTTTCCTATCAAGCACACAGTGGGCACGCGCCTCATCTATGTATCTGGCCCTCCCAAGTATGTGGAGATCGTTCAGGGCGCGGCTTCGCTCATGCACAACCAGGTAGAAGTCACACAGCGCGGCGAACGCTACGTCGAGCTGATCAAGATCCGTCACGCTGCGGTCTCTTCGCGAAATTATGCGAGACGCGGTGCGCAAGACTCCGTTCCCGGCCTGGCTAGTGTGCTTGCCGCCGCGCTCGGTAGCGGCGCGTCGGTCAGGGAGGCACGCACGACCATGCCCGAGAATGAGGCGCGGGATCAGAGGGATATGCGGGATATGCGGGAGCCGCCGCCGGTCGCGCTGCCCGTCGGTGTGCGCGACATGCCGGCGCTCGACTCTCCCCTGCCCATGGCCGCAGCGATGTTAGGCCTGGGCTCACAAGCCCCGCAGCCCTCGCGAGCGGGTGTCGCACAGGGCGCGGCGCGGCAGGAGCCTGCAGACGGGTCACGCCCAATGAATATTGTGGCGTACCCGTCCAGCAACAGCCTGCTGCTTGAAGGCACAGCCAGGCAACTGTCGACGGCACGGCGGCTGATCGCGCAACTTGACGTACCGAAGGAGCAGGTCGAGCTGTCCCTGTGGGTCATTGATATCAAGAAAACAAACTTGGACAGCCTGGGCGCCCAATGGGGTGCCGCAGCCAGGATCGGTAATGTCGAGGTCGGGTTCAACGGCTCGTCACTGGGCCAGGGCGCAACACTTTCACGTGCGCAGGCCGTGCAGTTCATTGCATCGGTAACTGCGCTGAGCGAGCAGAACAAGGCGCGCATCGTGTCGCGCCCTATCCTGCTTGCCCAGGACAACAGTCCTGCCGTTTTCGACAACAGCAAGACGTTTCTGATCAGAGTTCGCGGCGAGCGCGTCGCGTCACTGGAGAAAATCACCTACGGCACGATGATCGACGTCACGCCCCATGTGGTAGATACCCGCGGGCGTATCGAGATGGAGCTGAACATCGAGGATGGAAACAGCAGCAATCCTACGAGAGGGTCAGGGCTCGACCTGCCGGTCGTCTCCAGTACAAAAATATCGACTGTCGCACGCGTGCAGCATGAGCAAAGCATCCTGGTGGGCGGCTACACGCAAAGCCACAGCAGCGAGGGCCAGGAAAAGATTCCGCTTCTGGGTGACATTCCCTGGCTTGGCCGCTTGTTTACGTTTCGCAATACCAACGAAGAACAATCGGTACGTCTGTTTCTGATCCAACCGCGCCTGCTTGCCGAAGACAACCGCTTCGAACGTGAACGTGTGCACACGCCACCGGAGATCGATGATGCCGTGGATGCCCTGAAGCGTTACGTGGAGTCTGCACGTGGCTAGCATCGACGCATCGCGAACCGTCGCGACTTCTGCAAGCACGCAGCCCGCATCAGGCGAGGGGCGATCAGCCATTCAGCCAAGTGTGCTTGCGACATCACATTCTCGATTCGCCCATAGTCATGAAGATATGACGTCGCTGCTGGCCACCGTCATGCGGCGCCAGATTGATCGCCGTGTCGAACGGCCTGCCCGGATGCGACCCTCTGAGCGGCCCGGCGTGATGTTTCCTGCGCACAAGGCCGAGCTTTCACGCATCCGCATGCTGCTTCAAGGTGGGAGTACGAGCTTCGGCAGTACCTACCAACACGCACGCACTATTTTTCCCGACCCGGAAGAGCTGGCGCTGGTGCTGGCGGGGCTGCGGGAAGATCATGAGATCGATGCAGAGGTGCGCGCCGAGATCGACCGGGCGCTGGCCGCACTTGTTCGGGAGCACGGCCATGCACGCATCAGCATGGGACTGAACACCCGGCGCGTGGTGGGCGAGTTTGCCGCACGTATGGGCGTGTCGAGCGAGGCACTCCGGCGAGCCTACCGGACACTCGCGGGTGCCACTGCCGGCGAAGGGGTGACCTACCGTTATCTTATCGATGCGTTCGGGTTCGCGCGCCGGGGCCTGGTTCTGGATTTTCTTGAACAAGCACTCGCTGCCGACATCGCATCAGACACGCCCACCCATCCCCCGGAGGAATTCCAGCCACTGTTGGCGCTGCTCTTCCAGCTCCGGCTGCTGCGCTCTGCAGATGCCTTGCTGCTCTCGGGTGCCGGTCAGCATCGACAACGGCGCAGGAAGAGAGAATCACCCGACGACGCCCCTGACCTGTTCGATCAAGCGGTGATCGACCTGCTGATTGCCTCGCTTTCGGACATCCAGGAAGCGTGCAGGCATTTTGTCCACTGCCTGACGCGATGGCAGGCCTTCGCGGGCGACGGCGTGTCGCAGTGGGCCGGCCGGGTACTTCGAGCCATGGCCGAGGTGCCGTGCGAGCTATTCCCTGATCTGACCTACCGCCAGGCACTGCTGAACAGCCTTTCGGAGGTAGTCGACAACCTCTTCAGCGATCGGCGGGGTGCCGGCGCCCGACTGAGGAGTCTGCATGTCTAGGATGATGTGGGAAGCAGTTCTGCAAAGTGCGATGGCCTTGCCTGAAGGGCGTCATATGCGCATTCGATGGTGCACAAGCACGTTGCTGCTCGAGCGACGTGGCGAGGTGCTGATCGCCATGCGCGAACTCTCAGGCAACCACACTGACAGCGTAGTGCCGGGCCTCGCGTTGACCGACGCCCCGGAACCGAACAACCGGCAACTCTTGGCGACGGGCGATGCCTACTACCTCTGCGATTGGCGTCGCCAACCCGCGGATGCCCAGTGGATCGCTGCATTGGCCAGCGCAACCCTATGACTATTCGTTTCGTCATTATTCGGATCACACGATGATTTTGTCTCGCATCTTTCGGCCCGAGCTATTGGTATTGACATTGATGACGGTCATCATTGCGATGCTCATCATTCCACTGCCTACCTGGCTCATCGACGCATTGATCGCTGTGAACATGATCACGGCAGCGCTGATCTTCGTCGGATCCTTTCACATCCAGTCCATTACGACCTTTTCCTCGTTTCCCGCCCTGTTGCTCGTGACGACTGTGTTCCGTCTGGCGCTGTCCATCACGACCAGCCGAATGATTCTGATGGAAGCGGACGCAGGCGATATCGTGGCCAGTTTCGGCAACTTCGTGATTGCCGGTGATCTCGTGATCGGGATGACGATCTTCGCAATCGTGACCCTGGTGCAATTCATGGTGATCACCAAGGGATCCGAGCGTGTCGCCGAGGTGTGTGCTCGCTTCTCGCTGGATGGTTTGCCCGGCAAGCAGATGAGTATCGACGCCGACTTGCGCGCAAACGTGATCAACGGCGAACAGGCGCGCGATCAACGTCGCCGCGTCGAGCGCGAAAGCCAACTCTATGGATCGCTCGATGGCGCAGTGAAGTTTGTCAAAGGCGATGCACTCGCAGGCATTCTCATCATTTTCGTGAACTTCCTTGGCGGTATCGCCATGGGCGTGATGCGCAACGGTGACAGCTTCAACCAGGCCGTGGAAACCTACACGCTGCTCACCATCGGCGATGGCCTGGTCGCGCAGATTCCTGCGCTGCTGATTTCGATCGCAACCGGCTTCATCGTGACGCGTGTGAATGCCGATGATGAAAATCTCGGAACGACCATGCTCAAGCAGCTGGGCGAGAAGAATGAGGTACTGCTGACGGCAGCGGCGCTCTCTCTGGGCGCCGGTTTCCTGCCAGGGTTCCCGCTTCTGGTGTTCGTGCTCATCAGCGCAGGTCTGGTCAGCATATTCGTCGTACGCAAGGGCGGGGTGCGAGAAGCGCTCGATGCGGCCAGAGGCTCCCCAGTGACCGAAGACATGTCAGCAACGACGGGGACCGCCGACAAGCGTGAAGCCCCAGGCGGCAGCGGTGCGCTGAAAACAGGAATCGGCGATGTGATGCCCGAAGCGATTGCGCTGGCCCTTATCGTCCCACTTGGCCAGCACGAGTGGGCACGGGCGAACAGTCTTGCCCTGCAGCTCGAGCGTGAAGTGTTCCTGCAACTGGGCATCAAGATCCCGCCCATCGACATCCATGAAAACGCGGCGCTTTCGCCGCAGACCATTCTGGTGCTGGTCAACGAAATTTCGGCGGGAGACATTAGCGTGGCGTTTGGTCGACACAGGGTGACCGATGGCGCAGAGGTGCTGCTCGCATGCGGCACGGATCTGCTCACGCTGTCTGAAGGTAGCAACGCTTCTTATTGGATCGAGGAACAGGCCGCCCTGCGTGAGC
>Ga0308159_1005686_pt1 | contig 10385 bp, 9 predicted proteins | sample PhyCR1_FD_201040 | JGI IMG/M metagenome (GOLD analysis project Ga0308159, IMG submission 201040) | Phyllosphere microbial communities from UC Gill Tract Community Farm, Albany, California, United States - DLSLC.R1 | ecosystem: Host-associated > Plants > Phyllosphere > Unclassified | place: USA... | reverse complement strand
TGCTGTTCGCCGTTGAGAACAATGCTGTAACCGCCCGGTTGAGGCAATGCTTCCTGATCCTGCCAGCTCCGCAACGACCCGCAGGTGGCCACTTTCTTACCGGCAATAATCAGCGTTGCGAGCTCGCTGGCTAATTCCGGGGAGTCACCGAATGCATCTGTGAAGGCACCCGGATATTTGTCCTGCAGTTGTTGCAGTGTCATCGTCATCAGCAAATCCTCAATGAATTGGGCGTGCGGGCCCGGCGTAACGTCAGGTTATCGCCATGCAGGCCAGCGGTGCCGTTAAGATGAACAGCGGCAGCGGCTGTATTCCCACCGTCTGCTGCTGATAGCGGTACAGCTTACCCGGCCTCCACATAGGAAAACAGGCTTAATTATCAGGATATTGAGTTAACACGTGAGTGGGGTCGCAAAGGAGAGAGTCAGTCTGGCGCGGCCAGGCGCAGCCGCGCACTAAGATTAACGAATCAGAAAGCTCGCCCAGTGCGCTATGTCGTCACCGCTGCTGATTTCGGGCTGTACCAGACCGTTAACCATAAAAGTCGGTGAAACGTGAATACCGTTCTGACGCGCATACTTGCAGTGCCATTTAATGGCGTTCTGCAGGTCGGGCTGATCAAATGCGGCGCTGGCATCCACGCCGCTGTACTCTTTCAGGCGGGCGAGGATCTGATTCGGCGTGGTATCGCGGTTTGGACCGGTACAGTGATCGGTGAACTCAAACTCTTCACGGTGATCGGCTACCGCCTGCATGACCTTTTTCGCGGCCTCTTTACTTTCGCAGGCGGCGGCAAGGATATAGCGCACTATCAGCCCGGAATAGAGGTGCCACGGCTGTGATTGCAGACGGATCTTCAGGGTGATGTTCTTTTCACCCGCGTGCGCCAGTAACGCGTCGAATTTATTGAAGGCGCGCACCGAAAAAGGACAGGTGGGTTCCAGAAAGACTTCAAAGATCTCAGGGCCGTGGCCCCATACCAGTACATCAGCGTGCTGACTCATCGACAACTCCTTGAACATTAACGAGACGGGAAACCTGTTTACCCTGGCAAATCCCTCTGACATCAGCCAGTTAAGAATCAGCTGTAATTGTTACAAAAAACAGCAATCAGCTGATGAGTCGCGTGTAATACGCGACAGGCAGGTCCATTAGTCGTTAGAATTACCAACTTTGGCATTTTCAACTGCTGGCACGGCGTAGCCGCCCATGTACAGCTATAGTTGTCAGCAGTGTGCAATCTTTTGCAGGATACAGCCATTTAAGCTGCTTCACTGCTGTTTGTTTGCCCGGAGCTGATAAGCGTTAGAAGAGGTTAATTTTGCATACCGATCTCACCTGGAAAACTCTCCATCACGTCATCAATCAGACGATCTCTGACATGCTTGACGAGCAGCAGACGATTGATGTGTTATCACTGCGCGCCCGGCTGCATGAACTGGCTGAAAAAGAGGAGGATGAGGTCATGCTGCTCTGTTACTGGCAGGCGAGCAAAATTCTGATGCGATTACCTACGACCGTCACCGCCAGTCAGTTAATGACCGCGGCACGCCACGCTTTTCGTACTCCCATAGGTCACGATTTGCTTTGAGCTGACTGGCTCGCGGCATCAGTGAAAATCACGCACGTCAAAAACCTGGTGTGGCTGATGATGTAAAACCCGAGGTGAGCCGCTGCTAATCACCGCTGAGAACTTCCACTATCGCATAATTTCCCCGGCGGCCAACTTATATATTCGCATTCTGGAATGGTTGTATATTTAAGGTTTATATTAATTGTCTTCTTAGTAAAAATATTATTTTCAATAAATAATTTTTCACCTTCTTAAACTGATGTAGATCAAGGAAGACTGCCAATGTATATCTTCTGTGTAAGAACCTAAACGTCTCGTTTAATTTTTATATAGCCGTGAGAGGCTAATATAGCAGCAACATAATAAACCTCGGGTTGTTATGTTGGCGCATTTCTGTAAATGCATATTTATCCATCAGGTGACTAATTACAGCCACTTTGCATGTATTAAAAAGAGACAGGTTTGATGAATATCAGAAAACATATTCTGCCCGTGGCACTGGCTGGCCTTATGGTGTCCGGATCAGCATTAGCCACGCCTGCTGATGGTCCATCACCGATTACTCCTAATCCGGGAGCAGCAGCCGGTACACAGGGTGCCGGTGGTGAAGTGAAATTTACCGGCGAAATTACCGATGTTTCCTGTGACGTTTCTACCGCCAGTAAAAACCAGAGCGTTGATTTAGGTAAATGGGCGAAATCGTATTTCGAAAGCCGTAACGAAACTACGGAAACGCCATTCACTATCTCTGTGAAGGATTGTCCTTCATCAGTTAAAACGGTGGCTGTCCTGTTTGATGGCGACAAAGATAGCGGTGACAACTCCCTGCTGAAAGTTACCAGCGGTGGCGCGTCCGGCGTGGGAATTAAACTTTATGAAGCTGACCGCAGCACGCCAATTGCGATTGGATCTGTCTCCAAAGCAGTCAACGTGGTGGCGGCTGAAGAGGGAGGTTCTGCCGACTTAAATTTCTTTGCCGATTATAAAAGCGATGGTGCGCCAATTGCCGTCGGTGCTGCCAACTCAGTCTCTAACTTTGTGATGATTTATAACTGATTAATAGCAGGGGTAACCCTGCTTCCCCTCCGAAATATCAATGGCACAAATATCTATGTTTAAGGTAATAAGACTTATTTCACTCTTTTCTGCGTGCATGCTGGGCATGGCTGCCCATGCCCATGCGGGTGTGGTAATGGGAGGGACGCGTATTATTTTTGTGGAAGGCAAAAAGGAGGCAACACTTTCGGTCACCAATCAGGATAAAAATACGCCGTATCTGGTTGAATCCTGGATAGAGAACTTTGATCAAAATAATCATTCCCGGGTACCATTTATTGTTACGCCACCGCTATTCCGGCTTGATGCGGAAAAAGAGAATCTGTTAAGGATTAATTATCTGGGGATGCCCCTGCCGAAAGATCGTGAATCGGTGTTCTGGCTGAATGTGAAATCTATCTCACCTACGCCGCGCGAGAAAAGTAACCAGCTTCAGGTCAATATTAAATCGAAATTTAAGCTTTTTTATCGGCCAAAAGGATTGCCGGGTAATCCGGCTGATGCCTGGCAGCAACTCTCATTCCGCCATGAAGGCAATCAGCTGATTGCGCATAACCCAACGCCTTACTTTGTCTCATTTTATTCGCTCAGCGTTAATCATCACGAGATACAGGATCCTGGCATGATTGGCCCTGGAGAAGATCGGCACTGGCGCGTCGCTGATTCCGGCGCAGTGACCTGGTCTGCAATCAACGACTATGGCGGCATTACCGAACAACGTACGCGCTAGTTGTTATTTGTAATTTATTTTGTTTTAAACCCGGGACCATCATCAGTGAAAGTTAATCAGCACGCTCAGAGAGGAAACAGAAGGTACGCAAAGCCGCTTTATGCCTCTCCCTGGTTAATGCTGATTTTGTTCTGCCCGCTGCGTGGTGCTCGCGCGGATGACTATTTTGACCCGGCGGCGCTGGAATTTTCATCCGATCAACATCACGCCACCGATCTCCACTATTTTGCTCGTGAGGGCGGACAGCAACCCGGCACGTATCATGTCACGCTGTTGCTCAACAACAGAGTTATTGATAGCCGGGATGTCAGCTTCGTGCAGGGCAGAGCCGGGCTGGTTCCGCAACTGACGGTGGCAGAGCTGGCCGCGATGGGGGTGAACGTCAACGGTTTTTCCGCGCTCACCCATCTGAAGAGAGATGAGACCATCGAAGAGTTAGGCGATTTCATTCCCGATGCATCGACCCACTTTGATTTCGCACATCAGCAGTTAAACCTTTCAATTCCACAAATCGCGCTGATGGTGAAAGATCGCGATTATGTCGATCCTGCACGCTGGGATGAGGGTGTATCGGCTGCTTTTGTGAACTATACCCTTTCTGGCAGCAGCAGCCGCAATCAGCGTGACCGCTGGAACTCGACGCTACTCAGCCTGCGCAGCGGGGCCAATCTTGGTGCATGGCGGCTGCGTAACACGTCCACATGGCGCTACGATCAGGTCAGTCAATGGCAGTCTCAAACCACCTTTCTGGAGCGGGATCTTAAGGCACTGAAAAGCCAGTTTAGGGTAGGAGATACCTATACGACCGGCGATGTTTTTGACAGCGTGCAGTTTCGCGGTATGCAGATCATGTCTGATGACACCATGCTTCCGGAAAGCCAGCGCGGCTTCGCCCCGTTGATCCACGGCATCGCCCATAGCAATGCGCGGGTAACGGTAAGCCAGCACGGCTATGTGATTTATGAAACCGTGGTCGCACCGGGTGCGTTCGAAATCAAAGATCTCTATCCCACGTCTCAGAGCGGTGATCTCGACATCACCATCCACGAAAGCGATGGCACGGTGCGTACCTTCACCCAGCCTTACTCGGCCGTCCCTTATATGCTGCGTCAGGGCCATCTGAAATACAGCATGAGTGGCGGTCGTTATCACTATTCTGGTAGTAACAATCTGCGTTCGCCTGAGTTTGTGCAATCCACGCTGTTCTACGGATTACCACATGACTTTACCGCCTTTGGTGGCGTGCAGCTCGCGCAGAACTATCACGCTGTGGCGGCGGGCCTGGGTAAAAGCCTGGGTGATTTTGGCTCGCTGGGAACCGATTTGACTCTGGCAAAAACCCGTATGCCTGAAGGACAAAGCCGTAGTGGTCAGTCGGTGCGTGCGCAGTATCAGAAAAATTTCGTCTCAACCAATACCTCTTTCAGCATGGCAAGCTATCGCTACTCTTCCAGCGGTTTTTACGCCTTCAGCGAAGCCAATGCGATGACCAGCCCTGCTAGCTATGTGGTAAACAAGCGTAGTCGCTCAGAAATTTCAGTCTCTCAGGGTATCGGCGATTATGGCAGCCTTAGTGCCTCCGCGTATGTGCAGCGCTACTGGCGTTCAAATAGCGAAGATCGCACCCTGCATCTGGGTTTCTACAGCACTTACAACGCCATTTCGTGGGGCGTTGCCTGGTTTTACACCGACTCGACCAGTGCCCGTAAAGCTGACCGCGCGGTCTCTTTTAATGTCTCCATTCCCTTCAGCGCGCTGCTGCCAGACAGCTCCGTCAGCTACAGCATGAATGCCACCAATGATGGCGATGTGTCTCAGCAGGTCAGCCTTTCGGGCAGCGCATTGCAGGATAATAACCTGCACTACAACCTGCAACAGGGCCATGACAGTCAGGGACAGAACGTGAACAGCAACGGCTCGCTGGACTACCGCGGCAGTCGCGGCAGCATCAGTGTCGGGATCAGTCACGATCGGCACAGCAGCCAGTTTAACTATGGTTTGTCGGGCGGCATCGTCGCGCATCAACACGGTATTACGTTGAGCCAGCCGCTGGGCGATACCTTCGCAATTGTCCGGGTACCGGATACGGCAGATGTGGGCATTCAGAGCAGCAGCAATGTGCTGACCGATAGTCGCGGCTATGCAATTGTGCCTTCACTCTCGCCCTACCAGGAAAATACTATTGAACTGGAAACGGATACGCTGCCCGACAATGTTGACGTCGAACTGGATGGGCAAAAGGCTATCCCGACGCGTGGAGCGATTGTGATGGCCGACTATGCCACCCATGTGGGAAATCGGGTGCTGTTCACGCTCACCTGGCAGGATGCCTTCCCGCCTTTCGGTGCGACGGGGCAGATCGCACTCGCCGCTGAGGGTAAAAACAGCAGCACCAGCGGCATCGTCGCTGAAAAAGGGGAACTCTATCTGAGCGGTGTACCAGCTCAGGGCATCATCGAGGTGAAGTGGCAGGAAGATGGCGTGCAGAAAAGCTGCCGCGCGCCGTTCCGCCTGCCTGCCGCCACCGGTACTAATCCGGTCAGACTGGTCTCTGCGGTTTGCCAGTAATACACAGGAATTTAAGATGAAATCAATTTCGCGTTTAATGACGTGGGGCATGCTGGTTGTCCCGGTCCTGGTCTGTTGGCCCGCACTGGCGCAGGAGTCCTGTCAGGGTGTGAGTCAGGTGGTGGTGCAGGTGCATAACGTCAACTATGTCCCGGGCGCTGCCGATGGCACCCCGATCTCGGCGCAGATGCCATTGCAAAGTGCCAACGCCTTTACCTGTAATAAAAACAGTGGCGAGCAGGGCTATAACTACAAAGACATGGGATTTCAGATTAACGCGGAAGAGTCCGGGTTACAGACCAATATTGCGGGCGGGCACAATACGCCGATTTATCGCCTTGCCGGAGTAGACAGCATCGGGTTCGCTATCGGTTTCAAAGAGCCCGCTTATTGTGGCTCGGCCTTCTCGGATACCACCGGCAAAGGCAAAACCAGCTCAATCTGTAATTCTCAGACCAGTCCGCAGTTCAATTCCGCTCACGACATCACCCTTCAGTCCTATGTGGTGTTCTATAAAATTCCTGGTCAGCGATCGCCGCTGAATCCTGGCGATCAGCCGGCGAATGTCGGTGAAATGAACATTGGTAATGCCAGCCTCAAGGTGGGCGACAGCGCCGCCAGTAGTCAGCCGATCAATGATAAGCCGCAGATATCCCTCTCCAGCTTTACCGTGCAATATGGAAGCTGTGCCGTTGTCACCTCCCAGTCCGTGATTAATGTGGAGATGGGAAAAGTGAGTAAGGCGGAGTTCAGCGGTATCGGAAGCCGGGCGGGAAGTGAAAAAGGTTTTCAGATTCAGGTGATGTGTGAACACAGCGCAGCGGTTAAAGTGGGCTTCTTCGGTATGACTACCGCGGGTGATAAGGATGCCCTTAGCCTGACGCCACAGAGCAACTCTGCTTCAGGTGTGGGCATTGCCCTGACCTATGGGTCGGGCCTGCAGGTTCCTGAAGGCCAGCGGGTCCCTCTGAATGTGCCGACCGATCAACTGCCGGTGCTGACGACGATCTCCTCACCCAATCAGACGAAGTCGATGGCGTTTAACGCGCAATATATTCAGACCGATGGGCAAGTTATGGCGGGCAAAGCGGACAGCACAGTGACCTTTAACCTGGTTTATAACTAGGTTGTTCAGACTGTGCATTACAGGTGGGAACGGTGTGATACATGCTGAATGCGCCACACTTTTCTACCCTAAGCGCTGACACAATCATTATCCGGGCTATCTCCTGCAGCAATCGTTAAAACCGGCACACCCGATCCGCTGTTTTCCCCAATCTCTGTTAAAATTGAACCTCTGCGCCACTTTGCAGGATGCATATTCGGGAGAAACTATGTTGTGGATTTGGAATGCCCTGATTGTTCTGGTCACTGTTATCGGAATGGAGATAACGGCTGCACTGGCGCACAGATACATTATGCATGGCTGGGGTTGGGGCTGGCATCTGTCACATCATGAACCGCATAAAGGCTGGTTTGAGGTTAATGACCTCTATGCCGTAGTGTTCGCCGCTCTGTCGATTTTGCTCATTTATCTGGGCAGCACGGGTGTCTGGCCCTTGCAGTGGATTGGGGCGGGTATGACGCTCTACGGCCTGCTCTATTTTATTGTGCATGATGGCCTGGTGCATCAGCGCTGGCCATTCCGCTATGTTCCGCGCCGGGGTTATTTACGCAGGCTTTATATGGCGCACCGCATGCATCATGCGGTACGAGGCAAAGAGGGCTGTGTCTCGTTTGGCTTTCTTTACGCGCCGCCGCTGTCAAAACTGCAGGCGACGCTGCGAGAACGTCATGGCGTTAAACGGGGCGCTGCCAGAGGTCAGCGGGGCGTGGAGCGTGACGCGCCACCCGGGAAGTAACCGCCTGACCCGACGCCGCCACCAGCAGTGCCAGTTTCTCTGGCGTGCTGGTGGACTGGCGTTGATCCCACGCCTGTGAACCCGCCTGAACCACCTTCATACCGATTTTACGATAGACCTGCTGCGCGGTAGCAATCGCCCATGCTGAACGCAGCGGTAAACCCGGCAGGCCAGCCGACGCCGATCGATAATAGGGCTCCGCTGTTTCCACCAGCCGACGGGCGACGCGGCTTAGTGCCTGGCGATTTTGCGGATCGGCGAGATTCTCTCGGGTCAGCCCCTCTTCAGCCAGCCACGCAGCGGGCAGATAGCAGCGTCCCGCTTCAGCATCTTCAACGATATCGCGCGCAATATTGGTTAGCTGAAAAGCCAGACCGAGATCGCAGGCGCGATCCAGCGTGGCGTTGTCGCGTACGCCCATAATCTGCGCCATCATCAGGCCAACCACGCCCGCGACGTGGTAACAGTAACGCAGCGTATCATCCAGCGTCTGATAGCGTGTCTCATGCACATCCATCGCGAATCCCGCCAGATGATCAAAAGCGTAAGCAGGCAGAATATCGTGTGCCATTGCCACCTCCTGAAAGGCCGCAAAGGCGGGCTCATGCATCTGCGATCCGGCATAGGCCTGACGCGTTTTCATCTCCAGCTGCGCCAGGCGCTGTTCGGCGGATTGCAGCGATGGCGTATCGTTGCTGAATCCCAGGACCTGATCGTCAATCACATCATCACAGTGACGGCACCAGGCGTAGAGCATCAGCACGCTACGTCGGGTTTTGGCATCAAACAGTTTTGACGCGGTGGCAAAGCTTTTCGATCCTACTTCCATAGTGTCTACGGCATGATCGAGCAGTGAGGGACTATTCAAGCCAGATCCTCCAGCATTAATCCTGCGGTAGCCTTGGCCGAGCCAATCACGCCAGGAATGCCCGCACCAGGATGGGTGCCTGCACCGACCAGATAGAGATTATTAATATTTTTATCGCGGTTGTGAGGCCGGAACCAGGCGCTTTGGGTCAGGATCGGCTCCACCGAGAAGGCCGAGCCCTGATACGCATTCAGCTCATCGCGGAAATCAAACGGCGTGAAGATGCGATGCGTCACCAACTGGCTGCGCAGGCCCGGCATGTAGTGCTGTTCCAGATAGTCGAAAATGCGATCGCGCAGGCGCGGACCTTCAACGGACCAGTCAATATCGGCGGTGCCGAGATGCGGTACCGGCGCCAGCACGTAGTAGCTGCCGCAGCCTTCCGGTGCCAGTGAGGGATCGGTCACGCAGGGCGCATGCAGATAGAGCGAGAAGTCCTCTGCCAGGCCATCTTTGTTAAAGATCTCATCAATCAACTCACGATAGCGCGGACCAAAGCAGACCGTGTGGTGCGCCAGCTGATCGTGATGATGATTCAGGCCAAAATAGATCACAAACAGCGAGTTGCTCATGCGTTTGTTCTGCAGTGACCGTCCCTGCGCTTGCGAAGCGGGATGCTGGCTCAGCAGTTCGCGGTAGGTGTGAACCACATCTGCGTTGGAGGCAACCGCGCGGGTCGGGAAGACCCGGCCATCTTTCAGGTGCACCGCGGTGATCCTGTTTTCCTGGGTCTCCAGCCGGGCAACGCTGGCATTAAGTTCCACTTCGCCGCCCAGATCTTCAAACAGTTTCACCATGCCCTGCACCAGCGCGCCCGTGCCACCGCGCGGGAACCAGACGCCCCATTCACGTTCCAGCGCATGAATCAGGGTATAGATTGAGGAAGTGGCAAACGGATTTCCGCCCACCAGCAGTGAGTGGAAAGAGAAGGCCTGACGCAGATGCTCATCTTCAATGTAGCTCGCCACTTTGCTGTAAACGCTGCGCCACGCCTGAAGTTTTGCCAGCTGAGGCGCGGCCCGCAGCATGTCGCGGAATGACAGAAACGGCACGGTGCCAAGTTTCAGATAGCCTTCAGCAAACACCGCTCTGGAATAGGCCAGAAAGCGCCGATAACCTTCAACGTCACGCGGATTAAACGCGGCAATCTGCGCTTCCAGCGCGGGCTGATCGTTGTCATAACTGAACACCTTGCCGGACTCCCAGCAGAGGCGATAAAACGGCTTCACCGGCATCAGCTCGACATAGTCAGAGAGCTTTTTACCCGCCAGGGTGAACAGCTCTTCAATGGCGCTGGGATCGGTGATTACCGTGGGGCCGGCATCAAACGTGAAGCCCTGATCCTGATAGACATAAGCCCGGCCGCCAGGCTTGTCACGCTGCTCCAGCAGTCGGGTGGGAACGCCTGATGCCTGAAGGCGAATTGCCAGGGCCAGACCACCAAAGCCTGCGCCAATTACTGTAGTTCTATTCATTGCATCGCCTGTTGACGGTGAGGAGTCATAATAGCCTGTAACGCCGCCAGAACGGGGACCGGGGGCTTGCCGCTTAAGATGCGCAGCCGATCAGGCAAAGTGAGTTTTCCCGCATAAAAACGGGCGATCAGACCTTCGGGAAGGCCGTAAAAACGTTGCATCACCTGCCAGCGCTGGTCAGCCGGGCCCGCCAGAAACAGCATACGGTTCAGCATGCGGAAGAAGCGCTGTTGCTGCCAGGCCTGACTGGCGA